>ERZ887851.2699-NODE-2699-length-13652-cov-7.907553_pt1 | contig 13652 bp, 10 predicted proteins | sample MGYA00521100_ERZ887851 | MGnify/ENA primary metagenome ERZ887851 (study PRJEB32303, sample SAMEA104408602) | aquatic metagenome | biome: Brackish water; feature: Pelagic; material: water | place: Baltic Sea | collected 2014-06-06T16:11:00 | depth 11,444 m ...
AATCACATAGATTTTTGTGGTGGAATTACGAAAGCAATTCAACAAACAAAAGAGTATCTTTTAGATAATCGTTTGAATTTAAAAATTATTGTAGAAGCTAGAAATTTAAAAGAGATAGGAGAGATATTGCAATCTGAAGAGGTGTATAGAATTTTAATTGATAACTTCAATTATGAAGATACCAAAACAGCAGTTACATTGATTGGTGATAAATGCCTAACAGAATCAAGTGGTGGTATCACATTAGATACCGTAAAAAAATATGCAGAATGTGGAGTAGATTTCATTTCAAGTGGTGCTATCACTCATTCTGTCTATAATATGGATTTAAGCCTAAAAGTAATATGAGTGATAATATCGAAAAATACATTTTAAAAACACCGATACTAAGATTGCTGATTACCATTCCTCAAAAAATTTATTTACCTAGATTTAAAGGACTGACATTATATGATCTCATTAAAACTTATTTCTTTGGAATAATAGAAGGGACATTTTCATCTAGAGCAGGATCTATTGCATTTAGTTTTTTTATGGCATTGTTTCCTTTTATGTTATTCCTTTTAAACTTGATTCCTTATTTGCCGATAGAACCTTATCATTTTGTCGAATTTATAGAAAATGTATTACCAACTGATACAGCAAGTTTTTTTATGCCAGTCATCCTAGATATAATTGATAACCCAAGAGGAGGCTTACTTTCGCTAGTGTTCTTGTTGACTATATTTTTAATGACAAATGGGGTAAATGCTATATTTAGTAGTTTTGAATACTCTTATCATATCACTATTAATAGGTCTTTTTTTAAACAATATTTTGTGGCATCATTGGTTTCCATATTTTTAGCTTTATTACTTTTATTAACCATCGTTATTATCGTTTTTAGTGAACGATTTATATGGGATTTAAGTAAGGAAGAATTATTGAGTAATGGAGTATTTTGGATAGAAATCATTCGGACTATTATTTTTCTTATTTTGGTCTACTTTGTGATTGCTATTCTCTACTATTTTGGAATTAAAAAAGGAAAGAATAATCGCTTTTTCTCTATTGGAGCTTTCGTTACGACGATGTTGTTTGTTTTAACGACGTATCTTTTTGGAATTTATATTACTAATTTTTCAAATTATAATGAATTATACGGGTCTATTGGAGCTTTATTGATTTTAATGCTTTACATATGGATTAACTCTAATTTATTGTTATTAGGGTTCGAATTAAATGCAACATTAAAAACCCTTAGATTAAAAGAATAATACAGTGTATTTTATAGACGTCATTTTACCAATTCCTTTAAAACAAACATTTACCTATGAGGTAAATAAAGATGAAGCTATGTTCCTGAAACAAGGAATGCGAGTTGCAGTTCCATTTGGGAAATCTAAACTATATACTGGAATTGTTTTTGCAATCCATAGAACAGCTCCTCAGGGTTATGAAACTAAATCTATTGATCAAATTTTAGATGAGAAGCCAATTGTAAATGGGATTCAGATAAAACATTGGGAATGGATAGCCAATTACTATATGTGTACTTTGGGTGAAGTTTTGAGAGCCGCTTTACCTAATGCCTTTTTATTGGAAAGTGAAACGATTATAACGTTAATAAATAAGACACTCCAAAAAGAATCTAAATTAAGTGATCAAGAATTTTTGGTTTTAGAAGCATTAGAACACCAGTCAACTTTGCATATAAATGAAATTCGAACTATTTTGGGTAGAAAAAATGTAGTAAGCATACTGCAGAAACTTTTAGAAAAAGGAGTGATAGGCGTGCAAGAAGAAGTTTATGATAAATACAGTCCAAAAATTAAACGCTATATAAAACTTTCACCTGATTATTCTTCAAAAGAAAATTTAAAAAAATTATTAGATTCTTTAAGGAGAGCACCAAAGCAAAAACAAGTTCTTATGGCATTGTTTATGCTGTCTTCACAAGAAAAAAAACCAATAGAATCGATATTTCTTCAGAAAAAAAGTGAAACTAGCTCTTCTGTAATTAATAGTTTAGTTAGCAAAGGTATTTTGGAAGAGTATTTTATTCAAAAAGATAGGATAACTTATGAAGGTGAGGACTCTTCGGATATAAAAAAATTAAGTGATGCCCAATCGGAAGCATTTAAAAAAATAAAAACATGTTTTTTAACTAAAAAAACGGCATTATTACAGGGAGTAACTTCAAGCGGAAAAACTGAGATTTATGTTCAATTAATTGAAGAAATTCTGCAACAGCATAAACAGGTTTTATATATGCTGCCAGAAATAGCATTAACAACTCAACTAATAAGCAGGTTGCAATATTATTTTGGTGAAAAAATCTCAGTGTATCATTCAAAATATTCGATAAGTGAGCGAGTTGAAGTTTGGAACAATGTATTGGCAAACAAACCAAAAGCTCAGATTATTATCGGTGCACGATCCTCACTTTTTCTACCTTTCTCTAAGCTAGGGCTTATTGTTGTCGATGAAGAGCATGAGCCTTCTTTTAAGCAATATGCACCCTCACCGCGCTATAATGCTCGAGATAGCGCAGTAGTACTTGCTAAATTACATACTGCAAAAGTATTAATGGGCTCAGCAACACCTTCATTGGAAAGTTACTACAATGCAAAAAATGACCGTTATGGATTAATTACATTAAAACAACGTTTTGGTAATGTTATGATGCCATCGATAGAATTGGTAGATATAAAAGAAAAGTATCGTAAAAAATTAATGAAGGGTCATTTTAGTGATCGTTTGTTGGAAGAAATAAATGCATCACTGAAGAATAACGAACAAGTAATTTTATTTCAAAATAGAAGAGGCTATTCACCAGTGATAGAATGTAATACTTGTGGTGTTTCTCCGCAATGTCCAAATTGTGATGTAAGTTTAACGTACCACCAATATAAAAATCAGTTAAGGTGTCATTATTGCGGTTATAATGTGCCAAAGATGATATCTTGTATAGCTTGTGGAAGTGAGACATTAGATCATAAAGGCTTTGGTACAGAACAGATTGAATTAGAGTTGAAAGAATTATTTCCTGATCATAGAATTGCTAGAATGGATCAGGATACGACCAAGCGAAAACATGCATATGCAAAAATAATTGAAGCCTTAGAACTTCAAGAAATAGATATATTAGTTGGTACTCAGATGTTAGCAAAAGGATTAGATTTTAGACATGTTAGTTTGGTTGGGGTAATGAATGCAGATAATTTATTAAATTTTCCCGATTTTAGAGCTCATGAAAGGAGTTTTCAATTATTACAACAAGTAGCAGGTAGGGCAGGGAGAACTAAAAAAAGAGGAAAAGTAATTATACAAACCTACAATCCATATCATCAAATATTACAGCAAGTTAGTACCAATAGTTTTGATGAAATGTACAAGCAGCAAATGGAAGATCGATATCAATTTAAATATCCTCCTTACTATAGGATGATTAAAATTATAGTTAAAGAACGATCTTTCCAAAAAATGGATAAAGCAGCTATTTGGTTAGCTAATGCTTTAAAAATAAAGTTAAAAGAAAATGTGCTTGGCCCAGAAACTCCATCAGTAGGTAGAATTCGTAATATGTTTATAACTAACATCTTGGTTAAAATTCCAAAGAATCAATCGGTAACAAAAACAAAAGGGTATCTCAATTCAATTATAAGAAATTTTAATTCGATAAAAGAATTTTCAAGTGTTCGAGTAATTATTGATGTAGATAATTATTAACGTTTCATAGAAGCAGTAAGTGCTTTAACAAGCTGAGGTTTTCTATTTTTGCTTTAATTGAATTATTGTATTCAGCAATAAGTTATAAAGAAGGATGTTTTTTTTATCAATCTTACAATTGTTAGTTTTTGCAAAGCAGCGTCATCTATAATTGCGCATTTTAATATTGATTTATTTACAATGTTAGCCATATGGACATTCAAAATATTTATAATACCGATGAAATACAAGTTTTGTAAACTTTAACGATTAAATAAGGGTTTTTTCTTTTTTTTTGTAGGGTTAAAATTTACTTATATAAAGAGGTTTGTTAATAATAAAAAAAGTAGTATTTTTGCACGCTCTTGGCGAAGTGCTGAGGTATTAATTAATAATTTAAAATAGATTTTTATGAATCATTATGAAACTGTTTTCATCTTAAATCCCGTTTTGTCTGAAGATCAGATAAAGGAAACAGTAAAGAAATACGAAGATATTCTTGTTTCTAAAGGTGCTAAGATGATATCCAAAGAAAATTGGGGGCTAAAAAAGTTAGCTTACGCAATTCAACACAAAAAAAGTGGTTTTTATCACTTATTTGAGTTCACAATAGATGGTGAAGCTCTTAACGACCTAGAAATTGAGTTTAGAAGAGATGAACGTATTATGCGTTACCTAACTGTTGCACTAGATAAACATGCAATCGCTTGGGCTGAGAAAAGAAGAAATCGTAACAAAAAAACCGCATAAGCTATGTCATCTATAGAACAACAAGCAAAAGGAAAAAAAGAGGGAGATATTAGATATTTAACACCTCTTAATATTGAGACTTCTAAGGTTAAGAAATATTGTATGTTTCAAAAATCTGGAATTAAATATGTTGATTATAAAGATGCTGATTTTTTAATGAGGTTTATTAATGAGCAAGGTAAAATTTTACCAAGAAGATTAACAGGTACCTCATTAAAATACCAACGTAAAGTTGCTGTAGCTGTAAAAAGAGCTCGTCATATAGCATTAATGCCATATGTAGCAGATTTATTAAAATAAAAAATAGATAGGATATGGAACTTATATTAAAAAAAGACGTTGAAAATCTAGGATTTATTAACGACTTAGTAATTGTAAAAAATGGATACGGTAGAAACTTCTTACTTCCACAGGGATTAGCAGTTTTAGCTACACCATCTACAAAAAAAATACTAGCAGAAACTTTAAAGCAAGGTGCTTTTAAAGAAAAGAAAATAGTTGATGATGCTCAAAAAGAAGCAAATAAACTAAACGAATTAGAAATTAAAATAGCTTCTAAAACTGGAGAGGGTAACAAATTATTTGGATCTGTTTCTAGTGCTAATTTAGTAGAAGCTCTTGAAAGTAACGGGGTAACTATCGACAAGAAATTTATTACCATCGCTGGTGGATTAATTAAACGTACTGGTCAATATGAAGCTAAAATTCGTTTTCATAGAGATGTTATTGCTAATTTTTCTTTTGAAGTAGTTGGAGAAAAAAAATAGATATTGTTAATTAATAATTAAAAGTTGTTAATATAAAAAACCATTTACTGATGTAAATGGTTTTTTTTATTTTACATTCGAATTATAATAACCAATTAATTTATTTATGATGAGACATTACAAAAAATTATTATTTGCTATGTTTTTTTTATTAGGAGCGATAAGTGCTGAGGCACAGGTAACATCTTCTAGTATTAAAGGTTTAGTTTTGGATGAAAGTAATCAGCCTTTTTCAGGAGCAAATGTTGTAGCCGTTCATACTCCTTCAGGTACTAAATCTGGTGCAATTACTAATTTTGAAGGTAGGTATAGTTTACTTAATATGAGGGTAGGCGGACCATATACTGTTACCATAACTTATTTAGGTTACGATAGCCAAATTTTTAATAACGTATATCTTGATTTGGGGATCACCTTTAATTTAAATATAGTCTTATCTGAGGATACCCAACAATTAGATACAGTAGTTATTACTGGAAGTACTGGTAAAAGTACCTTTGGATCTGATCGAACAGGTCAAGAAACTAATGTGGGTAGAAGAGAATTAACTCGTTTACCATCCATTTCAAGATCTGCTAAAGATTTCACAAGACTAGAGCCCTCAGCGAGTGACGGGTCTTTTGGAGGAAGAAACGATCAGTTTAACAATTACTCACTTGACGGTGCTATTTTTAGCAATCCTTTTGGTTTAGATGCAGCAACACCCGGAGGGCAGACAGATGCTCAGCCTATATCCTTGGATGCTATAGAACAAATACAAATCTCTACAGCACCTTATGATGTAAGACAGTCAGGTTTTACGGGTGCCTCAGTAAATGCGGTTACCAAAAGTGGAACAAACGATTTTCATGGTACCGTTTACGGTTTCTACAGAAATCAAGACCTTACCGGTAGTAAAGTTAAAGGAGATAATATATCAGTTCCAAAACTAAAACAATTACAATTCGGTGCCAGTGCTGGTGGTGCAATTGTAAAAAATAAATTATTCTTTTTTGCCAACTTTGAAAAAGACGATAGAGAAGATTTAGCTCAAAATTGGTTGCCCAATACAGGTTCTGGTTTTATTAATGAATCACGAGTTTTAGAATCTGATTTAAATGAAGTTAGAGATGCATTATTAAGTGTAGGATATGACCCAGGAGCCTACGAGGGGTATACTCATAAAACAGAATCAACCAAGGGAATTTTTAAATTGGATTGGAATATTAATGATAATAACCGTTTAGCTATTATTTATAATTTTTTAGATGCATCAAAGGAAAAACCTGCTCATCCAACAGCTTTAGGGTTTAGGGGTCCAAGTGCATCCACTTTGCAGTTTGAAAATGCAGGTTACCAAATGAATAATAAATTAAATTCCATACAAATGGAGCTGAATTCTAACTTTGAAGGAAATGCCTCCAATAAATTGCAAATAGGCTATAGTTCATTTCATGACTTTAGAAATCCAAAATCGACTCCTGCACCATCTATAACAATTACTAAAGATGGATCTAATTATATTATAGCAGGTCAAGAACCATTTTCAATTCATAATGACCTTAAACAAAAGGTTTTTCAGTTTTCTGATAATTTAAGTTTTGTAAAGGGGAATCATACTGTAACTTTTGGCGTATCCTTTGAAAAGTTTGAATTTGATAATTCTTTTAATTTAGGCGCTTATGGAGCACAAGGTGTATTCTTCCCAACTTCAACCATGGAAGGATTTGGAGAATATGTTTCTTCAGGTGCATTGCAAGAAGCTTTTGATTTCGCAATTGCTCAAAATGCTTCTTTAAATGAAAACGGTGAAGGCAATCCTGGAGGTTGGGCTTTAGCGGAAACAAATGTGGGTCAAATGTCATTTTATACTCAAGATGAATGGGATGTTTCGAATAACTTAAAATTAACCTATGGAATTCGTTTTGATAAACCATTGTATTTTGATACCGCACAAAAAGCACAAGATGTAATTGATAATGCTTGTTGTAACGTACCTAGTATTCCTTATGTAAACCCTAATACAGGAGAAACAGTAACTATTGATAATACTCAAATGCCGTCTAATAAAGTATTGTTTTCTCCAAGGTTTGGTTTTAATTATAACCATAAAGGAGAGGATAAACTTCAACTGCGTGGAGGTTCAGGAGTCTTTACTGGCCGTTTACCATTTGTTTGGATAGGTAATCAGGTATCAAGTCCAGAAGTTTTTTTCTTGCAAGCAGTAGATCCAAATTTTAAGTTCCCACAAGTTTGGAGAACCAATTTAGGGACCGATTATAGATTTGATGGTGGATTAATTTTAACTGGAGATTTATCATATACAAAAGATATCAATGCTGCTCATGTTCAAAACTGGGGTTTATTACCTCCTACTGGGACTTTAGGTGGTGTGGATAATCGTCCTATTTATACTGCTAATGATCTAATTAATAATGCATATGTAATGACAAACTCAGATAAAGGAAGTACTTGGAATGCTACTTTAAAAGGTCAAAAAACGTTTGGGGATGGGTACTATGTAATGTTGGCTTATAACTATTTAAATTCACAAGATGTTAATTCTATTGAAGCTGAAATAACAGGGGATGCTTTTGCATTCAATGCTGCATTAGGTAATGTAAATGATGCTGTTCTTGCGAATTCTAAATATGGTGATCAACATAGAGTTATTGGTGTGGCTAGTAAAAAATGGAAATATGGAAATGATAAGTGGGCAACTACAGTTTCTACATTTTTTGAATATGCAAAAGGAGGACGTTTTAATTATACATATGGAGGAGATATCAATGGAGATGGGTCTAATTTAAATGATTTAATATACATTCCAACTAGTGCTGAAATTAATCAAATGGAATTTTCTGGAGCAGGTCAAGGTGCAGCATTTGACGCTTATATTGAACAAGATGATTATTTAAGTGGGCGTAGGGGAGAATATGCAGAACGTTATGGAGCTCTTTCTCCTTGGAGAAGTCGTTGGGATTTAAAAATATTACAAGATTATAATATTAAAATTAACGACAAAAAAACAAATACCATTCAAATAAGTATGGATATGTTAAACGTAGGTAATCTAATTAGTTCTGATTGGGGTCTTATTCAACAACCCAATAATGTGCAGCCTATTGGAGTATCTTTAGACGCTGCTACCAGTATGCCAACCTATACTTTTAATCCTGATTTAAAAGAAACATTTGGATATGATTCTAGTTTAGCTTCAAGATGGCAAGTGCAATTTGGATTGCGTTATATATTCTAAATAAATATAAATTTTATACTTAAATTTGTGCCCCTATTTTAGGGGCACTTTTTATGATGAAATATACGAGACTTACCAAAGAACAATTTGAGGAACTGCAAGAAGAATTTATAAACTTCTTGGCAGCTCAATCAATAACTGGAAAGGAATGGGATGAAATTAAAAGAGTAAAACCCGAAGTGGCAGAAGAAGAGTTGGATGTTTTTAGCAATCTAATTTGGGAAGGTGTTTTAAATAATGCTTCTTATCTTGAAAATATTTCTGCACAGCAATTATTTCTTTTTAAAGTAGAAGAATCTTTTATGAAATTAATAGTAATTAAAACTACTAATAAAAAAATTGATTTCACTACAGTATCTGGATATCAATGGCTTCAGAAGAATTTCGCGTTTGATGAAGTTGAGTTTTTTACTGCTAATAAGGATTTTACAGGCCCTAAAAATGAAGATATTTTTTCATTAATAGAACAAGGAGCTATCATCACAAAAGGATCTTTATTTAACTTTTTTAATGGTATTGTTAATTAGCTTTTTAGTTGATTTTATAGTTATTCCCCAATAAAAAATTTTGTTTTGAGTGTTGTCATTTTTTCGATTAAAAATGAATGCTAATGCTTCTTTTTCAGACTTCATTTTTGGACGATCTATGTATTTAGTCACTAATTCATTAGATCTTAAATTAAGGATTTCTAAAGCATCACCTTCCAATAAGTTTCTTAGCATTAATCGTCCAGAAGTTAGGTAGGAAAGCTGGTTGATGTAGTAGCATTATTCATACCTCAAACTCTCAATAGGATCAAGTTTAGAGGCTTTCATAGCTGGATAAAAACCTGCAATAATTGCTACGACAAATGTGATGATAGTTGCCCAAATCATTGGAATCCAAGGCAAAGAGAATTCAGATTCAAAAAAGGAAGAAAAAATCAACCCTGTTAAAATTCCCAATATGATTCCTAAAACACTACCTATTTGACCAATCACAATGGTTTCGATAAAAAACTGAGTTGATATAGTAGCGTTTTTTGCGCCTAGTGCTTTTCGAACTCCAATTTCTCTAGTTCTTTCAGTTACAGATACTAACATGATATTCATTAATGCTATCGAAGAACCTAAAATAGTAATGATACTAATAATCCAAGCAGCAACTTCTAAGTAGCCTGTGATACTTGCAACTCTATTAATTAAATCATCACTTCGTTCTATTCCAAAGTTATTCTTTTCAATAGGATTTAGCCCTCTAATGTTTCGAAAAGTAACAATAGCTTCATCTTGTGCAGCATTTAGTAATTCTGTTTCTTTTACCATAATACTAATGGTATAGTTGATGTTAGGCTCCGTAAAAATACCTCTGGCAACTTGAATTGGAATTAGAACTCTTAAATCTTGATTGTTTCCAAATGTAGATCCTTTAGACTCTAGGACACCGACCACTTTAAATTTCACACCTCTAATGCTAATGGTTTTACCGATGGGGTTATTGTTTAAAAATAAGCTCTTTAAAAAATCCGAACCGATGATACAGACTTTGTTATTATTCTGAATATCAAAAATGGTAAAGTTTCTTCCGTATTCTATTTCTGTTCCTGTATTTTCAAGATAAAACTCATTGATTCCATAAATCTGAACTTCGGGATCTGTTTTTTCGCTTTCAAATTTAACTTCTGCGACTCTAGTTCCTGTAAATGATAAGGAGGTTTGAGTAGTTGGATATTCATAAATAGCTATAAATTCTCTAATGTTTTGATAACTTATAATTGGATTTACCTTTTCTCTTTCACCACCACGTCTTTGTATATTAAAATCGTAACGTTGTATGTTAAAAGTATTGGAGCCCATAGACGCAAAACTTCCTGAAATAGAATTTTCCATTGCTTTTACAGCACTTAAAATACCTACTAAAGCCCAAATACCAATTGCGATAATAACAACCGTTAAGATGGTTCTTAATAATTGAGTTTTAATTGAATTAAGAGCAATTTGTATATTAACTCGAAAAAGGGAAAACATAAAAAGGGTTTTATTTTATCCGTTAGACTAAAATTTAACTATAAAGTTACCATTATTTTGAAATATCTTATCATTTAAATTTGAAATTAGGATATTTGCAGAACTGTATACAAAAATAAAGAAACTAAATATTATCAACGTGGCACAAAAACCATCCATACCAAAAGGAACTAGAGATTTTTCACCTCTAGAAGTATCCAAAAGAAACTATATCATGACTGTAATGAGAAATAGTTTTAAAACTTATGGGTACCAACCTATCGAAACTCCTTCGTTTGAAAAAAGTGATACCTTAATGGGTAAATATGGAGAAGAGGGAGATCGATTGATTTTTAAAATTTTGAATAGCGGTGATTATTTAAAAAAAGTAGATGATCAATTATTATCAGAAAAAAACAGTATAAAGCTAACGTCAAGCATTTCAGAAAAAGCGTTGAGGTATGATCTTACGGTGCCCTTTGCTAGGTATGTGGTACAAAACCAAAACGATATCATATTTCCATTTAAACGGTATCAAATTCAACCAGTATGGCGTGCAGATCGTCCACAAAAAGGACGATTTAGAGAGTTTTATCAATGTGATGCCGATGTAGTAGGATCTACTTCCTTATGGCAAGAAGTTGAGTTGGTTCAGTTATACGACGATGTATTCAAGCAATTAAACTTAAAAGGGATTACTATTAAATTAAACAATCGTAAGATTTTAAGTGGTATTGCTGAAGTGATTGGTGCAGAAGATAAATTAATAGATTTTACGGTTGCCTTAGATAAGTTGGATAAAATAGGTGAGGAGGGCGTTAAAACTGAAATGTTAAGCAAGGGTATTTCTATAGAAGCATTGAATAAATTAAATCCATTATTTGTTTTAAATGGGACTGCTTCAGAAAAACTGTCAGAATTAAAGAAAATGCTTTTTTCTTCAAAAACGGGTTTAAAAGGAATTGAAGAGTTAGAATTTATTACCAATGCTTTTGAAACGCTTTCATTAAAATCAACACTATTAGAAGTTGATGTAACTCTTGCAAGAGGTCTTAACTACTATACAGGAGCTATTTTTGAAGTTTCGTCACCAGAAGGAGTAAGTATGGGAAGTATTGGTGGTGGTGGTCGTTATGATGATTTAACAGGGATTTTTGGATTAAAAAACACGAGTGGTGTTGGTATTTCATTTGGACTGGATAGAATATATTTAGTCTTAGAAGAATTAAATATTTTTCCTGAAACTGTGCTTGCTACTACAAAAGTACTGTTTATTAATTTTGGTGATAAAGAATCGTTATATGCAATGCAAGCAATTTCTAAATTAAGAGAAAATGGGATTGCTAGCGAATTATACCCAGATCAAACTAAAATGGGAAAACAAATGGGCTATGCAGATAAAAGAAAAATACCATTTGTAATTTTAGCAGGTGATAAAGAAATAGAATCTCAGTCATATACGCTTAAAAGTATGCTAAGTGGAGACCAATCAAACTATACTTTAGATGAACTGATATCGTTTTTTAATTAAGTTATTATACCTTGCAAAAGGCACAAGCTAACATTATAATATTGCTATGAAAAACAGATTTAAACTAGTATTTATTTTTTTTGCTTTTATGGTCTCTACGCAAGTTTTTGCACAAGATAAAAAGCCTAAAGTCGCTTTAGTTTTAAGTGGAGGAGGAGCAAAAGGCATTGCACATATACGTGTTTTACAAGCTTTAGATTCTTTAGGGATTGTTCCAGATCTTATAATTGGCACCAGTATGGGGAGTGTAGTTGGAGGCCTATATGCCATGGGATATTCTGGTGATAGTATTGCAAATATTGCTAATAATGCAAATTGGGACTACTTGTTAGCTGGAGATATTCCATTGAATGAAGTTAGTGTTGAAGAAAAGAGTGAATTTAAAAAGTATTTAATTGAATTGGACCTTGTTAATTGGTCTCCTAAACTAAATACTTCATTATTAAGAGATCAAAACCTTCGTGAATTTTTGACCCTATTAACCTTTCCTGTTTACGATATTGATAATTTTGATGACTTCTCCATTCCATTTCGAGCAATGACCACAGACATTGTAAATGGAAAAGAAGTGATTTTAGATAAAGGATCTTTAAGCTTAGCGATGAGGGCTAGTATGTCAATACCAAGTATATTTCAGCCGGTAGCATATAAAAATACCTTGTTAGTAGATGGAGGGGTACTTAATAATTTTCCTACTGATGTTGCAAAAGCAATGGGAGCAGATATTATTATAGGTAGTGAAGTAGGAAGTGGTATGCTGCCGAAAGATAAATTGGATAATATGTCCTCGATATTATTTCAAGCAAGTATGCTATCAAGTAATTTAAAGATTAAAAAGAATAAGGAAATCTGTGACATCCTTATTGATCATGCACCTTATATTGATTATTCAACATCAGATTTTAACAAAAGTAAAGAAATATTTAAAGAGGGAGCAATAGGAACTAACAATAAGTTGCCTGCTTTGGTTGAATTATCTAAAACGTTAAAAAAATATAAACAAAGAGTTCATAAAATAGTTCTTGCAAAAGAAACAATTATTTTAGATACTATTATACTTAAAGGTATAAGTAAAAGAAATTACGATATAGCTAAAGAAACAACTAAACTTGAAGCTCATAACGCTTATAGTGCTAAAGAATTAATAGACGGTGTTAATAGAGCTTTAGGTACTAGAATGTTTTCAAAAATAACGTATCATTCATTTCTAGATGATGATCAAATAGGCTTGCAATTGAACTTTTTTGAGTATTCCAAAAATCAACTAAAAGGTTCGTTACATTACGATACGTATCGTGGTGTGGGTTTAGTTGTTAATTATACAGGTAGAAACATATTGGGAGCCTCCTCTAGAATAAATGCTAGTGTTGATATAGCTGAACAGCCAAAAGCAAGATTAGAATATCAAAAAATATTTGGAAAGCATAAAACTTGGTGGTGGCGATCAGAGGCAATAGTTGAGTTATTAAAACAAGACGTTTTTGAAGATGGAATTAAAATAGAAAATATAAAACAAAATTATTTTCAATTTAACAATCAAATAAACAAGAACATTAATTCATTATTCAGTTATGTTGGAGTTGGAATAGATTATGAGCTAACTAATTTAAGGCCAAAATTTAATCCAGATTTAGTTGGTAATTTTTTTGGTCTAAAAAAATATAATTTTAATACTATTGAAATTAATATAA
>ERZ887851.2706-NODE-2706-length-13626-cov-5.955493_pt1 | contig 13626 bp, 33 predicted proteins | sample MGYA00521100_ERZ887851 | MGnify/ENA primary metagenome ERZ887851 (study PRJEB32303, sample SAMEA104408602) | aquatic metagenome | biome: Brackish water; feature: Pelagic; material: water | place: Baltic Sea | collected 2014-06-06T16:11:00 | depth 11,444 m ...
ACCTCGTCAACCTCTTGTATTAATTCAAACATATTATTTATTTATTAGTTATTAATTACAAAACCGCTTATATCTTTTTTGGCGTCTCCTTTTGCCTTGAGTCCTAAAATATAACCTTTATATATTTTAGCATTTCGTTGTCTGTTTTGTCGCCGTCAATAACCGGTATATTTTTATATTCTTTAGGTAGGTCACCGCTAAAAACGGCGGATACATTTGCACCATATTGAATGGCTTTAAAGATATCGCTCTCGTTGTCTTCCGCTCGTGAGAACGTGAGAGTATAATTTTTATCGTTTGCATACTTTTTAACTTTGCCTAGTATTTTTGTATAATCATAAAAATGTAAATTAGTATAATTAGCAATATCAAAGTTTGCATATTTTTTAAGCAAGTAAATAAAATCCAAATCGCTCGTTCCGTTTAATCGTATCAATGTTTGATTAACATTTTTTGAGGCTTTAGAGTTTATTTTAATTAACTCGTTTGCTAACTGATTAATAAAGCCTTTTTTGTCCTGGAGGAAATACTCTGTTTTGTTTATCCTAGCTTTAACAACGTTTGAAAATTTACCACGTCCAGCACTAAACAAACATGAAGCTGCACAACCTTTAGAGGCTTTAGGACAAATGTTAATTTTTAAACTGTTTTGTTTATGAGGTGCTAAGTATAAAATATAGGTATCAAAGTTATTTTTAGCAGTTTTTGGGTTGGTCGTTCCTTTGCTTAAAAGGTTTTTAGGTTCTTTATAGTTTATAATCATGTTGTTTTTTGTTTTGTTTTGTTGCATTATTGCTACACTACAAAGATACACATTATTTTAACATACAAGCAAAAATATATTTTTTTTTGTGAAATACCGTTGTTTATATTCATTCTAAACAATGTAATTATATTAATAAAGGTACGCATACACGTATACAAAATATTATTTAATAAACCTAACAAAAATATTTTTTTTTCTGTATTTTTTTCGCTGTATTATTGCCTTATGAAAGTCCAAAGGAATATCCAAATAAAAAGTGTTAAATTTTCTTATTTACATTCATTCCAAATAAGACTATTTAGATTCATTCTAGATAATAAGTTGACCCCCCATTATATTAAACAGCCCCCATCATATTAAACAGACAAGGGGATTATATTAAACAAGAGAGGGGATTATGTTAAACATATCCCCCCCATTATATTAAACAGATTATTTTATTTATATTTATAATCTTTATCCTCTTCATCAAACTCTGCCCATTCAAGGCATTGACCACATCTCTCATCACTTAAATAACTTGGCTCTGAGCCACAACAATTGCTATACATATCTATATTATTTTAAATTCATATTCTCTGTAGTAACTGTTAAGTCCTACATAATTACTATTACCTTTTGAATGAACCAAGAACTTATTAAGTATCTTGTCGTGTATAACCTCATAGTTATCATTCATCCAATAAACTGTCTTGCCATCTAGTACTGCTTGTTTTATCTTTTCCATATTAATCTATGCTTATGTTTCTGTTAATCTCTTTCTTTACTACATCTAACAACCTAAATTGAGAGTAATGACCTCTAAATGTTGATAGGTCGTTTGTAAGGCGGAAATCTGTTATATTGTAGTCTTTATCTATGTTGAATAGAATAAAGTCCTTATGGCTTCTGTAAATGCGTATAGCATCAAGTATTCCTACGTTAAACATATTACTTTATATTTATTTGGTGAAACATTCCGTTAAATCCAATGGCAAATTCTTCGTCGACCTCAAAAGACTCACTTGAGTCAATGTTAAAGAAAGTTAGATTATCAGCTATTAAGCCAAGAAACATCTGGTGTTGCTCTGGTGTACTTGTCTTGTAAAATTGTAATACGTGTTCAAATTCTTTTGACATAATGTTTTGTTTTATAGGTTATTTAATTGTGTTGATTAATAAATTCTACTACTACACTATGAACTATCTTTATATCGCAAGTCCACATCGCATCCATAATAGCATCCCATTCAAAAGTATTGTCTCCAGTACAGAAACATTTTTTAACCACAGGTATTAGCCAATCCCAAGAGGTGTGGTATTCTAACTCTGTTACATATTCGGAAGTTACGGGACACTCATATAAATGCCCTCTCATTTTAGCGTTGATGCTTTCAATCCCCATGAATTCTGCTATTAGCTTACTGTCTTTCATAATAATAATGTTTAGTGTTATTGTTAGTGCAAACATAAGTAACATAATTCGATTACACAAACTTATTAGACCAAATGCATATTTATTCGACTAAATGTATTATTGACATATGCAAGACTTTTTTGCCCTTTTTTATCTTTTTTTAAGTGAAGTACTAATGTATCTTTGCCTAACGGAGCTTTAGACTCTTAACTAACTAACACACCAATGCCCCCATTATATTAAACATATTGGGGGTATTATATTAAACATCTTAGGGGTATCATATTAAACGACCCCCATAATGTTAAACAATCTATCTAATTACATATTTTCCTGAGTTGACTCCTTGTAGTAAATACATAAGCGAGTAACGGATTGCATCAATATAGTGATTGAACTTATCTATTGGTCTTTCATTCCTCTCATGCCAGACATAGTTATTTATCTCTCTTATGACACCTTCAGACTCTCTATCAACTATTATCTGATAATCTTGCATTAGGGCAATCCCAGATAGGATTGACCCTTTCTTCTTTATGGTAGGTTTTATATTCAAACCCATATTCTTTAACTCTGATATAAGTCTTGGCTCTGCTGAGTCACAGATAATTAAATCTGTGCCACACTCAGTCTTATTCCTGTATGCAATGTCTGAGGTAGATAGGTTTGTCTTACCATAGATAGCCTTAACATAAACACTCCTAGTGTCCTTGTCAACTGCAACTTTTACTAAACTAGTAATGTCTGTAGAGAATCCAAAATCCTGCCCATAACACATAAGGTCGGTCTGAACAAAGTGTCCTACCTTCCAGTTAGTGATTATAGTGCCCTCTGCTTTGTTTAACCATCCTCCTAGTATCTGATGCTCAAACTTAATCACATCTCTTCTCTTGAGGTCGTAGAGCTGTTCTAAGTAACTACTAGATAGATTCTTCTTATTGTCTTCAAAGGTAGTGTGGATATAAGTTACATCATTCTTAGAACCATTAGTGCCAGACTTAAAGTTAGGATACATAAAGAACCTTTGGTATATCCAATGCTCCTTAGTAGTTGGATTCAATATAAGTACAACTCTGTTCTGCTTAGTGTTTGAACGTATAGAGAAGTCAATCTTACTAAAAGTGTCTTCATCCGTAAGCTCTTCTGCTTCATCCAACACGAACGTTGTAACACCACTAAGAGACTTCAGGGCAGCCGTTTGGTTACCTGATGATGTTCTGATACCTTTGAACATTATAGAGCTTCCTGTGGTTAGATTTATGATTTCATCCTTTGTGATTCTGAAATCACTATCTACACCCATGAGTTCAATCTTCTCAATAAACTCTGGAATAATAGATGCTGCTGCTGAGGTTAGTGTAAAACGAGTAAACAGGACTTTGTGTCCTGCCTCGTATGTTAGGTTAAGTAAGAATACTGTTATACCGAATGACTTACCAGAACCACGACCACCTGTAACAACAAAGTACCTAGATTTATCTGTAAATAAAGGTACATACTTGTCGTTTAATTGTACTGAGTTCTTCATTCTTCTTCGTCTGATATATCGATAGTGTCTTCTATCTGAGGTGTCTGACCGGCATTCATAACAAAGTTAATAGTAGGTGCAGCTTTTGCCTTTCTACTGTTGTCTGCATTGATACTGTCTGATGGCTTTCCATAAGCATACTCCATAAGTAACTTCATATTGTTAAAGTTTGTCTTACCGAGTTCTGCCATGTGTTTGAAGGCTTCCTTCTCGCTGCCAAAGACTTCCTTCATAGCTGAGATAGCGTAAGATGCTATCCTTTCTTTTTTAGCCTTAGTAGTCCTAGCAGGCTTAATCATCTTATCTTTCGTGGATATTGGTTTAGGAGCTAATCTCTTGTTATACTTCCTACCATCATTCTTTGAGGTCTCTTCTGATTTCTTATGTCTACTCATAATATTATAACAATTTAATTGTCTTTTCGTTTATTGTATAGCATTAAGTAAACATCTGCAACTGCTTGATGTATAGATTTCTTAGTGTGAGTTTCAGTAAGCAAGGCTTTTTGGTGAGCCTTGCAAACTTCAACTTGATAAACTACATTGTCTTTAGTAATAGGATATATCTTATAGCCCTCTTTAAAGCACCACTTAATAGCTTCTTGTGGTAATGGGCTATTCTTCTTCATCTGACAAGTGATATCCTGTTTTGTCTTGTATCACTTTAATCTCACCTTCAATCTTCTTAGTGAGTACAAATAGCTGTGACACTACCTTTTCTAATCTGCCTATTCTTTGTTGTTGTGTTAACTTCTTCTGTCTCATAATAATTATTTTAAAAATGGATTAGCAACTCTTTTTCCTATCTTAGCACCTATTACACTCTTAACTTCTTTAGGAGCTACCTTAACTCTAACCAACCTATCATAAGGTGTTAATCTATTGTCTATAAAATCATTTAAAGTATTTACATCCCAATTAAATAACACATTGTTTACCTTAGATACAAGAGCTTTTACTTCTTTATTAATTTTAATATTCACTTCTATTTCCTCTTTAGCTCTTACAATTTCTATAGGCTCATTGTATTCACTTTTAATCAACAATTTATTGTCTAGTATTATCTCATCATGAATCCTTACGTCTTTGTCTTTTACTACTTTAAAAGAATTAAAGTGATAGTAAGCTGCATCGTGAGACGTGTCTATTGATTTACCAATACAATCCCAAGTATGTAGATGCTCTTTATTTATATTACAATACAATTCTCTAGCTATCTTACAATATACTTTTCTTGCATAAGTAAACTCTCTCTTTCTATTTTTTGTAGCTATATCAAATCCATACCTACTATCTAGTTCTGCTTTTAGTTTTTCTAATGTCATTTTGTTATATTTTGTTATCTATTACTTCTATTAAGTGTCTTAGTTCGCTTCGCTCCCATTCACCGAGATTAACTCCGTTGATTAGGAATTTATAGTAATCTTTTCTCTCTGTGTTCCTTACTTCAATGTTTACATACATAATTTATTGTTTATTAATTAACTTCATTGTCTAATTCTAATAATATAGATTCAATAGTGTTTGATTCAGCAAATTCAATAGCTTGTCTTATCCCATCACACTCTTCATACATTCCTTCGTCTTCAAACTCAGAGATAACATACTTAAGCTCTTCAAAAGTCTCACCTTGACTAATACTATACAAAGTAAGAAGGTAATATGAGTAAACTATGTCTTGTTGCTCTTCACTATACATCTGTCCTCAACTTTAGCAAGTTATAAGACTCAATATACTTTAATTTAGCCTTAGACTTGTAATGCTCCTTGTAAACAGCATAAACAGCCTTTACAATTTGATATTTAGAGGTCAAATCCTTAAATAACTTGTCGGCATAAGCCTTTCCCTTGTTTTTACAGACCTTTATGTTGTCTGCACTATCTCCAACTATCATTTGAGTGTAAAAGTTCTTTAAAGCCTCTAATTCTGTTAGCTTAATCAACTTTTTGTTCTGATAATTGAATATCATTGCAGGAAACTGTAAATAATCTTTATCTATGGATACAATTACAGGTGATTCGTTGTTTTCATTGCTTTGATGCCATATCTTAGCGACTAAATCATCAGTCTCTATACCATAACCCCATTTAGCATACCAATCTGACTTACAATACTCATGTAACTCATCTAATAAAGGTGGAAGCGGTGTATCTTTACGATTAGCCTTATAGCTACTCGTAATAAACTTCCTGAAGTTACCCTTTGAACCAGAACAAACTACAAGACTCATTATATCATAGCCTAAGTCCTGTAAATCATTAAGGGACTCGTTAATTCTAGCATCTAACTTGTTCTTGGCATCTGATATGTTACCAGAGTTGACTGCTGAAGCGTAAATCATGCTATCAGCATCTAAAATAGCTTTTATATCCATAGTTAATTATTTCTTATGCAAATATAGGGAATATATTTAACATATCCTAGTATTTTTCGTTATATTCACTTAGAGGAGCTTTGCCCTCACGCTCTAATTCCTTCTGTAGGTTCGCTAAGGCTCTCCAAGCTACCTTAGCACTATGTTTAACCCCATCTGAGTCTGTAGTACCAGCTTCCATCAAATGTCTCGCTAAAGCATCTAATTCGTCTCCTGACTTGCTTCTATCCCAATGTAAGGGCTTGTCTGGATGATGTTGTTGGTTTCCTGTCCAAGAGGTCTTAGAAACCTCTCTAATAGCATCTGGGAAGTAATTAAGTACTCCACTAAATATAGGCATTTCTTTTCTGCCTGTAGCATAATCCTGTTGTGCAAATGGTGGGTTCTCTAGGTAAGCTCCTTCAGTTCCACTTATTATGTCGTGTGTTATAGTCATTGTCCACATATTAAAATAATTCTTTTATAGGTAACAAAATCCCTTTGGAGGTATTGTTGTCACCACCTAACTTGTCTCTGTTTGTGCCTAAGTATTGTCTGCATCTTTCCTTCAATATACTTGACTGTATCAAATGAAATGTATCCCCAATACAAAAGCAATAGTAGTCGGCTTGACTAGTGCTTATGCCACTAGCCTTGCCTCTACTGAAATACTCTATGTAAACATTACCTGTCTTCATAGCTTGTAAGTCATACTTAACTTCTATAGTCTTAGAGTTGAATATCTCACCGAGTTCCTCCTCTTTAACTTGACCAACCTTAAGGTCGTATTTGAAGTCGTTATTGTAATTCATTACAGTTCCATCTTAACGTTAAAGGCAGTATGACCACCTATTACAACACCAAGACCAATAGCCTCCTTCTTGCCACCTTGCATGTAAGCCATTGCATAAGACTTACTGTCTATACCACATCCAACGGACATTCCGAATATAGCTCTTGTTTTACCAAACATCCATTCACAATAGAAATCTGTGTGAAAGTGTCCAGAAACAGTAGAAACCATATCTCTTTTTGCTGCCATCCTAGCCTTGCCACTCTTGTCACCATGTACATACCTAACTCCATCAATATAGACTTCTGTTACAAAGTTCCAATTAGGAGTCTCTAGAACCTCTTTAAACTCCTTAATCCACTTGCTAGGAATGTTAGATGATTGTGCCTTACGAATAATAATCCTGTCGTGATTTCCAAGAGTTACATCGGCATCTGGGAATGCCTTGTACCATTTAGACAACTTCTTTACTGCTTGTTCTAATTCAAACTTGCCACCTAATCCATCAGCGGATGACTCATGATATGAGCTATAGTGATTATCGATAACATCACCGATAAAAACTACCTTGTTACAGTTATGAATAGCATACTGTTCTTTACAGAACTTTAAGTAACCATCTAAACAAAATGGTTCGTGTAAGTCACCTATGACAAGAACTCTGTTCTCTACTTTGGTTAGGTTCTCGTAGGCTTTCAATACCTTTCCTTTTAATCTTGGTCTAAAATCTTTCATAATATTCATCACATCTATATTCAATACATACCCATTCAGAAGTTCCATCACTACGATAAATAGTGTAACAGTCTTGACACAAGGAAGCCTCACAACTAGTGAGAGCAAACCAAGCTAGTAATAACAGTAGTTTTTTCATTTTATTTATAGTTTACAATTAATTTATTTAATTCACCAACCATACTTCTTATGCAACTTGAACAACTGCTCATTTGCTTTCTCTGATTAAACACTCTATTATAAATGTCTAATAACCTTCTTTGTTCAGCCATAGTCACTCTGTTTCTGTTTAACGAAACAAAATCACTTATGTAGCTGTACTCATCTTCCTCAAGGCAGTTAACTACGTTATAACTCATTATAGAGTTTAACTTAGACTTCCTTTCATCACAACCGCAATCGTCTCCGAAAACAGCTTTAACAACACTCTTAATTCCTGTAGCTTTAGTTATCTTCTCTACAGTATCTCCAAGTCCTTTTGACTTGCTCTCGTTCTCTAATTCGAACTTAGCCTTCCATTCCTTGTAAGCCTTAGTTCTCTTGTCTCCTTTGAATTCTTCCATAATTAATTAAATTTTATCGTAATCTCCGTTATAATAATCCTCTGCATCTTCTGAAAAGCTCTCTCTTATAATATCTCTATATCTTTTTATAGAGTTATAAAGACTGCTCCTGCCTATACCGGTCTCACTAGACAACTTATCTAGTGACAAACCTGTTGTGAAATAAGCTATAAATACATTACGAGAGTAGAAATCCCAACTATTTACCTCTGTAAATATCTTACTTATTAATTTGTTAAACCCTTTCTCCTGTTCTACATCAATAAACTCATCCTTTAAGTTTCCTAAAACATAATCAAGAGTCTCCTCCTGAGTATCTAATAACTCATTAGACACACATTTTCTTTTAACTCCATTAAGATATATGCTTCTTAAAGTCATATACATATAAAAGTCATTTACATCATCCTCACCATAAGAAATATCAACACCTTTGCTTAGGTAGTCATAAACTCTTATGTAAGCATCTTGAACAACATCATCCACATAAGCTGGATTACATCCCATTCCCTTCACTAACCCCACCCAAGTCTTTTGCTTGGCTGCAAGTTTCCTTAATTGTTCTTCAATCATCTATACTTTTAATTAAAATCTCTACTCTTCCATTGCCCTTATCATACTCAGTAGGCAGTAACTTCTCAATCTTTACATAATCGTCATTGTCATCTTCCCAACATCCTAATTCAGTAATAGCATCTAATAAATACTTTGATGTTACCGCTATCACATTCATTTTATCTAATTTCCTTTTACTAGGCTTAAACACTTGATATGTTATGTTAACAGGTGTTTTAATCGTAATGCCTCTTAGCTGTTCTCCAACTACCTCCTTAAACTTAATCTTCACTTCATTGTTTGTGAAATGATTTGAATGTCCATAGGAATTCATATTAATTGATACTTTTCTATTCTTCTTGGTCTTTCGCTCAAGTTCAATATACATAGGTGTAACTATGCGATATTCATTTTTTTCTGCCATTCGCTTGGTTCTTTTTTAGGTTGTATAGCATCTCCTAAATCATCATCCAAATCACTAATTATCTTAGGGTAACCAAACTCTGTTACCTTAAAACTAAATGGCTCAAAAGAAAATCCTCTACTCTGTTTACATCTTACTGTTATTATACCATCATCCTCTTCATTCTTTTCTAATATTATGCCTGTCTCACATTTTTTCTGGGCGAAAGAACCCAAATGTCCTGTGGGCTTTTCTGAACCATTATTTGTGTGAATACAAAGTATGATGTGACAATTATACTTCTCACTCCAAGTCATAAGTCTCTGTATACAATCATTTGATTCTTCTATAGAATTTACATCGCTGACCAAATCAGCAATTCCATCAATCACAACCAAACCTATTTCATTATTCTCTGATATAGTTCTTAGCTTATAATCTATGAAATCAATCCTTGTCTTGTATCCTATTGAACGCAATCCATAGGTATGATAGCAACCTGCATTCTCATTGCCATTCATCTCTACAACCCTTCTAAACACTCTCTGTGCGTGAAACTTTCCTTGTTCCGTATCAAAGTGTATAACACACTTATCGTCTCTCTTAGCCCTTAATTTACCACCATAGTTATTCTTACCTGTTGATGAAAGATAAACAGAAGTTAATAAAGAAACAAAGAAGGTCTTCTTGGTTTTTGGTGGGGCTGACACAAAACTGAAGTTGCCATAAGTTCCAATAGGTATTGGATACCTCTTGATACCATTTGGAGTATTCAACGAATAATTACCAAATGACAACGCAACAGGCGGATGTTCTATAACTTGAGATATGTCTACAAAACAGTCTTCATCGACCTTTTGCATAAACATTCTTTCTACTTCTTTATCTTGTGTACTCATAAATTTGTTTGTTTTGTTTGTTTGTTTTACTTAAATAAAAAGGGGAGGTATTACCCTCCCCATTTCATTAGAACGGCAATCCATCACCAGCAGCTACCTTGAAGTTTTCCTTCTTAGCAACGGCAGGAGCATTACCACTACTTGCCTTAGGCTCGAAAGTATTTAGTTCCATGTAATACTTTCCTGCTTTACTCTGCTTAACGTCTAGGTTAACCCATCCGTTCTTAGCATTTGAAGCCAAGAACTTTGTCGCTTCATCTACTTTTACACTAATCCCACCAATAACAAATTCTGGTGCTGTCTCATTTCTTTTAAAGATGAATCCATCTGCAAATACTTTTGTGTTTTCCATAATACTACTTTTTTAATAATTGTTTAACTTCAGTTGATAATTTGTACTTCTCTTCTATTTGTGATATAGTTCCACCTCCACTTAAGAACTCTTGTGCTTTCTTAAACTCTGGAGTAGCCTTATTAAGCCATTTGCGTGTGTCCTTATGGTCGTTTGTCGCATCAGCATCCTTTGTGTCATCTATAAGGAATAAGCCGTTTAGAGCGTACTTACGAGCGTATGAGGAGCTACTACCAAATGACTGTGCGATATCCATACCTTTTCTATTAGGGTCAATACCTGCTTGTGCAGTTGCTTCTACCCTACCTTCTGCATCAAACAAGACTGCTCTTGCTTCTACATAAACTAATCCTGTTACTTCCTTGATTTCGTCTGTAATCATAAGAGTTAGTCCGTTGTCTTTTAGAAGTGGCTTAACCGCTTCTAAGATGTCTTCACAAGAACGATAGTTATACTTACCGAAATTGTTTCTTTGATTCTTTGGAGCTTTTAACTCCGATTGTACCTTAAGTACTTTGTCGTGAAAATTCATAATGTTAATTGTTTTTTAATTAATACTTTGCTAAAGTAAGGAATATATTTTATATTTCCTAATTTATTTTAATATTTCCTGTCTTACTACTGACTTGTATTCTTTGGGAACATCTTCGTCAGTTAACTCAAACACATAAGTTTCTAGTTGTGTATTTGATTTCTTTAATAAATCAACTTCTCTTTGTAATGCCTCTATCTGTGCATTCTTAAATGATATTAAATCTTTCATAATAGTTTGTTTAAATTGTTTAATGTTATTGCTAATTCTTGTTTAAGTTTATCAAGGTCTCTTTTAAGTACATTGTTTTCGTTCTGTAGTTTATTGTTGTAAACTCCTATCACTTGAACACCCTTGAGCAAGTTCTTTATGTCTAAATTATCTGGCTTTAGTTCATGCCAATCGTATATCTTATTACCTAAAGACTTGTACCAAGCATTGTACTCTTGTTGTTCTATTAACTGCATTATCTATAGTATTTTTCAATAATGAATTCTTCTAACTCCTGTATTCTATAGTATATTAAATCAGTAACATCTATAGAGACATCTCCAGAAAGAGCAAATACACACTCTACCTCAAACTCATCAGGTTCTGGAGCACCGAAGTAATCTCCACTATCTCCTTCAATATAGTATCCGTGAACATCTAATGCCACGCCATCTAATTCTATTTCGTAATTACTTATTGTTGCCATAGCTCTTTAGTGATTTTACCATTCGTTCATATTCTACTTTTTTTACATTAGATATGTAGGAGTTTCCTTTCTCTACTCTCCAACCTGTGATTGGATTAATGATTCTTTCCCAGAAGGGAGCTTGTTTGTATTTCATAATATTAGTTTTATTGTTCTATGCAAACATAAAAAACATTTTTGGATTAAACAAGAAAAGAGCTACATTTCTGCAACTCTCTCCTTAAACAAAACAAAAAACAAAACATTATCTTAAATATAAAGCCATTGGCTTTAAGTCATCAGTATCAAAATATATGAAGTCATCAGCTAAAGCAATCCTAGTAACACCTCTTACTATTAAACCTCTCATTACCTTTAACCTCTTCATATTATTAAGGACTCTTACTTTAATCCCTAATCCTGTTCTATGAGCATCCTTTGTTGGTAAGAAAATCTTGTCACCTTTTGGCTTACAAACATAACCCAAATCAATATCAAATCTCATTCTTTCCTCCAAAGCTATCTCATCTAATATAAAGACAGGTAACCTTTCCATAAAGTTCTTTCCTGTTTTCACACTACACTTCCCACATTTACACATAAACTGTGACCACAATAACTTTTTTAGTTCTTGCCTGTCATCCTCTTCATTATATCCTCGCTCGTAAATGGGGGTATGTAGTAGTGACATGATTATTAAACTTTGGTTACACAAATATAAGTATAATTACTATTATACGCAAATATAGTTATAAACATTGTTAATAACTTTACTTGACATTGTAAAAAAAAAGGTGTAACTTCGCTTTATCTCTTTTGGGTCAGACAAAGGAGGCTCCCCAAAGCCGACTTGTCTTAGTTGTGTATACAGGATAAGTTTGTTTTTTAAGTAAAACAGACATTTACTACCCCATCATGTTAAACATCCTGTGTGTGGTATTTTGAGATACCACCCCCATTATGTTAAACGAACAACTTAGTTTTTATTGATTGTAATATTCTTGGATATCTTCTCAGCACTTCTTCCAACTACATATCCACCGATACCTAATTGTAATAGATTCCAAAATTCATTCTCTAAAGGTGGAATAGTAAAGCCAAACAAAGGTGCTATAAACTTTACATAAATAACTATAAAACCAAAAGCTAACATAAGAATAGGTCTCCAGCTTCGTTGTAGCCAATTACCTTTAGCTTCTGCAATGATTATATCAGTTTGCATTTTTTGTAACTCAAGTTCTTTTTCCTTTAATACTTGAATTATCTTGTTCTTAGCGTTTATACGCTCTTCATCATTAGTAAATAAGTTGTCTATTATACCACCTATTTCTTTTACTACATTACCACTTAAAAAGTCTAATATCTTCTTCATTACCAACGTGCTTTAGTTTTTCTAATATCATAGTGTGTAAAGGTACTATAATCCCCTAAACCACCCTGTAGTATTTGACCCTCATTAATTAGCTCCTCTATTAAAGGATGTGTTTCTAATGATGGGTCATAACCTCTAATAACAATATCTGATGCTTTACCAAGTAGGTGCTGTGAGCTATCTGAGCCATTTACAGCCTGATTGTGAGACTTACACCTGTATGCACTGTTAATGTCTATAGGTGTCTTTACATAGTCTCTAATCGCTTGTAATTGATTTGCAAGTTTAACTATGTTGTATTCTACCTCTTGTGGCATTGTACATCCACACTTACAATCAAACTCTCCTTTGCTAAAGTTCTTTGTCATTCTTTTTATGGGTACTATAAATCTTTTGTACTGTATAAACAATAGAAGCTAATAAAAGAATAACTTTTAAACTGTTTTCTACGTGTGTAAAGCTGACCATAAATGATACAGCGTTAAATGTTGCTAATTTCAAATCTTCTATGCTCATAATTTTATACTCTCTAAAAAGCGATTCCATTTAACTATACAGAAAAATTGTAACGCTTCTATTTTGTCGGCTAAATATCTTAATGCTCTAACCATTAGATTTTGTATGAGTCGTAGTTTAATCCAAAGAAACTGTGTACTCCGTTTCCACTTAAATCAACAGCAGCAGACTTCCATCCGTAAGGGTG
>ERZ887851.2714-NODE-2714-length-13616-cov-7.626060_pt1 | contig 13616 bp, 5 predicted proteins | sample MGYA00521100_ERZ887851 | MGnify/ENA primary metagenome ERZ887851 (study PRJEB32303, sample SAMEA104408602) | aquatic metagenome | biome: Brackish water; feature: Pelagic; material: water | place: Baltic Sea | collected 2014-06-06T16:11:00 | depth 11,444 m ...
ACTTGAAGAACGTATTCACATTATTGTTATTATTAATTTTTAATAGTAGCTTCTCTCAAGAATTGCCACCTATTAATTTTTTTTCTCCAAAAGAATATAAAGCGGAAAATCAAAATTGGTCAATTTCACAAGCATTAAATAAAAATATTTATATAGCAAACAATAATGGTCTTTTAGAATTTAACGGGGCTAGATGGATACTATATCCTTCCCCTAATGAAACGATTTTAAGATCTGTCAAAGTGATAGGTGATAAAATTTATTCAGGTAGTTACATGGATTTTGGTTATTGGAAAAAAAATAACCTTGGCACTTTAGCATATACTTCACTATCTAAAAAACTGAATATTAAGTTAATTGAGGATGAACAATTTTGGACTATAATTGAGATTGATAACTGGATATTATTCCAATCATTAAATAGAATTTACATTCTTAATAGCACAGACAATTCCCTACAAATTATAGCAGCTAACACATTAATTACTAAAATGTATGCTGTAGATGGAAGTATATATTTTCAAAATGAAAATGAAGGTATTTATAAAATAGACAATGGAAAAAGTTTTTTGATTACCAATGACCAACTTATAAAAAACAGTACTGTAATAAATATATTTATTAAAGACGACTATTTATTGTTAGAAACCCAGGAGAAGGGCTTTTATAAATTAGATAAGGGAAAGTTAACTGCTTGGGATATCTCATCGAATAAGTTACTGTCTGAAGTTATAGTTTATAATAGTATTCAATTATCAGATGGAAGTTTTGTGTTAGGTACTATTTCCGATGGAATCATTTATTTAAATCCAAATGGAGATTTAAATTATCAAATAAATCAGAATAATGGTCTTGGTAACAATACCGTATTGTCACTCTTTGAAGATGTTGATAAAAATATTTGGTTAGGCCTAGATAAAGGTATTAATTATATTGAAATGAATGCTCCTTTTAAAATTTACCATGATAGGAGTGGTGAGTTAGGGTCAATTTATGCAATACAAATCTTTGATAATAATTTATACCTCGGTACAAATCAAGGCCTGTTTTATAGGGAAATAAATACTAAAACAGATTTTAAATTAATTGCTGGAACTGAAGGACAGGTATGGAGTTTAGTTGTACTGGACAATCAATTATTTTGCGGACATAATGTAGGAACGTTTTTAGTTATAAATAATAAAATTCAAAAAATTCCTAATACTCAAGGAACCTGGAATATTAAATCAATTAATGATAGAGATGATATTCTATTGCAAGGCAATTATAATGGTTTAAATATATTAGAGAAAGTAGGAGCTACTTGGAAATTCAAAAATAAAATAAAAGGATTTGACAATTCTTCAAGATATTTTGAGATTGGACCTGACAATGAAATTTTTGTAAATCATGAATATAAAGGTGTTTTTAAAATTAAAGTAGACAGTTTATTTAATAATGTTATGGGAGTAACAATCGATTCAGATATTAAAGGGCTGAATTCTAGCCTCTTAAAATATGAAAATAATGTGCTATATGCTTACAGGAATGGTGTTTTAAAATATAACGCATTAAATAAAAAATTTATTAAAGACACTTTTTTAACTAAATTGTATAGGAGTGATAATTATATTTCCGGAAAATTACTCTACGATCCCTATAAAAAATCGTTGTGGAGTTTTTCAAAAACGGAACTAAATTATATCACACCTGGTCAACTAAGTGATCAGCCATTAATGCATAGTATCGCATTAAATGCTATAATGAGAAATGATGTTAGGGGTTATGAAAGCATTCTTTATTATAAAAACAATAGTTATTTATTAGGGACCTCTTCTGGTTATATAATTATTGATTTAAATAAATTAAAAACGACAGAGAGTGATCTTACTATAAATACTATTAATATTAATGAATTAAATAAAAAACCAAAGTTTGTTGATAAATTTGTCGCAGGTGTCTTTAAGAATTCTGAAAATAATATCAAGTTTTCTTTTAATGTTAATAATTATGAAAAATACATAGAGACTCAATATCAATATCAACTTAGAGGACTGTCTGATAATTGGAGCAATTGGTCTAAAGATCATGAAGTTTTATTTAAAAATTTATCTAATGGAGTTTATACTTTTAATGTTAAAGCAAAAGTTGGAAACGATGAAACGGAGCAAATGGAATCCTATTCATTTGAAATTAAAAGACACTGGTTGCTGTCAGATATAGCGATAGGATCATATATTTTAAGTTTTATTCTTATTTTAATATTCATACATACAATTTACAGAAATTACTATAAGAAGCAAAGAGAAAAACTTTTAGAAAAAACTGAAAGAGAATTGGCTTTAAAAGAATATGAAATTAAAGATCAAAAACTCAATTTCATAAATAAAAATTTGAAACAGGATATCGAAAATAAAAATAAAGAACTTGCTTCATCAACAATGAGTATAATTAAAAAGAATGAGTTTTTAAATCAAATTAAAAATGAGCTAAAAAATACTTCTAATGACGAAAATTTAGTTTCTGTAATACAAATTATTGATAAAAACATTAACAACTCCGATGATTGGAAAATGTTTGAAGAGGCTTTTAATAATGCAGATAAAGATTTTTTTAAAAAGATAAAAAAGACACATCCTAAACTTACATCAAATGATCTACGACTATGTATGTATTTAAGAATGAATCTTTCTTCAAAGGAAATTGCTCCTTTACTTAATATTTCACCGCGAAGTATAGAAATTAAAAGGTACCGTTTGCGAAAAAAAATAAATTTAGAAAGGAATGTTAACCTAAATGACTACTTTATTAATTTATAGTTACCACTACAAAAATTTAAATAAACACAACATCACTACAACATTAACATAATTTTGATAAAATAAAAAGAATAAGACATGTCTTTTTCTATTTGTATTTTTTCTAAGTTAACTCTCTAAGGTATTGATAAACTTCAATTCCTATTAGCAATATAGCAATAAAAGTATCTATTTTTTACGATGTATGTTTTTTGTATATCATTATTTTAAGAAATCTATAATTATATACTTTATATTGTGAACATTAAAAACCATACCAATGAAACAAAGTTATTTTTTAGTATTATTCTTATTAATTTCCACTTTAGCTTACAACCAAACAATAGTGGTTTCTGGTACTATTTCAGATGAAAAAGGATTTCCACTTTCTGGCGTTACAGTTTATCAACCTGAAACAAATAATGGTGTTATTTCCGATTTTGACGGAAATTTTGTAATTAATGATATTACGGTAGGATCTGATTTAGAATTTTCTTTTTTAGGCTTTGTTAATAAAACAGTAATGGTTAATAATAATAGTCTTATGAATGTTATTTTAACCGAAGACCTTGAATCACTCGATGAAGTTGTAATCGTAGGATATGGAACACAAAAGAAAAAAGAATTAACAGGAGCTGTGTCCATCGTATCCAGTCAAACTATTGAAGACTTAACACCGACTCGAATAGAACAAGCATTACAAGGTCAAGTTTCGGGTGTTAATATTACTTCTCAATCTGGATCTCCAGGAAGCGCTTTAAATATTCGAATTAGAGGTATTTCAACAAATGGAGATAATCGCCCATTAATTTTAGTTGATGGTAATGTTATTGAAGATCTTAGTGTTGTGAGTCCCTCTGATATAGAAACAATAACGGTTTTAAAAGATGCAACAGCAGGTATTTACGGTGTTAGAGCTGCAAATGGGGTTGTGTTAATTACTACTAAATCAGGAAAATTAAATTCAGAGTTAAAATTAGACGTTAATATTTACGGAGGTTTTCAAAATACAACCCGAAAATTACCCGCATTAAATGCAACCGAATACGGACTTCTTATTAATGAATCTTTTGCTGCAAATGGACAAGATTTAGTTTATCCAAATGTCTCAGAATTAGGTAAAGGGACAGATTGGCAAAACGAAGTATTTCAAAATGCATTAATTTTAAATCAAGATTTTACTTTAAGAGGTGGGACTGAAAAATCTACCTATGCGTTGGGTTCTTCTTTATTAACACAAGATGGTATTATAGGTGGAGGTAAATCTAATTTTACTAGATACAACACTAGATTAAGCTTTAATACAGAAATATTTAAAAATTTAAATTTTAAATCTGGATTAATATATACGGGAACTAGAAGAAAAGTTCTTCCCGAAAATTCATTGGGGTCTGTATTGTTTAACGCTTTAAATAATTCACCTGTATTAAAAGTTAAAGACGAAATGGGACAGTATACACTTTCTGAGGGATTAGGAAATGAGGTGATAAATCCTATTGCACAAATTGAAAATACTTTTAATAAAACCAAGGTTGAAAAATTAAGTGGAAATTTTGGTCTTAATTATAAATTTCTTAATCATTTTTCTGCTGAATCCAATATTCAATTTAATTATGCAAAAGTTGAAGGTGAATATTTTAACCCTGTAGTATTTTATGGTTCAGGTAAGGTATTTAATAAAGATAGGAATGAATATTCTGAAACAAAAAACACGTTTAATGATTATACCTTTGATGCAGTTATAAACTATGAGAATACATTTAACGATAATCATAATTTAAAGCTTACGATTGGTACTTCTGTATTTAAAACTGAAGGCGAGTTTTCAGGCTCTATCGGCTTTGATATCCCAGGAAATACAATAGATAACGCAAGTCTAGAAAATGCTTCTGAAATTACTAATTTTTATCCCCTTGGAAATCCAACGTTTGATTCCAGGTTATTATCATACTTCGGTAGGCTTTTTTACAATTATAAAGAAAAATATCTGTTTTCTGCAATAATTCGTAGAGACGGTTCTACTAAATTCGGACCAGAGAACAGGTTTGGTTACTTTCCAACAGCATCAGCAGGCTGGGTTTTATCTGATGAAAGCTTTCTAGAAAACGCTGGAGCTATCTCTTTTTTAAAGATTAGATCTTCATACGGTATATTAGGTAACGATAGAATTCCAGATTACAGATACGTGTCTATTTTAAATGGACAAGGTGAATATGTAATAAATGGAGAATTAGTGGTGGGAATAGCAATAGGAGCATTGTCTAATCCACAAATAAAATGGGAACAACAACAATCATTTGATATAGGTTTTGATGCTAGGCTTTTTAATAACCAAGTTACTATAGCTGCAGATTATTTTGATCGTAAAACAAATGATTTATTATTAATTCCTGAAATTTCAGGAACTCTTGGTGGATCTGCTCCTGGTTCTGGAGCTCCAATTATTAATGGAGGAGATGTTAGGAATAGTGGTTTTGAATTTCAAATAGGATATAACCATCAACTAACAGATGATTTGTCTTTTAGTCTAAATTATAACTTTACGACCCTAGAAAATGAAGTCCTGAAAGTAGATAGTAGTCTTGGTTATATTTCTGGAGGATCATTTGGTATTGGACAAGCAGATGTTGCAAGAATGGAAGTTGGACTTCCAATCGGTTATTTTAATGGATTAAAAACAAATGGAATTTTTCAAAATCAAGCTGAAGTAGATGCACATCCATCACAGCTTGCTTTGGGAGCAATTGCTCAACCTGGAGACTTAAGGTTTGTGGATGTTAATAACGATGGGATTATTAATGAAAATGATAAAACCAATATAGGTAGTCCAATCCCAGATATTACTATGGGTTTTAACGTAACTCTTGATTATAAGAATTTTGATTTTCAGATGTATTTATTTGCATCTATAGGAAATGAATTGGTTAGGAATTATGAAAGAAATTTATCACTTACAAATCGAACAAGGTACGATCTTGCTAGATGGACAGGAGAAGGGACTACAAATGAAGTGCCTAGAGTAACTACTGGAGCAACATCAAATGCTGTTTTTTCAGATTATTTTGTAGAAGATGGTTCGTACCTAAGAGCACAGAATATGCAAATTGGTTATTCTTTTTCAAAAAGTAAATTAGATAAATTAGGGATAAATAAATTAAGAATTTATACCTCTGTAAGTAATGCTTTTACACTAACTAAGTATCGTGGCTATGATCCAACAGCTTCATCTGGTAATCCTATAGGTGGAGGCTTTGATAATGGTTTTTATCCAACACCGCGAACTTTTTTATTAGGTGTTAATTTTAAATTATAATTGTATCATGATGAACGTAAACAAAATAATTGAAAAGTGCTTTTTAGGAATCTTATTAATAACTACTATTTCTTGTAGTGACGACTTTATTGACGTTCCACCAACTCAGGAAAATTCTGAAGATTACTTTAATTCTGAAGAGGATTATCAAAATGCTTTAATCGGAGCATATGATTTGTTGCAGGCTACTTATTTAAATGTAATGTTAGGAGAAATTGCTTCTGATAATACATTAGCAGGAGGAGAAAGTGCAACTGATGTTTCTGGAATACAACAGGTAGACGATATGATTCAAACACCTGTAAATGCTCAACTTAGGGATATTTGGAGTTGGATGTTTGCTGGTGTAAATAGAGCAAATTATATTATGGAATTCCAAGATAAAACTGATTTTGAAGGAAAAGATTTGGTGTTGGCTCAAGCAAGATTCTTAAGAGCTTATTATTATTTTGAATTGGTAAAATGGTTTGGAGATGTTCCATTGGTAGTTGATCAAAGAATACTTTTTGGACAACAATTTGAAATTGACAGAACTCCAAAAACAGAAGTATATGCTCAAATTGAACAAGATTTAATATATGCAGCTGATGTATTACCTTACTTTCAAGCTGAAACAGGAAGAGTAACAAAAGGAGCTGCTCAAGCATTGTTGGGAAAGGTTTATCTGTATCAGGATAAGTTTTCAGAATCTGCTAATGTACTTGAAAGTGTAATTAATAACGGTCCCTACGATTTACTAACAGATTACAGTACTATGTTTGAAAATGATAATGAAAATAACATTGAATCTGTTTTTGAAGTGCAATATACAGATGTGCAAGGAGCTGGATTTGGATGTTTACAATGTAGTGAAGGAAATGTTGCGGTTGGCTTTAATGGTATTCGTAATTATTCTGTAGAACCCGGTTCAGTAGGTGACATTTTTAAGTCAGGATTTAGTTTTAATGTACCTGTACAAGAAGTATATGATGCATTTGAAGAAAATGACATTCGAAGGGATGTCGCTATCTTAGATATAGTTACTTGGGCAGCTGAAGTAAATGCTACTTATACAGAAGGATATGAGAATACGGGATATTTTAATAGAAAATATTTACCTCGAACAGGAGGATTAAATACGGGTGATTCTAATCTTACTAACCCTAATAATTATAGATCAATACGATTTGCAGACGTTCTTTTAATGGCTGCTGAAGCATTAAATAGAGGAGGAATAGATGAAAGTAGAGCAAGATCATATTTAAACAGAGTTAGAGTAAGAGCTAATCTCTCTGAAGTCTCAAGTTCTGGAACAGCACTTACATCCGATATTTATAAAGATAGAAGATTAGAACTTGTTGGTGAAGGACACCGCTTTTTTGATTTAGTAAGGACCAATAGAGCTGCTCAAGAAATTGAGGGCTTTATGACCGGTAAAAATGAGGTATTTCCGATACCTTCTATAGAAATTAATTTAACAGGTAATAGGTGGGAACAAAATCCCGGATACTAAAAATTTAAATAAAAATGAAAATTATAAAATCTATTAATGTTTTTCTTTTAACAATTCTACTATCGGGTTGTGTAAGTGATAATGATGTTTTTGAGACAGTAGATTCGATAGCAGCGCCTTCTAATATATCTGCTGATATCATCATTTCACAGAATAATACAGGATCAGTAACGATAACACCAAATGGAGAAGGAGCTTCACAATTTGAGGTTCACTTTAATGATGGTACGGATGAAAATGCGATTCTTTCTATTGGAGAAAGTGTTGAAAGAATTTATCCAGAAGGAACCTATCAAATAAAAATTGTTGGTATTGGTTTAAATGATCAATCGACCGAAGTACTTGTGCCTTTAGTTGTTTCTTTTTTACCTCCTGAAAATTTAATAATTACGATTGAAAATGATCCTAGTAATAATTTTCAAATAAATATTTCAGCAACTGCAGATTATGCAACTATGTTTGAAGTTTATTTTGGTGATGTCATAGATGAAGTGCCAACTCCTTTAATGTTAGATGAAACTATATCTCATATCTATAATGAAGTTGGTGAATATGAAGTTAGAGTGATAGCATTAAGTGGAATAGACGGCGCTATAGAAGCAACTCAAATAGTTACAATATCAGATGTAATTATACCATTTGAATTATTTCAAAATTTTGAAGGTACCCCACCTTTATTTACAGAATTCGGTAATATAGGCTTAACTCAAGTTGTGAATAATCCTGATTTAGGAGGAATTAACCCTACTGAACATACTGCTCAACTCGATAAAGCTGTTGGATCTGAAGTTTGGGGGGGAACCTTTTTTGAATTAAATAACCAAGCTATAAATTTCGCAGGTTTTAAAAAGATGCGATTAAAAACATATTCTCCTTTTGTTGGAAAAGGTGTAAAATTAAAATTAGAGAATGCAGATGCTTCAATTACCCATGAAGTTGATATGGTCACTACGGTTGCTAATTCATGGGAATTATTAACTTTTGATTTTGTAGATGCGCCAGAAGCTGAATATATTAGGGTAGTTATCTTTTTTGATTTTGGAACAGTTGGTGACGGGACTTTATACTATTTTGATCAAATGGAAGTAGGGGAAGGATCATTAGTATCGACTGAACCTTCATTAATGATTGAAAATTTTGAAGGTACTCCACCAATCTTTACAGAATTTGGAAATATAGAAGCTCCATTAATTATTCCAAATTTTGATACCTCAGGAATAAATAACACTTTAACGGTAGCTAGTCAATTAAAGACCGCTGGATCAGAAGTTTGGGCTGGTTCATTTTTTGAAGTCTCTCCTTCATTAGATTTAAGTTCTTATAATAATTTAAGTGTCATGACATATGCTCCAGTAGTTGGGGCTGTTATCAAATTAAAATTAGAGAATGCAGACGCTTCTACTACTTATGAAGTAGACCTAGAAAGTACAGTATTAAATCAGTGGGAAGAATTAGTCTATGACTTTTCGGATGCCCCAGAAGCCGACTATACTAGAATTGTAATCTTCTTTGATTTTGGTAATCCAGGTGATGATTCTGTATATTATTATGATCAATTTCAATTGACAAATTAAAAAGCTATGAAAAATATAAAACATCTTTTAAAATATTGTATTTCCATCCTTATAATTACAGGTTTTATTTCTTGCCAAGAAGAGGATCAAGAATTTGGTGATATTATAGCACCATCAAATATAGTATTAGACTATGAGATTGTAGGACAAGACTCAAGCAATCTTAATGGCGATGGATCTGGTTTGGTTAATTTTATTGCATCTGCAGAAAATGCAATCACTTTTCAGTACAACTTTGGTGATGGTACTCAAAATGTAGTTTCCCCATCAGGTCTAAATGAACATCGGTTTACTCAAAATGGCTTAAACAACTATATTGTTACTGTAATAGCATCTGGAAGGGGAGGAATAAGTTCTTCTAAAACTATAAATGTTGAAGTTAAAAGTGATTTTAACCCTATTGAAATTAAAAATTTCTTATCTGGAGGTGCATCTAATTCTAAAACTTGGTATTGGCATGCTGCTGTAAGTGGGCACTTAGGAGTTGGACCTCCTGATTCATTCGATCCCAGTTATTATTCAGCCGGGCCTTATGAAAAGGAAGCTGTAGGTTGTGTTTATGAAGATGAACTCGTATTTACACAAGATGAAAATGAAAATATAACCTTTGAATTATTTAATCAAGGTAACACTTATTTTAATAGGTTTGAAGTTGAAGATGGTTTGGGTTTACCGAATCCAGGAGAAGATACCTGTTACGAATTTAATTCTTCTGGTGTTAGTAACGTAAGCTTTAGTCCATCCTCATCTGGTGTTCCTGAAGATATTTCAACACAAACGTCTTTTGTGCTACAAGATAATTTTATGAGTTATTTTATTGGTAATAATGAATATGAATTTTTATCAATATCTGAAAACGAAATGCATGTCCGTGTTATTCAAACGGAGCCTTCAGGTGCAACATTGGCTTGGTATGAAAAATTTTCTACCATCGATCCAAACGATGAAGATGGTGATTGTAATGGCGATACTGGTGAAGTAGGTTCAGGGAATAATGATGTGCTAATTTGGGCAGAAGAGTTTGAAACAGATGGTGCTCCTTGTACCGGTATTTGGAATTATGATCTTGGAGGTAGTGGTTGGGGAAATAATGAATCTCAATTTTACACCAATCGACCTGAAAATATAATAATAGAAGATGGTTTGTTAAAAATCACTGCAATTGCAGAATCTTATGAAGGAAGCGACTATACATCCTCTAGAATTCAAAGTAAAGATAAATTTGCATTTAAGTACGGTAGAATTGAAGCTCGAGCAAAACTTCCTGAGGGAGGTGGTACTTGGCCAGCAATCTGGATGTTAGGATCTAATCTAAGTGAAGTAAGTTGGCCTGATTGCGGAGAAATTGATATTCTTGAACACAAAGGAAATAACCAAGATAGAATTTATGGATCGTTGCACTACCCTGGTAACTCTGGAGGTAATTCTAATACAGATTCAATTTCTGTTCCAAATGTATCTTCAGAATTTCATTTATATGAAGTTCAGTGGACTGCTTCTAACATTAATTTCTTAGTTGATGGTGAAGTGTATCATACCTTTTCGAATAATACTAATGTACCATTTAACCAAGACTTTTTCCTAATATTAAATGTGGCAATGGGGGGAGATTTTGGAGGAGCTATCGATCCATCATTTGAACAGTCAACGATGGAAATTGATTATATAAGAGTTTATCAATAGTGAGCATATTAAAAAAATATAACACAACTCTTTTTTTTATTGTAATTATTACAATTTTATGGGTTTTCCAAAGTTCATTTTTAAATTTAAATGAAACAGATCCTATAACTTCATCTGATAAAAAAGCGGAAATCCTTCTTTCTAAAATGACTTTAGAAGAGAAAATTGGTCAGATGAATCAATATAGCAGTTTTTGGGATTTTACAGGACCTTCACCTAGAGGTGGGGATGCTGAAAAAAAATACCAAGATTTAAAGAATGGTTTTGTAGGATCAATGCTAAATGTCCGTGGTGTAAAAGACGTAATGGCTGTTCAAAAAATTGCTGTAGAAGAAACACGTTTAGGAATACCATTAATTATTGGTTTCGATGTTATTCACGGTTATAAAACAATAAGTCCCATTCCTATCGCTGAAGCAGCTAGCTGGGATTTAGAGGCCATACAAAAATCCGCCGAAATGGCAGCACTTGAGTCCTCTGCTGCAGGTATTAACTGGACCTTTGCTCCAATGGTTGATATTTCGAGAGATGCTCGTTGGGGAAGAGTAATGGAAGGTGCAGGAGAAGATCCTTTTCTAGGAAGTAAAATAGCTACAGCAAGGGTAAAAGGATTTCAAGGTAAAAACCTTTCTTCAAACTTTACGATTGCAGCTTGCGCAAAACATTTTGCGGCTTATGGTTTTTCTGAGGGAGGTAGAGATTATAATACGGTTGATGTAGGAACATCAACGCTATATAATATGGTTTTTCCACCTTTTAAAGCTGCTAATGATGCAGGAGTTAAAACATTTATGAATTCATTTAATGAATTAAATGGAATTCCAGCGACTGGTAATAAATATTTACAAAGAGAGGTGTTAAAAGAACAATGGAATTTCGATGGTTTTGTAGTTTCAGATTGGGACTCAATAAGTGAAATGATTGTTCATGGATATACAAAAGATGGACCCCATGCTGCAGAAATAGCATTGAATGCAGGGTCGGATATGGATATGGAATCCTACTTCTACCTGGATCATTTAAAGAATCTTGTAGATGAAGATAAAGTTGATTTAGAACTTATCGATGATGCGGTTAAGAGAATTTTAAAAGTTAAGTTTGAATTGGGACTATTTGATGACCCATATAAATATTGTGATCTTAAAAGGGAGAAACAAATTACTGGAAGTAAAGAAATAAACGATGCTGCTTTAGATATCGCAAAAAAATCGATAGTGCTTCTTAAAAATGAAGGAAACCTTCTTCCCTTAAAAAAAGAAGGACAACACATAGCTATTATTGGAGCATTAGCTTCAGATAAAACAAGTCCACTTGGAAATTGGAGATTAGCTGCTGATGATGATACAGCTGTTTCTGTTTTAGAAGGAATGAGTAAATACAAAGGAAATTCAATTTCATACTCAAAAGGTGCCGATTTAACTATCGGAAAGACTGAGTTTGTAACACAATTAAAAATTAATACAATTGATAAAAGTGGTTTTAAAGAAGCTATAACTATTGCAAAGGAAGCTGATGTCGTTCTAATGATTTTAGGAGAACACGGTTTTCAAAGTGGTGAAGGTAGAAGTAGAAGTGACTTAGGTCTACCAGGAGTCCAACAAGAATTACTTGAAGAAATATTTAGGGTAAATAAGAATATTGTTTTAGTACTTAATAATGGCAGGCCTTTAGCTATTGGCTGGGCAGATGAAAACATTCCTTCAATAGTAGAAGCATGGCAATTGGGTACTCAAAGTGGAAATGCAATTGCAGAAGTACTTTATGGAGATTACAATCCCAGTGGTAAATTACCTATGACTTTTCCAAGAAACGTTGGACAAGTTCCTCTTTATTATAATCATAAAAATACAGGAAGACCAAATTTACCTGAATCAAAAACTATTTTTTGGTCTCATTATAACGACGTAAAAAAAACTCCATTATATCCTTTTGGCTATGGTTTAAGCTACACGACTTTTGATTATAGTTCTATAAAAACAACAAATTCTTTTGATTTAGATCAAAAAATAACTGTTAGTGTAGCTATTATAAATACAGGAAAACGAAAAGGAAAAGAAGTTGTTCAACTTTATATTAGAGATAAATACGCAAGTATTACAAGACCAGTTAAAGAATTAAAAGGTTTTGAATTATTGGAATTATTACCTGGAGAAAAAAAAATAGTTGATTTTGAGCTTACCGAAAAAGAATTGGGATTTTATGACAATAATGGAAAATGGATTTTCGAAAAAGGAGATTTCGAGATATTTATAGGTGGAAATTCTCAAACAAATAATAAAATAGCTTTAGCACTCAAATAAAAAAACATGAAAATAATATTACAATTATTTATTGTATTAATTTTTACAACTGGTATCACTCAAAACGCTCCTATAGATTTTGAACCAGGTGGTTTTGGAGATACTTGGACTTGGACTGTTTTTGAAAATGACACAAATTCAGCGTTAGAAATAGTTACCAATCCAGATCCCTCTGGAATCAATACCTCTGAGACGGTTGCAAAGTTCACAGCTTTACAAGCTGGTCAACCTTTTGCTGGAGCTGCTTTCTTTGCAGGCTCAGCAATGGGATTAACGGTACCAATTGATTTTTCAGTATCAGAGTCAGTTTCTATTAAAATTTGGTCACCAAAGGCTGATATACCAGTTCGTTTAAAATTAGAAGGTCCAGGAAGTGAATTTATAGAATTAGATGTAAATACAACTTTAGAAAATGAATGGGAGACTCTTACTTGGGACTTTACCGGACAAACAGCAGGAGTTGATTGGTTAACTGTA
>ERZ887851.2715-NODE-2715-length-13615-cov-5.579794_pt1 | contig 13615 bp, 11 predicted proteins | sample MGYA00521100_ERZ887851 | MGnify/ENA primary metagenome ERZ887851 (study PRJEB32303, sample SAMEA104408602) | aquatic metagenome | biome: Brackish water; feature: Pelagic; material: water | place: Baltic Sea | collected 2014-06-06T16:11:00 | depth 11,444 m ...
CAGCACCGCAACCTATTCTTGATGGGCAATCGCCATAACGACTCATAGCCAAAGTTTAAGTAAAAATGATACTCGTGAGCCTACGTTGATGCTTGTCGTATGTCGCATTTTGATCGTGGTCGGTTTGTCGTCAATTCTGCTTCTAGAGAAAGTCTTTGGTGCCTCGGTCGCATGTTTATTTCTCATAAGTGTTGTGACTGTTGATCCTCGACATTATTTACGTTTAACGGGGCCAGACTACTTGTTCATAGCGACACTCAGTCTTTACCCTTTGGTTGTTATGCTCAGGTCATTGGCTTCAGATACATTTATCGTAAGCGAGCTCGATAATCCGTCGCGATTTTTACTCATTATCCCCGTCTACCTATGGATGAGAGTCCAGGGGGCGCAATTGCCCTATGTCATTGTGGGCGCCGCGCTCGCATGTTTCCTGAATGCCGGAGTTTTCGGCTATGAGTTTCTTTCTGGCACGACTTGGACACGTATTTATGGGCACGAAAACAGCGTTACCTTCGCTCAAGTAGCCTTTCTACTCACCACTCTCGCGTTGATACCCGCGGCGCTTGTTAAAGAGGCTGTGGGCAACGTGAGGAAAATGTATTGCATTGGCATTCTCGCGTTGGGCCTTGTCTCCGTGCTAGTGAGCCAGACGCGAACCGTGGTTATTATTTCCCCGCTGCTCCTTCTGGCCTTCGTTTTTTTCTCAGACACGTACGTATTTTCTAGGCGAGAAAAATTACTGAGTGCGGTGGTGGTTTCGCTTGTAGGTTATTGGGTATTCATGGGTGGAAGCTTTCTTCGGATGTCTGAATTATTGGTGGAGACCCAAGAGTTACTAATCAACCGGTCGATCCCTGCCTATGAGTCTAGTCAAGTTCGAATCGCGCTGTGGCAAGTGGGCTGGGATATATTTCAGCAAAATATTTGGACAGGGGTTGGTAAAGGCGAGTTCCATTCTGCGGCCGAGTCAATTCATCGGGCGAATCCCGATATTTCCAACGCCGTGCTTGGTTATCGACATGCGCACAATGAGTTTTTAAACCTCGGTGTAGAGCTAGGCATCGGCGGGATGGCTGCAATCCTTGTAACAATGACTATGATTCCATTGTTATCCTACAAGGGGGAATTCAGCTCAGAGAGCCGCTACCTGCTGGTCATAACCGTAATGTCATGGTGGCTATTTGGAACCACCGACGCCGTGTTGGAAAATCACAAAATTACGCTGCTTATCGTATTTATGCTGTGTATTGGCTTTGCAGAAGGTTTGAACACCAAGTTTGGGCGGCTAGATGAGTGAGTGAATTTGCGTTCGGCACATTGAGCGAGAGCGATCAAACTCAAACCCTAGATCCTACAACGAGATAACGTCATGCATTCTAAATTAGGTTCGATTCTAAAGCGCTGGCACAGCTTTTCCGCAAATCCTCGCCAGTTGCAGAAAAAGTGGGCGGGTGTATTTTATAAAAACGAATCGGATTACCTACGGTCGATTTCCTGTGCCGACTGCCGCAGTTTTGATTCTTCAAAAAATGCCTGCGGTATAGGGTTTGGCACGCCACTGAGGAAATGCGTTGTATCAAGTATCGAGGCCCACTTTAATAATTGCGTCGATGAGCACGTGCTAGAAATAGGCTTTGGTCGCTTTATGCTCGCAAAAAGCCTGATCACTCGCAGCGGAGGGGTGTGGACGGGAATTGAGCCGAAGATACCGAAGTCTGTCGTGCCAACATTGGGCCAGGGCGGCCACGGCGATGCCGCCAACATCCCATTTGGTGATGCTACTTTCGATAGGGTTTTTGGCATTCAATCGATTGAGCACTGGGGCCAAAAGGTGGGGGGCAGGGTGCCCTCAGACTACGGTGAGTGTTTGAAAGAAGTAAACCGCGTATTAAAGCCTGGCGGGACCGTATATTTCGATGCCCCCATTTATTTTCACGGTCATGAAATGTTCATCGCTAATCATCTTCCTAGAATTCGGGCACTTTTTTGTGACGAGCTATGGTCGAATGTAAAGATAGAAAAATGGCGCCAAAGCTACGAGCCTCTAGAGCGCTATGCCCCCTCTGATACCGTGCTCAAACAAGATTGGCCAGTAGAGCTAGTAAGCTATTCGGCAGACGATCTACACAAAGCTCGGGATAGCGTTAGCGTCTACATGGTCGCAATTACGGCTGAAAAACGCATAGCATGCTAGGTCGAATGCTTTCTATCTCTGCGCTTTTCGGAGCATTTTTATGAAAATCCTTGTTTACAGCGACTTTAGAAAAATCAGCCACAGCGTGCGGCCGGAGTCGGAAATATTAATCAAGTTGGCTGAAATGGGGCATCAGTTAACGGTTTGTTCGCCACACTTCGACGACGAGCATTATTTCAATCAAGCGGGCATTTCTACCGTATGTACGCATCAAGTTCATAAAATAAGTCTATCCGCCATCAAAATCCTGCGCGAAGAGCTACGCAAGGATGATTACGATATCGTCTATGCCACCAACTCAAAAAGTATTCCAACGGCAGCATTCGCCGTTATGGGTTTCCGTGCGAAACTGGTGTGTTATCGCGGAACGACACGCGGACTGTACAGAAGCGATCCCACCTCTTACCTAACGGTATTGCACCCCCGTGTTGACGCGGTCATATGCGTTTCTGACGCGGTGAAGCAAGCCGTAAAGGCAAAAATATGGCGTGAGCGCTGCGTGTTAACCGCGATCTTCAAGGGCCACGATCTCGACTGGTATAAAGAGTCCCCGCTAGACTTAACATCTGAAGGTATACCCGCGAACGCGTTTGTAGCGGTGGCGGCGGCACGGTTTAGGCCGACTAAGGGATTGAGTGTGCTAATCGAGGCAGCGGGTTTATTAGCCGACTTACCTAACTTTTACCTGTTAGTTGTCGGAAGTGGCACGGATGAGCCGCAGTATAAGAGAGCCATTGAAAGTAGCCCGCTTCGTGCGCGCATTCGGCTAACGGGACAACGGTCGGACGCGCCGCAACTCATCGCCGCAAGCCAAGTGCTTGTTCAGGCATCCACCGATGGGGAAGGGCTGCCGCGTGCCATTCTGGAAGCGCTTGCCTATGGCGTGCCGGCTATTTCGACAACAGCGGGTGGCGCCAAAGAAGTACTGGAAGAGGGCCAGACTGGCTTTGTCGTGCCTACCCATGACCCCGAGGCGATCGCTGCGAAAATACGCGTCCTGTACGATAACCCAAGTCAGCTGGCGCAAATGGCAAGCGCGTGTCGCGCGGCTATCTCCGATCAACTTTCGTCAACGACGACAGCTCAGGCTTATGCTACCTTTTTTGAGTCTTTGCGTGTCGACAGTAACTGACATGGCGGAGTGTCGCCATCGCGACAGAACGTGCAGGCTCGTCGCATGAGGCAAGCTGGTAAGCTACCTTTCACAGCGACTCTAAGCATTCACAGCACTCTAAGCATTAACAGTGACTCTAAGCATTGACAGCGACTCTCAGCGTTGTTGTGTATTACACTACGTTTTTCTCGCTAACTGTCTCGCCATTAATCGACGCTAAAGATGCCAACTGCCAAGAACAGACTACTGCATTGTGCACCGAGCTTTCGGTATCTCGCGCCTGATCTCAAGGTGTTAGAAGAGCAATTCACAGCGAACGAAAATTTGCTGTATGCGAAGCGCAATGTCATAAAGAAAATGCAGCTGGGCTCGCAGGCGGTCGTCGTTAAGTCGTTCAAGCCCCCGGGCCTCATCAGGGCTCTTATCTATGCCAACGTGCAAAAATCTAAGGCACTCCGATCGTACGAAAATGCGCTTAAATTGCAGCAGCTGGGCATTCTAACTCCGGAGCCGATCGCCGTGATTGAATACACTCGAGGGTATCGTTTGACCGAGAGCTATTACATTACGCGGCACTATCCTCATGAATACACAATGGAGGCAGTCCTAAAAAAGGCCGCTGCATCTGATCAGTCGATGGAATGCTCGGAGCAGACCCAATCGATGGCAATAGTGGAAGCATTTGTACAATTTACCTTCAACATGCATCAGGCGAATGTTCTCCACTGTGACCACAATCCGAACAATACATTGATAGGTGAGAAAGACGGCGCATTTGAATTCGCTATTATCGATCTTAATCGTATGCGTTTTAAAAAACTTAGCCTTGTTCAGCGCTTAAATGAATTTGTTCGCTTAAGCGATGACCCTTTTGTGTTGAGTAAAATCTCAACAACCTATGCACAATGCCTAGGGTTACCAGCCAATGGTTGTCACGACATTCTTATGAAGCTCATGCGTCGTCGCGGGCGAATACGGCGAGCAAAGCAGTTTTTCAAAAAAATAATGGGTCGCTGAGGATGTCCAGATGAAGCCTGACGACGTTTATAAATGGGACGCCCATTCTGACCAGCCTCATGTCATTAAAGACAAGAGGATAAAGTGGGCGCTTTATAGGAAAGGTTTCTGGGGAACAATTAAAACGTTTCTCACTTTATTTTCAATGCCCATCATAGGGATCAAGCTGCTAGTTACGCCTCGGACGCGAGTGGGTCAGAAAATTAATATGATCGGTCTCTGCGTCAATGTTGACACGCCGTTGCCCGAGAAGAAGCCAGTGTCAGATCTCGAGCTCCGGGACATGGTAACGGAGCTGCAGGTCCAAAATATTCAGATACGGATACCTCTATCCGATATAGAAAGTTTGCAGGTCTACATAGACCTCATAAAGACGTTCGAAGATCGCAGTATATTGGTCAATATATTGCAGGATCGTCGGCATATTGATGACCCTGTGTTGCTTCAACAAAGTTTGGATGAGATTTTCAAAGCGCTGCATGGGCGAGTGACCCACGTGCAAGTTGGCAATGCCGTTAACCGGCGCAAATGGGCCTTTATTTCTCTCGATGAATACTTTCGTTTCTTTGGCGTCGCGCAACAATTACGCGATCAAAAGTATCCCAACCTAAAGCTTCTGGGCAGTGGAATTATTGACTTTGAATTACCTAATTTCGCCCGATCGGTTTTCCATGGTTATCCCATAAAGTATGACGCGGCCGCTGCGCTGCTGTACGTCGATCGTCGCGGTGCTCCCGAAAATACACAAATCTTTTGCGATTTGATCACGAAGATAAATTGGTTCTATGAAATGGCGCGCTACAGCACAAAGTGCGCGACGCAATTATGGATAACCGAAACCAACTGGCCGTTAATTGATACCGAGCCGTTTGCTCCTGCGTCAGGTAACTGTTTGGTGAACGAGCAGTTACAAGCTGCCTATTTAGTGCGCTATTTCTTATTGGCAATTGCTAGTGGTAATGTCGAAAAATGTTTCTGGCACCAATTAATAGCGCCGGGGTACGGTTTGGTTGATAACCGAGGCGACGAGCTACGTAAGCGTGCGGCTTATTACAGCTATAAAACGCTAATACGGCTTGTTGATGGCGGCGTCGTATTGACGTTCACGCGCAATGCCGACGGAGTGTATCGCTTGATGCTGCGCAATAGTCGAGGGCTCGTTGAGGCTTGCTGGGTTGATGCGGGGGAGGGGGCTGTACCCATCTCGCCTGATCAGCATGCGATTGACCACATGGGTATGCCCGTATCCAATTCTGATGGTGATTCGCTCCGCGTTACCCAAGAGGTCGTTTACCTACTTGACCACGCTTTTGTGTGTGACCGCCATGAACACTGATGATGTCGAGATTATCCTCGGGAACTCAAGCAAACGCTTCTCGGGCGTCACGTCCACCATGCTCCAGGTGCTCACCTACCAGCAGGAAAAAGTCGGTGTAGCCGTTCTAGGCAAGCACAACATGCCTGATAGCGTTCAAACGTTAAGTTTTTTCCAGTTTATTCGTTTATGCAGGAGGCCTTTACCTGACGGGCGTTATCGTACTTTCCACGCTCGAAGAAATGACGAAATGATTCAGGCACTGATCGCGCAGCGTGTTTTCGGTGCAAAAATAAAAATTGCATTTACGTCGACAGCGCAGCGTCATCATAGTCGCTTCAGTCGTTGGCTCATGCGCCAAATGGACGGACTTATCACCACATGCAGTGCTGCGTCGAGTTACTTGGTAGAGAGAGCTCCCGACATCATCGTTCCCCATGGTGTCGATACCTCACTCTATGTGCCGGCCATCTCACGTGAGCTAGCTTGGAAGCAAACGGGGCTCCCGGGGCGCTATGGTATCGGCGTTTTTGGCAGAGTGCGATACACAAAAGGCGTCGATATTTTAGTGAAGGCCGTCATACCGTTGTTGAGCAAGTATCCCGATCTAACCATTGTCATTTGCGGTGAATGCACCCCGCGAGATCTGCCATTCTTGCAGGAGCTTAGACGCGACATAGAAGAGGAGGGGGTCTCTGAGCGATTTCTCTTCTTAGGTAAACGGCCCTTTGGGGAGCTTCCTCACCTCTTTCAAAGTATGTCACTTGTCACCGCGCTGAGCCGAGAAGAGGGGTTCGGCCTGACGCCGCTCGAAGCGATGGCCTCGGGTACGGCGGTCGTAACTAGCGAGGCGGGTGCCTGGCGAGACATTATTCGCAATGGCGTTGATGGCTACTGTCTATCCACAGCCAATATCAAGGACGTTACTGCAACGTTAGACGCGATGCTCTCTGATCTCGACTTAACCTACGAAATGGGCAGAAACGCTCGAAACTACATGGTTGAGCAATATTCGGTGGAACGGGAAGCCGAGCGACTTACCGACTTCTTAAGACATCTTGTAACATCGCCGAACGCATGACTTGGTATCACTCCGCACTACGCATTCGATAGGCTTCAGAAAAACTTGAAATACCCGAGCTGCCGACGCATTTTCCAATTGCGCCACAAATTCACAGGCTTCGTATCCGTCCAGTCCGACTCTAGCATTTCTAACGCCGCCTGATAGACACGGGCCGCGGATTGCCCGTCAAGGTAAGGGGTGACAGACGGCCCATAGTCCTTAATAGCCTGTTTTAAGTCGATGGTGGGGTTGAGCGCAGTCGTTATCGCGCCCTCGAGTTGTGCTGGGTCGTCAATATTGATGAGGCAGGACTGTGGCGCTCGATTATTAAAAGTCACTACGGGCTTATTGAGTATTAAAAATTCCTGCAAGATCGACGAGTTATCACACACCATTACATCGGCGCGATGCATCGCATCGAACACCTGATCGTTATAACAAAAATCAAGATTGGGCCCTGTTAGTCCTTCATACTTTGCCACGGTCGACGCCGCCATCTTTGGGTGCAATGTGACAAGCCACTGCCATTTGTCCTGCGTGGTCATTGTCTTTATTTGGGCATAGAGCGATTCAGCGCAGGACAGCCTAGGTGTGAACGTTGACGCAAAAAGAATGGTGGGACGACGTGGTTCAACGTAAGTTCCGTTGTCAGCCGCAGGCTCATGATGGAGGAGGCTGTCGAGCTTTAGCCAGCCTGTCTCGCGGACTTGAAAATACTTTCGCTTTGCGGCGAGGGGCTTGAGCATGCCAGTGCGCCCAGGGCCCTCGGTGCAATATAGGTCGAAAAGCCCTCGCTCTGGATAAACATTGCCCCGCTTGTCTTCATTGAGACCATGAAACACTTGTACTTTCAATCCTGGGATAAATGACGGTACGCGATCTCCGGGAACGAACACAGCCGCAGGATTTAAGGCAACAGCGGCTTCAGCATTGGGCACACACTGCTCTTCAGGTAACAGGTTGCACTCGTCAATCTCATCACCCACCAGCAGCCAATGAACGGCGCCGCCCCGCAGCTTTATTTCTGCCTGCAGGGGCCGCAGGATGCCAAACGCATACCGTTGCTCGACATAAAATAGTGCTGTGAAGCTCACTATCCCCCCAGCGGTGTTTCAAAAGGACGGCGGCCGAAAACTAAGCTGCAATGCTTTAGGTCGCGCAAGTTTACGGCTTTAGATAAGCGCGCGGCAGCGCCGGGTCTATCGGTAAGTAACGGTCTCTCAGCTTAGTTTGACGACTCTCCATAGAATCGATCTTCCCGCCCATAATGACTAGTTGCGCAAGCGTTGTAACCTCTACCGGATCGCCGCTCCAAATGACTAAGTCCGCTATGGCTCCACGTCTCGCGGCGCGAGGGCGAGCACCAAAGACTTCAGCGGGCACCGAGGTCAGTGCGGCTATGGCAGCCTCAAGAGGAAGTCCGTTGGCCACAGCACTGCCCGCTACCTGGCGGACCTTTCGGGCATTGTGTGTCTCGCCGCTGGTAAACATGAGCGTGACACCTGCCTTGTGCAGTAGTGCTGCGTTATCAAGACGAGCTGCCAGAGAGTCAAAGTCGGCCGGCAAATTTTCGAGCGCGTTGAGCATTACCGGAACGTTGGCCTGCGCTAGCGCATCCGCGACTAGCCAAGCTTCACGGCCGCCATGAATAACTGCCTCGATGTTATGTGTTTTAGCAAACTTGATCACCTGCATGATATCGGTTGCGCGATTGGTATTGAATACGAACACACCGCTCTTAGTCGCATTACGCAGTTGATCCCGACCAATGGGGCTTAACAAATCGAGCTCGACACCCTTTTGAAGCTCGCCAAAAGCCTGCTTAAGCAGCATCCAATGAACCGCACGGGACCCGCCTGTTTTACCTGCAGCATGGCCACTGACTTCAACAAAAATCACGGGCTTACCCTCGAAGCTGTCGTAGCCGCCGTCAAAGCGAACTAAGCCACCTTGCCCGGAAATACTGCGATCACCTCGTGTCGCGGTTAATAAACTGTAGCCAAAGCCTTCAACGCGAGTAATGGGGATGACGCTTGTATGGGGATTATATGCAGGGCGAATATCGAATTCAGGATGCATGATGTCGGTGAAAAGATCTTCGTATTCACTATCAACGGTTTCTCGAACCGCGCCCACTTCGCTTAGGCCGGTAACTGTAGCACCTGCAAAAAATGCAGGTGTAACATGTCGACCAGCGGCGTCGACGACGGTGATACTTTCGTTTGTTCTGATACGGGCACTGATCTTCTCAATCTCACCGTCTTTGATCAGAATGTCAGCGCTTTCTATAACTTCACCATTCTCACCCGTGTGCAGGGTCGCATTGGTAATCAGCAAATCTTGCGCTGCTGCGTTCAGCGACAGGGCAGTCAATACGATAGAGCTCAAAAGACGTTTCATTGTGCTACCTCCAGCAATTGGCCCAGTTCGAAGTCCGTGACGGGTTGTAGCTCTGGGTTGTTCCGATCAAAAATCATGGCGCCATCGATGAACACTTGCTCTGCTTTAGCGTACACACTGAAAGGATTCTGGTTCCAAATGACGACATCAGCCATTTTCCCGGTTGCTAAAGTGCCGGTTTTGGCGTCGATCCCAAGTGATTTAGCCGGGTTACTGGTAATCCAGCGAATAGCGCGCTCAGGCGCGATATCCATACCGACGGCATTCCCGCGCGCCATCGCTTTGGCCGCTTCTTGGTTCAGGCGTTGAATGCCCTCATCGGAGTCAGAGTGAACGATTGAGCAGCTTCCTTCGGGACGGTCGACCAGAGCAACATTCTCTTGAATACCGTCGTAAGCTTCCATCTTGAATCCCCACCAATCGGCCCACAGAGCACCGCAGACGCCGTTGGCAGCGAGTTCGTCGGCGATTTTGTAGGCTTCTACACCATGGTGAAAAGTACCCAGTTTGTAGCCAAACTCATCGGCCATATCCAAAATCGTCATCATCTCGTCGGCGCGGTAGCAGTGCATGTGCACAATGATTTCGCCTTTCAATGCGCCTGCTAAAGTATCGAGTTCAAGATTACGCTCAGGGGCTTTCTTGTCGAGTTCGTCACTGGCCTCGTAAGCTTCCCAGTCATCGATATATTTTTGCGCTTTGATCCATGCGGCGCGATACGCCGCCACGTTACCCATGCGGGTCGATGGTGCTTTGCTGCGGTTGCCATAGACGCGTTTAGGGTTTTCTCCGCAAGCCATTTTCAGTCCATGAGGGGCATCGGGGAATTTCATTGCTTGATAGGTCGTTGCGGGCACATTTTTAAGGGTGACACCGCGGCCACCAAAGAGATTCGCTGAGCCGGGGAGAATCTGCAGAGTCGTGATGCCGCCGGCTAGTGCTCTAGGAAACCCAGGGTCCTGTGGCCAGACACTGTGCTCGGCCCACACCTCTGCAGTGACAGGTGCGGTGGCTTCATTGCCGTCCGAGTGCGCGTGAACATCTGGGCTGGCATAGACGCCTAAATGCGAATGTACGTCAATAATGCCTGGGGTAACCCACCGTCCTTTCGCATCAATCGTGTGAGTGTTTTCCGGTATGTCGCCTGAACCTACCCATTGGACGATGCCATCGCTAATCAACAAATCGCCATCATCGATACGTCCACCATCACCTGTGAGGATTGTCGCGCCAGTGATAAGTGTTGGGGTACTGGGCAGAGGAGAGTATGTCGATGGGAACGGTTCAGATAACACGCTTACTGATAGCAGCAGCCACGGGGCTGCAGTTAGTAACTTTAACATGGGTAATCCCTTGGTCAATCGCCAGGCCGATACGTTATAGCCTTCTTGTGGGTTTGCCAATCAGTCGGTACCACGTTTTTTGCATTTGATTGAGAGGTTTGTGGACGATGGGTCCCTTCGTTTCAAGCCGCGGGTGAATGCGCCGGCCGGTTCGCGCACCCGATAGATCAAAGAACTCCAATATTTGCTCGGTTTTGGCGATGGCGTCGTCATAGCCTAATTCAAGTAATCGCTGGCAGTAGCCGGGTTCGAATAGAATGTAACTGAGCGCTCCTCCCGACCCCGACCCTCTAATCGAGCCGGTATAGGTTAAAAATCGCCGTGTAGACGAGGGTAATTCGTCGATGTACTCCCTCGCAATGCTGGCCAGAGATTTGGACGGCGAAATCGTCAAAGTATCGATGAGGCGTATGTCAGCGACACCTGCTTTGTCGAGCTGCCGATTCGAACGATTAGCTACTAAGGCATTTACGCGGTGTAACGTTTCTAAGTCAGCCTCCACAGAATCCAAAAACACACCATTAAGCATTTGACCCAGGACCTGCGAAATAGTCGGCGGAACAACTTCATCGTTCTTATCTTCGATATTACGTTTTCTTAAATTCTCGCTAACACCAATAATAAACAATCGGTCAGCGCCTAGATGTATAGCTGCGCTCAAGGGACGTGATTGGCGCAACGCACCGTCTCCGTAAAAATGATCGTCAATGCGTGTGGCGGGGAATAGGGTGGGGAGCGCAGACGAGGCCAAGAGATGTTCCACGCCGAGCTCACAGGGAATACCTAATCGTCGGGCACGGGTCCATGCCTGAACGTGAGCTTGGCCTTGAAAGAATGTCGTGGAATTGCCGTTAGAGTAGTTCATTGCCGTCAAACCGATGGCTTCGATTTCACCCGACGCAACAGCGCGTTCTATGTGAGTGAAATGCACTGCTTCTTCAAGGAGTTCACGTAGTGGACTGTTGTCCAGAAGAGCGAGCGCACGTTGCCGTGAATGTCCGGGGCGGATAAGCGACCAAAAAATATCGAACGCATTTCTTGCTACCGCGAGACTATCTGTCCGGTAAATGGATTCGCTTTCTAATGATGACCATAGATTGGCTAAGACCCGCGCTCTATAACGGAGCGTCCCGGGTCGTCCTGCAAGGCCTAGTGCATTGATCGCGCCGGCAGAAGTGCCCGTAATAATAGGAAATGGTTGGCGAGTACCCTCGGGAAGAATTTCAGCGAGTGCTTGGATTACCCCCACCTGATAGGCAGCTCTTGCACCACCTCCCGACAGCACCAAGCCTGTTTTGATACTCATGAATGGGTTCCGAATCGCTGCAGTTAAAGTTTAGCCAACCAGATTACCTTACCATTTCCAAAGAGCCAGTTATCAGTCGTTTGTATCAATATTTCAATTTATTTGGAAAACAACAGGGTCCGCAATCCGTCGTGTGTACCGCTCCAATTCACTGTGTCATACACAATAAAGTACGAGGTTAGCGGTTCATTGACCTACGCCGGGCTCGCTGCTCAACGCTTTGAGCGTTGCATAGGCGCTCAGGGCCGCTTCGCGTGCTTCTTTATGATCGACGATGGGGCTGGGGTAGGTGTGACCAAGTTTTATCCCTGCGGTCTCAAGTGTAAGAGGCGGCGCCTCCCAGGGCTTGTGAAGAAATTTGTCGGGTATATCCTTTAATTCCGGAACCCACCGGCGCGTATAGATGCCCGACTTGTCGAACTTTTCGCCTTGCGCTACCGGATTGAAGATACGGAAGTAAGGAGACGCGTCTGCGCCAGATCCTGCCACCCATTGCCAGCTACACGCATTCGACGCGAGGTCAGCATCGAGTAACGTGTCCCAAAACCATCTCTCACCCAGTCGCCAATCGATGAGCAGGTGCTTGGTAAGAAATGATGCAACAACCATTCTCACACGGTTATGCATGAACCCGGTTTGCCAAAGTTCGCGCATTCCTGCATCGACAATGGGATACCCCGTATTGCCTCGTTGCCACGCGCTGAGCGACGGGTTAGCGCCACGCCAAGGAAAGTGATCGAACTTCGCGTTGAATGCTTTGTCGGGCATAGCCGGAAACTGCACGACCAAGTGATTACAGAACTCACGCCAGCCAATTTCGCTCAAGAATTTATCAACAGCTGACGCTCTACCTGGTTCTTGGTCTTTGCAGCGCTGCGCGGCCCACCAAATTTGCCTCGGTGAAATTTCGCCAAACTTTAAGTAGGGAGACAATTTCGAGGTGAACGGTTTACTGGGGATATCTCGACCGTCGCCATAATTTTGCACTTTGTCGTCTAGGAACTCAGTCAATACGTTTTTAGCATGTGCTTCGCCTGGCCGCCAAAGCGAAGCCCAGCTCTCAGCCCAATTGGGGGAGGTCGGTAGTAGGTTCCAAGTATCTAGCGCGTCAGATAGCGGCCAGACCTCTGGGAAACTAATTGTCGGTATCGGTTTAGGTGCCTCAGGTTGTGGTGATCGTAAGCACGCCCGCCAAAACGGTGTAAACACTTTAAATGGCGTTCCTGCGCCAGTAGCGACAGAGCCCGGCTCAAACAGTAATGTGCCCGGGTACCGCTTAAACTGCGCACCGTGCTCCGATGCCATATCGTGCACGTTTCTTTCGAGCTCATCTGACCAAGGCTGGTATTGCCTACTGGCAAACACATGGCTCGCTCCAGTCTCAGTGAGCAGTTTGTTTAACTCGCTGCTCGTATCGCCCCGTCTCAGTATGAGCTTGCCACCCATGGCTTCGATAGTTCCTGCAAGGCTTGCTAAACTGTGATGCAGCCACCAGCGACTGGCTCCGCCTATCGCCCAGTCGTCACCAAGCTTCTCATCGTGAATGAAGACAGGAATGACATTGCCGGTGAGGCTGGCTGCCTGTAAGCCGGGCAGATCGCTTAATCGTAAGTCGTGCCTAAACCAATAGATGACAGTGTCGCTCACACATTAATTCCTGTTACGGCTTGGGCGTAATCATGGGCTGCTGCTAAGAATATTTCCATGGCATCGTGTTCAATTTTTAGATCGGCTAAATCATCTGCGCGTGTAACGCCTTCGTTGACGATGTACAGTGGAATGCCAAGCTCCTTGGCTTGCTTGCAAAAGCGGTAGCCGGAGTACACTTGCAGCGAACTACCGAGCACTAGCAATGCGTCTGAC
>ERZ887851.2719-NODE-2719-length-13611-cov-27.340661_pt1 | contig 13611 bp, 10 predicted proteins | sample MGYA00521100_ERZ887851 | MGnify/ENA primary metagenome ERZ887851 (study PRJEB32303, sample SAMEA104408602) | aquatic metagenome | biome: Brackish water; feature: Pelagic; material: water | place: Baltic Sea | collected 2014-06-06T16:11:00 | depth 11,444 m ...
TGGCAATGGACTGACCTGCCAAATATCCGGTCGTCCAGGCGGCCTGAAAATTAAACCCGCCGGTAATCCCATCAAAGTCTAAGCACTCACCAGCAAAGTGCAGTCCGGGAGCTAGTTTGCTTTCCATCGTTCGGAAGTCCACTTGTTTGAGGGATACGCCCCCACAGGTCACAAATTCTTCCTTATTGGTGGTTTTACCACTTACTTTACAGCGATATGATCCGAGAGCTTTAACCAGTTTTTGCTCCTCTTTTTTGGATAGGTGTGCCCAGGTTGTATCCCTTGAGATTTTTGCATGATCTACCAGGTGAGCCCATAATCGTTTTGGCAATTCTTTGCTTGGGTTTGTGCTTACTTTTGCAACCGCAAATTGTTTTCTGTATTGACTGACTAATTCTTTGATTTTTTCGAGTGAATGATCACCCAACCAATTGATCTCGATCTCGAACTTATATTTGCAAGTGGCCAGTTCCTGGGCGTCCCAGGCGGATAGGCGTAAAATACAGGGGCCACTCAATCCCCGGTGAGTAATGAGGAGTGGTCCGTGTTGGGGCTTTCCATTTGGTAAAGTTTTAGCCTGAGCGTGGGGTACGGAAATGCCAGCTAATTCCACCATGGGGTGCTCGGGTAGGTTGAAGGCGAAGAGGGAAGGAATGAGGGGAGAAATTATATGTCCAAGAGCGGTAAGGGTTTTTTCCATGCCAGTTCCACGCAGGGAACCCAGAGCCAGGCATACTCGGTCCGCTATGATTTTTTCGCTCTGGTTAATTTCCAGTTCCCACTGGTTGTTGGTTTGTTTGAGATCAGTAACCCGGGTTCGTAAATGTTCGCTTACACCAAGATTTTTCGCTTCTGTCCGCAAGCAATCGATCACGCTTTGTGAATTATCACTGACGGGAAAGATACGGCCATCTGTTTCCACTTTTGTTTTTACTCCCCTGGTCTCAAACCATTCGATTGTATCCCTGGGTTGCCAGTTATAAAAGGCACCGCGTAACTCTTTTGATCCACGGGGGTAATGAGAACTCAATTCTTTTGGTTCATAACAATGGTGGGTGAGGTTACATCTGCCACCTCCCGATATTTTGACCTTACGCAATACCCGGTCACCCGCTTCAAACAATATAACCTGGGCATTGGGTTTTTGTTCAGCTGCAGTAATGGCTGCAAAATACCCGGCAGCCCCACCGCCAATAATAACCACCTTGTTGCACCCGTCGTCCATAATACTTCTTTTAGCACTATGAGCACTATGCCTAAAGGTTTGAATTTAGGAAAAAGTGATTTCTTCGTTTGATCAATCCCTTGGGTTTTGAAAATGTTTAAGGAAATGAGAGTTTCAGCCCTTTTCTTCGCATCATTCCTAATCACCGTATGTTCTGTTCACGCGGCCAAAGTCCAAGTTATTCAGGTGCCAAGTGGCAAGATGGATAAAGAAGTACCCGCCACCCTTATTTTGCCCAACGCCTACAATAAAAACGAAAAACAAAGGTTTCCCGTTTTGTATCTTCTTCATGGTGCCGGGGGTTATCATGCTTCATGGAATCAGTCTACTCAGTGTGCCCAACTGGCGGACCAATATGAATTCATCATTTTATGCCCCGATGGTGGATCGACCAGTTGGTACTACGACAGCCCAATCGATCCGACCTACCAGTACGAAACCCATGTTGCCAAAGAGTGTGTGGAATACATGGACAAGAATTACCGTACCCTAGCAAGCCGTGGTTCCCGGGCAATCTCCGGAATGAGTATGGGAGGGCATGGTGCGATGTACCTGGCGATTCGTCACCCAGAAACTTTTGGCACGACTGTATGTTTAATGGGCGGGGTGGATATCCGTCCATTTCCCCATAACTGGGAGATTAAGAAACGATTGGGAGAAATGAGTACCAATCAAGAAAATTGGGAAGAGCATAGCGTGATCAACCAGGTAAAGAAATTAAAAGACGAACAAATTAATATCGTTATAGATTGTGGCCGGGAAGATTTCTTCCTGCAAGTAAACCGGGCTTTGCACAAGCAACTATTGGAAGATGGGATTAGTCACATCTATGAGGAACATGCTGGTGCTCATAACTGGCAGTTTTGCAAGGAAGCAATCGATCGGCAGTTTCCTTATATCGCCACCCAGTTTGCCAGGAACTAATTAAAAAAAACACCGCCTTGTTATGATAAATCGATCTTATTACACCCTGTTTTGTGCACTCTGGGCATTTTTTGGTTTTGTCTGCTTTATTTATTCTTCGCCAGTTATACCTGAAATAGAGTCCTTAGAAATTTCTGAAGTTTCATTTCAGTCGGAAAAAACCCTTCCCTATCTTTCCAAGCACTACTTATCTACAAAACCAGTAAAGCATGAGGATGGGATAAAACTTGGGGATTTAATGCAGGAATCCTCAAAGCCTGAAGCGATCCTCAAAATTGTTGATTCTTTTGTTGCCACGCATAGAGGGATTAAGGCTGGAAAGACTGATAGTTTTCTCGTGGCGAAAGGGGGCAAGTTGTTGCTCGAATCATACTTTCGAAAGGGCAGGATAAATTATCCGCACTACCAAATGTCTATCACTAAGTCCTACACAACCTTAGCGTTGGGACGGGCGATGCAACTTGGTTATTTGAGTATGAAAGAATTGAACAAACCGATTCATCAATTCCTCAAAGATGTAGAGGTTGATAAATTTGCCAAGGGTGCGAGCTCGATTACCCTTCATGATGCACTTTGCATGACTTCCGGAATTCGGATTCCCAAAGATAGGGCGAATGCACGGTACATCATAAAAAATGCATTAAAAGGACAAGGCCATGCCCAGGCGATTTTCGAAATTACTGAAGCCGTGGATTCGACCAAGGGGCAGTATAAATATCAGTCAGCAGATACAGCCCTGGTTATGCAGGTGATCGAATCTGTTGTGCCTGGTGGAGCAGAGAAATTTATTCGTGAAGAATTGTTTGCTCCCCTGGGTATCGATTTTTATGTCTGGCAAGAAGACCTAAGTGGACTACCCAAAGCAGCCGCTGGTTCGAGCCTACGTTCCAGAGATATGCTCAAGGTTGGACAGCTCGTACTTAACCAAGGTAGATGGAAGGGCGAACAATTCATACCAGCTGATTTTATCGACCGTGCAACCAGTCCATTAGTTAAAACGAAAGGTAATGCCCATTATGGTTATTTTTGGTGGTATGAAAGCTACGAAGTTTCCGGGAAGACATATTTGAGCAAACAGGGAAGGGGAGCGGGTGGACAATTTATTATTATCCTACCCGATATTGAGGTGGTTGCCGTTATTACTGCACACAATAAAGGAATGGGTGGGATGTTGAATCAAGTGTGCACCGCTCTAATTACTGCTTTTTCCAAACAATAATCATGAAAATTAAATTTCTCTTGTTATCCATTTTTGGGGGAAGCCTGGTTTTTGCTGCACCCCAAAAATTCAACATTTTATTTATCTCCGCTGACGATATGAATTGCGATCTGGGTGTTTACGGACACCCGCAGGTGAAAACTCCTAACCTCGACCGTCTGGCCAAGCGGGGTGTAGTTTTCGAACGAGCCTATTGCCAACAGTCTTTGTGCGGTCCCAGTCGGGCAAGTGTAATGACTGGTATGCGACCTGAAGAGATTGGAATTTTGAGTAACAAGAATGACTTGCGTGTAAAAAACCCCAAGGTTGTCACTTTGGGACAGGCATATCGTCAGAATGGATATTTTTCCGCACGTGCTGGAAAGATCTATCATTATGGCAACCCCTCCATGATTGGTAGTGATGGACATGATGATCCCCAAACCTGGGACGAAAAATACAATCCAATTGGGATCGACCGCTCTCAGCAGGAAAACATTACAAGGTATGGACGCGGGCGGGAAAAAGATAAAAACCTGGGAATCAGTATGGCATGGTGGGATCCTGTCAGCAAAGATGAGGATCATACGGATGGAAAAGTGGCCTCAAAAATTATCGATTTAATCGAACAAAAAAAAGATGAACCATTCTTTTTAGCTGCTGGATTCTTTAATCCGCATTGCCCTTATGTAGCTCCAAAAAAATATTTCGATTTGTATCCGCTTGAAGATATTGAGATGCAAGACCTCGACGAAGCTAAGCGAGACCTCGAAGATGTTCCCAAAATTGCTTTGAATCGAGACCTAAATCATTGGCCTTATTACTTTGCCGATATTTCGGTTGAACAAGCCCGGAAGTGTAAACAGGCCTACTTTGCGACCCAGTCCTTTGTGGATGCTCAGGTTGGTCGTTTACTGGATGCCCTCGAAGAAAACGACCTTTTAGACAGTACCATTATCGTCTTTTGGTCTGATCATGGTTACTTTCTTGGGGAGAAGGGATTGTGGTACAAGCGCAAAGCATTCGAACGTTCTGTCCGGGTGCCTCTCATTATTTCAGTTCCGGGAATGTCCATGGGTGAAAGATTTTCCAAACCAGTTGAGTTACTTGATCTTTATCCCACGCTGATGGATCTCTGCGGGATTTCCACCCCCTCTACATTGTCTGGCAAATCTCTACGCCCGGTTCTTGAAAGTCCACAGAAGAACAAATGGAAAAAGCCGGCCGTTACCTTGGTTTGGTATGGTGAAAGTGCATGGGGATACACCCTTCGTAACGAGCGTTACCGCTACATCGAGTGGATGGAAGGAAAAGAAGGAAAGGAACTCTACGATCATTCAATGGACCCCGAAGAGGTAACCAACCTTGCAGGCAATTCAACATTTTCAGAGATCACTGCCTTGCTCTCAAAACAATTAGAATCTTATGTGCCTCAAGCACCCCACTTTCGGAATCCTTAAGTTCACACAAAGCATTTCCTATATGAAAATATTATTTTATCTATCGCTGACCCTGATTAGTTTTTCTCTCTTTGCAAAAAAAGATGCTCCCAACTTCGTTATCTTTTTGACTGATGATATGGGCTGGGGGGACTTGGGTTGCTATGGACACCCGGAGATCAAGACCCCCAACTTGGATAAGTTTGCATCTCAGGGAACAAAGTTTACTGAGGCTTATTCCGCATGTGCCGTATGTTCTCCTTCGCGTGCCGCAATCCTGACTGGTCGCACGCCATTCAGGAATGGGGTATGGCGCTGGGTTCCTCCCAAAAGTCCGATTCATCTACGTGAGTCCGAAATTACCCTTCCTGAACTCCTTAAGAAAAAGGGATACGCTACCTGTCATGTGGGTAAATGGCATCTAAATGGTTATTTTAATCATGCAAAACATCCCCAGCCCGATGATCATGGGTTTGATCATTGGATGGCCACCCAGAATAACGCTCATCCTAATCACAAAAACCCCACAAATTTTGTTTTAAATGGAAAAGATATGGGCAGGTTGAATGGATACTCCGCCCCTCTGGTGGTCGAAGAGGGCATTCGCTGGCTCAAAGATATTAAGGAGCCAGGAAAGCCATTCTTTCTCAATGTCTGGACTCATGAACCTCACTTACCTATCGAGTCCTCTCCAGAGTTCATGAAGCCCTACCTACACCTCAAAGATGAAGGACTTCGACAGCATCACGGGAATATTACTCAAATCGATTATGCCTTTGGCAAGTTGATGGACGCACTGGACAAGATGGACTTAGTGGATGACACCTTTGTGTTTTTTACCTCAGATAATGGACCGGAGGGCAGTGGGAACAAAGGAAGAACCCGAGGTTCAACTGGTGGGCTACGGGAACGTAAACGATCTTCTCACGAGGGTGGTATTCGCGTTCCAGGAATTGCTCGTTGGCCGGGCAGGATTCCGATCGGAGAAAATAAGGCTCCGATTATCGGTTCTGATTTATTTTCTACTATCCTTGGAATCGTCGATATTCCATTACCCACGGATCGTACAATAGATGGTGCTGATTTCATGCCTCTCTTTTCTGGCGGGAAGATAGATAGAAAGGTTCCGATGTACTGGAGGAATCACCTTGCTGATCCCCAAGTACATGTGGCTCTTAGAAAGGGAGATTGGAAGGTTCTAGCCAATGTTCAATTGGACAAATTCCAATTATATAAGATCGATGAGGACTGGCAGGAAAGGAACGACCTAGCCCAGTCGAAACCACAAAAGCTCGAAGAAATGAGTGCACTGCTGCTTTCCGTGCATAAACAGGTTGCAGAAGAGGGACCAAGCGAATGGTGGAAAAACCAACCAATGAGTAAAAAGTCAAAAAAGAAGTAAGACCTACTTATACTGGGAGCTCGCCTGAGCAAGGTCCTTGCCTATTTCAGTAACAAGTTTTTTTGGACTTATGGCCTTGGCGTGGATCCCCCATGACAATATCCATGATTTAATCTCCACTAGGTCACACACCGTGATTTCAAAATCCACTCCTCCGTCACCCCGCTCTTTTACAACCTGACTTTTATTCCATATTTTTTCACGAATAAAGGGTGCAGCCACTTGGTCAAAAATCACTTTTACCTTAAACTGTTGTTTTCCGAAGAATGCCCCAAAGGCATGTTCTCTTGCCGCGGTTAGATCAAATGGTTTATAGGCTGGATACTCCTTTCCCACTTTGATCTTACTTCCCATGCGGGCCAAGTGGTAACACGCCACATTATCAGATTTTGCAGAGGATGCGAGCAGGTACCAGTTTCCTCCATGGTTGAATAAATGCCGGGGGCGTAAAATTCTTTTTCCTTGTTTGCCCGAGCTGGCTGCCCGGTATTGAACTTCGATTTCCCGGCTATCGCGACAAGCCTTTCCCAATAACTCCAGAGTTTCATAAGTTGCCGTGCTTACTCCATTGGACAGGTAGGAAACATAGCGGTGCATGTTTTCCATATTGCTAAGATCGAGAGGAGCGAGATGAGCGAGTAATTTTTTGAAAAAACTCACCAGAGGATCTTCGAATGCACTCCCCTGATATTGCTCGATTGAAGAACGGGCGACGAGGAGAGCAAAGACCTCCTGCCTACTAAGCTTCATCGCCGGCATATCGATAACCGCTTCGGTATAGCGGTATCCCTTATACTCTCTTGAGTATTCAATAGGCAGGTTCATATCCTTCTTCATAAAGGCGATATCGCGTTGAATCGTCTTGGTGGATACACCAAACCTTTTGGATAAGGAGGGGAGTCCGGGCGCCCGTTCCTTGTTTAAATATTCGTGGATGCCTAACATCCGGTGTAGCGCTTTGTAAGTGGTTTCTTCGGTATCCATGCAATGGATTAAATTCTATATGGACACCATACGTCCACTTTATTCCTTATTATATGAGGACCTATGAAAATTATCCAAACTCCCCAAGCCCGATCCGTAGATATTAAAAAGACAGAGGGTGATGCCCGTTCAATGGCAGATATCTCTTGCAGTTTGATTGATGATTTATTGGTTCAACCCCTTGATTCGACGGGTCGCTTATCCGATAATGATTTGTCAACTGTGTCACAACTCAAAGCAGTCATCTGTATGCTGGGTGAACAGGCCGGAGTCCTTGAAGATATGATCCTCGGGAAAGCCCACGAGGATGGATCAAATTAAATAATTTGAACAAATCCTAAACCACCAGTCTAAGCCGAAATCAAATGTCCTATGATGCACTGATCAGCGATTTGGATGGAGATGGTAATAACGACATTTTTATAGCCGGTCAGAACAGAGAAAATGTCGTATGGTTCGAGAACCCCAAGCATTAATTTTCTAACAGTTCGTTGAGTGTGTAGTAGGCTACAGGATTTCGTAAACTTTTTCCGTCCGGATCTTTTAGCTCTGGAAGATTAAACTGGTAAATTTTTCTTTCTTCCAAGTTCGGAATCATTACCCGAATGGTGCTTCCGTCCAATGATTGCTCCACCCTCGTCGGTACGATTTTTTGGATATCAGTTTTGGGGTATCCATAATTCGGTCCGTACGGGTAATGGTAGCTTTGGACCCCAAAGTTTTTAGGATCAAGTTTGATGACTTGGTTAACCGGTTGGGTGAAATGAAAAAGAAACCCATCGTTTTGCAATTCGATCCGGTGGATTTCGAAAGGAGTAGTTCCCGAGTAGGCGATTTTTTGCAGCCCTGAGTCGGGTTTCCCTCGGGCCCAGTTTCCTTCACCCGCCCGGCCGATGATCAATTCGCCCTTTGAGGAGAAGGTAAGCCGACAAATCCCAGCCTTCAATCCTTCGGCATGGTAAAAGGAAAAGCAGGTCCCTTGATACTGCCCGTTCACTTTTTCCAAGGCCACACGCATGATTCTGGGATGCACGATATCCCCAATAAACATCTGCCCTGCAAACGGGCCGAACTTTCCGCCCGTAGTATCCCAGGCTGGAGAGCCTGGTGAATTGGCCAGTTCTCCATGAGGGAAATGAACCGCGGGGGGCTTTCTCATTTTTTCGAGCAGATCGATGGGAGAGGATTTGGGGTCTTGGGAATACGGAAAATTCTGATCCCATCGCAGGGCAGCGGGATGCCCATGGAAATCTCCCTCCTCCAAGTGGTGGAGCATGGAGGTGGCTACCCAGTCCCCTTGGTTATCCGCCGCAAAAAGTTCACCTTGTGGACTTTTTCCTATCCCATTGGCGGTGCGCAACCCGCTCGACCATGGCCTAAACTCTCCGCTTGGGGAAATCTGGTAGGACCACATACGGTAGGGGATGGGAGAAAATCCATTGGCACTGGCGGGTGAGCCATCGGGCTTACTCAATCCCGAGCAGGAGAGAATGCCATGGAGGTTGCCGGCAATCTTTCCTTCTACCAGTCCGTAGTTGTATTGATGGAAATTTGCTTCCATCGCAATCTGATCGCAGATCGTTTCGTAACGATCCGCCGTGCCATCTCCATCTTCATCCACCAACCGGGTTACTTCCGGGCGTTGACTGACTGCGGCGAAACCAGGTCCGGCAAGCAGACCCATCGGTTCGTGCAATCCATGGGCAAACCTTTGCCAGTCTCCGTTCTTTTGGGCCCATACATCCCCCCGTCGGGTACAGATGTAAAGAGTGCCATCATCCGAATAATCCAACCCCGTAACTTCACATACTATGCCAGCAGGAGTTGGCAAAGATTGAACCGAGTAAGAGGAATCCGCGAACACACCCAATTGTGAGCAGGCGATTGTGAGGATGAAAAGTAGGGTTAGTTTTTTCATCATTTTACCTGTGCAAGGAAGGAAAAGGTTTTCCGTTTTTCAGGGTGTACTTTCCAAACACCTTTCTGTTCAACTGCATCATCGGACGACCAAATGGACGAACTTTGTCCGGGGTCGAAATAGATAGGTTCTTCTGCATCGGAAATCTTAAAGGACAGCACGATCGTTCGGTTATCTGCATCAAATCCAATCGTTTCTTCCACACTTAAGCCATTGATTTGGTAAAGAAAGGTGGGGAGTTTTCCATCCGTACGATAGCCAAGAAATTTTACCACAGGGCTTTGCTTACTCCCCATTCGAAGGGGGAAGTTGGCAGGTGCCTCAAAGATTTTTGTCCCCATTAATTTCGAATACCAACCACCATGCCCAGTCCAAGACTTCTCAAAATCAAGAAACCCACCTTCCCAAAAATAGAGAAGTTTACAAAGTTTTGCATCAAAGGCGTAAGAGATACCCCCGGGCAAACCCACCGCAATTGCCCGGGAAGATGCTCCGGGCAGATAGGTGCGGTAGACGATCGGTTTATCCTGCACTTCCACCACCGTGCCCCTACGATTCTCCGGCAGTGAATACTTTGCATTCAACGGCGGATCCGTAGATAGAACCGTATTTGATTCCTGAGTTACAAGTTCCTCTTTCTGCCAACTTTCCAGATGGGGAGAATCTTTAATAGTAAGTGCCCAATTCGTTAGTAATTGCAGATTCTGTTCACTCACATGGCTTTGTGGGGGCATAACATTGTTTCCCCACTTTCCTTTAGCCCCATTCTTTAAGCTATCCAGAACCATTGATGCACCGTTCGGGTCATTGGCGTATTTTTGAGAAACGGCCAGCATGGAAGGACCAATGTGATCCAGGGTCATACGATGGCAGGCAATACAACCACTCGCTTTGTACAAGGCTTTCTCGGTAGGCTCATTTCCATTTGATTTAGATGCAAAAAGCGGGCACGCGAACGAACCAACCATACCAAATAAAAAAATAAAACGAAGCATTGCTATTTCGAAAAGAAGTGAATCATGGAAAGGCTTATTCAATTCGAAACAATAAGATGAGCAACTTTGTAAGCTGCCCAACCTGTTTGCTATGAAAGGTCGTACTGTGGAATCTTCATCCACTCCCCATCCTTCAGCGCGGACTTATGAGCAATCACACCTGCCATGGTCATATTCAGTGCATCCCCAATATTTACGGTTGGTTCTCGGTCGAGCAGGATGGAGGTAATGAAGTCATTGGTTAATTGTCCATGCGATCCTCCGTGCCCGCCAGCTCCAACTCCGGGAGGGAGGGCAGGGCGTGCGCCGTTGATACTTGGGTTGTGGGGTTTTTGCCCGTAGACCCGTCCCTTTTCACCGTGGGCATTTTTCATGTCCCAACTCACCGCCATGCGAGAGATACCGCCCTCGCTTGTTTTGAACATACCGACCTCAGTGCCAAATGGATTCTTCCATTGGTTTTCCTTGTGCTCATTGTACAACCCGGGCGTGCCCAAGCATGATACTTCGGTAAACCGTCCACCGGTGATGGATACATAATAGGCATTGGAGTGGGTCGGATACCACATGGGGGGAAGCCCACGACGCCAACCATTCACATCAATATTACCATTTTTAGGGTTATAACCAGGGAGTCCGTTGGGTCCAAAATCATGATAATATTCTCCTTCGGAATAAATTATTTTTCCGAGTGCACCTGCCTGGTACTGAGTTCGCTTATCCCAGAGATCGGCATGGAAAGTGGAGGTCTCATTCATGGCATATTTCAAACCACTCTTCTTTACCGCCTCAAATAATTCCTCGGCTTCTTCTTCTGCCTGAAATCCAAAAACCGCAGGCACCGCAGAGCATACGTGTTTTCCATGGTTTAAGCCCATGACCGCGAGCTTTGCATGGGTGGGGGCATCCGTGGCAATATAAACCGCTTCGATCTCTTTATCTTTTGCGATCATTTCCTCACAGGAGGTGTAGGTCTTTTTGGCTCCCACTGCCCGGGCGAGACCGGCACATCTGCCTGGATCAAGATCGGTCGCAGCCACCACTTCCACATTGGGATGATTCTGATAAAAGAATGCACCACCGAACCGGCAAAGCCCATACCCTGCAATGCCCACCTTTACTTTACGGTTAGGTAGATCTTTCCAGCCTTTTGAAGCGTTTGGGTCTTCCTTTATTTTTTCAAAGCCTGGGATAATATTTCCGTCCGCATCGCGGGGTGCTTCCGCACCCATTGACTTGCCAGCTAATCCAAGCAAGGCACCTGCACCACCAATCCCTTGAATGAACCCTCGCCTGGATAGACCAGTCATTTTCTTTGAGCCTTCCACTTCTAGTGTGCCATCTTTTTCGTTTTTCATGTTAATTTTCTTTCAGTGTTTAGAGTTAAAACTTGTTGAAGATTATTGTTTTTTAGTGACGATAAATTGGTCAATCCCGATAAGAGAATGTTCAGGTGTGTAATCCCCAGAAGTGAGCGAAACTTTAAAATGATCAGCTTCTGTTTCAAAAGTACCCAAAGTGATTCGCTGTACAGTGTACGAACCAGCGATATTATTTTCGATCCCGTTATTCTCTCTGTCCTTGTAAACTTTTTGTGCATCAAAAATCATGCTCGTCTTGGGTTTGGATAGATAGTCTCTCTCTTCAGTGAGAGTGATCTCAGGATAAGATATATCGGCCTTTTTTTGATCTACAGTTGTACTAAAACTACCGTATCCAGGGGCAATTGTGACCAGTGCATCAATCCTGTAGTTTCCAGGTTCATTGACCGGAATGGTGAAGGTCATCTCCTGTCCATTATCTTTGGGTTGGATCAATACCTGCCCAGTACCTGTCCAAAGATTGAATTTTTCCTCGGGTGCAATTTCTTTACGCGTTTGAATCTTGATTTCACAGTCCGGAGTAGCAGAAAATTCTAAATCTTCGGCTTCGTACCATGTGGATGCATTGCTTTTCGAGTTCATCCAAAGATAAAGTCCAGCAATGGTCGCCACCATTAGGAACCACCACAGTTTAATACTTTTCCATCCACCATATTGTCCAGTTGCATCTTCGCCCACACTCAGAGCACTCTTAGTCCAGATTACTCCTTCAAGTTCTTCTTCAGACTTGGGCTTAGTGAAAAAAGAAACGACAACAAGGGTGATACAGGACATCACAAAAATTAAAAAGGTATGATGTGTAAAGGTGTCGTACGGTTGCAAAATTGGCAGATTGGGAAACAGCCCAAATTTGGTCAGCGGTAAAAACACCACATATCCCATAAGTAAGGTAATGGTTGCCGCCATAGGGGTGATTTTTTTCCACATAATTCCAAGTAGAAAACAGGCGGCAATGGGGGGAGCGACATAGAAGAAAACAGTTTGTATGAGTACAAATATGGTAACTCCTGGAAAAGCGGAAATAATTAAGGCGATGGTGATGCCAATAACAATGATAACCAGGGCACTTATCCGACCGACTTTGTGCAACTCCTCATCAGTTGCTTTTGGGCGGATTAATTCTCTATACAAATCCAGGGTAAAGATGGTGGATGAGGAGTTGGTAATCGCACTCAGGGTGGACATTACCGCACTTGCCAGACCGGCCAAGACCAGGCCAATCAGTCCGGTGGGTAGAAATTGTTGTACCATGTATGGCCATGCCTGGTCACCATCACTAATTCGGGACTGGAACAAATAAAAGGCAACGATCCCTGGGATGACTACTATGAATGGAAGAATCGCCTTACTGAATCCAGCCATGATGACTCCCATCCTTGCATCCCATTCGGAGCGGGCTCCTAAGCATCTTTGCACCATAAATTGATTGGCACAATTATACCACAGTCCTACAGCCACCAGTCCCGATAATACACCGCTCCATGGTATAGTTTCATGCTCTGATGAATAGAACATGATGAATTTCTCAGGCATGCTCTCCATCAAATTATCCAGTCCTCCGGCATAATGAATACCAAAAACACTGACGACGATTCCCCCAATCATTAGTAGGCAAAATTGAAGGACATCGGCCCAGACAGCTGCAAGTAAACCACCATAAATCGTGTAGGTGCCAGCGGCTATGGCTAGAATAAGAATGCCCATCCAAATATCAATCTGGGGGAAGAATACATTCATTGCCTTGGCACCCGCAAAGAGCACACCACCGAGCATGGCAATGACTAGTCCGATGATCATCACGATTGCGTATGCATACCTGCATGTCTTGTTGAACCTTTTTTCGAGGAATTCCGGCATGGTGGATACATTTCCACGCATATAAAAAGGCAAAAAGATCCAGATAAGGGCGGTAAAGGTGAATGCATTTCCCCATTCCCAATTTGCCACCGCCATCCCGTAGAGAAAACCAATTCCAATTGTACCAATGAAATGTTCGGTGGAGATATTGGATGCGATAAATGATGCACCGATCGCATACCAGGGCAATTTTTTGGACGCCAGAAAGTAGTCGGATGAAGATTTAGTCTTACTTCGTGCGGAAATTATTACCGCAAAGAGGACTACCCCAATGAAATAGCTAAAGA
>ERZ887851.2723-NODE-2723-length-13594-cov-10.859295_pt1 | contig 13594 bp, 10 predicted proteins | sample MGYA00521100_ERZ887851 | MGnify/ENA primary metagenome ERZ887851 (study PRJEB32303, sample SAMEA104408602) | aquatic metagenome | biome: Brackish water; feature: Pelagic; material: water | place: Baltic Sea | collected 2014-06-06T16:11:00 | depth 11,444 m ...
GTTCGCGGTTTGGATCGTTCAATTCCTGAACGCCCAAAAACCTGAGCAAGTGAAGTTCTAATCGCAAGTCCTTTATCTTTTGGATCAGCTGGCCACCCTCAACATGAAGCCGATCTTTTTCGCTGGCAAAACCCCGCAGGATTTGGTGAATTAACGCGTTAATTTCGTTAAAGAGGCAACAGCATGAGCACCCCTCCAAAGGTCATTGATTTTCTGGCAACCCGCCGGTCAGTAACTGCCAAAACCATGGCGCCAGGCAAGGTTGATCCTGCGCATCTTGAACAAATACTGAATGCTGGTATCAGGGTGCCAGATCATGGGGCACTGAAACCTTGGCGGCTTGTGGTGATCTCTGGTGAGGCACGCAAAGACCTTGATCAGCGGGTGATTTTACCCGAATTTCAGCGCAATAACCCAGACGCCAAGCCAGAGGTGGAGGCCGTTGAGCATGGGCGCCTGCAACGCGCCGATGTGGTGATTGCCGTCCTGTCATCGCCGGTAGAGCATCCCAGCATCAGGCCGTGGGAAATGCATCTGTCGGCTGGTGCAGTTTGCACCACCTTGCTTTATGCCGCGCAGTCATTTGGCTATGCGGCGCAATGGCTGACCGAGTGGTATGCCTATAATGAGGCGATGCTAGAGGCGCTTGGCGGCATCCCCGGCAGTGATCAAGTCGCAGGCTTCATCTATATCGGCGAGAAGATCAAAACCCCGATAGAGCGCACCCGCCCCGATCCGGCGCATGTCATCTCTTATTTATAGATATTCGGGTCTATAGATATTCAGGTCTATAAATATTCGGGTAAAATCTAATCTCTTGTGATGATTTCTGGCGGCTCGAACGCTGTCACCTCGATTGGTGGGCCATCATAGAGTTCAACCTCGCCAAGACAGCTATGCGCCGATGGCCCCTGACCCAGCTTTGATGTGCCAATATCAGGGGTTAGGACATTCGGATTGCCATGCTTGCACAGGCTGTCTTTAATGGCGGGGTCCAGCGGGTCATACCAAGCACCGGTGCTAATGACGACAACCCCCGGCATCACATGGTCAGTCACAACAACACCGCACAGGCACGCACCGCGGCTGTTATACACGCGCACGATGTCTCCATCCTTTAGGCCGCGCACATTCGCATCCACCGGGTTAATTTCAATGGCCTCATGGTTGTGCACTTTGGCGGCCTGGCTATATTTGCCGTTATCCATCTGGGAATGCAACTTTGTGCGGGGCTGGTTCGAGAGGATATGCAGCGGATAGCCAGCATCCTTTGCGCCCAGCCATTCCACAGGTTCCATCCACATCGGATGCCCCGGACAATCATCATAGCCAAAATCGGCAATCGTCTGCGAAAACAGTTCGATCTTACCACTAGGCGTTGCCAACGGATTAGCCGCGGGGTCATCAAGATATGCAGACAGGAAAATACGCTGATGATCCGGCGTCGGCGATTTATACCAGCCTGTTTTGCGGAAACTTTCATAATCCGGCATCTCGACATCAATCTTTGCGGCGGCACTGCGCGAATTATCCCAAATCCAGCGTTGCCATTCATCTGCATCGCGCCCTTCGGTAAAGGCTTCCTCAACGCCGAGTCTGCGGGCAAGGCTGGTGAAAATATCATAATCGTGGCGAGCCTCACCAACAGGGGGTATCGCCTGCTCCATCGAAATAACATAGGGATCACGCGGGGTCATGCCGATGTCAGTACGCTCCAGCGTGGTTGTGCAGGGAAGCACGATATCCGCATGCCGTGCCAATGAATTCCAGCACCAGTCATTAACAATCACCGTAGACGGCTTCTCCCACGCAAGGCGCATTCTGGCCAGATCCTGATGATGATGGAACGGATTGCCGCCCGCCCAGTAAACAAGGTCAATATCGGGATAGTGATATCGCACACCGTCATAATCAAAGGGTTGACCCGGGCCCAACAACATGTCGCTTACCCGCGCCACCGGAATAAAATCCGCAACATTGTTCTTGCCCTGCGGCAGCGGTGCATATGGCATCTTGAACACGTTATTGCCAAGATAATTGGTGATCGTGTAGCCAAACCCAACACCACCACCCGGCTTGCCCATATCGCCAATCATCGCCGCTAGCGCCACCACAGCCCAATAGGGTTGCTCGCCAAACTGTTGCCGCGTTAAAGACCAGCTTACATTCAGCATGGTGCGTTTCTCGGCCATCTGGCGGGTTAGCGTGATGATATCATCGCTGCTCATACCGCTTATTGCGGCGGCCCATTCGGCCGTTTTCGGCGTACCATCATCATCGCCGCGCAAATATGCCGCAAACCGATCAAAGCCTGTGGTGTAGCGGTCCATAAAGGCCTGATCATGCAGACCTTCGCTGAGCAATGTATGGCACATCGCCAGCATGATCGCGACATCGGTATTCGGGCGCACATGTATCCAATCCTCAGAGATATCATTTTTCACGTCTGATCTGCGCGGTGATAAATTGACAAATCTGACACCGGCGGCGGCCGCATCCCGCACACCCTCTCGCTGAATATGGGCCCCTGTGCCGCCATTACTGATCTGGCTGTTAAAGGCCGGCAAGCCACCAAACGCCACCATCATTTCGGTATTCTGGCAAACTGACTTCCAGCTTGTTTGTTGAACCAGAAGCTCCATCATGTTGCCACCAAGTACGTGCGGTATAATCACCTCTGCGGCGGCGTAGCTGTAGGTGTTTTTCGATTTTGTATAGCCGCCAATGCAGTTCAAAAACCGGTGAATTTGGCTTTGCGCATGATGAAACCGACCGGCACTGGCCCAGCCGTAGGAGCCGGCATAAATCGCCTGATTGCCATGGGTTTTGCGAACACGGTCCAACTCGCCAGCGACCATCGCCTCAGCCTCGTCCCAACTGACCGTTACGAACCGATCTGACCCGCGCTTTTCCGGGGCAGTTCCGGGGCCACCATCCAGCCAGCTTTGGCGAATAGCGGGGGCCATAATGCGCGTTTTGTCCTCAAGCAGATCAATGATTGAGGGGCCAATTGGCGATGGATCGGGATCTTCAGCAAACGGTTTCAGATCGGCAATCTTGCCATTCTTCGTCTCGACCTCGTAAACGCCCCAATGTGTGCTGGTAAATCCCATATTCTTTCCTCAACCCGCTTGTGGAATAAATCTCGGAAGCCGCTTTTCGCGGTCATAGAATGGCAGCGCAACCACATCTATGACATGCATTTGCCCATCGGCCGCCTTAGCATGCAATTGTCGCCCCACCCAATCATCAGCATGAGCAAACCGAATATAGCCGATACCGGCCTTAAAATGTGGCGAATGCGTGCCCGTTGTAACAAACCCAGCCGCCTTGCCATCTGCATAAATCTCACTGCCAGCGACTGGTACAAATCCTTTACAGATAAATCCATGGAGGCGCAAATTTGAGGTGTCATCCATCAACGCATCCCGCCCGATAAAACCGAGATTCTGCATATCAACAAATCTGGAGAGACCGGCCTCGGCTGGTTTCATTGACGTATCAAAATCACTGCCAGAATCCAGAATGCCAGCCTCGATCCGGCGAATATTGATCGATTGCATGCTGGCAAACACCATGTTGTGCGGCGCCCCACAGCTGATCAATCGGTTCCACAGACGCGGGCAGTCCGTATCACTGCCATTGGTGTAAATCTCATAACCCAATTCACCGCTCCAACCAGTGCGCGACACATAGACCTGCTGTCCGGCAATAATGGCGGGACAAGCATCAAAATAGCGCAGACTTTGAGTGATAGCACCCTCACTCGCGGCATTCATGATGGCCAAGGACTTTGGACCTTGTAGTTGCAAAACACGGGATTGCGGATCGGTGAAGTGCACATCATATCCGTTGCTATGCGCCAGAAACCATGTATCAAGATCACCATCGGGATGCACGAACCAGAACCGGTCTTGGGCGAGACGAAACAAAATCCCATCCATAAACAGGCCGCCATCATGCGCTAAAGCCAGCATATACATCCCTCGGCCAACCGCCATGCTGCCAATCTTGCGGGCAAACACACGTTCCAGAAACGCAATCGCGTCAGACCCGCTAATTTCCACCGGGCGTTCCGGAACGTCATAAAGCGCGGCATCGCGGCGCAACGCCCAATAGGCGGCGGCTACATCTTCACCATTATGATGCGCAAAAAACCGACCAGCGGCAATCCGCAACACCGTCTTTTGATTGGCGTAACAATCATGGAACGGTGACAGCGCGTTGCTGCCCGCAAACACCGGGTGAATTCTGGCAGGGTCTAGCGCTGTTACATCGCTCATATCTGCTCTATTTCTCTCTCGCCCAATATTATTCTCGCCCAATGTTATAGTGGCCCAATGTTATAGTAGCGTGATGGGCAGTTCGGATTTAATTCGCACAAAAAACACAGATTTTATTGCCGTCCATATCGCGTGAATAGGCGTAATATTCGACCGCATCAGCGGGCCTGCATCCGGGCGCACCTTCATCCTGCCCACCGCAGGCAAGCGCGGTCTTGTGGAAAAGTTCGACTGTTTCCCGCGTTGGCACATGAAAGGCGATCATCGAGCCATTGCCGATTGTGGCGGGCTTACCGTCAAAGGGTTTGGCGATATAAAACTCTACCGCTTCCGGCTTATCCTTGGGCGCGTAGGCAACATATTCGTCGCTCGTCTCTACACGCATCAGTCCGATGATTGGCATTATTTCATCGTAGAACGATGTGGCCTTGGGCAAATCGCGTGAGCCCACAATTACATATCCGATCATGATCTATCCCCATTTATCAATGCCTATGCCGCACCAGATTGGCGCTGATTATCTGTGTGCTGCCAAACTGGCGCGTCAATCGGTGGCAGCGGTTCATGCCCAAGGATAGCATCACTGAGCTTCTCCGCCATCATTATCGTCGGACTATTCGTGTTGCCGTTTGTGACGGTTGGCATAATCGAAGCATCGACAACACGCAATTGCGCAATCCCATGCACCCTGCCCTCGGCGTCTACAACTGCGCCCCGGTCATTGGCAGAACCCATCCGCGCCGTGCCGCTTAGATGCCATTGTGAGGCAAGGTGCCCTTCAATACATTTGTCGAGACCGGCTCTGGTTTGCACATCTTCACCTGGAAAAATTTCCGCCCCACACAATTCGGAAAAGGCGGGTTGATCAACAAGGTCACGCACGATCTCTATACCGCGATGCAGGGTGTCACGGTCTCGCGGATCATTCAGATAATTGCCAAAAATGCGCGGATGTGTTGCCGGATCAGTGCTCACCAAGGTGATTTCGCCACGGCTTTGGGGACGCATCAAGCCGACATGAATCTGGAACGAATGTTCGCGTAACGGTTCCCAATCTTCACTCACCGCAACCGGGGTGATCGTTAGCTGGATATCGGGATAATCCACGTCGGGGCTGGAGCGCAGGCACCCAACAACATCGAACTGGTTAGAGGCACAAGTACCAGTGCGATTAACCAGCCATTCAACTCCAGCTAAGGTTTTGCCCAGTAGCGTTGTTTGCGGATAGATCGACACCGGCTTCAAACATTTGTATTTCAGCACGAAATCCGGATGGTCATTCAAATTCTGACCAACCCCGGGCAAATCCTTAGCCACCTTTATGCCAAGATTTTGAAGAGCCGCCGCAGGGCCAATCCCCGAAAGCATCAACAGATGCGGGCTTCCCACCGCACCTGCGCTCAAAACCACCTCCCTGCGGGCGCTGGCGGTCACTATTTTGCCAGACCGGTTCCGATAGCGCACACCGGTTGCGCGGACCCCCTCAAGGACAATATTTTGCACAAGGGCATTGGTCACCACCTGCAAATTCTGGCGGTGGCGCACGGGATGCAGATAGGCCTTGGATGTGCTGGTACGCTCACCATTATGCATGCTGCCATCAAGATGGGCAAAGCCCTCCTGCTGATAGCCGCAAATATCATCAGATGCTGGATATCCTGCCTCAATGCCAGCCTTTAAAAATGCTTGATAAATAGGGTTTTTGGCGGTTGGGCGATGTACTTTTAACGGGCCATCAGTGCCGCGATAGATATCCCCCCCATTGCTGTAATTCTCTATGCGTTTGAAATAGGGCAGCACCTCGGCATAGCTCCAGCCCTCGCAGCCGGCCTGACGCCAGCCCTCGAAATCCAGCGCATGTCCACGGATGAAAACCATGCCGTTGATCGACGATGATCCCCCCAGCGCTTTTCCCCGATCATGCTGGAGTGACCGCCCGCCAAGTTCGGGCTCACCCGCTCCCTGAAAAGACCAATTATGCTTTGTACTTTTAAGATTGATCAGTACCGCCGCCGGCATCTTCAGCCACATAGACTTATCTTCAGGCCCAGCCTCGATTAGCAGCACTTGATTGTCCGGATTTTTGCTTAAACGATTGGCCAGCACACAGCCTGCTGAACCGCCACCAACAATAATATAATCATATTCCATGAAACAGCTCTCACTTGAACGGGACGCTTACCATTTGACGATAAACTTACCAACAGTTAGTAAAAATGCAAGCTGGGGCGTCAGCCTTTATTATAAACCGGCCTTTTTGCATTAGACTTACGGCTTGATTTTTCCGTAACACCATGATCAGTATCATCCCGAAGGTGAAAATTGGCCTCTGAAACGTCATAATCACAACCGTTGAGAATAAATATCGCATGACCCTGAAGCTTGAAACCAGAGCCCAACTAGCATGTCTCTATTCGGGTGCTGTTTGGGGATTATACTGGATTCCGCTGCGGGCAATGGAATCTGCCGGCATGCATAATCTGTGGATCACTTCGGTCTATTTTATGGTTCCGGCACTGTTTGTGCTGCCGATTTTTCTCTGGCGGTGGCGGAGTATTCGCGCCGGCGGTCTTGATTTACAGATAACGGTGATGGCTAGCGGAATTGCGCTTACCTTTTATTCGGCGTCAATTGTTTATACTGACGTTGTGCGGGCGCTGGTGCTGTTCTATACGATGCCCGTCTGGAGCGCTTTCCTCGCCCGTATCTTTCTTGGTGAGTCCATTACATTGCCCCGCATTCTTGCCATGGTGATAGCGATCGTCGGCATGCTGGTGCTATTTGGCCTAGGCATTCATTTTCCCATCCCGCAAAACATTGGTGACTGGATGGGCCTATGTGCCGGGTTTTTCTGGGCAGTCACGATGGTGCGCCTGCGCCGTGACGCAATGCCGTCATCACTAGACCTGACCATCGGGTTTTTCTTCTGGGGGCTCGTTTTCTCTGCCGCCACAGCAATGTTATTGGCAAGATCAGAATTGCCATCACTGGATCAAGTCTCTTCGGTCTTGCCGATGCTGGCGCTATTTATGGTGCTTTTGGTGTTGCCCGGCACCTATACATCGCTATGGGGGCCAAAATATTTAAACCCGGGTATCGCCGGCATGTTGTTCATGACCGAAATTGTGGTGGGCGCCATATCGGCCGCGCTATTAACGGGGGAGCCGTTTGGCATCAGAGAGATCATCGGCGTGATAATGATTGGCGGAGCAAGCATGATTGAACCGATACTCACGCTGTCACGCAAAAGAAACGCCGCTAAATTTCCTGTAACTTGAAGGCCCGCGATTTCAGAACCAGATCAGATATGGTCTGGATTTTTTGACGCGCCGCCTGATGCTTTTCGATTTCTGTTGCAGTGCAATTCAGCATCAAGGTGATGGCATATTCGAATTCGTCAATCGCCAACTGGCTGTCGATTGATTTTGGCGACATGCCCGCCCGCACCCAGACACCATCAATCAGCACACCAAGCAATTCCGCGATTCGGTGGGCATCTTCAGGACTTGTAAGATGCTTCAGCTCACGGCGCAGATTACTGGTGATGCGGTTGTTGCAGGCGTGCTGCACCCGCTGGCACATGGCGCTATGCGGCACCTCAGCCAACAAGGATACCCACGCCTGGCAAACTTGCTGATTGAAAATTGTGGAATCGAAATTGGCCAAAACAATGGCCCATAGTCGCTCATTCGGGCTTTCGGCATGACGATACAGTTCCACAAGCGTGCCACTGAGCATTGCGTTGGAGCGGCGAAAGACAGCCTCCAACAATAAATCCTTGTCTTTGAAGTGATGCAGAACAACGCCTTTGAAAACGCCGGCAATCTCGCCCACGCGCTCTAGCGTTGTTCCACGTAACCCATAACGAACAACAGCTTCAAACGCGGCGCGGGACAGTTCAGACTGTCTTATCGATCGGATTGATTGTAACTGCATGTCGCGTACATCCCAAAACACCTTCCCATTAATTATAATTCAATCACAGACGGGCTTAATCAACAATGGCCTATTGACTATTAAAACTCTCTATTGGTAAGTTTATTTTACTGATGGATAGTAATAACGACGCTTTGCGGTTTTACGCATGGCGCAAAGTTGGAGGAAACATGTTTAAGTCACTTAAAATGGTAGCACTCGCCGCAACGATGATCTTTTCCACGGGTCATCTAGCTTTTGCCGCGAATGTTCCAGAATCATCAGACCCGATCAAGGTCATCAAGAATGACTGGACCGGGCAGCTTTTCTCAACAGAGGTGATTGGATCTCTGCTTGAAAGAATGGGCTATAACATCGAATATGTGAGTGCTGGTGCGTTGCCACAGCATCCCGGGCTTGCCCAAGGCAATCTGCATTTTCAGGCTGAGGTCTGGACCAACAATGTTGGTGATCTCTATCCCGATTTTGTTGCAAAGGGCGACATCGTGGTGCTTGGTGACCTCGGTCTTGATCCGAAGGAAGGCTGGATTTACCCACATTATATGGAAGCAAAATGTCCCGGCCTTCCAAGCTACACAGCGTTGTTTGAGTGCCAGCAGGCGTTTGCCACTGCCTCAACATTCCCCAAAGGTCGCCTGATTACCTATCCGGCAGATTGGGGCACACGCTCGCGTGATCTGGTCTCTAGCATCGATTTGCCGTTCGAGCCTATTCCGGGTGGTAGTGAAGGTGCGATGATGGCCGAGCTGAAATCAGCCTATGCCGCAGAAGAGCCAATTCTGATGATGATTTGGCAGCCACACTGGGTCTTTGCTGATCTGGATATGAATTTTGTGGAATGGAATCCGGTCGATGGTGAATGTGTTGAAGAGACACAGTCCAAAGACACCGCATGTGGTTTCCAGCAAGCCCGCGTTCATAAAGTTGCGTGGAGCGGTATGGCAGATAAATGGCCTGCCGCCTACAAGATGCTCTCAACTGTCAAGATGACAAATGACGACCAAAACTGGGGTATCTTCGAGGTCGATCAGAAAGGCCGCGACATCAAGGAAGTGGCAAATGAATGGTTGGACAAGAACCAGGACCGTTGGCAGAGCTGGATTGATGCTGCGATGTAATCTGGTCTCGATCAGATAACGACATCTACCCTACTTCAGGCCAGATAACATCCGGGCGGCAACATAATTGTCGCCCGGACTATTTTGCTTAAGCATTAATTGATCATCACTTTTCAGGAGTGCGCGATGGTGGAGAACAAAGATAATAAGGGACAGGTGAAGCTTTCTTGTCGCAATATCTGGAAAATCTATGGCGACGCCCCTGCCCGTTTCTTTACCGGCACTAACGGTGTTGTGGATGACCCAAAGGGGCTGTCCCAGCAGATTGCAACACAAAACCATATCGTCGCCAATGCGGATGTCAGTTTCGATGTTCATGTTGGTGAAATTTTCGTGATCATGGGCCTGTCAGGGTCTGGCAAATCCACCATCGTGCGTTGCCTTTCCCGGCTTGTTGAGCCGACGGCGGGTGAGATTATTCTCGATGGTGAGGATCTACTGAAAAAAACCAGCGAAGAGCTGACCGAAGTGCGCCGTCACAAAATGGGCATGGTGTTCCAGAGCTTTGGCCTGATGCCGCATCTAAACGTGATCGATAATATCGCCTTCCCCCTGAAACTACAGGGCATTGCCGAGCGTGAGCGCTATGCACAGGCTGAACGCGTGATTGCGCTGGTTGGTCTAGAGGGACGCGAAGCCAATTTCCCGAACGAACTTTCAGGTGGCCAGCAACAGCGTGTGGGCATTGCTAGATCATTGGCGGTGGAGCCTGAGGTATGGCTGCTGGATGAGCCATTTTCCGCGCTTGATCCGTTGATTCGCAAAAAGATGCAGGATGAATTTCTGCGCATTCAATCAGTGCTGCACAAATCCATTGTCTTCATCACCCATGATTTTCAGGAAGCTTTGCGCGTTGCCGATAGGATGGCGATCATGCGCGATGGGGCCATTGTGCAAATTGGCCGCCCAGTTGATCTGATTTTGAACCCTGTTGATGATTATGTGCGCGAATTTACCCAAGATGTGCCGTGGGAATCCATCCTGTGCGCAGCCGACGTTGCCAAACCAGCAACGGGCTCGCTCAAGGGTCTTGGCCGTATTTCAGGCGATGCGCCGCTTGATAGCCTGCTGGAATATCTGTCCAAACACGAGGAAGGCGTTATCGTCGAGACCGAGGATGGCGGCGTTCTGGGCGTTGCAAGGGCGACTGATGTGCTGTCGGCGTTGGCCACCGGATGTACTGCCGAACCCGCCAATGTGAGGGTTTAGGGCAGATGGGTTTTAAACTTGATCGTGACACCATCTCGTGGCTTGTGATTATCTGCATAACGCTTGCCTTGCTTGTCGCACAGACACAAATCAAATGGCTTGCCGCCTATCCAAAAGACATGATTGTTCCCTTTGCCGATTGGCTGAACGCGATGATGAACTGGCTGGTGCGGAACTGTGGCTGGTTTTTCATGGGTGTATCATGGCTGCTCGAATGGCCAATAAAAGGTGTTCGCATTGTCCTGCAAGCCCTGCCATGGGCTGTTAGTACGTTCCTTTTCTGTCTTATTGCGTTTATTGCGTCAGGGTGGCGGCTGGCCGCATTCGCCCTTGCATCCTGCCTTTACATGGTGGTGATAGGTTATTGGTCGGAGAGCATGAACACCTTGTCGCTGGTTGCTATCTCTGTGCCAATGGCGATTGTGTTTGGCTTTGGCTTTGGTGTCTGGGCGTTTTTCTCAAAGCGGGCCGAACGCGCAATTATGCCAATGCTTGATATCTTGCAGACCGTGCCGGCCTTTGCCTATCTTTTGCTGATCCTTATGCTGTTTGGCTTTGGCACTGTTGTTGGCTTGATTGCCAGCGTTCTTTATTCATTCCCACCCATGGTCAGGAACACGATTGTTGGGTTGCGCCAAGTCCCCTCAGAGGTGACCGAATCTGGGGTGATGTCAGGGGCCACCCGTACTCAATTGTTCTGGCAAGTCCGTGTCCCAAGCGCAAAGCGGCAATTGCTGTTGGGGGTCAATCAGGCGACCATGGCGTCCTTGAGCATGGTCATCATTGCCTCGATCATTGGCGGCACGTCTGATATTGGCTGGGAAGTGCTGTCACAAATCCGCAAAGCACAATTTGGCGAGAGCCTGTTGGCGGGTCTGGTGATTGCCTTGATGGCGATGGTTATCGACCGGGTGACATCGGGGCTAGCCTCACGCTCTGGGGAACATCGGCATAAAACCGACGGTCTAATCCAGCAATATCGTTATTTGCTGATTGCCATCGGCGGTGCGATTGGCTTTTTTGTGCTGGCAAAACTACTGCCCATTCTGGAGCTATGGCCACGTGATCTGGAATTTAGCCCTGCCAAGGGGATGAATGATGCGCTGACCTATTTTGTAGTGAATTTCAGGAAAGAAATTGAAGCTGTTAAGACGATGGCGTTTTTCTTTGTGATGTTACCAACAAAAATAGGCCTGCAAGGGTCGGTTAGTCCGTTCACATGGGGCTTTGAGCTACAAACATGGCATGGCGTTACCTATGCAGCGGCGATGATGGCATTGGCCGGATATTGTGCGCGCAGCCTGAACAAACAGATCGCCATTCTGGTTTTGCTATTTGCGATTTTCTTTTATTTCGGACTTACAAAAATGCCATGGTTGGCGCTGTTGCTGATCTACAGCTTTGCCGCGTGGAAAGTTGGTGGCCCAAAGCTTGGTATTGGCACCTTTCTCGGGCTTGGATTTCTGGTGGTCACAGGCCTCTGGCCAGAGGCGATGTTATCGGTGTATCTGTGCAGCATTGCAGTGATCATCTCTTTTCTTTTGGGAACGGCGCTTGGCATTTGGGCCGCAAGCAATGAGATGGTTTCGGCAATCTTGCGGCCGATTAATGACACGTTGCAGACAATGCCGCTATTCGTCATCCTGATCCCGTTCGTGATGATCTTTAAAATTGGTGAATTTACCGCACTATTGGCAATTATCGCCTATGCGATTGTGCCTGCAATCCGCTATGGCGAACATGGGTTGCGCAACCTGCCAGAGGGCGTGATTGAAGCTGCCGAAATGATGGGATGCACAAAGCGGCAGATGCTGTGGTCAGTAAAAATTCCCCTAGCATTGCCAGTGATGATGCTAGGGCTTAACCAAACCATAATGTACGGCATTGCAATGCTGGTGATCGCCGCCCTTGTTGGCACCAACGGATTGGAACAGATTGTCTATATCGGGCTTAGCGATGGCAATTTCGGGCTTGGCATCATCGCCGGAATGGGCCTTGCGATTATCGCCATGATTGCCGACCGGATGACACAGGCTTGGAGCCGGAATCGCCAGAGTGAGCTTGGAATTGGCACGCTTTAACATTTCATTATAAGAGGATCACCATCAATGGGAATTGGCGAGTTTATTAGCCAAGGCATGCCAGACATGCTGGCACCACAGGATTGGAATTTTCCATGCCCGATCGCCTATGGCCCTGGCCGGATGAAAGAGATTGGCGAATATTGCATAAAGCTTGGCATTACAAAGCCGATGATTGTGACCGACAGGGGCAGCCACCAGTTGCCCTTTATCGCGGCATTGCAGACCCATCTGAGTGACGCCGGACTTGCCTCGACACTATTCTTTGAATTTTCACCAAACCCACGTGATACGGAAATTAGTATTGGCAAGGCTGCGTTCAATGACGGCCAGCATGATGCGATTATTGCGATCGGTGGTGGCAGTGCCATGGATGGTGGCAAGGCTATCTGTTTGACGGCAAAAAACGAGATTGATCTCTGGGACTTTGAGTGGGAACAGCCGCCCGCCGCAATTGCCCCGGATCAGGCATTTCCAAAATTGATCACCATCCCGACGACTGCGGGAACCGGTGCCGAGACCGAAAGCACGGCGATGATCACGCATACCGGCAAAGGCATGAAATTCTGCATCTGCCATCCGTTGCTAAGCCCATCACTGGCCCTTCTCGACCCCGAACTCACCATCGGATTACCGCAGAACCTTACGGCATGGACAGGCGTCGATGCGATGACGCACGCCATTGAGGCCTATCTTGTTCCAGATTTTCATCCACTTTGCGATGGCATGGCACTTGAAGGGCTGGCCTTGGTTGCCCGCTGGTTGCCAATCGCCGTGAAAGAGCCGGACAATATGGTGGCACGCGGTGGTATGCTGGTAGGGTCGTGCCTTGCGGGGATCGCCTTTATCAAGGGGTTGGGCATGGTGCATGCAATCTCGCATATGGTTGGCGCCGAATATGACACCCAGCATGGATTGACCAACGCGATCGTCCTACCGGTTGTTCTGCGATTCAACCTGCCGGGAA
>ERZ887851.2724-NODE-2724-length-13593-cov-16.050598_pt1 | contig 13593 bp, 19 predicted proteins | sample MGYA00521100_ERZ887851 | MGnify/ENA primary metagenome ERZ887851 (study PRJEB32303, sample SAMEA104408602) | aquatic metagenome | biome: Brackish water; feature: Pelagic; material: water | place: Baltic Sea | collected 2014-06-06T16:11:00 | depth 11,444 m ...
AGTTCAGTTTGCATTAATGACATGAAAAAACGTCTCCTGTTCCTCGGCCCCCCCGGCGCTGGCAAGGGCACCCAGGCGGAGCTCCTGGCCGCAGCCCACAACCTGCTGCACCTCTCCACGGGCGACCTGCTGAGGGCCGAGGTGGCCGCCGGCACCTCTCTTGGCATGGAAGCTGAGGCGGTGATGGCCAGCGGGGCCCTGGTAAGCGACGAGCTGGTACTGGCGATCGTGCGCAGCCGCCTGGAGACCCAGGCGGCCAGCGATGGGGGCGGCTGGCTACTGGATGGCTTCCCCCGCAACCTGGCCCAGGCAGAGGCCCTGGGCCAGCTGCTGGAGGAACTCCACCAGCCGATCGAGCTGGTGGTGCTGTTGGAGCTCGACGATGCCGTGCTGCTCCAGCGGCTGCTGGGTCGGGGCCGGGCCGATGACAACGAAAGCGTGATCCGCCACCGGCTCGAGGTGTACCGGGAGCAAACCGCACCCCTGATTCGCTACTACCGGGAAGCGGCCCTGCTCCAGTCGGTAGAGGCCCACGGCACGGTGGACACCATTGCGGCCCGCATCACAGACCTACTGGCCTGAGCAGCCAAAGGAGGTTGACCCCTGTGGTAGGTTGTCGGTTTGCAAATTCGGAGAGCACAACGCCCATGAAGGTGCGTGCCTCAGTCAAGAAAATGTGCGACAAATGCCGGGTGATTCGTCGCCACGGCAGGGTGATGGTGATTTGCACCAACCCCAAGCACAAACAGCGCCAAGGCTGACCAGCCCTGGCCAGCCCCGCCTGGGGGCCAGCTGTTTTCGATTAATTCCCGCTCCGCTTCGGCGGCAGCGGATCTTGCCCCCTCATTGATTTCCCCCGTGGCTCGGATTGCCGGCGTAGATATCCCTCGCGAAAAGCGCGTTGAGATTTCCCTCACTTATGTGTATGGCATCGGTCTTACCCGTGCCCAGAAGATCCTGAGCAAAACCGGGGTCAACCCGGACACCAGGGTCAAGGACCTCAGCGACGCCGACGTTCAGAAACTGCGGGGTGCCGCCGAGGCCTTCACCCTCGAAGGCGACCTGCGCCGCCAGGAGGGCATGGCCCTCAAGCGCCTCCAGGACATCGGCTGCCTGCGCGGCCGCCGTCACCGCATGGGCCTGCCCGTGCGGGGCCAACGCACCCGCACCAACGCCCGTACCCGCCGGGGTGCCCGCAAAACCGTGGCCGGCAAGAAGAAGTAGGCGCCCTAGCCCCTTCCCTTGTCACCCTCCCTGCCCGTTCCCTGATCACCTCCTGCAGCAGCAGGCCTTTCCGCCATGGCCAAGCCAGCCAAAAAATCCGGCGCCAAGAAAACGAAGCGCAACGTGCCCAACGGCATGGCCCATATCCAGAGCACCTTCAACAACACGATTGTGTCGATCACCGACACGGCCGGAGAAGTGATCTCCTGGAGTTCGGCCGGCGCCAGCGGCTTCAAGGGGGCCCGCAAAGGCACTCCTTTCGCCGCCCAAACCGCCGCCGAGGCTGCGGCCCGCAGGGCGCTCGAACAGGGCATGCGTCAGATCGAGGTACTGGTGCGTGGCCCTGGCTCAGGCCGGGAAACAGCCATCCGGGCCCTGCAGGTGGCCGGCCTGGAAATCACCCTCATCCGCGACGTAACTCCCCTTCCCCACAACGGCTGCCGTCGCTCCAAGCGTCGCCGCGTCTGAGTCGGCGCGCCGCGCTTGCCCCCAGGGCCATCTCCAACCTTTCGAGCCTCCAGACCGTGCTGCATTATCAAATTGATCGGATCGAGCATCAGGTCGTCGAAGACCGGTCCCAGACGGGCACCTTCCTGATTGGCCCCCTCGATCGCGGCCAGGCGACCACCCTGGGCAACGCCCTGAGGCGGGTGTTGATCGGCAGCCTTGAGGGCAGCGCCATCACCGCCGTTCGCATCTCCGGTGTCAACCACGAATACGCCACCGTGCCCGGGGTGCGCGAAGACGTGCTCGACATCCTGCTGAACTGCAAGCAGATCTCGGTCAACAGCCGCAACCGCGAACTGGAAATCGGCCGCCTGGTGGTGAATGGCCCCGCCACCGTCACCGCCGCCGACCTCCAGTTCTCCTCCCAGGTTCAGGTGATTGACGGCGGCCGCCTGATTGCCACGGTGGCAGAAGGCCACAGCCTGGAGATGGAGGTACACGTGGAACGGGGCGTGGGCTACAGACCGGTCAATCGCCACAGCGAAGACACGAGCGCCATCGACCTGCTCCAGATTGATGCGGTGTTCAAGCCCGTGCGCCGGGTCAACTACACCGTGGATGAAACGGCCGTCGGCGAAGGGGGATCGGCCCGCGAGCGCCTGCGCCTTGAAATCGAGACCAATGGCAGCGTCACCCCTGACGACGCCATGGCCCAGGCTGCCAACCAGCTGATCGCCCTATTCCAGCCCCTGGCCAGCCTGACCCTGGTGGAGGAGCCCGGCATCGAACCGGAGCCCTCAGCCGAGACCCAGATCCCCCTCGAGGAGCTCAACCTGTCGGTGAGGGCCTACAACTGCCTCAAGCGCGCCCAGGTCAATTCCGTGAGCGACCTGATGGGCTTCAGCTATGAAGATCTGCTCGAGATCAAGAACTTCGGCTCCAAATCAGCCGATGAAGTGATCGAAGCGCTCGAGCGCATCGGCATCACCCTGCCCCAGAGCCGCACCAGCGCCTGAGCGGCGCCCCCGTTTCCCGACACGCCCCCCACCAGCCCAGTTCCATGCGACACCAGTGCCGAGTCCCCATGCTGGGACGCCCCGCCGACCAACGCAAAGCGATGCTCAGGGGGCTCACCACCCAACTGATCCGTGAGGGCAGGGTCACCACCACCAAGGCCCGGGCCAAGGCCCTGCGTGACCAAACCGAACGCATGATCACCCTGGCCAAGGATGGCAGCCTGGCGGCCCGCCGCCGCGCCATCGGCTACATCTACGACAAGCAGTTGGTGCATGCCCTGTTTGACAAGGCCCAGGACCGCTATGGAGAGCGCCAGGGTGGCTACACCCGCATCATCCGCACCGTGCCCCGTCGAGGGGACAACGCCGAGATGGCCATCATCGAGCTGGTCTGAAGACGGCGCCAGCACGGCAATAGAGGCGCCCCTGCGCCGGATTGCCCTGTGCCTGCAGTACGACGGGGCCGCCTTCTGCGGCTGGCAGCGACAACAGAACGCCCCCAGCGTGCAGGCCACCCTCGAGCGGGTGATCTCGGGCCTGGATCCCCAGGGCCCTGGCCGCACCGTTGCAGCAGGTCGCACCGATACGGGCGTGCATGCCGCCGGCCAGGTAGTGCACTTCGACAGCGCCGGGCCGATTCCTGCCGGGCGCTGGGCCAAAGCCCTGAACGGGCGGCTGCCGAGCTCAATCCACGTTCGGGCAGCCACCGAGGTGCCAGCCAGCTGGCATGCCTGCTTCAGCGCCACCTACCGGCGCTACCGCTACACGATCCACAACTCCTGCAGCGCCAATCTGTTTCTGGCTCCCTGGACCTGGCATCGATACCAGCGGCGATTGGATGAGGCGGCTATGGGTCGGGCCCTGGCGGCCATGCTGGGGGAGCACGACTTCTCCGCCTTCCAGCGGGCCGGCAGCAGCCGCGCCCACGGCCGCACCACCATGCAGGAGGTGCACATTGATCGGCAGGGCGATCTGATCACGGTGGAACTCCAGGCCAGCGGCTTCCTCTATGGCATGGTGCGGCTGATCCTGGGCCAGCTTGTGGCCGTGGGAGAAGGGCGACTGAGCCTCGATGCGCTCGAACGCCGCTGGCGGGAATGCCGGCGGGGGGAAGTCAAGGAAGCGGCCCCCCCCCAGGGCCTGTCCCTGCTGAGGGTTGGCTATCGGGAGCCCATCTTTCCCAGGGCCGCCTGGTATGATTGCCAACCGCGGTACCAGCTCGAGTCCTCCGATTCCCCGGTGCTCCAGCCTGTTTCAACCGTCCTTCCAGCCGATCCTGCGCCGCTGCCAACCGGGGGCGCGCCGGTCAAGCGGTAGGGTCACTGAAACTGGTCGTTGGCTTGCCAACGAACTGCTGTCCTGCCCCACTTCCGGCCTGCCGGTGCCCGCTCAGGCGACATGAACAAGACCCCCATCCCCTCGATTGATTCCCTCGACCGCCAGTGGTTCCTGGTGGACGCTGAGAATCAAACTCTCGGCCGCCTGGCCAGCGAGGTTGCCCAGGTGTTGCGCGGCAAAAACAAAGCCTGCTTCACCCCCCACCTCGACACCGGCGATTTCGTGATCGTCATCAACGCCGACAAGGTGAAGGTGAGCGGTAACAAGCCCACCCAGAAGCTCTACCGCCGCCACTCGGGCCGCCCCGGTGGCATGAAGACCGAAACCTTCGCCCACCTCCAGGCCCGGATCCCCGAGCGGATTGTGGAGAAGGCCATCAAGGGCATGCTTCCCCACAACGCCCTGGGCCGCCAGCTGTTCCGCAAGCTGAAGGTCTACAAGGGCACCGACCATCCCCATGCTGCCCAGCAACCCCAGGTTCTCGCCCTCGACCCCGCCACTGCCGCCCAATGAGCACCAATAAAGTCGTCTACTGGGGCACGGGTCGTCGTAAAACCGCCGTCGCCCGCGTACGGGTGGTTCCGGGCACCGGCACCGTAACCATCAACGGTCGCCCCGGCGACAACTACCTGAACTACAACCCCGTCTACCTGGCAGCGGTCAAGGCGCCCCTGAAGACCCTTGGTCTTGCCACCGAATACGACCTGCTGGTCAACGTGCACGGTGGGGGGCTCACCGGCCAGGCCGACGCCATCAAGCAGGGCGCGGCCCGTGCCCTTTGCGACCTGTCCCCAGACAATCGCAAGCCGCTCAAAACCGAAGGACACCTCAGCCGGGACCCCCGGGCCAAGGAGCGCCGCAAGTACGGCCTGAAGAAAGCCCGCAAGGCGCCCCAGTTCTCCAAGCGCTGATCTCTTCTCCTCGCCAATCCCACATTTTCGTCATGCCCAAGGCTGATATCCATCCCACCTGGTATCCAGAGGCCAAGGTGATCTGCAACGGAGAGGTGGTCATGACCACCGGCTCGACCTCCCCGGAACTCCATGTAGATGTGTGGAGCGGTAACCACCCCTTCTACACCGGTACCCAGAAGATTCTCGACACCGAGGGACGGGTGGATCGTTTCATGCGCAAATACGGCATGGGTGGGGTTGACTCAGGTGCTGGTGCAACCGCTGGCGCCAAAAAAGCAGCCCCTAGCGAAACCGCTGCGGAACCTACCCCTGCAGCTCCGGAAGCCTGATACCTGGGCCTGGCCTGATTGAATCCCTCCCTGCTCCATGAGCGCCTAGAAACAGCTCGCTGCACCTTCGAGACCCTCGAACGCCAGCTTGCCGATCCGGCCGTGGCATCCAACCCCAGCCAGTTGCAGGCGATTGCGCGGGAACGGTCCCGCCTCGAGCCCCTGGTGCTCGACCATCTGCAACTCCAAAAGCTCGAACGGGAAGAGCGCGAAGCCCGGGCGCTGCTGAAGCAGCACCGAGGCGACCTCGCCATGGAAGAGCTGGCCCAGGAGGAGCTCACCTGCCTGGCCGGCTCAATCGGCGCGCTCCGAGCCAAACTCACCCTGGCCCTGCTGCCCCAGGATCCCCGCGATCGGCGCAGCGTGATGCTGGAGATCCGGGCCGGGGCCGGGGGGGATGAAGCCGCCATCTGGGCTGGGGACCTGGCCCGCATGTACGAGCGCTACGCCCAGAGCATGGGCTGGCGGGTGGAGCCGGTGAGTGCCTCCGAAGCCGAGCTTGGGGGGTACAAGGAATTGATCCTGGCGGTCAAGGGAGAAGGCGTATTCAGTCAGCTGAAATTCGAGGCCGGCGTGCATCGGGTGCAACGGGTGCCGGCCACCGAAGCCCAGGGCCGGGTCCACACCTCCACCGCCACGGTGGCCGTGATGCCGGAGGCGGACCCAGTTGAGGTGCAGATCGATCCCACCGAGATCGAGATCAGCACCGCCCGCTCCGGCGGGGCCGGCGGCCAGAACGTCAACAAGGTGGAAACGGCCGTGGACCTACTGCACAAACCCACCGGCATCCGGGTGTTCTGCACCCAGGAGCGCTCCCAACTTCAGAACCGGGAACGGGCCATGGAGATCCTGCGGGCCAAGCTCTACGAGCGCCAGCTGGCCGAAGCCAATGCCGAGCAGCGTTCGGCCAGGTTGGCCCAGGTGGGCAGCGGCGATCGCAGCGAGAAGATCCGCACCTACAACGTCAAGGACAACCGCACCACCGATCACCGCCTCGGCAAGAATTTCGCGCTTGAACCGATCCTCAATGGCCAACTGCACGACCTGATCGGCGCCTGCGTCGCCGCCGATCAGGGCCGCCAGCTGGAAGAGCTGGCGGAGCAGGTGTCCAGCTAGGCGGCCCCAATCACATATTTGGCCCACTCTCCATGGCGGCCCGCAGAGATCTGGCGAGCGGCCTCGAAGCGAAGGCTGCTGAGGGGGCGATGGGGTTTGCCCATCAGGGGCATGCTCGCTTCCCGGGGCGTTCGATTGCCCTTACGCACGTTGCAGGGCAGGCAGGCGGTGGTCACATTTTCCCAGGTGTCGAGCCCGCCCCTGCTGCGGGGCACCACATGGTCAATCGAAAGCTGGTCGGCACTGCTGCCGCAGTATTGACATCGATGGCCATCGCGATGGAAGAGGTTGCGGCGGGTGAGGGGAAGCTGTTTGTAGGGAACGCGCACGTACTGACGCAGCCGAATCACGGTGGGCAGCATGGTGTCTCCCCGAATCCAGCGGGAAGAATCATGCTCAAGACCCTCCGCCTTCCCCTTGAGCACCATCACCAGGGCGCGTCGCCAGGTGGTGATGTTGAGGGGCTCGTAGGACGCATTCAGAACGAGAACTTGGCCCATGCCAGCACCCGTGTGAGGCGGCATGCTAGTCGCAATCTCGCCTTCGATCCGTGACCCAGGCCACCGAGGCCAGCTGGAGCGCTGAAACCGCTGAAGCCGGACTGGCCCGTCAGCGGGCCTGGGTGGAGGTGAACACCGCTGCAATCAGTGCCAATGCCCGCAGCCTCAAGCGCCGGATCGGCCCAGCAACCAGCTTGATGGCCGTGGTGAAAGCCGATGGCTACGGCCACGGCTCGGTGCCTGTGGCCAGGGCCGCCCTCTCCGGCGGAGCCAGCCAGTGCGGTGTTGCCACCCTGGCTGAGGGCATCGAACTGCGCCGGGCCGGTATCGAAGCGCCGATCCTGGTGCTGGGCAACCTGACCCAGGTCGAAGAACTGCGCAGCTGCCTGCGCTGGCAACTGATGCCCACCATCAGCGGCATGCGCGAAGCCCTGGTCTGCCAAAACCTGGCCAGCGGCCAAGGCCGGCCCATGCAGCTGCAATTGAAGCTCGACACCGGCATGGCCCGGCTGGGGGCTGACTGGCCAGAAGGCCCCAGGCTGGTGGCGGCCATTGGCGAACTGGACGCCGTGCAACTGGCCGGCCTCTACTCCCACCTGGCCAGTGCCGATGCCCCACCCACTGCGGATGATGGGCTCACCGCCCGGCAGCAGCAGCGCTTCGAAAGCGTGTTGCAAGCCCTAGGCAACCAGAACCTGGAGGGGCTCAGCTGCCACCTGGCCAACTCCGCCGCCACCCTGCGCAGCGGGGGCCTCCACTACGACCTGGTGCGAGTCGGCCTCGCCCTCTATGGCCATAGCCCCGCCCCCCACCTGGCCAGCGTCATCCCCCTGGAGCCGGCCATGGCCCTGCACGCTCGGGTGAGCCTGATCAGGGAGGTTCCCGCCGGCACCGGGGTGAGCTACGGCCACAGCTTCCACACCAGCCGGCCAAGCCGCCTCGCCGTGGTCGGCATCGGCTATGCCGATGGCGTGCCCAGACAGCTCTCGAATCAACTCGAGGTGCTCTTCCAAGGCCAGCGCATACCCCAGGTGGGGGCCATCACCATGGACCAGCTGGTGTTGGATGCCTCCGACTGCCCGGCCCTGGAATCGGGCTCGGTGGTGACCCTGCTGGGGCAGGACGGCGACCAGCAGATCCGCCCCTCCGACTGGAGCGAGCGCTGCCAAACCATCCCCTGGGAAATCCTCTGTGGGTTCAAGCACCGGCTGCCCCGACTCACCGCCGCCCAGGCCGCCTGGGAGGGGCCCACCCCCGGGGCTCACTGATAAGCTCATCAAGCTGCTGGAGAGGTGGCTGAGTGGTTGAAAGCGGCTCCCTGCTAAGGAGTTACAGGAGGCAACTCTTGTCGAGGGTTCGAATCCCTCCCTCTCCGTTGAAATCGAATCCTGAATTCGAATCCCTAGGGATTCAACCCTCCCGCCCCCCGGCTACTGCAGCCATGGGGGCTGGCTGTTACTGGGGCAGTCCCTAAGCCTGAAAGTGGCCGACCAGGGAAACCATGTAGCCAATCGTGTGGAGAACTTCGCCAGAGGTATAGACACCTAGAACGGCCTCCAGGCCGTAGCTCCCATTGCAAAGAGTGTTGACGGAACCCGTACAGGAGTTCACGCTCCAGCCCACCGTTGAAATCCCGCCCACACCATTGATGGTGATCAGGGGGGTGGACTGCTCCACAAAGAACGACTGACTTTGACCAGGCACCGCAGGCAGGGCCAGATTCAGGCTGAGCGTTTCATTGGCCCAGCCACGGCTGCCTCCCATCGACCCCTTGGCTTCGTAATCAACGACAACAACACCAGAGAGCTGAATCAAAATGCTGTTGCCCGCACCCTGGAAGTGAAGGGAGTGGGCCGACTGGAAACGCTTTGCATCCGATGGCGTCAGTTGATTGATGTTCATATCGGCCGCACTTTAAAAGCAAATTTTCACTATTACTCTATCAGCATCGTCAGCTATCGCCTACTTGCCCTGACCAGCTGGGCGGCAATTTCAGGCAGCAGGCGTTCATCTGCGGCGCAATCACGGCCCTCACTAAACACCACAAGCAGCATGGGAGGGCAGTTCTCCAGCTCCACGTAGGCCGCATCGTGCCTGGCCAAACTCATCCAACCAGCCTTGCTCCACAGGCTTGAGCCCGGGGGGAGTCCGGCGCCGACGAAACCATCCACCTGATTCTCCGGATCGGCCGCCCGCAGGGCCGGATCCAGGCTGCGAGCCAGCAGGGCGCGCATCCGGGCACAGGCCGGCGGCGAGAGCAACGCCGAGGCCATCACAGCCTGCAGCAACCGGGCCACCGCATCGGTGCTGAGGCGATTGCGGTTCTCCAGTTCGGAGCCATAGAAATCCCGCTCCCGGCCGTAGGGGCCATCCCCCCAGGTTTTCTGGCAAGCGTTACAGCCCTGCAATTCCGGCCAGTCGAGCTCGGCCAGCCAGCAATTCACCAGTTGACGCTGCTCCACCCACTGGGCCATGCGCCGCGGGGGCAGGGATGGACCACTGGTGGTGCCAGTGAGCAGGTCCAGCACCAAGGCGGTGGCGTCGTTACTGGAATCCCTGATCATGTCGCCCAGGGCCAGCCGCAGCTCGGGGGTGTCTGCCAGCAGATCGGCCTGCCGCCAGGCCTCCGCCGCGATCAGATAGACCAGCTTCACCACACTGGCGGGATAGCGCAGGCGGGCTCCGGCCCAGCTGGCACCCTGCACCGGCAGGGCCCAGAACTGCTGCGGGGCCAGCTCGGCTGCCCGGCCGATCAACGGCTGGTCGTAACGCAGCCAGGTGATCGAGAGCTGCGAGGCCAAGCCCGAGCGGCCATCGAGCTCCAGGGCCCTCACCAGATCGGCCAGGATCTGGCCCATCGCCGGATCGGGGCTGTAGAACGCCATGAGCGCCGGTCCATGTTGTTGCGAGATTAGGGGTGGCCCCATCAGCGAGCTCCAACCCGATGCACCTGGCCAGCGGCACCCCAGCAGCGCCCGAATGGCTCAAGCCCGGCACCATCTGGCGCCTCACCGCCCCGCTGAACCTCTACAGCCAGCCGACAGGTGCGGGACTGGCCACCCAGGCCTGGGAGGGCCGGCAGCTGCAGATCCTTGCCCCCACCGCAGCAGGGGGGCCTGGCCAGCGGCTGCGGGTGCGCCTGCTTGAGGACGGCTACCCCGGCTGGATTGGCAGCAGCGCCCTGCTGGGGCATGCCCTGGCGGGCCAACGGCTGCCAGGGCGAGGCCTGCACCGCTGCGCCATTCTGCAGAGACTGGAAAGGGTTTTAGCCTTCGCCAGCAGCGCCCAGCACCAGCCCAATCGCTACCTCTGGGGTGGCAGCCTGGGGCCCGACTACGACTGCTCCGGCCTGGTGCAGCGCGCCTATGCCAGCGCAGGGATCTGGATCCCGCGTGACGCCTACCTGCAGGAGCGATTCTGCCAACCCGTAGGAGTGCAACCTGGCCAGAGCCAGCTGCTGCTGCCTGGTGATCTGATCTTTTTTGGCAGCCCCCAGCGCTGCAGCCACGTGGGCCTACACCTGGGCGGGGGCAGCTATCTGCACAGTTCTGGCCAGGCCCACGGCCGCAACGGGATCGGCATCGACACCATCTCTCCCCACAACCCCCACCCGGTGGCGCGCCACTATCTGGGGGAGCTGCGCGGAGCCGGGCGGGTGATGCACAGCCATGGCGGCAGCCCAATGGCCGCCTAGGGTCGCCGCCAGGACACGGCAGCAAATGACCCAGCCACGGCAAGGGCCCCCGGAGCTTTCCGTGGTGGTCCCCCTCTACAACGAGGAGGAGAGCCTAAACCAGCTGGCCGAGCAGATCCTGGCGGTATTGCGACCGCTCGGCCTGGATTTCGAACTGGTGCTCGTCGACGACGGCTCCAAGGACAACACCCCAAACCTGCTCAGCGAGCTCGCGGCCCGGGTTCCCGAGCTCGTAGCGGTGCTGCTGCGGCGCAACTACGGCCAGACAGCCGCCATGGCCGCAGGCTTTGACGCCAGCAGCGGGGCCGTGATCGTCACCCTCGATGGTGATCTCCAAAACGATCCAACCGACATCCCCCTACTGCTCAAAGAACTCAACCAAGGCTTCGACCTGGTGAGTGGCTGGCGCCACCAGCGCCAGGACGGCGCCATCAAACGTCTGCTGCCAAGCCTGATCGCCAACCGCCTGATCGCCCAGGTGACCGGCGTGCAGCTGCACGACTACGGCTGCTCCCTCAAGGCCTATCGAAGGGAGGTGGTAAGTGACCTCAACCTCTACGGCGAACTGCACCGTTTCCTGCCCGCCCTGGCCTTTATCGAAGGGGCCCGGATCAGTGAGGTGAAAGTAAGCCACCACCCCCGGCTCTATGGGAAAAGCAAATACGGACTGGATCGCACCTTCCGAGTGTTGATGGACCTGCTGACGGTGTGGTTCATGAAGCGCTTCCTGACCAGACCGATGCATGTGTTCGGCTTCGGAGGGCTTGCCGCCATGGGCCTGGGTGTGGTGATCGGGCTCTGGCTGGTGGGCGAAAAGCTGCTGCTGGGGGCCGACATCGGCGATCGTCCCCTACTACTGATGGCCCTGCTCAGTTTTCTTACCGGGGTGCAGCTCTTCTGCTTCGGCCTGCTGGCCGAGCTGCAGATGCGCACATACCACGAGAGTCAGGGACGACCGATCTACCGGGTGCGCGCCACCCTGCGGGGCACGGCCGGCGCCGGCATGGATTGAACTTTTATGTCGCCCGCGCAAGTGGGCCAAAGCAGGCTTCGGGCAGATCCCTACAGTGCTCGTGGTTGCTTATGGTCCGCACCATGACTGGAGAATTCGCTGCCGCCTGGCTGCCATCGGTGCTTGTTCCGCTTGTTGGGATCCTCGGAGCAGCCGTGGCCATGGCCCTGCTGTTCAACGTGATCGAAGCCAGCGACTGACGCGCCTCAAGCGACTCCATCGCCTTCCATCACCGCTTCCCTACCCGCCACCATGACCGTGACTCCCGTGGCCGACCCCTGCGTCGGCAATCTGGCAACCCCTGTCAACAGCAGCTACTTCTCGCGGGCATTTCTGAACGCCCTGCCGGCCTACCGGCCCTCGCTCTCGCCAAACCGCCGCGGTCTGGAAGTGGGCATGGCCCATGGCTTCTTCCTATACGGCCCGTTTGCAATCTGTGGTCCGCTCCGGCTCACCGAATACGCCAGCACCGCTGGGCTACTGGCCAGCATCGGCCTGGTTTCGATCCTGACAATCTGCCTTTCGATCTACGGCACCGCTGGCAACGGCCCCAACATCCAGCCTGCCGATGCCACGATCGACAATCCACCCGCCGACCTGTTCACCAAGGCGGGCTGGGCTGAGTTTGCCAGTGGTTTCTGGCTAGGTGGCTGCGGCGGCGCCGCCTTTGCCTGGTTCCTGGCGGGCACGCCCATCGTGGCCCCACTGATCAATATCGCCGGTGGAGTTGGGAGCGTGGGCTGAGCCCAAGGCCCCCTCTCCAACCAGCCCCGCTTCGGCGGGGCTTTTTTAATGGCGATCAGCCAGGAGAAGATGGCAATAGATCCAGCGCGAGCCCTGTTGCATGTGTGCCCGATTCAAGCCCCTGATTGGCACTCTGCTGGCCTTGGCCATTGGCGCCAGTAGCGGCCTGCTGGTTTCCTGCCGCTCGAATAAACCCAGCCAGGAAGCGATCCAACCAACCCAAGAGCAACTCGCAAAGCAACTGGCAGAGCAACAGCAGCTAGCAGCGCTCCGCCAAGCAGCGCGGCTCAAGAGCGAGAAAGGGGTAGCTGGCCAAAAGGGCTGGATCGACGGCCATAGGGCCACGGTGGCCTGCCTCCATGGTGAAAGGGCCCAGACCGATGGCAACGAACTGCGCTGTGAGGAGCTGGCCTACGTGCGGGAGAACTACGCCGCGGCGGCAGCGCCATAAAAAAACCCCGGCATGGGCCGGGGTGGGGTCGTCGTCCCTCAAGCAGCCCAGGGGCTAGGCGGCTAGCCGAACTTGCCCGAGGTAGATGCGATCAGGAATGCCGCATAGGTGAGGATATAACCGATCGTGAAGTGGGCCAGACCCACCACACGGGCCTGAACAATCGAAAGAGCGACGGGCTTATCGCGCCAGCCCACCAGATTGGCGAGCGGGGTGCGTTGATGGGCCCAGACGATGGTTTCGATCAGCTCCTGCCAGTAACCCCTCCAGGAGATCAGGAACATGAAGCCCGTAGCCCACACCAGGTGACCAAACAGGAACATCCAGGACCAAACGGCCAGGTTGTTGCTGCCAAAGGGGTTGTAACCATTGATCAGCTGGGAGGAGTTGAGCCACAGATAATCGCGGAACCAGCCCATCAGATAGGTGCTGGATTCGTTGAACTGGGCCACGTTGCCCTGCCAGATGGCAAGGTGCTTCCAGTGCCAGTAGAAGGTCACCCAACCCACCGTGTTCAGGGCCCAGAAAACCGACAGGTAGAAGGAATCCCAGGCAGAGATATCACAGGTGCCGCCACGGCCGGGGCCGTCGCAGGGGAAGGCGTAGCCAAAGTCCTTTTTATCGGGCATCAGCTTGGAACCCCGGGCATCCAGGGCACCCTTGACCAAGATCAAGGTGGTGGTGTGCAGACCCAAAGCGATGGCGTGGTGAACCAAGAAGTCACCAGGGCCAATCTGCAGGAACAGGTCGTTACCACCATTGATGGCGTCGATCCAACCGGGCAGATAAACCGCACTGGCGGTGCTAG
>ERZ887851.2736-NODE-2736-length-13537-cov-4.373609_pt1 | contig 13537 bp, 11 predicted proteins | sample MGYA00521100_ERZ887851 | MGnify/ENA primary metagenome ERZ887851 (study PRJEB32303, sample SAMEA104408602) | aquatic metagenome | biome: Brackish water; feature: Pelagic; material: water | place: Baltic Sea | collected 2014-06-06T16:11:00 | depth 11,444 m ...
CGCTTCCTTCAACGAGCACACGCGGCAATCCTTGATGAGTGCGAATCAGGTCACACACACTCCAGGTGTACGCCCTGACGAACCGCTGGCCTGAGACACCGGGCAGTTCTGCCGCAACTGCCCGGTGGACACCGTCGCGAAACGAGACGTCGACTTCTTCCCCCACGATTCGGACAACAAAGTGTTCTGTCACCCACGACCACTGCAAAAGACCGAGGCTGTCGGTAAAGCTCCATGGAATCGAGACTGCAACACCGGTTGACATCAGACCGTCACGGTTAATCCGCACCCGGGGACAACCAGGCCATTGATACAGATACCAGCACTCGATTGACAGCAGCCGTCGCGGTTTTGGGGAGCACATCTAATTCTCGGGCAATCTGTGGCCGTGGAAGTCCTTCCCAAAAAGCCAGGTAAGCAGCGGCCAGAGCGAGGGGGTCTTGCGCGCGCTTTCCTGCAGACTGCGGGTTGTTAACGGCAGCCATGATGGCTCGAGTGATATGGGCATTACGCTGCACTTCTGTGGCCTCAGATTCCACGTCAACGGAATCAGGCAATTGCAGTCCCGCAGAATGGGCATCGTCATGGCCGTCATGGAATATTGATGTCTGGTGTCGCATGCCGCTCAGAGCGTAGATCGCTTGTTCGCGGCGTCGCAGGTCGGTCACGCTGGTGTTCAGAGCGGCAGCCCGTTCACTCTCGGATGCAACGCGGTGATACGTCGTGGCGATTGACTCGGTGGCCTTGGCTAGCGCTACGCGATCGCCGACAACACCGCGCCCATAGGCCTGTCGGGCTGCGTCTTGAGGCCAGTTGCGCATCTTGCCGATGAGGAAGGCAAGCAAGGTTAAGGTTCCGTTTTTGCCCTGGCGACCGGCGTCATATCGATCAAGGTGGTCAGACACGAAAAGGTACATCATGGAGTAGACATCGTCATCTTCGATGAGATCCAAATCAGCGACGAGTTTTCGGCGAACCGAAAGCATGCGTGGGTAAAGCCATTCCACCGCGGCGGCAATCAAATCGGCTAAGCCGGTGCCCGGGATTAAGGTGAGGTCTCGAAATGGCACGCCAGCTTCTACCCGTAGATTGAGAGCTGGGGCGCCCACAGCCTCACTCCAGGAGCGGATCAACTCGCGCGCCTCCTGCCCGCAACCATCAACCACCCACACTCGATGCTGACCGTCGCTCCACTGACGCGTGTATGCCTTTAACGTAGGATCAACAGCATGTAGGTGAGCGACTGTATCTGCCATGTGCACCGGTGCTGCCGTGTCCCAGTGAACTCGATCGCAGACCATCGGTGGGGCGAATCGGAAAATCTCGCTTTCGTCCACACCCCCGACAACGAGGGCGGGAACCCGTCGATCATCTGATTGCACAACAGACATCGTGGACGCTGGCCGGTCCTGCTGCTGGGTCACTATTTACCCACCTCAAGTCGCTCGAGAAGCGTGGGCAGATCTGCGTCTAGGGATGTCTGCAGACTTCCAGCAACGAGGGCCTCTGCTGATTCTGGATCCGGTATCAGAGTAAAAGCCGGGTCATATGATGCGAATTCGTCAACGAGGCCCTGCAGGAAAACCACAGCATCTCGAGCTCGGGGGTCGGCGGTCTTCACCTGTTCCAGGGTGCCGAGACCAACCGCGAGGGTGAGGTGAACCCGCGAGCCGTCGACACCGACTCCTGCTAGTCGCACGCCTACATGTGTGTGTGCGTCGATGAAGGCTGAAAGTGACTTGGCCGCCACCACCGCAGACCCAGTCGTCGGAGATAGGCAGAGCCCAAGTTCAAATCTGCGCTCGATGCCGTTGAAATCATCGTCAGGCGGGGATCCATCAAGTTCGATTGTGATGTCATGCTTCATACTGACAAACCCCTCATTGAGACCAAACCAATAATGCAGCGCTTCCGGTTATGACGCGCGCTATGGCTAGAAGGTTTCAGCAATTTTGGGGCGGTTTCGTGCCCAGTTTTTTGCGGCGTTCGGGATACCCTCACGACCGCGTCGGTGAGCGCCAACCACGAGGGGCGACGCTCACCGACATTTCGCCTAACGGTGATCAGAGGTGTCAGCTAACCGAGATTGTGTCTGCCGAAGCTCCCGCGGGGCAGGCCCCTGGACCTTCTTGGAAACCGCCACCGGCGGAGTCATAGGAGAACAGGGTGTTGGACTCGAGGTTGCAGCCCTCCATCGTGTAGGAGCCGTCGGCTGCCACCACGATGGCGACATAGTTGCCGCTTGACACCTGGGCACCCGCTGTAGTGAGTGCGGCGGCGTCGGTCGGATACGCGTCGTTTGTCGTGTAGTACGTCTCCATGACCGTTGCCATGTTGCGAATATCAGATTCCACCGACGCGTTGCGCGCCGCGTTGCGCTGGTTGAGGAACACCGGGATGGCGATCGCGGCGAGAATGCCGATGATCACGACAACGACGAGGAGCTCAATTAGAGTGAACCCCGCCTCGCGGTCTTCGGTCGAGGTCTTGATGCGAGTGAGCATTGCACTCTCCTGGTCATGACAGACCCTCATCTGGGCCGTGGGCCACCGTGACCCTCACCTGTTGTTTCGGACGAAAGCGCCCCCAACAGACCGAATTACTTGATGAGGTCGAAGATTTTAAAGATCGGAAGATACATGGCGATAATCATTCCGCCCACAACCGCGCCGAGGGTCACGATCATGATGGGCTCCAGCAAGGCCATCAGTTGCTCAGTTGTTGCTTCTGCTTCCTGATCATAAAAATCCGCCACCTTTTCAAGCATCTGATCAAGAGAGCCAGAATCTTCACCGACGGCGATCATCTGGATCACCATGGCAGGAAAAACATCGTGGTTTTGTAGTGGACGAGAAATTCCGGTGCCTTGACGGACACTGTCCTTCACGTCTGCTACGGCATCAGCGATCACGACATTTCCAGATGTGTCCCCAACAATCTCCAGCGTGGTCAGAATTGGCACACCGGCGTGAAGCAGTGTGGAGAAATTTCTCGTGAACCGGGCGAGCGCGATGGTGCGAAAAAGCTTGCCAAACACCGGAATCTTGAACTTCAACGGATCCATCACGCGCCGCACGGACGGTGAATGCCGCTGCTTGCGGTACCAGATCGTTCCACCCACAGCCAAGGCCAATGCTGGAACGAAGAAAAAAGGGTTGGACACGACATCGGACAGAATCACCAAGATGCGCGTCGGCAGGGGTAATTCTCCACCAAATTCAGAAAACAGATTGGCGAACACCGGAACGATGAAGATCAGCATTCCTACGGTGATCGCCACCGCAATGAAAGCAACGGCAATCGGATAGGTCAGTGCTGCCTTGATTTTTCCACGCAGGTGAACTTCCGCTTCAGTAGCAACCGCGATTTGAAGCATTGTTTCGTCGAGGAATCCACCGATTTCTCCGGCTCGCACCATGCTGACCATGATGGGTGGGAATTCATCGTGGGCGGAGAGAGATTCAGAAAGCGAGTCTCCCTTTTCAACCTGTTCGCGGACCTGAAGCAGGACATCACGCAACTGTCGGCTTTCCGTTTGCTCAGCCAAAATGGTGAGGCAACGCAGGATGGGCAGCCCAGAATCCAACATCGTGGCGAACTGACGGGTAAACACGGCGAGTTCCTTAAGCTTGACCCGGCCTTTACCAAAGCGGATCTCCCTGTTCAGGCCCTGCCCACCTACTTCAACCGAGATGGGTGTCATGCCTTGCTTTCGAACTTTTGCGAGGGCCTCAGCCTCGCTACTCGCCTTCATTTTTGTTTCTATGAGACGGCCCGAGCGAGAGCGGGACATTACGTGATAGTCAGTCAATGGCATGATCAGTCCGCCCTAAAAGTTGATCCAGTTCGTTTGCATCAGAACACTTTTCGCGGGCAACTTCGTATGTAATGGAACCGATCTCGACGAGTCGAGCAAGATCTTGATTGAGTGTATGCATCCCAAATCGGGCGCCAGTTTGCAAGGCGGAAGGAATCGACTGCAACTTACCTTCGCGGATGAGATTTCGGATCGCCGGCGTAGCGATCATGACCTCCGTTGCTGCTGTCCGGCCCTGCTCACTTACGGTGCGACACAGTGTCTGACACACAACAGCCTCAATTGACCCAGCCAACTGCGTACGAATCTGGGACTGCTGTGCCGGGGGGAAGACGTCAACGATTCGATCAATCGTGGACGCCGCCGATGACGTGTGCAACGTGCCGAAGACCAGATGCCCTGTCTCGGCCGCGGTGAGAGCGATCGAGATCGTCTCAAGGTCACGCATTTCTCCAACGAGGATGATGTCGGGGTCTTGGCGAAGCGCATGCTTAAGGGCGCTTTGAAATGACAACGTGTCGGTGCCGACCTCGCGTTGGTTGACCACACATTTTTGGTGGGGGTGAATGAATTCGATAGGATCCTCGATGGTCACAATGTGGCCCTGGCGAGTCTTATTGGCCTGGTCGATGATGGCGGCAAGGGTTGTTGACTTACCAGATCCGGTTGGTCCGGTCACCAAGACAAGTCCGCGCGGAAGTTGGGAAAAATCAGCGAGCGTTTCGGGCAGTTGTAACACCTCGAGAGGTTTAATCTCCCACGGAATCGCACGCATGACGGCACCGACGCTGCCCTGCTGTTGCATGATATTTACGCGGAAGCGCGCAGCCCCGGGCAACTCATAGGCCAGATCAAGTTCCTTGTTTTCCTCAAATCGTTGTTTTTGCCTGTCGGTGAGCATCGAATACACCAGCTCTTGCAATTGCTGACCGGTCAGCGCGTCGTATCCCTCGATTGGCTCAAGACTCCCGTGAACACGAACCATCGGCGGCGACTTCACCGACAGGTGTAAGTCTGATCCTGCACACTTGAGCAGGTAGACAAGCAGGTCATCAAGGGCGATGTAACTCGCGTCACCGACCTCTCGCAATTGACGGGTGATTCCGACATCACTTGTGACTGAAGGTGCGACCGGAATGAAGTCTTCCGTTGGTAAGACGGGCAACTGGAAGTCATCCTCAGGCGATAACACGCAACACCTCGGGAATTGTGGTCTGCCCCTGGGCAACTTTGAGCCAGCCATCCTGGCGCAGAGTGCGCATTCCCTGCTCAACAGCGAGCCGCTTGATCTCATCAGAGGACGCATGTCGCACCGTGAGTTTGGAAATATCCTCAGTCATCGGCATCACCTCATGCATCGCTAGTCGCCCGCGATAGCCGGTTCCAGCACAACTGTTGCAACCAACCGGTTCGAAAAAGCTCGGCTCCACACCGTCTGGCAGCTCGAATTGCACCGCAGCAAGATCAGCCTGAGAAACCCCAGATTCCTGCTTGCACTTCACACACAGTCGTCGGGCAAGGCGCTGTCCGGTGGCGCAACTGAGGGCCGATGTCACGAGAAAGGGCTCTATGTTCATTTCTGTCAGCCGCGTCAAAACGCTGGGAGCATCGTTGGTGTGCAGTGTGGTGAGAACGAGGTGTCCGGTGAGCGCCGCCTCAATAGCGATCTGTGCTGTTTCGTGATCACGAATCTCACCGATCAAAATGATGTCCGGATCGGCACGCAAAATCGAACGTAGCGCTCCAGCGAAGGTGAGCCCGGCCTTGGTGTTGGTTTGAATCTGATTGATTCCTGGAATCCGATACTCGACAGGGTCCTCGACCGTGACAATATTTACTTCGGGACGTGACACCGCATTGAGGGTTGCATACAGCGATGTCGACTTTCCGGATCCGGTCGGTCCACTCACGATCAAGATGCCATTGGGTCGCTCGTAGGCAGTGCGCCACCGGAGCAGGTTTTCGGGAGAGAACCCGAGCTCGGGCAGGCTCATCTGAGCCGCTGTGTTGTCCAACACCCGGATAACGATCTTTTCTCCCCATACCGTGGGAAGGCAAGACACACGAAGGTCAATTTTCCGGTCGCGTGACATCACCGTCAACCGTCCATCCTGGGGTACCCGTCGCTCAGCGATATCCATATCGCTCATAATCTTGAGTCGGGAAATCACCGCAGACTGAATCTCTTTAGGCGCCGGAGCCATTTCTTTCAAGACACCATCGATCCGAAAGCGAATCCGGATATTGTTTTCGGTCGGTTCCACATGAATGTCGGATGCTGTGTCTGAAATAGCCTGGTTGAGCAAGAGATTCACATAGCGCACGAGCGGTGCATCGCTGGTGGAGGCAACCGGGGCGAGGATGTCGATCGTCTTCTCATCACCGAGCATGTCCCGAACGAGTTCGCCAAGTTCAGCTTCGGCTCGATACAACTGGTTGATCCGGCCTTCGATTTCAGTTTTCATCGAGCATGCGAAACGAACCGGTCGCTGGGTAATCGCCTGCAAGTCCTCACGTGTCTGCCACTTCATGGCAGTTTGGGAATCAGCCACAACAACGAGGACGCCCTTGTCAAAACGCAGGGGAACTACCCCATATTTTCGTGCCTGATCACCCGTGAGCAGTGCAACCGCAGCGGGATCAATATGTTCGTCCATGATGTCGACGAAGTCAAGACCGGCCGCTTGTACAGTGCAGCGGACAACATCCCTTTTTGCAATCGCACCCTGGTTGACAAGGATGTTCAAGACTGGCTGACCCATGGAAGCCGACGAGGATTCTGCAGCTTTAAGTTGATCGGCTGTGATCAAGCCCTCGGTTACCAAGACATCGGTCACGGTCATCGTCATCCGATACTCATTTCCTTGAACCCAGAGCGTCGTAGTGACACGTGCAAATCGGCAACGCTTGGGACGACGGTTTCTGCGACTTGCACACTGATTTTGCCCTCGAGTACCAACCGGAGCGCCTCCTGATGAAATGAGTGCATTCCGTAGTACCCGCCTTCAGCGACGATGTCAGACAGGTCAGCGGTTTTCTCAGGGTCAGCAATTGCTTCTCGCACCCGGGTGGTACCTAGCGCGACCTCACTCACGACGATTCGTTCTGAGCCCTCGGCTGTCTCGACCAGTGATTGGCATATCACCCCTCGTAAGGACTCTGCAATTGCGGCGCGGGCCTGCCGCTGCTGAGCCGGCGGGACCAAATCGATCACCCGGTGAACGGCGTCAACAACGCTGCGCGCGTGGAGGCTAGCGAGCACAAGGTGCCCGGTTTCGGCAGCCTGCAAGGCGATGCGCATTGTGTCTGCATCCCGCACCTCTCCTACGAGGATCACGTCGGGATCCTGGCGCATTCCTGAGCGCAAAGCTCGCTCGAAACTGACCGTATCGGTGTGTAATTCGCGCTGACTGACCGTGGCTTGATCATCACGATGCAAGAACTCAATGGGGTCTTCAATCGTCAGCACATGGCACGACCGGTGCGCGTTAATCTGCCCGATCATCGCCGCAAGGGTCGTGCTCTTGCCCGAACCCGTTGGTCCGCACACAAGGATGAGACCACTACTCAACCCCGATAGTTCAAAAACAGCCTCGGGAAGCCCGAGCCCATCCAGGGTCGGGATGACATCGCTTACGTACCGCAGCACCATTGCCGCATCACCTTTGCTGCGAAACGCGTTGACCCGAAAACGCCCAATATGTGGTGCCTCGAGGGCAAAATCGCACTCACGTTGGGTACGGAACTCGTCCCTTTCGCGGTCTGTGCCCATAGCCGAGAGCACCATTTCTTCCACCTCATCGGCCGATGTCACCCCCATGTTGAGAGAGCGCAGCTGGGCATGAACTCTGATGATGGGCCCAGCCCCGGCCTTGATGTGCACATCAGATGCACCAAGAGACACTGCTCTCGACAAAATCTCCGGTAGCCGTGTCTCGCGAAGAGCAGCACCTGCGGCAGCGAGCGGCAGGATCGTCATATCAATAGTTTCGACCCGATTCGGGTAATTCGGTCCGATACTTCCGAAGATAAGATAGGAAAAAATTCGTAGCGTCCTAAACAGCACGACGATCGTCGTGCACAGACACCGGTGGAGGTACGAAGGTGGTCGCCTCTATCGTTGGGCTTGACATGGGCAGCACCGCATTGCGCGGAGTCCAAATTTCTTACGGTCGGACTGGAGCCATCGGTTCGGTTATGAGAGGCGCCAGCGTCGAACTGCCACCCGATGTCATGCGAAATGGCGTTGTCATGGACGCCGCCGCCATGAAATCGGCTCTGAAGACACTGTGGCGTCGAGGGCGCTTCACCACCCGGAAGGTGGCCTTCGCCCTCGCTGACAGCGGCGTACTCACGCGACAGGTCGATCTACCCTGGATGGAGCCAACGGATTTCGCGACCGCATTGCGCTATCAGATAGGGGATGCCCTTCCCGTCGATGTTTCCAGCGTCGAACTCGACTACCACCTCCTCGACGAACTCAGGCAGACCGATGAGATCGGCAACCCCACGGTTATCAACCGAATCCTCGTTGTGGCAGCGAATCGAGATGCGGTAAAAGCCCAGGCGGCAATTCTTCGTAGCGCGCGACTTGAGACCGTGGCGGCTGATTCGTCCGCATTTGCATTGATTCGAACAGCGTGCGCAGGCCGACTGCCAAAAGATTCCGCGCCTCGAGCCCTCGCCGATATTGGAGCAGACCAACTCACCTTCGTCATTCATCAAGGTGGCCAACCTCGATTCATCCGCACCATTGCCAATCTCGGCGGTAACGCTGCAACCGCAGCCATAGCCGACCGTTTCGATCTTGACTGGGCCGATGCCGAACAGCGTAAACATGACACCGGCCTTAACGGCCCCGCGCCGATGGTTGCCCCCATCGCTGAGTCAAGTGTTTTCGGCTCCGTTGACACATTGACTGCTGACAACCCGGCTGCGCAAGCAACAGTAGAAGTCCTTAATCCATGGGCTACCAACATCATTAGTGAAATCCGAAACTCCATCGACTACTTCCAAGCCTCGCAGCCGGGCCAAGCACTGAGCAGCCTTGACCTGACCGGCTTAACCATGCGAATTGATGGGCTAGAGCCAAGAATTGCTACCGAGATCCCCCTCGCGATACGCACCGTGCAACCCTTCGGAGGTCTGCCGCGTGCATCCCGGATGAAAATTGACGACGTTGAAGCGGCTGGATTCACCGTCGCGACAGGTATGGCCTTGCGGGGTATGCCGTGAGCGACAGCACCACTAAGACAACCAAGCCAACCCTCGGCAACATGAAGGTTTCCGATCTTTTCCGACGTAGATCATCTGCCGCTGACCATCCCATTGGCCAACGCAAAGCCTTCGTCCCCGGTCTACCCACGGTCAACCTCCTGCCGAAAGCGGTCAAGGATGAGGTGCTTGCGGCGAAAGTGCGCCGCTGGATTGCACTTGTTCTTGTCGTCGTCGTGGCAGTGAGTGCCGGTGTCTGGCTTCTTCAGTCATCGCGGATATCTCAGGCTACCGACGCAGTTGCCGATGCCACGGCGGTGAACACAAAGATTCGAGGCGATCTCGACACTCTCACCCCGGTGCGGCAGATGTATGAGCAGATAACCACATTGCAGCAGGTCGTGACCGGGGCACTTGCCGCACAACCCCAGGCTGAGATCTTGGTTGCCGAGGTGATTAGTGCCGGTAAGACTGCAGCAGGAGACCAGATGAACTTCCGCGACATTGACGTCGTCTATAGCGGGATACCCATGCTGGGCGATTCACTCAATCCGTGCCCAAACCCTGATCCCTTCGGGACCGAAATCGCGATTGGTTGCATCACCTTCAACGCAACAGTGGCTTCGCGAAGCCAGGTCTCGGATCTGCTGAGGATTTTAGAAGCAAACCCGCTGTTCGTTGGCCCGTATGTAACCACGTCAACGGTGTCGACCGTAGACGGTGACCGCGACTATGTGACGTTCACCGGTTCAGCCGGCGTCTCGCTCGAGGGTCTGGAAACGATGCTCACTCCGGAAGAAATAGAAAAAATTGTGAATCCCCCAACGACCTCAACCGACGCAGGTTCACAGAATACGGCGAGCGAAACTGCTCAGGAGGCACTCCAGTGAGTACGCGAATTCGGCTGACGGTTGGGGTTGGGATCATCATCATTGTTACCGTCATTGCTCTGATTTGGCTGACTGTTTTATCCCCGCGGCTTTCTGAAGCCGCACGCCTCGACCAGCAAGCGCTTGATTTAGAGTCAGCTAACCTCGGATTACTCAATTCCTATAACCGATCGTTGCAACTGGCCCGAGAAGCGACGGATGCCGCCCAAGACGCGCAAATTCTTTTTGCAGCAATGCCCCAGCAAGCTGACATACCGCGTGTTTTGGAGGAAATATCTGAGGCCGCAATCGACTCTGGAATTAATCCCGACAAGGTACAAACCATCAATACCGGTATCCCGGTGGCACTCACTGCCTCGACGGAGTCGGCTCCCGCGGGGATTGCGCTTGCCCAGATGCCCGTGACTATCTCTGCGCAAGGCACTTTGGATCAAACACTGACGTTCCTGGGCAATCTGCAACGCCTCGATCGCGTTCTGCTTGTTACATCATCGCGCTTGGCTGAGGTTGCAGAACTAGATGGACAAAATCAACGCACTATTCAGATAAGCGGCACCATGTTCGTCCTCCAGTCGGAATTGCCCAACCTTGTGGCCGTGGTGCAAGACCTCATCGATAGCGCTGCGATTCCAGCGATCAGCGACACTACGCAACAGAAATAAGCGTTGCGCTGAAACGTGCAGCGTCGGCGTCAGACAAGCCTGCACATAAAGTCCTTCGCACCGCGCGAACTCCAGCAACAAAAGTGTCAGGAATCCCAGGCAACGCTAGTATTGCCGCGGTGGCTAGGTCCCATCTGATGTACACCGATGCCAAGGCGTGGTCACCCGCAGCAATCGCAGACTCAACGAGATAGCCCTCGAAACTAGCAAAGTCAGCGTCATAGGCCAGGGAAAGTGCCTGTACCGTATCGCCGCGAACGCGCGTGGTGAACGCCTCATCCATGAAGTCACTAGCCTGCGCGCGACGTCGAGCAATAAACGTCTGTCCCGAATGCCCTTCGAGCCGCGCTTCGATGGATTCGGCCACATCAGTTGCGCGCGGAGCCTTCAGGCCTGACAAATAGGAGGTGTCAGTCCAGGCACTGCGAATCGATGTGCGCAGTACCTCGTCACAGTCGGCAAGCAACTGCGTACGAGCTGTGCTGAGCACGTCAGCACCATTAGAGGGTTCTGTCTCCACAGCAAGTGCCCCTAACCCACTGAAAAGGGCGCCCGAAGCTCGATACACCTGACGCCACGACGCGCCGGCGGCTCCCATGACCCGTTCCCACAGCACACCCTGGACTGCATAAATGTCACTCCCCCAAGCACTAGCGAGAGCGCCCACAGCATCATTTCGTTCAGCCCGCCGGCGCGCAGCTTCGTCAAGGATGTGAGCATCGGCCATACACCGCCCGTAGAACTCCTCGGCAGATCGAACCGTCGTCAACATCATCACCTCGACTTTTACCTTTAGCGGATTTCTATACCTTGATCACACTAGTGCTTGGTGCTTCTCACTCCACCAGTGTGACGAGGCGACGCGTCTGCCAGGCATCACCAACACGTACCTCAAACACGATTGCGACGAGCCCTGGCGTAGTCGAGGCGATAGTCACCTGGGAGCCGGCCGCGGACCACACCACGTCTGCCGGATTAGGTGCTGAGGCAAGCTTTACATTGCGAACCGAAAGTAAAGATTCACGTTCATTGAGCAGCGGCCACGTCACCGTCTGCCCCACACGTTGGGTATCAAGAGTCAACTCGCCGGTGCGTTCATCCCCCCAGGGTTCATCAGATAACTCCAGCATGTAGGGAGGTGTGCGCACGGATAGACGATCGTCGTACTTATATACCTTGCCGAGCCCACTGCCGCTGCTGATTCCCACGGCGCACCGAAACTTTTGCGCGATGGATCCCCACAGGTAAATGAAACCGTTGTTGTTTGCCTGGTCATAATCCTGAGAACCGAAACAGTGTTGAATGGCGAGCAGTGCGAAGTTAAAGACCGGATTGTCAGCGTTGCTGCTGCGCCAATCATCCACCCATTGACCCCCGTCGGTGATGGGTCGGTAGATGTAGGCGAATCGACCAGCCGCAATGCCCAAGGTACTCGTTGAAGCCGGGCTAGGTTTGCCGTAATCAGGTGCTCCCGCGCGAGCGGACGGATCAGCCTGTTGAGAATCTCGCAGGCTACTTGTGAGCACCACGTTGTTGTCAGAAGTCAACATTATTGCGCCCTTGTAATCACCTTGAACGTACATATCGCCACTCGCGCAGGTTGAGCCGTACCAGGGTGAACTCCTATCAGCGTCTTCTGACGGGAACCCATCATAATTTGATCCGCCACCGAAACCGGCCCGTTCGCCTGGATCATTGGGAATGACATAGGGATACTTATTTGCCGATAGACCAGACCCCTTTGTTGCGCATGTCGGCTCACTTCCCGACGCCCAGCGATTCTCTTTCTCCCAGTAAAACTTACTCTCGGGACTGCTGTAGTCTTCACCGGGGAGATTGCTTTCCGATGTTGGCCGAACGTCTTGCACAAACACAACGAGATCGCTGAAATCGTCGAGCTTGACTCGAGCCGTCGATTGGGATGTGGGAGAGCTCTGCAGGCGAGTGCCGTCACCTCCTTCGCCATCACACCCCGCGCGTGTCAGTTTCGTGCTCGGACTCGTCACATACATGTAGCCAATGCCACCTTCAACGGCGAAACGGAGGCGCGTTGGGCCGGTGTAGATGCATCCCGTTTCTGCCGCACGTCGCTTGAGCAAATCCGGACTCTCAGGAAGGTCAAGAATGGTGTCGTAACCGGGATTTCGCTGCGTAATGTCGATGCCAGAGGGTCGGTAGGAGTCTCCCTGATAGCGACCTGGCGTGGACGACCGACGGATCGAACTTGCCGTGATATACCGATGCTCCGCCGAGCAACCGACGTCCCCGGGCTGCAAGCCTTCATCTACCGACCTACACGAAGAGGTGATGGAATCTGGATCCAGCGATCCTGACAGGTCAGTGTCTTGCAGCCACCAAACATCGTTGGTGTGAATACGTCCAATGATCTGCTCATTAGAAAAGATGCCCGCCCAGTTACAAAAGCGCAGATTTCGTTGCCCGCCCTCGATCGCCCTGCCTCCGCTGTCGATGGCCACCGGGCCGGGCTCGACCCATCGGCGAGCGCACAACAACCGCGCCGCCTCTTGGTACGTGATGCCTGAAAGACTGTACTCACGAGTGCTGTACACCCCCGGTGTGTCTGGCGAGGGGGATTCTATATCGCTGAGATAGACGTAGTCGAGGGTTGATCTCTTGGATAGAACAGCCTCGATCGTACGCACCTGATCACCTGCCCGGCCGGTGGAATAGGCCCGTACCTCACCGACAGCACCTGACTTTGTGGCATCAATAGCGTAGGTGAACTCTGCCGATGTATTGCCACCAGGCACTGGCACCCATCCGCGAAGTGCTTCATTGTTTGCATCATCGGTGACCGAAATAATAGAACCAACCTGAAGTCGCGCTTCAAGGTCAGCAAGACCCGCTTCGGCCGCGCTCAAGGCCGCATAAGCTTGCTCGCTGCGGTCCGATGGGCGGATCTGATTAATTACCGCTGTCGAGACAACAAGAAC
>ERZ887851.2739-NODE-2739-length-13523-cov-12.937407_pt1 | contig 13523 bp, 14 predicted proteins | sample MGYA00521100_ERZ887851 | MGnify/ENA primary metagenome ERZ887851 (study PRJEB32303, sample SAMEA104408602) | aquatic metagenome | biome: Brackish water; feature: Pelagic; material: water | place: Baltic Sea | collected 2014-06-06T16:11:00 | depth 11,444 m ...
TGCCTACCGGCAGGCAGGCGGTCAACTTACTTAACACTCTCCATAATTAGTTGAGCAATACGTGAGTTGTCCTTAGTGTTTTGGACATGCTTAGAATTGGATAACAATAAGGTATGCTTGAGGGAGGGGAAAATCTTCTTTGCCCGTTTTATCATTTTAGCGCCTGGGAAAATAATGTTATCGTCAGCTCCAATCAAGGTTATTGGTGTAGTGGTTTATGATTTCTGTTACCTCAAAAGTCCCAATTAAAAATAACCCTCACAATACCAATATTTGTGCATAATCAGCTTCTAGCCGATCTAAATCAGCTTATTTTACTCATCTAAACTAGAAACTCAGCACTCAGCACTTAACACAATCAATCCTATTTTTAAAAGCTACCTTTGCACTTTATAAAAAATGCCGTTTTCCCATGAGTACAGAAATTAAACTAAATAGACCCACACCCATTACCCCAGATAAAGAATTAGAGGTGTTTAATAAGTATTCAGATTCTAAAGAGACCATCAAACTTTTAGAAGCAGGTACTTCTGTTTTAGTTAATGGTTTTTATAGTAATGGAATGACGCTCATCAGAGAGATACAAACGCATTTGAGAAAAACTATGCCGATTAAGTCTTTTCAGGAACAACGTGATTTTCGGTCGGCTTATAGAAAACTGTCTAGTTTGGTTTTAATAGAAGTCAATAATCACAAGCTGAATGTTAAGAAAGCGCCTTCGATAGGGTGGCTAAATAAACTATACCCTGAAAAAGAACCCTTCTTATTGCCTTTTCCACAAGTTCAAGGAATGAATAGTTCTTGGCAGTGGTATCAGAATGGAATATTGATTCCGGTGTTAAGAAATAAAATACATCCATTTTATGGGACGTATTTCCCAACTCGTTTTGACCATTTAATTCTTTTTGATAATTGGTTGAAACGCTATGAAGGTCCTAAGAAGTCTGCTATAGATATTGGAATTGGGAGCGGAGTACTTTCCTTTCAATTAGTTAAGCATGGTTTCCAGAAAGTTTTTGGAACGGATACGAATCCCAATGCGATTGTAGGACTCAAAGAGTTTATGGGGGAGACCAAGTTGTCTCGAAAGGTCGATTTAGCTCACGCACCTTTATTTGGCTCATTCGAAAAGGAAACGGAATTGATCGTTTTTAATCCACCTTGGTTGCCTGCAACGGATGAAATGGATTTGAACGATGAAGCGATTTACTACAAAGACAAACTCTTTCCTGAGTTCTTTGCAGAAGCCAAGAAACACTTGTCGCCTGATGGAAAAGTAGTTATTATCTTTTCTAACCTTGCTCAAATCACTGAGGTAAGTAAAAGTCATCCTATTCAAGAGGAAATAGACAAAGGTGGGAGATTTAAATTGGATAAATGCTTGACCAGACCGGTTAAGGCAGCTTCAGATAAAACTAAGCGCGACCAGCACTGGCGTTCTTCTGAAGAAGTGGAACTATGGATTTTGACGCATAAGTAGGAATTTTAACATACCTTTCTTTTCATACCATCCATAAGGACCGTTTTTGGATAAAATCATCCAGACTGCAATGGCGTTTGTTCCAGAACGACTTCCTATTAGGGTAAAGTCTCCTCCTTCCACATAACTAGCCTCTTTGGTATTGGCATATTTGATAAAGCCTTTTCTTATTAGAAAGATGCCTACTCATTCCTTTGGGTACAAGAATTGGGTCTTACGATAAGTTTTCAAAATAGTATAAATTTTCTTGAATGATAAAATATAATGTTTTACTTTTGCAATCCTTTTTAGCCGAGGTAGCTCAGGTGGTTAGAGCGCAGGATTCATAACCCTGAGGTCGGCGGTTCAATTCCGCCTCTCGGTACCAAGAAAAGCGTTGAGAGTTAGTTTTAATTTCAGCGCTTTTTTTATGAACTTTTTTAAACCTTAAACTTTCGCATAGTTTTTGCGTTAAGCATTCATCTACTAGCCCTTAATATGCCTCAATTATGACACAAAAGGAATGTTCTAGATGCAAAAATGATTTGCAGTGCAACACGGAGGACATCTCATCTTGTGCTTGTAATCAACTTGTTTTAAGTCCGCGAACAAAAACTTTTCTCAAAAAGACCAACTACGATTGCTTATGCAATAGCTGTTTGAGTGAATTGAATGAAACCTTTCAACAAATTGAAGAGGAAGATGCTTTAGCTGAACTTGAAGAGGGAAAACACTACTACATAGAAAGTGCTTATGTGGTATTTACGGAATACTTTCATATCTCTAGAGGGTATTGTTGTAAAAGTAACTGCAGGCACTGTGCTTATGGCTACAAACCGGAATCGAAATTACCAAACATTTAAATATACTTGCTCTCTTTGAGCATGGTCATCACTTCTACAGTGCCGCCAGTTCTTAATTCTACATATCTTTTTGCTTGTTCACAAGCTTTTTGATAAACGTTTGTATCTTGAAGTTTGCTAATGGCGTTGTTTAAATCCGTTTCATTGTTTACCACTTGTGCAGCTTCCAGAGTGACTAGATCCAGTGCTTCTTTTGACTTGCTATGATTAGGTCCATAAATTAAGGCTTTTCCATATACGGCTGCCTCTAACACATTATGCACGCTTACTCCAAATCCACCACCCACGTAACAAATGTCGGCATAGCGGTAAATCAGGGATAGCTTACCTACGTTATCAATGACTAATACAGAAGTGGATTCACTAATATTTGGTTCAGAAAGTAATGCGGCTTTTGGAAAGCTGTGTTTGATTTCAGAAATACGATGAGGGTTTACATCGTGTGGAGCAAGAATAACTTTTAAATCTTTATGCTTGTCCAACAGTTGCTTGATCAATGCCTCATCTTTTGGCCAACTACTTCCAACAATTAAAGTTTGTTGACCATTCTTAAATTTTTCAAGCACTTCATTTCTAAAATTCAATTTACTGATTTGCATTACTGTATCGAATCTAGTATCAAAAGCTATACTTACATTTTTTAGTCCTTGTTTGGCTAAGAGATTTAAAGAGTCCTCATCTTGAACAAATAGATGGGTAAAGCTTTGAAGCATAATTCTGTGCAAGATACCGTGAGGCTTGAAAAATATTTGCTTGGGTCTAAATATTCCTGCTACTAAAAAATGAGGAATATGATGTTGCTTTAATTCTTGCAAGTAAAAAAACCAAAACTCATACTTAATAAAAAACGCTGCTTGCGGATTAATCTTTTTGATAAATTCTTTAGAATTTCTTGGATTATCTTTAGGTAAATAATACACCGCTCGAGCTAAGGAATAGTTGTTTTTATAGGTGTACCCAGAAGGGGAGAAGAAGGTGAGTATTATAGGGTAGTCCAAATGTCTGTAACACCAGTCCATTAAGGGCTTTGCTTGCTCAAATTCTCCTAAGGATGCACAGTGAAACCACAAGGTTTTTTCCTTGTAATAAGGGACCTCTTGGTTGATACGTCCTTTACTAAATTTGTATGCTTTTTCATTGAACAGACTAAAAAAACCAATGAAGAAGTGATAGGAACCTACAACAATTTGATAAATGACCTTAGCAATGAAAACCCTCATGCTTTAGTAAGTATAGTATTGATTACTTGAAGTTTGACCTAAATAAACTGGAATCATCCAGGATAGTTTAATGCCATACATTAAATCTACTCTTGAATCATTGAGCGGCATTTGCAAATTGAAATCATAAGGCCTTCTATTCTTGGTAAATCCTTCTGAAATTTCAAAACCTAAGCTTAGATTGACAAATTTTCCTTTTTCCAAACGCACTAAGCCAATATATTGTGTTAAAAGGAATCCACTTGAAAAACGATCATAGCCTTTTGCATAATCTCCAGTAAGTTGCGGACTTATTCGCTTATTCACGTCAATCAATATTTTATGATGCAGATAGCCTACACCCACTTTTAGCAAAATACCACTACTTGGTTTACTTGGTTTAAAGAAAAAGGATTTCCCTGCATTGACTTTCAGAACGGCCCCTCTCATGCTTAAGTCTACATCGTCTAATGCACCCTCATCCGTAATAACTAAACCATTTTGAGTAATAGCATTTTCGATGTGACTAGTTTCTTTGACCTGAGTCCCAAAAAGGAATCCCCCTTCACCACCTATCAACCAGTTCTTTTTGAATTTGTATTCTAAACCAAGCCCAAACTGATAGTTGATTCCGAATCTATCTGCTAAATCAGCACTTGGAAATTGAATAGAAATTGTAGGAGAAATTAGCAAAGCATTCTCATAATCTACAACATCGTCGTTTTCTTGGCCCCAAGCCATTACTGCAAGCAAAACTAATGCTAAAGTCGAAATTGATTTGTTCATAAAAACAAATTTACTCATTTTCATTTCTTATGCTTTATTTAATCTTCCTTTTAACAATTAAGCCATCTATAAATAATATATTTGCAGGCAAACAAGAATAGAATGAACCCTATACAGATGGTTGATTTGAAAACTCAGCATAGTAAATTACAACCTGAGTTGAATAACAAAATATTAGAAGTAGTCGATAGTACTGTTTATATCAATGGAGCTGAAGTTTCTGCGTTCGAAACTGAACTGGCCAACTATCTAAATGTAAAACACGTTATTGCTTGTGCAAATGGTACAGATGCCTTGCAATTAGCAATGATGGCACTAGGTTTGGAGCCTGGAGATGAAGTCATTACTACAAATTTTACGTATGTGGCAACGGCTGAAATTATCGCATTGTTACGGTTGAAGCCTATACTAGTGGATGTTGATTTAGATACTTTTGAAATCTTAACTGATGAGCTAGAGGCGGCCATTACACCGAAAACTAAAGCTATTGTTCCCGTTCATTTGTTTGGGCAATGCAGTAATATGGAAGAGGTGATGCGTATTGCTAAAAAACACAATTTAGCAGTTGTTGAAGATACCGCTCAAGCTATTGGGGCCGATTATACTTTTAGTGACGGCACTAAAGCCAAAGCAGGTGCTATTGGAGATATTGGAACCACCTCTTTTTTTCCTTCTAAGAATTTAGGATGTATGGGAGATGGAGGGGCTATTTTCACGAATAGCGATAAGCTAGCAAGCTTACTTCGAATAATGGCCAATCATGGTCAAACTAAACAATATTATCATGATTTTATTGGCGTGAACTCTCGCTTAGATAGCATTCAAGCTGCTGTGCTCAGAATTAAGCTAAGGCATTTAGATGAGTATTGTGCTGCAAGAGTAACTGCGGCGGATAGATATGATAGTTTGTTTGCTGATGTAAAAGAAATAGTTTGTCCTGTTAGATCTTCTAATTCCGCACACGTTTTTCACCAATACGTGCTTAAAACAAATGGAGTGAATCGCGATGAATTAAGAGCTTTTCTAAATGATCAGGGTGTGCCATGTAATATTTATTACCCAGTGCCTTTGAATAATCAAATTCCTTATAAGGATGTTTCGCGTGAATTTAAGAATACCCATTATCTTTGCGAGTGTGTTTTTGCACTTCCTATGCATACTGAGTTGGAAGCGGAGCAACAAGAATATATGGTTGATAAAATAAAAGAATTTATAAGTTTATGAAAATTAGTGTAATAGGAACGGGATATGTAGGTCTTGTATCAGGTACATGTTTTGCCGAAACAGGAAACCAAGTTATTTGTGTAGATATAGATGAAAGCAAAGTTGAGCGATTGAATAGAAAAGAATGTACTATTTATGAGCCAGGACTAGAAGTGCTTTTAGAAAGAAATGTGGGTCAAGGCCGTTTGAGTTTTACTACGGACTTAGAATATGCTGTTGCAAATACGGACATAATATTCTTAGCATTACCGACGCCTCCTGGGGGAGATGGTGCAGCAGACTTGTCATATGTCTTAGATATGGCGGAAAAGCTGGGAACTCTAATTCAAGACTATAAAGTTATTGTCGATAAAAGTACAGTACCCGTTGGTACAGCAGACTTGGTGACAGCTGCGATAGCAAAGAATGCTAAAGTAGAATTCGATGTAGTTTCAAATCCTGAGTTCTTAAAAGAAGGCGTGGCTGTTGAAGACTTTATGAAACCTGACAGAGTGGTAATTGGAACTACTTCTGAAAAGGCCATGAAAATCATGGAGCGATTGTACAAGCCATACGTAATGTCAGGTAACCCGATTGTATTTATGGATGAACGATCGGCAGAGTTAACAAAGTATGCGGCCAATTCATTCTTAGCTACAAAAATCTCATTCATAAATGAGATTGCTAATTTGTGTGATCTTACAGGAGCCAATGTAGACATGATTAGAAAAGGCATTGGTACGGATGATCGAATTGGAAAAAGATTCTTATTTGCAGGTATTGGATACGGAGGAAGTTGCTTTCCTAAAGATGTACAAGCTCTCGAAAGAACAGCAAAGGATTATAACTATGACTTCAAAATTTTGAACGCAGTTATGGATGTAAATGCCGCTCAAAAACATATGTTTTTCAAGCGAATTAAAGAAACGTATGAAGGAAAACTTGCCGGAAAAAAAGTAGCAGTTTGGGGATTAGCATTTAAACCTAATACCGATGATATTCGTGAAGCACCCGCATTAGAATTGATTACTAATTTGTTAGCTGAAGGATGTGAAGTAAGTGTATATGACCCTGAAGCCATGGATAATGTGCGTGGTATTTTTGGTGATAAAATTACCTTTAGTAAATCAATGTATTTGGCAACAGAAAATGTCGATTTCTTGATTGTAGCAACAGAATGGGGAGTATTCAGAACACCAGACTTTGAAAAGCTTGCAAAGACTTTAAAGGATAAGACTATTTTTGATGGTAGAAATATCTATGAAAAAGATCAACTTAAAGAGTTAGGATTTAATTATTATAGTATCGGAAGACCATAATTTATGAAAAAAGTACTTGTTACAGGCGCAGCTGGATTCTTAGGGTCTCACCTTTGTGATAGATTTATCAAAGAGGGATTTACCGTAATTGGGATGGATAATTTTATAACGGGCAGAATGGAGAACATTGAGCATTTGTTCAAGTTGCCTAATTTTGAGTTTTATCATCATGATGTTACTAAGTTTATCCATATTCCGGGTGATTTGGATTACATCTTGCACTTTGCATCTCCAGCATCTCCAATAGATTATTTAAGAATTCCAATTCAAACCTTAAAGGTTAGTTCATTAGGTACGCACAATTGCTTAGGCTTGGCTAAAGCAAAGAATGCAAGAATCTTAGTGGCATCTACTTCAGAAATATATGGAGATCCCTTAGTGCATCCACAAAACGAGGATTATTGGGGTAATGTGAATCCAATTGGACCTAGAGGGGTATATGATGAGGCTAAAAGATTTCAAGAAGCCATAACAATGGCTTACCATACCTATCACAAAGTTGAAACAAGAATTGCAAGAATATTTAACACCTATGGTCCTAGAATGCGCTTGAATGATGGCCGTGCATTACCGGCTTTTGTTGGACAAGCATTACGTGGTGAAGACATTACTGTGTTTGGTGAGGGATCTCAAACCCGATCATTTTGTTATATAGATGATTTAGTCAATGGGATTTATAAGCTTTTAATGAGTGATTATTCTCATCCAGTTAATATTGGTAATCCAGATGAGATTAGTATCAAAGAATTTGCTGAAGAAATCATTAAATTGACAGGGACAAATCAAAAGATAGTATATAAAGATCTTCCCAAAGATGATCCGCAGCAGCGGCAACCTGACATTACTAGAGCGAAAGAGATTCTAGATTGGTTGCCAAAAGTTAAACGTGAGGAAGGATTGGCTATAACCTATAAATACTTTAAATCACTTAGCAATGAAGAGTTAAATATGAAGGAGCACAAGGATTTTAAAAATTACAAGAGCTAAGTATGGAGTCTTACTTTGTTCATCCTACGGCAGTTATTGACGAAGGTTGCGAAATTGGTAGTGGAACTAAAATTTGGCATTTTACACATGTTATGCCTAATTCTAGGATTGGACAAAATTGTAATTTAGGTCAAAATGTAGTGGTTTCACCAGAGGTGATTTTAGGAAATAATGTGAAAGTTCAAAACAATGTGTCTATCTATACAGGAGTGACTTGTGAAGATGATGTTTTTTTAGGTCCATCGATGGTGTTTACTAATGTAATGAATCCAAGAAGCGCGGTCATTAGAAAGGATCAGTATTTACAAACTAATGTGGGAAGAGGAGCGAGTATAGGCGCCAATGCCACAATTGTTTGTGGTAATAATATTGGTAAATTTGCTTTCGTTGGTGCAGGAACAGTAATACTAAAAGAAGTCCCAGCATATTCCTTATGGGTTGGTAATCCTGGTAAAATGATAGGATGGATGAGTGAATTTGGTCACCGATTAGAATTTAATGCTGAAGGGATGGCAACATGCCCAGAAAGCAATGAAAAATATAAATTAGAATTAAATAAAGTTAGAAAATTGTAAATTATGTATCAACAAATACGTAGTAAAGAGAAGAAAGTGGCAGTTATTGGATTGGGCTATGTTGGCTTGCCAATAGCGCTTGAATTTGCCAAAAAAGTATCCGTGATTGGATTTGACATTCATCCAGGTCGAATAGAAATGATGAAAAATGGGGTAGACCCAAGTCAAGAACTAGAGAAAGAAGCATTTGAAGGTGCAGACATTCTCTTTACGGCTAATCCAGATGATTTGAAAGATGCCAGCTTTTTCATAGTTGCGGTACCCACTCCTGTTGATTTGCATAAAGTACCAGATCTAACTCCCGTTTTAAAAGCTTCTGAAACAGTAGGAAGAGCCTTAAGTAAAGGAGATTATGTAGTTTATGAATCTACTGTTTACCCTGGTTGTACCGAAGAAGATTGTATTCCTGTGTTGGAAAAAATGTCAGGACTTAAGTTTAAAGAAGACTTCAAGGTTGGATACTCACCCGAAAGAATTAATCCAGGAGACAAAGAGCACACCATTACTAAGATTATTAAAGTAGTATCAGGTTGTGATGAAGAATCTTTAGACAATGTGGCTAAGGTCTATGAGATTGTTGTAGATGCGGGAGTGTATAGAGCTACGACAATTAAAGTAGCTGAAGCGGCTAAAATTATTGAAAATACGCAAAGAGATGTAAATATTGCTTTGATGAATGAATTGTCAAAGATTTTTGACAAAATGGGAATCAATACTTTTGATGTATTAGAAGCAGCTGGAACAAAATGGAATTTCTTGAAATTCTTTCCAGGTTTGGTGGGAGGTCACTGTATAGGGGTTGACCCGTATTACTTAACCTATAAGGCTATAGGATTAGGGTACAAGCCAGAGGTCATTCTATCTGGAAGAAGAATAAATGATAGTATGGGCGCATACGTTGCTCAGCGTTTAGTTCAGAAGATGATTAAGAATGGCAAACAAATAGCAAGCTCTAAAGTGCTAGTTATGGGGTCGACTTTCAAAGAAGATGTAGCGGACATCAGAAATTCAAAAGTAGTTGATGTAATTGAAGAGCTTAAAGGATATTCTGTAAATGTTGATGTAATGGATGCTTATGCTGAGAAGCATGAAATGAAAGCGGAATACGGTATTGAGTTAATTGATGAAATTAAAGATAAATACGACGCAATAATTGTAGCTGTTAATCACGATAAGTACTTAGAACTGGATGAGGCATACTTTGAAAGTATTACAAATGAAAAGGCAATCTTAGTAGATATCAAGGGGGTATTTAGAAATAAAATTAATAAATTAGAATATTGGTCATTATAATATGGATGTAAAAAAGATATTAATTACTGGAGGTGCTGGCTTTATTGGCTCGCATGTGATTCGATTGTTCTTAAACAACTATCCAACTTACCAAATCTATAACTTGGACAAGCTAACTTATGCTGGCAATTTGGAGAATTTGAAAGACATTGAAAGTAATCCTAACTATCATTTCGTAAAGGGAGATATCGTGGATGCTACATTCATCAATTCTTTGTTTGAAAAAGAAGATTTTGATGGAGTTATTCATTTGGCCGCAGAATCGCATGTTGATCGATCTATTACCAATCCCTTGGAATTTGTAATGACGAATGTAATTGGTACTGTTAACTTATTGAACGCCGCCAAGCATTATTGGAAATCATTTGAAGGTAAACGATTTTACCATGTAAGTACCGATGAGGTTTACGGTTCGTTAGGTGCTACAGGATTCTTTACGGAAGAAACGTCTTATGATCCACATAGTCCATATTCTTCGTCTAAAGCAAGTAGTGATCATTTCGTTCGTGCTTATAACGATACGTATGGATTACCTGTAGTAATTTCAAATTGTAGTAATAATTATGGCTCGCATCAATTTCCAGAGAAATTGATTCCTTTGTGCATAAACAATATAAAAAACAATAAGCCATTGCCCATTTATGGTAATGGGAAGTATACCAGAGATTGGCTATGGGTCTATGACCATGCAAGAGCGATTGATTTAGTTTACCACAAAGGCAAGGAAGGAGAAACCTACAATATTGGTGGTTTTAATGAATGGCAGAATATCGAGTTGGTTAAAACTTTATGTCGTTTAATGGACAAGAAATTAAATCTTGAACCAGGCACGAACGAACAACTGATTACTTTTGTTAAGGATAGACCAGGGCACGATTTAAGATATGCCATCGATGCAAATAAAATAAAAAAAGAATTAGGCTTTGAGCCTTCTGTTCATTTTGAACAAGGTTTGGAGAAAACAGTAGACTGGTATTTGGCTAATGAAGAGTGGTTGAATAACGTGACGTCAGGAAACTATCAAAATTATTATAACGAACAATATACCTCCTAAGCATGAAGATGTACGAAAACAAGTATCATGGATCGAGCATTGAGGATAAGAAATTCTTAGTCACTGGTGGGGCAGGATTCATCGGTTCACATATTGTAGCCTATTTGTTGAAAAACAACGCAGGTTTGGTGCGTGTGCTGGACAACCTAATTACTGGGAATTACTCGAATATTCAAGAATGGGAAAATCATCCAAACTTTGAATTTATTGAAGGGGATATTACCGATACGGCTACTTGCTTACACGCTTGTAAAGGCATCGACTATCTTTCTCATCAAGCAGCATTAGGCTCCGTGCCACGGTCCATTAAGGATCCGGCTAGAACGAACTCAATTAACGTTGATGGCTTCTTAAACATGATGATAGCAGCTAAAGATTGCAAGGTTAGCAAAATTGTCTTCGCAAGTTCTTCTTCTGTTTATGGGACAGAAAAATCTCTGCCGAAATTTGAAGATAAAATTGGAGATCCGCTTTCCCCTTATGCCGTATCCAAATATACGAACGAGTTATATGCCAAAGTGTTTGGATTAACTTACGGGATGAAAATCATAGGCTTACGGTATTTTAATGTGTTTGGTCCAAGACAAGACCCTTCTGGCCCTTATGCTGCGGTTATTCCAATCTTTATTGATAAGCTTAAGATGACTAACCCAGTTTACATTGACGGTGATGGAGAGCAAACTAGAGATTTCACTTTCGTTGAAAATGCAGTTCAAGCAAATATTAGAGCTATGTTATGCGAAAATGAAGAGGCCTTTAGTCAAATATACAATATAGCTTACGGTGAAAATTATTCCGTGAATTATCTATACAACTCTATTCGAGAAGCATTAACTAGCAAACAAGATGCAATACATCGGGAGAGTCGTACAGGGGACGTTAGGAATTCATTAGCGGATATTTCAAAAGCAAGAAACCTACTAGGATACAATCCTTTGTTTAGCTTTAAAGATGGCTTACCAATAACCATCGAATCTTATAAATAAACCTGTGTTTAATATATTTAAAGACCTTTTTAAATCAAAATCTAAACAAGTCCTTTCAGACTTTTCTGACATAGGCGTGGATATGCATTCACACCTTATTCCAGCTATTGATGATGGTTCAAAATCTAATGAGCAGTCTTTAGAAATGATAACTAGGCTTCAAGATTCTGGATTTTCTAAACTGATTACTACCCCTCATATTATGAGTGGTGGATATGATAATACAACTGATATTATTCGAGGAGAAACCTTGAAGCTAGATGCCTACTTGAAAAGCGAAGGTGTAGATATTACATTGGCTTGTTCTTCTGAATACTATCTAGATGGGCATTTTGAAGATTTAATCAAAGAGAAAGATCTGATGCCTTTTGGGAATGATTATATCCTTTTTGAGCTTTCTTATATGTTTCGACCGACTAATGCGGAAAAAATAATCTTTGAATTAGGCTTGGATGGATATCGACCTATTTTGGCACATCCGGAGAGATATAACTATCTAGCAGATAAAAACTTAAAGCATTTAAAGGAACTGAAAGATACAGGTGCTCTATTTCAACTTAATCTCTTTTCATTGGTAGGCGGGTATGGTCCAGTAGCCAAGCAAATAAGTGAAAAGTTGATAAAAGAAAAAATGATAGATTTCGTAGGAACAGATTTACACAATCCTAGTCAATTGGAATTTTTAGGTAAGCTATTGGAAAGTGAAGCACTTAGTGATTTGATACAGCAAGATATATTGAAGAATAAAGTATTATAAGCATGAAATATACATCTACCGGGATAGCGGATTTATGGATTATTGAACCTCGCTTGTTTGAAGACGAAAGAGGATACTTTTTTGAAAGTTTTAATAAGAACTCCTTTAAGGAGTTTACAGGTTTAGATGTTGAATTTGTGCAGGACAATGAGTCTAAATCAACGCAAGGAGTACTTCGAGGAATGCATTTTCAAAAAGGAGATCATGCTCAAGCAAAATTGGTTCGAGTAATTGAAGGCGAAGTTCAAGACGTAGTTGTTGATTTACGTAAAGATTCCCCTACCTGCGGGCAACAATACTCGATTAATTTATCCAAAGAAAATAAAAAGCAACTCTTTGTACCAAGAGGTTTTGCGCATGGGTTTTTAGTAATAAGTGAAACAGCTGTTTTTAGCTATAAGTGTGATAATTTCTATCATAAGGAAAGTGAAGGGGGTTTGCTATACAACTGTCCGAACTTGTCTATTCCTTGGCAGTTAACTGATGAGTCGCTGACTCTTTCAGAAAAAGATTTGATTTTGCCTTGCTTTGAAAAATAGAAGAGCTTCCATCTTTTAGCTTCTTGATTTTATACCATCCAGTTTTGCCTTCGCAAAGCGCAATATCATAATAACATATTGTATTCTTTTGAGAGCTATTGACTAAAGAATGTGTGTAGAATGAAAAGTTAAAGTTGAGCATTTGTAAGTACTCTTTCTGTATCCATTTCCCATTTTCATCTAGATACAACAGGGCTAGTATGCGTCGATTCTTTCTTAGAATAGCGTTTATAGTTCGAATGGTTGCGTTTTGGTCTCGATTAAGTTTGCTGTGAAAACTGGTGCGACAATAGTCATTACAAAACTTCTTATCACTTCTGCCAACTAATTTAGAATTGCACTCTTTGCACTTTAATTTCATTGAAGAAAATTAAGGCAAGTAACTCAGTAATTTTCATCTATTGAGTAATCACCTTCCAGTTTTGAGTAGGATCATCAAAGAACATATTCCCTAATACTATTGGTAATCGCTCTTGAGCGATAGTGGGTAGTTGACTGATCAG
>ERZ887851.2740-NODE-2740-length-13521-cov-11.510916_pt1 | contig 13521 bp, 15 predicted proteins | sample MGYA00521100_ERZ887851 | MGnify/ENA primary metagenome ERZ887851 (study PRJEB32303, sample SAMEA104408602) | aquatic metagenome | biome: Brackish water; feature: Pelagic; material: water | place: Baltic Sea | collected 2014-06-06T16:11:00 | depth 11,444 m ...
GTGATGGCACCTTGAACTCGACTCGAATCCAACCGGTTCCGTTGTTGGTCATGTGGAGCATTCGGCCCTTGCGGGCAGCCAAGAGCTGCGTCACAGCGCCCATGAACTCCTCTGGCACGTCGACAGTGAGTTCCTCCACCGGCTCGTGAAGCTTGCCATCAATCTTCTTCGTGACTACCTGTGGCTTACCGACGGTGAGCTCATAATTCTCGCGGCGCATCTGCTCCACCAGGATTGCCAGTGCTAGCTCTCCCCTGCCCTGAACCTCCCAAGCATCCGGGCGTTCGGTTGGTAGCACTCGAATTGAGACGTTTCCAACGAGCTCGCGGTCCAATCTCTCCTTGACAAGCCTTGCGGTGATCTTGGCACCCTTTGCACGGCCCGCCATTGGAGAGAGGTATTGATTCCAACCGTCATCGAGATCGCGGGCTCGTCGACGCTTATCCCTGGCAGCGGGCGAACATCCTCTGGATCACAAAGTGAGTCACCAATGGTGATTTCCTCAATGCCTGCCACCGCAACAATGTCTCCAGCGCTAGCGCTGTCGATGCTGAATCTCTCGAGCGCCCTGGTTCCAAGTAGCTCGGTGATCTTCACCATTTGCTGACTACCGTCCTGCCTGACCCACGCAACCTGCTGACCCTTGCGAATGTTGCCGTTGTGGACGCGAAGCAGCGCAAGCCTTCCCAAAAACGGTGAGGCATCTAGGTTGGTGACGTGCGCCTGTAGTGGCGCTCCCTCTTCAAACTTTGGGGCCGGAATGTATTTCAAGATCGCCTCGAACAGCGGCTCTAGGTCTTCGCTGTCAGGCAGTTCGCCATTTTCAGGCTTGTTGAGCGAGGCCCTGCCTGCCCTACCGGATGCATAGATAACCGGCAGCTCCAAGATTGCGTCGACATCCAAGTCCGGGACGCTGTCGTGAAGGTCGGATGCTAGTCCGAGCAAAAGATCGTGGCTCTCCTCAACGACCTCATCGATGCGCGCATCGCTGCGGTCAGTTTTGTTGACGAGCAAAATCACCGGAAGCGAAGCCTCGAGGGCCTTGCGCAAGACGAACCTAGTCTGCGGAAGAGGGCCCTCGGAGGCGTCAACCAGAAGAACTACACCGTCCACCATTGATAGTCCGCGCTCAACCTCACCGCCGAAGTCGGCGTGGCCAGGGGTGTCAATAACGTTTAGGGTGACCGCATTTCCCTTCGATGCGGGACCTGAATAGGTCACCGCGGTGTTCTTGGCCAAGATGGTGATGCCCTTTTCCTTTTCGAGATCACCGGAGTCCATCACGCGCTCATCAACGGCGGCGTGGGCGGCAAATGAGCCGGTCTGGCGAAGCATGGCGTCCACCAAAGTGGTCTTTCCATGGTCAACGTGGGCAACTATGGCCAGATTTCTCAGGGCCTGATTTGATTGGGTCATCTAATACCTAGGTTTTGGGAGCCCGTGTCAGGCCCGGCTTAGTTTATTGGCAGTTGGCCAACAAGGCGCCGAATTAGACTCATCGGGTTATGGCAGTGGACTTTGACTCAGGCCTCAAACAGGCTTCAGAGAGGCTCTTGGAGCTCTCCGCCAAGTTGCCCACGCCTATTGTCCTGATCGATGGCCGCGCGGGCTCAGGGAAGTCTCTTTTTGCCACCAAGCTGGCCGAAAACTACTTCGCAGTAAACAAACAGGCAGCGCGAATTGTTCGCCTCGATGACCTCTATCCAGGTTGGGAGGGCCTTATCGCAGGCAGCGTCTATGCGAGAGAGAGGATCCTGGAGCCAATAAGCGCAGGCAAAGAGGCCAGTTGGCAGATTTGGGACTGGGATCTGGGATGCCGAGGGGCAACCGGCGAAGCCGGAAACGGCTTCCGGGAGTTCTCGGGTGGCACGGCCCTAATCGTCGAGGGTTGCGGAGCGTTATCCAAAGCTTCTTATCCCCTGGCTTCGCTCACAATTTGGATTTCAGCAGACGATGCCACCCGCCGCCAGAGATTCACCGAGCGAGATGGTGGCAGGTTTGATGAGCACTGGGGTGTCTGGGCCGCTCAGGAGGAAGAGTTTTACAGGGCGGAAAAGAGCGAAGAGCTAGCTCAGCTAGTTATTCAGAACTAGTCCTGTTTTCTCTCCAGGTTCTGATGCCAGCAATGAGACTCAGTGTGATGACCACAATTGCAATCGCGTAGGTCGCGTTTCTCACAAAGGGAATCGAATAGGTGAAGTATCCGGCAAGAGTGAGGCCCGAACCCCACAGCACAGCGCCCACAGCATTGGCGCTAAAGAACTTGTAGTAGTTCATCTTTGATATTCCGGCGAGCGCCGGAATAATGACTCTCCCCCAGGGCACAAACCTTGCAACAACTATCGACCACCAGCCATAGCGAAGATAGAAAACCTCAGATTTTTCGATGGCACTTTTGAGCCACTTTCCCTTGCGCTTGTCTAGGTAGGGCCTGCCGTAGTGCCGGCCAAGGGTGTAACCAACCTGATCGCCCAGCCAAGCGGCGATGCCAACACCGACCACCATCACAAAGATGTTGATGCTGTCTTGATTGGCCGCTGCCACCAGACCGGCCGCAAACACTAGGGAGTCGCCGGTAATAAAGGGGATGAAGGCACCAACGAACAGCCCTGTACCCGCAAATACCAGGCCAAAGACTGCGGCGTAGAAGAGAATTGGGCCCGTTTGATCAAACCAACTAACAATGTCATCGGTCACAGAAAGACGGATGAGATTGGTGGGCATATGACAAGTCTAAGCGCTCTAAGGTGCCCGAGGTTCCTAGACGTTGAAGCGGAACTCGACCACGTCACCGTCTTGCATGATGTAGTCCTTACCCTCCATGCGGACCTTGCCCTGTGCCTTGGCCTCTGCCATCGAACCTGCGGAATCGAGGTCTGCATAAGAAACAATCTCTGCCTTGATAAAGCCCTTCTCAAAGTCGGTGTGGATCACTCCGGCCGCCTGTGGGGCCTTCCAGCCCTTGCGAATCGTCCAGGCTCTGGCTTCCTTTGGTCCTGCGGTGAGGTAGGTCTGAAGCCCCAAGGTGGCAAATCCGATTCTCGCCAGCTGGTCTAGGCCGCTTTCGCTCTGCCCCAGAGAGGCAAGCAGCTCGCTGGCGTCCTCAGGACTTAGGTCAATGAGCTCACTTTCGACCTTGGCGTCCAGGAATACCGCCTCCGCGGGCGCCACAAGCTGAGCTAGCTCGTCTAACTTCGCTTTGTCCGAAAGCACGCCCTCATCGACGTTGAAGACAAACAAAATTGGCTTAGCGGTGAGCAGGCCAAATTCCTTGAGGTGGGTCATGTCAATGCCGGAGAGTGAAAGGGGCTTCCCGCCATCCAGGACGGCAATCGCCTCATCAATCACGGCCAGTACCTGAGGATCGTTGCGCTTGGTCTTGACCTCTTTTTCGATGCGCGGCCTTACCTTTTCTAGGGTCTGCATGTCGGCCAGGATCAGCTCGGTGTTGATGGTCTCGATATCGCTCTTGGCATCAACCTTGCCGTCCACGTGAACAACGTCGGAGTCAGAAAACCCGCGCACCACCTGTGCAATCGCATCTGCTTCACGGATATTTGCCAAGAACTGGTTTCCCAAACCCTCGCCCTCGGAGGCTCCGCGCACAATGCCGGCGATGTCCACAAACGAAACCGGAGCGGGCACCTTTTTCTCCGAGGAGAAGATCTCGCTTAGCCTGTCGAGCCTGCTATCGGGAAGATTCACCACACCGATGTTGGGCTCTATGGTGGCAAACGGGTAGTTTGCTGCGAGCACAGAGTTCTTGGTGAGTGCGTTGAAGAGGGTTGACTTGCCGACATTGGGCAGTCCGACGATTCCGATAGTTAGGGCCACCGCGAAAGTCTATTGCCCGATAATTGGCTTGTGGCTTTGGACTTCGTGGCGATTGACTTTGAGACCGCCAACTCTTCTCCAGCTTCTCCGTGCGCAGTTGGTTTGGTCAGAGTTGAGGCCGGAGAGATAACGCAGTCGCTCTCGATGCTTTTCAAGCCGCCATCGCCAAACAATTTTTTCCACGCTGGCAACATCGCCGTTCACGGCATCAGACCAGATGACATTGTCGATGCTCCCGAGTGGCTTGACGCTCTTCCAGAACTGCTGCTCTTCACAGACGGACTGCCGTTGATTGCTCACAACGCAAGTTTTGACATGACGGTTCTCAAGGCCTCTGCCGCAGCGGTGAATTTTGACCTTCCAAACCTTAGCTACGGCTGCAGCCTGAAAATGTCCAGAAAGACCTACAACCTAGAGAGCTATCGGCTAAATGCTGTTGCCTACGCAATTGGACATGAGGAATTTCAGCACCACGACGCACTCGCGGACTCAGATGCTTGCGCCAGGATCGTGATGCACATGGCAAAGCGTCATGAGGTTGAAGACCTCGAGGGGCTGCTTCGCAGCACGAACCAGCGTTTGCAAACCTTAGTTGTCTGACCCCACTGCAATACTGGCAGCTATGGATCTAACTCTGCTTTTTGTGCTCAATGGCCTCGGTCTGGGACTGGTTGTCGGCGCTTTTGTTGGCTATCGCTACGCAAAACGCAAGGCCACAGGCTCTGACCCTGCCGTGCTGGCAAAGCTTGCCGCGCTGGAGGCAACCGAGAATGAGCTCAGGAGCCAGCTGGCGAAGGCCGATGAGGCTGCCAAAAACTCGCAGAGCCAGAAGGATCAGGAAAACAAGGTGCTGGTTCAGCTCGCTCCCGTGAAGCAGCAGCTAGAGCAGATGCAGAGCGTCGTTCAGCGCATGGAGCGCGAGAGAGTCGAGCAGTTCAGCACAATTTCCGAGCAGCTCAAGAGCGCCATCGAAACCGACGAGAATCTGAGGAAGCAGACTCAGCAGCTCTCACAAGCTCTCAGTTCAAATTCCCTCAGGGGAGTCTGGGGCGAGGCTCAGCTTAGAAAACTGGTTGAGCTAGCTGGTCTTATCAAGCACGCTGACTTCTCTGAGCAGGCAACCATCGCAACCGGCGATAAGTCCGGCAGGGCAGACATGGTTATCAACCTGCCCGGAGGCAAGGCGCTGGCCATCGACTCCAAGGTTCCATTTGATAAGTACCAGGAGGCCAGCACTATCTCTGAGCTTGCAGGTGGCGAAGAGCTGGAGCGGCGCAAGAAGCTGCTCGCAGAGCACGTCAAGGCAGTAAAGGGACACATCGACGAGCTTGCTGGACGCGCCTATTGGGAGGGGCTAGATACATCTCCGGACTTCGTGATCTGTTTCGTGCCCAGCGAGTCGCTGCTCTCTGCAGCTTTGGAGCAAGACCCGGCGTTGATGGAGTACGCCTTCAAGAAAAACGTTGCGCTTGCCTCTCCGGTTTCGCTGTTCTCAGTGTTGAAGACAATCAACTACATCTGGCGCCAAAACGCCGATGAGTCGCAGGTGCGCTCGATGATCAAACTCGGTAGAGAACTCTACGAAAGAGTGGGCAAGGTAGCCGCAATGGCGGCAGATCTGGGAAACAAGCTCACCAGCACCGTCAAGAGCTACAACGGCTTTGTCTCATCGCTTGAGACGAGAATGCTGGTGACCGCAAGAAAGCTCAACGATCTAGACGAAAACGAGCTGGGAATTGACTCCATTGAAAGCCCCAAGCTGATTGAGCAGGGGCCAAATGCCATCACAGCGAAAGAGCTTGACGAGAGCGAAGATAAGTAGTTATTTGGCTATAGTGGGCATGGCGCCTACAACGATGTGAGTGTCGTTTTTTTCACTCACATCCAAGGAGTCATGATGGCTGACCAGAAATCACCTGTTGTCACCCTCACCCCCTCCCCAACCCTGGATCGCACCTATTTTGTGAAGAACCTGGTTGAGGGTGGTGTCAACAGAGCCTATGAGGTCGGCGAAGAGCTTGCAGGCAAGGGCATTAACGTTGCCCGCGGTCTGCAGCTTGCCAAGATTCCAGCTCCAGGCGTTGTTCCTATCGGCAACGCCGACCCGGCAGTGTTGAAGCGAACCGGGTCTTCTAGTTTTTTGGTTCCACTCTGGGTCGATGGCACCCTTAGAGTCTCGACCACGGTCGTTGAATACGACGGCCCGACCACCAAGATCAACGAGCACCCCAGACCCCTGCACCAAAAAGACTGGGATGCAGTGATCAGCCTCACCGAAAAGACTCTTGTGGACACTTCGGCCAAGTGGCTGGTTGTGGCCGGGGCTCACCCCGAGATCATCGAGACCGACAAGGTAATCGACTTAGAGCCACTCTTTGAGGTAACCGGGCGACTTGGCGTGAAGGTAATTCTCGACACCTCTGGAGACCCGCTTCGCTACTGGGCCCAGAAGGGCAATGCGACCGTGATGAAACCCAATGCTCACGAGCTTGCTGAGTGTGTGTGGGCAAGGACATGAAGACTCTTGGTGATGTCATTGATGCTGCCCGCACCCTAAACGACTGGGGAGTGGACCTGATCATGGCATCCATGGGCGTAGACGGCATCGTTGCCGTTACCAAGACCCACGCGATTCATGCTTTTACGCCACCGGTGAAGGTGATCAACACCGTGGGTGCAGGTGACTCCACCATCGCAGGCTTCCTATCTGCAGTGACAGCCAATGAGACTGAGCCCGGAGCTTACGGCGTCGGATTCGACGTGGCCGGCGGAATCGCGGCAGCAGTGCAGTGGGGTGCCGCCAAGGTCCAGCAGCCAACCAGCGGCCTGAAGTCAATTGAAAATCTTGTTGAGGCAACTGTTGACCTCGACCCCGATCGAAACCGCCCCTTGGGCGAACCAGCCCAGGCCTAGGAGGCACAAAATGGCAGTAGTTTCATCCGCCGAGTACTCAGAAATGCTGGATAGGGCAAAGGCCAAGCGCTTTGCCTATCCAGCCATCAACGTTTCCAGCTCACAGACTCTCAATGCTGCTCTTGCAGGCCTGCAGGAGGCCGGTAGTGATGGCATTTTGCAGGTTTCAACCGGAGGCGCCGACTACTGGAGCGGCCCTACCGTAAAGAACAGGGTCTCGGGCGCACTAGCTTTTGCAGCATTCGCGCGCGAGGTCGCCAAGAATTTCGAGATCAAGGTCGCCCTCCACACCGACCACTGTGCAGAAGACCAGCTGGATGGCTTTGTCAGACCGCTACTGGATATTTCAGCAGAGCAGGTGAAGGCAGGTGGCGAGGCCGTGTTCAACTCCCACATGTGGGACGGCAGCGCGATTGCACTCGATCGCAACCTCGAGATTGCAAAAGAACTTTTGGCAAAGTCGAAGAACGTCGGCTCCATTTTGGAGATTGAGGTTGGCGCTGTGGGCGGCGAGGAGGATGGTGTCGAAGGTGGCATGGGCGAGCACCTCTACACCACAGTCGCAGATGGCATGCAAACCGTTGAGGCACTTGGCCTTGGCGAGAACGGCCGCTACCTAGCAGCTCTAACCTTTGGAAACGTTCACGGCGTCTACAAGCCAGGAAACGTGAAACTGAGGCCAGAGCTTCTGGAGGAAATCCAGAGCGAGGTTGGCTCGAAGTACGGCAAAGAGTCCCCATTTGATCTTGTCTTCCACGGAGGCTCCGGCTCCACCGAGAAGGAAATAGCGGACGCGGTCAGCTTTGGTGTAATCAAGATGAACATCGATACTGACACCCAGTACGCCTTCACCAGGCCAATCGTGGACCACATGTTCAAAAACTACGACGGCGTTCTAAAGATCGATGGTGAGGTTGGTAACAAGAAGACCTACGACCCAAGAAACTGGGGTAAATCGGCCGAGGCAGGAATGTCTGCAAGAGTCGTGGAGGCTGCAAAGCAGCTAGGTTCAGCCGGTCAATCGAGCTGGTAGGCAGAGCAAACAGATCTAAGGCTGAAGCCGAGTAACCTTCCAGTTCTCAGCTTCAGGGGTCCTTGCGAAGGCAATCCGGTCGTGCATGCGGTTCGACCTTCCCTTCCAGAATTCGATGCGACTAGGAACAATCCGGTAGCCACCCCAATAATCGGGCTTGGGAACAACCTGGCCGTCAAACCTCTTCAGGGCCTCATCGAACTGCTCATCAAGCCTGCTGCGGGACTCAATTGGTTCAGACTGCCTCGATGACCATGCCGCGACCTGAGACTCGTGCGGTCTGGAGTGGAAATACTCCTCCGAGTCTCTCTCCGAAACTCTCTCCACTCTCCCCTCAATCAAGACCTGGCGGTATATCGAATACCAACCAAATACCGCACTCACGTGAGGGTTCTGTTCAATTGCCTGCCCCTTGCGGGAGGAGAAGTTCGTGAAAAAGACAAAGCCGTTGTCCTCAACGCCCTTCAAGAGCACAGTTCGAGAACTTGGTGTGTTTGCGCTCGTTACCGTGCTGAGAACAAAAGCGTTGGGCTCATAGATGCCAGCCTCTTCCGCGGAAACGAGCCAGTTGCGAAACTGTTCAATTGGGTTAGTGGCCAACTGGCTCTCATCAAGAGATTCTTGGCCGTAGTCTTCGTGTCTGCCGAGGGAGTCCATCTATGACTGCTCCCTAGCTACTGCTGCTTGCCTTGAGGTCTTTGCGAAGCTCTTTTGGCAGGGAGAACTGGATGTCTTCCTCGGCAGTGGTTACTGTCCTGACATCGCCGAAGTCTTTTTCGGCTAGGTAATCGAGCACCTCTTCGACCAGGTCCTCTGGCACTGAGGCGCCTGATGTGACTCCGACACTAGTAACCCCTTCGAACCACTCGTCCCTGATTTCCGAGGAGTCGTCCACCCGGTATGCGGCTTTGGCACCTGCATCCAGCGCAACTTCAACCAGCCTCACAGTGTTTGAGGAGTTTGCCGATCCCACGACAATAACTAGATCTGACTCGGCCCCAACCTTCTTGATGGCAACCTGCCTGTTCTGTGTTGCGTAGCAAATGTCGTCGCTTGGTGGGTTGTGCATCTTGGGGAATCGCTCCCGCAGCTTCACAACAGTCTCCATGGTCTCGTCAACAGACAGTGTGGTTTGGGAGAGCCAAATGACTTTTTCTGGGTCCTTGACCTTGGCGTTCTGGATGTCCTCATCGCCATCGATTAGCTGGACGGCGTGTGGGGCCTCTCCAGCGGTTCCCTCGACCTCCTCGTGGCCCTCGTGGCCAACCAGCAGGATGTCGTAACCCTCTTTTTCAAAGCGAAGAACCTCTTTGTGGACCTTGGTCACCAATGGACAGGTGGCATCGATGGTGTGTTGATTGCGGGCATTTGCCGCCTCGACCACCGCCGGTGAGACACCGTGAGCTGAAAAGACCATCACGCAGCCCTCAGGAGCCTCTTCGACCTCATCAACAAAGATCGCTCCGCGCTTCTCGAGTGAGCGAACCACGTGTTTGTTGTGGACGATCTGCTTCCTCACGTAAACAGGAGCACCATAGTGATCTAGAGCCTTCTCGACGGCAATCACCGCCCGGTCGACTCCGGCACAGTAACCCCTGGGGGCTGCCAGAAGAACCTTCTTTCCCGAATTGATGTCGGGCTGGGCGTTATTGTTGATTAGGGTCACCACTCAATTCTACGAACCGTTACCGGAGGCTATTGCATGAATCAGCCAACGGCTCACGATGTTGAATCAAAAGTCTCCAGCGAACATTCCCCCTGGCAGGTCTCACAGCTCTCAAAAAGCCTCAAAGACTGGATAGAAAAACTTGGCAGAGTCTGGGTCGAAGGTGAGCTCCAACAGCTCCAAGTCAGAGGGAGCAACATCTTTGGCTCCTTGAGGGATCTGGATGTCGAGAACTCCATCGAGATTCACGCATTCGATGCCTCGAGTGCTGAGATTGAGGCTGGTCTAAACCAGGGCGATCGGGTGGTTGCGCTATTGCAACCGCAGTTTTGGGCCAAAAACGGCAAACTCACAATGCGTGTGCTCAAAATGCACAAAGTTGGCCTTGGTGAGCTTCTCGAAAGAATTGAAAAGCTGCGCCAGCTCCTAATTTCCGAGGGTCTAGCCGATCCCGACAGAAAAAAGCCGCTTCCATTCTTGCCAGCAAAGATTGGGTTGATTACCGGGGCAAAATCTGACGCCGAGAAAGACATTTTGCAAAATGCGAAGCTGCGCTGGCCAGAGGTGCAGTTCGAGGTAATCAACACCCTTGTGCAGGGCGACAAGGCTCCCGCGGAGATCATCATGGCCATGCAGCAGCTGGACCAGATGCCAGAAGTTGATATCATCATCATCGCTCGCGGTGGTGGCAGCTTCCAAGACCTCCTGCCCTTCAGCGATGAGCGCTTGGTTAGGGCTGCAGCGGCGCTTTCAAAGCCCGTGGTATCAGCAATCGGCCATGAGAACGACTCTCCCCTGCTTGACCTGGTCGCAGACCTCAGAGCCTCTACGCCCACCGACGCAGCAAAACGGGTAGTTCCAGATGTCGTCGAGGAGCGCAGAGGAATCTCTCAAGCAAGAGAGCGGCTCGCGCTTCGAATTGGCAGTTTTATCGAGAATCAAATGCAGCTGATCGATTCCATCCTCTCGAGGCCTGTGCTTCGAAGTCCCTATGGCTTTGTGGAGCAGCAGGAGGAGCAGTTGGGTCAACTTGCAAGGCGACTTCAAGAAATCTTGGGCTTCAGAGTCGACAGGGCGCGAAGCGAAAACGATCAGCTCAAGGCCCGGGTTCGGTCGCTATCCCCGCAACTAACCATGGAGCGCGGCTATGCGGTAATCACCGACGAAGACGGCAAGCCCACAACCACCATCAAAAAGGGACAAAGCTTTCGCATCCAAAGTGCAAAACAGGAAATTTCAGCAACTGCCGACGAGGTTAGAGAGAAGTAATGGCTAAAGAAGAAAAAACCATCAGCTACGAGCAGGCTCGTGATGAGCTGCAACAGGTTGTCAGCAAGCTCGAGGGTCAGACAGTGAGCCTCGAGGAGTCAATGGCGCTCTGGGAGCGTGGCGAAGAGCTAGCCAAAATCTGCGAGGAGTGGCTCTCGGGAGCAAGAAAGAAACTCGACGCTGCTCAAAGTAAGCGCGAGGCTAAGTGAGCGCAGCTGCCCAGAGGCGAGCAAAGCAGACAGTTCGCAACCTAATTTTTTCAATGGTCGCGACTTTGGGCCTCGTAATCCTGTTGGTGCTAGGGGTACCCCGAGACGATTCCAATCGAATCGCCGAGGTTGACTTCAGGCAGATTGCCGCCGAGGCAGAGGCTTCGCTTGGGTTTGAGGTAATAACTCCAGAGGTTCCCTCTAGCTGGTGGTCCAATGCCGCCAGGCTAGAGACGGACCTCGGTGTGCAGAGCTGGTACGTCGGCTTCGTGACAGAAGACAATCAATTCATTGCCCTACTTCATGGTTTTGAGGTCAATCCGAGCTGGACAGCCTTGACTCTGCAGGGGAACTGGCTCGAGGACGAGGTCGTTATCTCGGGGAGAACCTGGGAGATCTGGCCCTCACTCACTCCAACTAACCCCCCGGGAACCAAGGATTACGCGATGCTTCACAACTTCTCCGACTCCGCCGTTGTAATCTATGGAACGGCCAGCGAAGACGACTTCAGGCTCCTTGCCACACTCGTCTCAGAAGAAATTGAGGAGATCCTTGCGACCGACTAACGCCCGCGAAGCCTGGCAAGTTCTCAAGGCTGGAAATCAGAACTTTGTGGCCGGAACACCAGCCCACCCCAGGCAGGATGCTGAGCTTCGGAAGTCCCTGGCGGGGCAACAAAGTCCATTTGCTGCCCTTTTTGGTTGTTCCGACTCGAGGCTCAGCGCGGAGATGATATTTGATGTTGGCTTGGGCGACCTATTCGTGGTTAGAAATGCCGGGCAAGTCATCGCTCAGACGATCATAGGTTCCCTGGAGTTCTCGGTTGAGGTTTTGCAGGTGCCGCTAATTCTTGTCCTTGGCCATGACAGCTGCGGGGCTGTTAGGGCCTCATTGGACGCGGTAGAGGGAAACCTGAGTGTTGAAGGCGAATACATCGAGAATTTGGTCGAACGAATCGTGCCGACGGTAAATCGTTCACTGGCGCGCGGCGAGACCGAGGTTGACCTGATAACCAGAGACCACATAGTTGACACCATCGATGAGCTCCTCGAGATGTCAACACTCATCCGAAGCCGAGTTGAAAGTGGCAAACTAGCAGTGGTAGGAGCCCAGTATCGCCTCGAAGAGGGTCAGGTCGAGCTCATTGCATCAAGAGGACAGCTAGAGAGTTAGAGGAAACATGGAATACCGCATCGAAAAAGACACGATGGGTGAGGTTCGAGTTCCCAAAGACGCTCTCTACAGAGCCCAGACCCAGCGGGCAGTGGAGAACTTCCCAATCAGCGGGACTCCACTTGAAAAAGAACACATCATCGCCCTGGCGAGAATCAAGAAGGCGGCGGCTGCCGCAAACTCAGCTCTAGGTCACCTGGATAAGGAAATTGCCAAGGCGATTGAGGCCTCAGCAGACGAGATCATCGCGGGCAACCACCACGAGCACTTCCCGGTAGATGTCTTCCAGACTGGATCTGGAACAAGCTCGAATATGAACATGAACGAAGTGCTCGCAACTCTGGCAACAGCAAAGCTTGGCAGCGAGGTCCACCCCAACGACCATGTCAACATGAGCCAATCCTCAAACGATGTCTTCCCCACCAGCGTGCACGTAGCGGTCACCAGTGCCCTCGTGAACGACCTTCTGCCGGCTCTTGACTACCTCGCCAAAGCACTCGAGGAGAAGGCGGCAAAGTGGGCTGAGGCGGTAAAGCCAGGGCGAACTCACCTAATGGATGCAACCCCTGTGACCTTTGGTCAGGAGTTTGCGGGCTATGCCGCACAGATTCGCTACGGCATCGAGAGGGTCAATGCCGCACTCCCAAGGGTCTCAGAGGTACCGCAGGGAGGCACCGCCACCGGCACCGGCATCAACACCCCGGCAGGGTTCCCCCAGCAGGTGATCAAGCTCCTTGCCGCAGACACCAAGCTTCCAATCACTGAGGCTAGGGACCACTTTGAAGCGCAAGGTGCAAGAGACGGGCTAGTTGAAGCCTCTGGTGCGCTGAAAGTTATTGCGGTCAGTCTGACAAAGATAAACAACGACCTCAGGTGGATGGGCTCCGGACCCAACACCGGCATTGGCGAGCTACACATCCCTGACCTGCAGCCCGGAAGCTCCATCATGCCTGGCAAGGTTAACCCGGTAATCCCAGAGGCAGTGCTCATGGTCTGCTCCAGGGTTATCGGCAATGACGCCACCATCACCTGGGCGGGTGCTTCTGGAAACTTTGAACTGAATGTCGCCATACCGGTTATGGGTAATGCTCTCCTTGAGTCGATTAGGTTGCTTGCCAACTCAATGCGCGTGCTTTCCGACAAGACAGTGTCAGGCCTCGAGATCAACGCAGAACGTGCCAAGGCAATGGCCGGCTCTAGCCCATCTATCGTCACCCCTCTCAACAAATACATCGGCTATGAGGCAGCAGCCAAAATTGCCAAGCACGCGGTTGCAAAGTCAATTACCGTGAAAGAGGCAACCATTGAGCTGGGGTTTGTGGACGGTGAGAAGCTGACGATGGAGCAATTGGATCAGGCTCTCGACGTATTGCCTATGACAAGGCCTCCGCAGTAATTCTAAAAAGCGGATAGCCCGCAAATAC
>ERZ887851.2742-NODE-2742-length-13515-cov-9.296062_pt1 | contig 13515 bp, 15 predicted proteins | sample MGYA00521100_ERZ887851 | MGnify/ENA primary metagenome ERZ887851 (study PRJEB32303, sample SAMEA104408602) | aquatic metagenome | biome: Brackish water; feature: Pelagic; material: water | place: Baltic Sea | collected 2014-06-06T16:11:00 | depth 11,444 m ...
ATAATATTTATACCCCTACTCCATGTAAAATCCTAGCTCAAACTTATTGGGGCTATGAACCTCCATCATCCGATGAAATTGCGGAAGGCTCAAGCGCTACTTACCTTCATGGTTGGCATGGTGAAAAGAATGGTATGTATGGTAAAAAGCAATCTGAATATCAAAAAGCCGCGGCAGCAAAAGCTGCATCTAAAACATTTAAAGGTGTACCTAAATGGTATAAAACTTATACACCAATAATGCACGGTTCAGATAATCCGAGATCACAACCTTGTATAATTAATGAAATTAGATATAATACCGTTACAGAAGCTTCTATTGCTTTAGGTATCCATAGAACTACACTATCTCATAGATGTAAAAGCCCTAATAAAAAATTTACAGAATATTATTACATATAAAAAAAAGGGCGGCCGAAGCCGCCCTTAGTCTATATTTTAGTTTCTTCTTATTAAGCGAGGATATTATCGACCCTAAAGATGCGATAATATTGGTTGGTCTTGGCTGTTGCCAGGCCGTTGTTTGAAATCGCATCGTTGACGAATGGGTTTGACGCCATGCCGTAACGAGTCTTGAAGCCAATCTTAGGCTGGAAGCTTTCTTCACCAACTGCACGAACCATAGTTAATGGTACGTATGGGCAATAGAACAGACCTGCGTCATATGGGTTTGAACCCTTATAACCAACAGTCACATAGTCTTGTGAGGCATATGGATCAATATAGACCCGTGTGCGACCATTCATGATACCTGCGAAGGTGTTACCTGTATCGTCTACTGACAGAGCAGTTGACATTGCAGGTGAGTAGTCTAGCATGCCTGAAGCAGAAAGGGCAGATGCAACATCTGAAGAACAGATGATGAAGTTACCTTTACCACGGCGTGTTTCTTTAGCAATTGTGTTTGCTTCACGCTCGATTTGTACGATCAGACCCTTGAACTTCTCAACTGACCAACGACCGTCGGCATCTGTTGAAAGGTTAAAGATACCGTTAATAGCTGTGTTAGCAGTTGCTGCACCAAGCTTAGCTTGTGAGTTAACTGTACGAACAACTTCACGGTTGATTTCAGCCATGATTTCTGTTGACAGAATGTTAGCAAGCTCTGTTTCAGCATCTAGACCATGAATGGCTTTAAGATCCTGAGCAAGTTCCAAGCTGTATTCTGCTTTCAGTGCACGTGACTTAGCTGTTACAGTCTGCTTTTCAATGGTGAAACCCATTTCAGCAAACGCTTGGCCTGAGCCATCACCCAATGCTTCAGCTTCTGCTGTAGTCAATGGATCGTTGTTTGAAAGTGGATCGCCGAGTGAATCAGCAATTGTTGAATCGCCGTCACCATCTGTAGCTGTACCGAGACCGGATGATGTACCGTTTGTTGAAGGTGAAACTGAATCACCTGAGAAACCAACATCAGGCTCATTGAAGAGTGCTTCATCACCAGATGCAACACCAGAGGCTGTTGTGTTATATGTTGACTTCATTGCGAAGATTAGGCCTGTTGGACCGGACATTGGCTGAACACCACACATGTCATATGCCATTAGGTTAGGCATTGCACGACGTACGAGTGCGATCAGTACTGGGTTCCAGTTGGCTGCAGCAGATGTGCTGTTTGTTGGTGCAGCTTCTGTAAGATGGGTTTGACCAGCTTCTTCAGCAAATGCACGCTCTTGGTTTTCAAGAATAGCAGCAGTTACTGCTTTCTTATGATGGTCTGTAATGGTACCAGCGGATGACTCATCCAGTACTGGGGCCCACTTTTCGATCAAACGATCGTATGAAATTTGGTTATTCATTATTGGATCTCCAACTATTTATTTGTTTTTTGCATGGCTGAAAGGTATTGTGCCATTACACCGGATGTAATTTCGATACCTTCGGCATCATCTGTTACGTCTTCGTCAATAGCTACTACATCAGCAACTTTTTTGGTAAAATATGATTCCTTAACAGTAGCAACCTTCTCTGAGAAGATTTCTTCTGAATCAAAATCAATATCACTTACCAGTGATTTTAGCTTTTCTACCTGTGTTTCAGCCAAACCTTCAGCAGCTTCACGGATGATAGCATCGCGCTTTAGTACTTCTAGCTCTTCCTGCATTTCGATAGATTTTCCAGTAACTGTATTCAAAGCTTCTTCAAGCTCTTCTACACTTTCTGAAAGTTCGTCAACTAGGTCAACCTTTGACTCAGGAACCTCGATGTAGGACTCAGTGAATACGTCTTTCAACTTACTCATGAAACCTTCTGCGATTTCTGTTCTTAGGCCAGATTGAATTGCAAGAGTATTCTCTTCCATCCAATTCTCAACTACGTAATTAAGGTAGCTGTCGACTTTTTCAACGAGGTCAGCTTTAGTTGATTCAACTTCTTCAGCCAATTCTTCGTTGTACTTCTCTTCAAGACGGTCAATTTCTTCGGCAAGCTTAGACTTAACAGCTGCTTCAAAGATTGTTTGTGTTTTCGCCTTAAATTCGTCTGACAGAGTTGCCTCTGATTCGACGAGTGCATCAATATCCTGTGAGAAATCAACACTATAGTCTAGCTCTTCAGATTCAGCAATAGCTTCACCGTCAGCAGCAAATGCATCTTCTTTTGTATACATTGCCATAAGTGTATCTTTTTTCATGCCCTGCATTTTGTTAACCATAGCTGCCATAAGAGCACCTTTAGTTTTAGGCATTGGATCTTGTTTAGTGTTATCCGTTTTCCGCTTTGGAGCAGTACCTGTTGCATTACCAGCTGCATCAACAGATGCTACTGATTGTGCTTCAGCATTCTTCGGATCATGAGCTTGAGCTTCCACGATTTCATTCTCGTCATCATGGAGTTCAATATCCTGATTTTGTTCAGTCATAATTGACTCCTTATTTAGTTTTAAGTAACGAGAGGAAATTTTTGAATTCGCGAACCTGCGTCTCATAGAGATTAGCACGAGTAGCTTTCTTAATTTCAGTCTCCATTATTTCAATTGCCTGCTGTTCAATAATACCGTTATTCCAAACCCATTCAACACCTTCCATAACTCCATTAACAAAAGCACTAGGTGCAGATGGATCTTGAACGATGTCTACCGCATTTAGAATAAAGTCGTCTTTGACGACCATTGCGTTACCATTGTTCTGCAAACTTCCCATACCACGAGTTGATACGCCTAATTGAACTTCTCCATCGAGTAAACCTTTTACGATCATACCCATTGGTGTATCCAATATAGTCGCCTTGCCCATAACATCGTTTCCTTCAAATTTGAGAGATTCGATCTTATGAGAAACTTTGTCTAAATTAACAGTCGGTCCTTCTGGATGATTCAATTCACCCACTGCTCTACCTTTAGATACTTGATCTGTATTATATTTATTCAGAGCTTTTTCCATGATAGCCTTAGGATATACCCGGCCGTTTCGATTCTTCTGTTCTGCTTGCATGAATACGCCTTCAATGACGTATTTTTTCCCGCCATCTTCTTTAGCTTCAGTCATGAACTCAAGCTGGTGGTCTGTATACTCTGCAATCAGTTTCATTTTTTAGATACCTTTATAAATTCTGTACCGGCTTTTTTAGCCATATTTAGAGATGAATAACTATCTAGTTTTTCCATATCTATATAAGTTACAAATTTACCTTTTTCTTTATGAATCATAAGAGTAGACTTACCAATCTTTTGATCAAAAACATGCTCACCAGGTGGCATCTTTTTTCCCATTTTTTCTCTTAGTTCAATAAAAGTTTTCATTTGTAACCTATTTACATTTATTTATAATAATAATGTTTTACACTTTATTGATGTGATATCTTACGACTCGTCTTCGGTGTCGAGTTCTTCTTCATCATCATCTTCTTCCGATTCAGACTCGCCTTCTGTTTCAAGGTCAAATTCGAGTTGTTCATCATCTCCTTCAATATCCTCATCGTCTTCGTCATCTGGTTCAACTCCATTAAAGATTTGATCTGCTAACCTAACTTTTTCCTGGTCTAATAGATCATCCATCTTTACTGTCATAACATCACCAAAAATTTTATTGGCGCTGTTATAGTCTTGAGCCATTGCGCTATTAATCAAGTCTTTTACATAATCATTTGGCTGTGCCATTTGATCTACTTCAGGTTCCATTGTATCTACTTCACTCACTGTCATCTCCTTGTACAGGTTTTAATTCAAATTTCTGTCCGCCTGAATTTGGTGCATCTGATTCTTCTTCTTCAGGTGCTTCAGCTTCATCTTCGGCCATATCTTCTTTCATCTTTTCAATTTCATCATCTGAAAGATGTAGAACATTCTTTTGTATCCATTGTTTAGAGAAATATTCTCCGGTATAATTCTGGATTTGATCAAGAGTTTGGATTCTTTCTCTTAATATTTCCATATCACGTAATTCTGTAAAGTGATTATCCCTTACGTAATCAACCGTGATATCATTCTTCCATTGATTCCAATCATCTTCGGTAATAATACCCTTTAGAATTAACTGAGTTCTAAGAATTCCATAAAATAGATGTGAGAATCTCATACGAAGTCTGTCAATAAACTTCTGGAATTTTAATTCATCTCTGTTTGTCTCATTGGCACGACCTAATGAAAATTGATTTTCTTGTTCCAAACGATTTAACGGAACATTCAATGAACGATAAACTTTCTTTTGAAAGAATAAAACATCATCAATCTGACCTAGGTTTTCACCACCCGGCAGTGTACTAATTTCTGTACCTTTACCGCCTTCACGACGAGGTAACCAGAAATCTTCCAGCATTGACATATGTTTACGATCATCTTTGATTTGCCCAGTAGAAGCATCATAAACAAGTTTATTACGATACTTAGTCATGATATCTTTCATGTACTGTTCTGCTTTACCACGTGGTAATGAACCTACATCAACATAAAAGATTCTGCGTTCTGGAGCACGAGCCAAACGATAGATAACAAGTGAGTCTTCCATCATTCTTAATTGATTAATAGGCTTTAGCGCTTTATGAAGATATGATACAATCTTTGTACGATTTTCATTCAGTAGACCGGAAGTGACATAACTCACAGAGTCATTAGTCATCTTTACACCAGATGTAGATGAACCAGGTTTTTCTTGGAAAATATAAAACTCTTCGGTGCTTTCTACTAAATCTGCACCGGTCTTAGGATCTTTAGTTTTCTTAACCTTTTTAACCTTACGCATTTTTGCTGCGTCAATAGGTCTAATTTCCTGAATACCTTCTTTAGGATTCTTTTCGTCCAGTACAAGGTGGTGATAGAGTCTACCATCTACGTACCATCTACGAAAAATATCATGACCTAATTCTTTAAAATTAAGCATGCCATATACATTATCAAATTCTTCGCTAATTAGTTTTTTAATTTTATCAGGAGCTTCAACATTTTCAAGGTCTATTTCAAGACTTTGTTTGAGTTCGCTACCACTGATTGATTCGTTTACAATATCTTCGATTGCAGCATCTACTTCAGGATGCATTGCATTACCACGATATTTCATTATGAGCTGATAGTTATCTTTAGAGTCGTCGTCACCGAGATTCAGGTATTGTCCATAGTGTGCACCTGATGTAGTTGCATAACTACCACCTTCGTCATCCCTTGGAGGGACAATTGAAGGAAGCTTCATTTCTTCTTTTTTCTTGGCACGTTTAATTTCGAAACCGAAAAGATTAATGCCTTCTGACCCTGATTGTTCTGCCATTATATTACCTTAAACTAGAGAAGAGGAGTCGACTTAAAATAGCCGACTCCTTCTATTTATGTGTGTTTAACTAGTGGTATTTGATTCGTAGTACTGGTATGCCCAGACACAACTGAATCTTTCAATATTATCATTGTCACCATAACTTAATGCGATTTCTGACAGATCCTGAGGATATGCACCACGGAAGGTGTATGTCTTCAATACTGATGAATCACGATCAAGTTGCTCAACCTTTAGATCTGCTTCGTACGAAATTGGTGAAGTAAGACCAGTATTAGCACTGTGTGCATTAATACCATTCATCCAACGCTCAATTGCATCACGGATTTCAAATCCTGTATCATTGATGATAGTTGTATTCCATTCTGCGAATGTTCTATCACCAGCCATTTTGAGGATACGACCTCGGAATGGTACTGGAATGATACCAAAAGTTGACCCAGGAAGTGATGCTGCTTCACATAAGAATGAAGTTAATTCTGCATCACCGTTTGCAAAACCTGGATAGTTAATAGTTACCTTAAAGAGGTTAGGACGAGCCCCACCGCCTCTGAGTTTTGACTTAAAGTCATCTACGCCGAGTACAGCCATTTTAATTTACCTCCCTAAACCGTGCCAACTACTTCTTCAAAGTCAACACCTGTTCTAACTGCCACAAAATTCAATGTGACGTAGTTAATAGAACGTGCTGGTTTGATGAAGATGTTTGCGATGAACTCATTACGATCAACAATAGCTGCAGTGTTGTTTGTTTCATCACAGACTACACGGAAGTCTGTAATACCACGCCGACCTTTTACTTCCCGTAGGACAGGTTCGACAATGTTAACAAATTCTGCTCTTGTAAATTCATCGTTGAATTCAAAGAGTACTTGTTGAGCGGCTCTACCAATTGCTCTTTCAAGCACTAAGAACAAACGACGTACGTTAATACGATCAAACGCGGATGGACGTCCGAGTGCTGTCTTATCACCGTATAGAAGTGTTCCTTGACCTGGAATGTTTGCAATTGGGTTAACGTCTACTTTGTATAAAGTATCACGTTGTGATTTATTTGGTGTATATGCTAGACCTGTAATACCCAAATACTGACCACGTCGTTGACCTGCAGGAGAGAACCATGGTGCTCTGTTCAGATCTGTGGCAGCCATGATACCAGCAGTAGATGATGCAGCCGGAATATGGATGTATTGGTCATTATACTTGTCGTAAATTTTCAGATAGTTATTATCTGCAACAAGATAGGATGAATTTGTAAATCCATTTGCTGTTGTAACCACATTAGTTACTGCTGTAGCTGCAGAGGTTTGGTTCACAACATCACTTCTTGCTGGTGAAGCAACAACAACACAATCTTTACGTAGAGATTGAGCAGTCGAAACAAGATCATTCACAACAGTGATTTGATCTGCACTTGATACCATGCCAGGAGCAATAAGGAAATCAATTTCAACTTGATCTGGATCTTCCATAAGATCAAATCCGAGCAGCTGCTCGGATGTACCGAGAACTCCTGAATTAACACCTAATGAGAAATCGTGGTTTGATACTGCAATGTTTGCAATATCCTGAATAAAGTTATCACCGGAATCAATATCTGTTCCTGCGCCTGCTGCAGTAAAGTCTGAATCAAAGCCAGCCATCCAAACATATTCGGAACGTTCGTTAATTACGTCTTTAACGAAATTGTTTGTTCCATCTGGATTTTGTGCATTTTTACCAACTGACATGAATGGGAATGTTTCTAGAACTGTACCGGATGTACCAGTAAATTCACCATTCTTATCAACAACAACTACATGAACTTCATCATTTGTTGCTGTTCTGTTAGTTGCGTAAGTTGATGTTGCTGGAGCCTTATCGAAACTGGAAGCATATGTCCAATCACTAAAGGTTGTAGATGATGCTGAATCAGCAGGACAGAGTGATACACGTAAGGAATTACCTAGAAGACCTGGGTATTTCGCAATGAATGTATGTGAATCTGAATCGAGAGCCGCTTCTTGATTTTCGAAATCGTTTTCATTTTTAACGAGTTCTGCTGGAGGAGTAGCAGCTGCTGTTTGACCAACAGATGATACTGCATTCTTAGCGACTGCAGTGACCTCACGCACAACCTGTAACGCACTTGAATATCTCAAGAAATACGATGCTGTGTGGAAGTCTACGGTGTTAGCTGAGTCTGGTGTAGCAAAGTTATCGACAAGAGTTGCTTCATTGTCGACTTTAACTCTTTGCTCAACAGGACCCCAACGGAAGTTACCAACAATTGCTCCGGTAGTTGACTGAACGTTTGGAACGCCACCAGTCAGATCTATTTCCTTCACAACAACCGCTGGACTTTCTGACGGTGTGCCGAGTGCCATAGTTTTGTAATCCTTCTAAACTAATTATATGTTTTCATAATACGGTTGTTTTTCAATCTTACCATTATTTATAATATTAGTAATCTCTATTTATGTTCTGAATTTGCCATCTGTCTATGTTATTATCAATTGCTAAGTCTGCTTCATCTCGACCATCATCGATATAACCAAATGGCACTATATCATCTTCTATCTGTTTCATTTGCTGATCAAATAGAACTTGCTTTAAATTAATATCAGACATATCTGCAAAAAATTGAGTAGAAACAAAATAACCAAACATAACTAGATTCATCATTAGATCGTCATGATTGCCGTTACTGGCCTCAAATGATTGACCTCTTGCTTCAAATGTAGAAATTTCTAAGATAGTATTGTCATCAACAATATTAAGCTTATTGTTCTCTAATATATCTTTAATGGCAGAACAACCAAGTCTTTTACTCTTACGAGTCATTTCAATGCCAATTCTACCAGCTTTCACTGTAGATTCAACATGAACATTTTCATACTCTAGATCATGATATAAACCATTACATACTACCGTACCTTGATCATTTGATTCAATAACAACATAACCATCATTGTAGGATTTCGCATACTTATATATAATATTAGGGAAGAGTAAGGGAGAGATAGTGTTGTTGCGATACACAGCCACCTGCTCAAAAGGCCGAACGCTTATATCGATTACTGTAAAAGTAGAATAATCCTGCCCTCTTCCCTTGCTTACATCAACACACATAATATAGTCATGATCTTTAACTGGTTCTTTATATATTCTTAAATCACCACCTTCTAAATCTTTAAGGTACGGTTGTGTTCTCAAGCCTAACAATGTTTCTGCTGCAATTAATGTATCGCCGGTACCAAAAAATGTATTCCCAAATTCTTGATCAAACTGTAATTGACTCGTATTTGAAATTGTTTGAGCTTTCCAGGTATCGTCTCTACCAGGAACATCAAACCAATCAACCCGAAAAGAAACAAACTCGTTAATTTTCTGGACTGCACCTTCCCAAATTTTATGAAATTGATTACCAATACCGTTTGCTGTCGAGGTAATAATAACCTTTGTGTGTTTACCGGCAGAAACAACAGGATATGTAGATGTGTAGAACTCTGCTGCTCTTTCTACGAAAGCAAACTCATCCAGGTATAAAAGATTAACTGACATACCACGAATAGAGCTACCACTTGTTGCGGCCGCAAGGATGCGCGAGTTATTACTGAATTCCAAAGACCCTTTATTGAGAGCTTTCGATCCTGGCTGTAAGAAGAACGGGATATTTTCAAGCATAAGCGTAATACGCGATAACATCTCACGAGCTGTTGCACCCTTGTTTGCAAGAATTGCAATAGTCTTTTCAGAGTGAAAGAGTGCAAACCAGAGGAGGTATGCACAGGCACTGATAGACTTACCTGATTGACGACATGCGAGAACAATGCTAAACCTATTGTCGTTAAAGTGACTAAACATTTCTTGCTGATAAGGATATAGTTTAAACGGAACTAAACCCTGATCAAGAGAAATAACTTTTACGTATTCTTCTGCAAAGTATACAGGATTATCCATACACTTCTTATATTCTTTTAATAAATCCTGAGACCAAACTTGTAATACACCATCACGCTTGACGTTTGGGTTACCTAAATAAGATTCATTCTGTTGGTTTGACATCAATTATGTTTTCATCATCTTGTGCAGACATCATCTTTTGTAGATCTGCTGTTGTCAAAAACAAATTATTGTTGGTAGTACCACCTGCAATTTGTTTTGGCTCATCATCTTTTTTATCTATATCTTTTTGTTTCTTATTTAAATCCATGAGTTTATCATTAACATCAGATATATTTTTAATCATGCCTGAAAGGACTTCATATGCACGAGGATGTTCAGATTGTCTGGCAACCTCAATCATATCTTCAAGGCTTTCACGGCCTTTTTCAATTAAATCGTAATATGTTTGCCTTGAATAATCATAATCACTTTTCACATTATCATCGGTCATACATTATCACCTGTCATTTCAATCGTATTAGTAAATCCAAAATCACTATCCGCTGTACCAATAACCGTAGTAGGATCTGGTGTTGTTGTGATAGTTTCTAATTTGACATCCGAATCATTAAGACCAGCATTTATATCATATATATCTGTAATTGCGGTACGTACAACTTCGCCTGTACTAATGTCACCATAGAATTGTGTTTTCATTTCAAAGTTCAAAGTGTATATGATTGTTCTACGCTGTTCTAATGCACCTTCGTAATCATCAGAAAACGATACACCTTGAATAACAATAGGAATATCTTCTACAAATGTAGGATACTCAACCGGAAATGGTTTAATAGTAAGAGTGTATTGTGGATTAAATGTCGGTAAGATTTGTTCAACCATCTGCAAAGCATCATCTTGACTCTTTGCGTATATGTTTAATTGAAAATCTAAATTATACGGGACAGGAGAATAAAACTTCTGCCTATTACCAATACCTGTTCCAAGTGTAGAAAAATTACTTACCTTTGCTAATTGCCGAGTAAGGTCATATGTTATATTAGTAATTTCAAATGACATCCGAGGTAATTTAATTGCAACTCTTGTATCATTCTCTAGACTAGGATTTTCTCTAATACGCTCTAAATATTTTTGCTTTGGTGCATAAGCCAATGGAACTTTAAGCTGAGAGATTACATTACCATTACTATCTTTTCTTAGAATATAGACATTATTAAAAAGTCTGCCAAAAATAGAAACAGATTTTCTTATTTTTTCATGGTAAAAATGGCTTCCAAACATTACTGAGCCTCCGGATCACCAAAAGGATTGTCCTCAGAAAAGTCAAGGAAATCATCCGAGAAGTTACTGAAATCATCGTTCTGTTCATTATTGGATATGTTATTTTGTTCTATAACGTTTGATACTCTTAAACCTGTAGTTGAACCTTTTGTCGAATTAATAATACCAGCACTATTACTACTTATAAAGGTATGAAATTTACCATCATCTGCACCTGAATGACCAATGTACAAATAACGGCTGGAATCCAATGCTGAATCCAATTGATATCGCATTACCTCACCGGACATTATGACACCACCAGCAATTGTCTGACCAATTGAATCACCGATTTCATAACTGCTGTCAATAAAAATATTACCCTCTACAAGAGTAATTGTTGGTGCTGAAGTATATCCAAACCCTGAGTCTGTAATATTAATTGATGTGACAATACCTAATGCACTATCAATAACAGCAATTGCTGTGGCTGTTCTGTTGGCACTATCAACCGGAGGTGCAGAAATTAATACAGTAGGCGCTTCGGTGTAATATGTTCCACCATTATTGACTGTTATGTTGGTTATACCACTCATTATGTAATACTCGCAGTAGCAGTAGCTGTTGTCGGCGGTTGTAATTCAAGTCTATACTGATATGTATAATCTCTTTCAACACTATCAATATCAGCAATACCGGTATCCATATCCTCACCTGTATATTCGAAGAGAGTACATCTCATTTTAAATACTGGTAGATTTGCTAACTGATAAAATGGTTGTTCATGTTCTACATGATTGATTTGGAATACAGATTTACTTAATGGAATATAAATTAAGTCGCCAACAGTAGGTCTATCACCTTGCTCTGCATCATCTGATCTATGTACTTGAGCTTTCCATCTTGCACGTGATACCACAAACGTAGCTTCATCTCTAATCTCTACACCAAAGCGAGTAAAGAGATCACCTTCCCCATCAAACCCTTCAACATTTTCAATGTACATTTCAATCTTAGAGGCATTTTCAAATGATGATTCTGCGTCATCACCAAAAATAGTATCCTCATTCACAATAGTACGTGGAAGATAATATACGTCAGTGCCATAGATCTTAAGAGCTTCAATTACTAAATCTTCGTATAGTAATTGCTCTGATCTGACTTTTTCGGTAAAGTAATAATTACGGGCCATAGTTTATCCTACAAAGAAATCAGGTGGTAGATCGTGTTCGTCTCTTATTCTTTCCCGTAGTTGTTGAATTTCTTGAGTAGCATCATCGTATATTTGACGGCCGTTAAATGTAACACCACCTGGTAGCATTACACCTTCGAACTTAATTAGATTAGCACCCCATTGTTGTTTAATGAGTGATGTTGAATATTCCTTAAGCCACATATCGTTATAAATTGATGTGTGACTATCTGCATCAACAATGTTATAAACTTCGGCAACCAGATATTCACCTTCTTTAATATCTTGAGTTTCGAAATCTCCGTGCAAATATAATCTATCTTGATGTCTGGAAAATGTTACCTGTGGATGGCCATTGAGTTTCATGTCCAACATACTAAGGTACTGATTCAATTGCTCGTAATAAGCCAGATCACCGGCAAAGTTCTGAAGGTCAGCAATATCGTTTAACATCATTTGATATTTGATATCAAAGAAGTTCATATTATCGCCAAACGTACGACTTAATGGAAATACTTTTGAAACAAAGAGAGTATTGGTTGATATAGGAATATACTTATTAGTAACATCAGCCGCAGTAATCTGATGTTGCAGATATGTTCTTACAGTTGCGTCTGTGTGATATTCCTGATAGTATTGTAATGCTTCGTCAATACGGTCTTCTACCTGCTCGTCATCAACATTAATTTCAATAACTGGATCACCGAGACGCCGCTTACAATAGTCTATCAGTGTATCTCTAGAATTAGGTGCGGCCATAAAATAGTCTCCGATTAAAAATCTTTGTACTATTTATATGTTTTTTACATTATAAATTAAACGACTTACTTATAAAGTTCGTTGAGTGTCACATAGACACTTTGATTTGTTTTTACATGAGTTGCTTCATAAATTTGAATACCCATTACATCACCAACCGGAAAACATTCCTCTTTAATTCTTACTTGATCCTTGGCCCAAACAATCTCATCACAGGTTTTATTTAATAACTTATTTTCTCTGATTCTATAGACACCAGGTGCAACCTGGTTATTCTCTAATAAGAACCATTCATTGCCTTCATTAATAATATCAAGTACATCCCCACCAGATTTTTCAATGATCTTTTCTAGATCACAATCCTTAAGGTTGTATTTTTCTTTGATGAGATATAAGGCAGATACAAATGATCCAAGTTTACTACCACCACCCGGAACCTTTGAAATTAATCTTTTAATATTAGCACAAAGTTTAATAAAGGGAGTATACGCAGATTTCTGCGCATCTGATTCAATCTTTACATTGCGATCTCTTTTACCGTCGGCATCAATAATGCCTTCTTTAAAAGCATCCCAATCTTTCCAATCCAGAACAAGCATACGTATGAACCGAAAGGTGTATGCTAAATCTGCTGCTCTTTTCACTAAACCCATTATAGCTTCCTTAAAAAATCTTCAACAACAGAATCAGATTCTACTTCTTCGTATTGTTCATCAGCAAT
>ERZ887851.2743-NODE-2743-length-13514-cov-15.956683_pt1 | contig 13514 bp, 13 predicted proteins | sample MGYA00521100_ERZ887851 | MGnify/ENA primary metagenome ERZ887851 (study PRJEB32303, sample SAMEA104408602) | aquatic metagenome | biome: Brackish water; feature: Pelagic; material: water | place: Baltic Sea | collected 2014-06-06T16:11:00 | depth 11,444 m ...
CCGCCCCCGTCCCAGCCCCCGCCTCGGTGGCACCGGGAACCCCGCGCAGGAACACATAGGCGTAGCCGCCGAGGTGGCGCTGGGGGCTGTATCCCGGCAGACGCCAGCGCAGGTAGCGGTGCAGGGCCACCAGATACAAGTGGGCCTGTAGGGGGTAGTGGTTGGTGGCCATCAACGCGGCCATGGCGGCGGCGCCGTAGTGGCGCGGACCGCAGTGGAGGGGCTGGCCCTGGCCATCTCGCTCGCCCAGCCAGTTGCTCTTCCAGTCGGCCACCCACCAGCGCTCGCCGTGGCGAAACACCAGGTCGATCGAGCCGGTGAGGAAGCCCTGGCTGGCCAGCTCCAGCCGGGCCAGCTGCTCGGCGTAGGCGCCCCCGAACCAGCCCTGGGGGTGGGCAGCGAATGGACTCGCCAGGGAGCTGGCCCGCACCAGGGTGATGGGCAGGTCGAAATTCATCTCGTTGAGGCGTTCGGCCTGGGCCAGCTGGGCCAGCTGGAACCCCCCCAGCTCCCCGCCAAAGGGCGTGGCCAGCAGCTGCTCAAGGCCGAGCAGCACCGCTTCGTTATGGAGCGCGGCGATGCCGGCCCGCTGGAGCTCCCTGGCACAAACTTCGCTCTGGTGGGCCACGCTCTGGCGGAAATCGATCTGCTCGAGGATCCGGTGCAGGCAATCCCCGGCCTGGGCGCCCCTGGGGAAGCTGGCCAAAGGGCCGTCTTCTGGCCAGGCCAGGGGGCCCGGGTCATCTCCGGGCTGGACTTCGAGCTCCCCGGCCAGGGCATCGGTTTCCCGGCCCTCTTCGAGGGCTTCGGGGGCGGCGCTGTGGCTTGCCTGGGTCCAGCTGGTGTAACTGCTACGCCCCCAGGTGGTGTCGAAAGGCGCCAAGGGCACCGGGCCCCGCTGCAGCGGCTCGGCCGCTACGGGGGCGCAGGCCTGCAGGGGGGCGCCGCTGGCGGCGGGGGGATCCACCAGGGTGAGCTGCAGCTGGCGGCGGGCGATCTCCTGCTCCAGCAGCTCTCGCCACTCGCCATCGCTGCGGCCCCCGTAGGGATCCTGGTGGGCAGAGGGGGGATCGTCCTGGTCAAAGAGCCAGGGGTGGAGGGGGTTGCCCTGCTGCCCCTGGGCCGGGCCCCAGGCCAGCACGAGCAGCTGCTGGGCCCTGGTGGCGGCCACGTAGGCAAGGCGCTCCCGCTCCTGCAGTTCGGCCTGCAGCTGCTGGTCTCTGGCGGCATGGCCCGTACCCCAGTGACCGTTCAGGTGCAGGTCCAGCAGGGGATCACCGCTTTGCGGAGGTGTCCAGCGCACCCCGAGTCGCTGGGGTCCCTGGCTGCCGCCGGGGGCCTGCCACAGGTAGGGGCAAATCACCACCGGGTATTCCAGCCCCTTACTGCGGTGCACGGTCACCACCGACACGGCCGCATCCACCCCATCGCTATGGGGCTGGTGGGCGTCGGGCACGGAGCGGTCGGGATCGAGCCGCAGCCGCCGCAACCAGTCGGCCGCCGCAGCCGCCCCCAGCTGGTCTGAGTGGATCCGCTCCGCCACCAGCTCGCCGCACTGCTGCAGATCCGCCAGCACCCGCCCCCCCAGGGAGAGCCGAGCCAGCTGCCGCTGCTCCAGCAGGCTGGCCAGCACGCCGAGTAGGCCCCGCCGGGGAAGCTGGGCGGCGAGCTGGGCCAGGCGAGCGGCCAGGCTGCTCCATTCGTCCTGGCTGGCTTTGGCAATCTGGGCCGCACTCCAGCCCAGCAGGGGCGATGCGGCCAGCAACCGCAGCCGCTGGGCCCGGCCGGGCTCGGCCAGGGCATCCAGCAACCGTTGCAGGGCAGTGGCACCGGCACTTTCAAACACATCCCCCTGGCTCACCAGCCGGCTGGCGATGCCGCAGGTTTCGAGGGCGCCCCGCAGGGCTTCTGCCTGGCGGTGGGTGCTCACCAGCAGGCAGATGGCGTTGGCGTCCAGGCCCCGCTTGAGCAGGGCCGTGATGAAGCTGGCGATTTGGCCGGGCAGTTGGCGCTCCAAGCTGCTGCGGCTTGGCGGTTTCTGCCCGGCCCGGCGCTGGCCGCCAAGCCAGAGCAACTGCAGGGGCGCTTGCCCCTCAGGCAACACCAGGCCGCTCCGGGTCACTTTGGCCTGCACCGGGGGTACGGGCAGGCCGCTGCGGCGCAGGCCCGGCCGCATCAGCCCGTTGAGGCCTGCGATCAGGGCCTCGCTGGAGCGGTAGTTGTCGGTGAGGCTGCTGATGCCGCCCCCGGCGATGGCGGCCTGGCGGGCCCGCAGGTAGGTGGCCAGTTCGCCGCCGCGAAAGCGATAGATCGCCTGCTTGGGATCGCCCACCAGCACCAGCCGGTGCCGGCCGGGCTGGAACGCCCGCGAGAGGATTCGCCACTGGATCGGGTCGGTGTCCTGAAACTCATCGACCAGGGCCACGGCGTAGCGCTGCCCCACCACCTCCAAAAGGGGGGTGCTGGCCTGCTCACCTGGATCGAGGCCCTCCAGCAGCTGGGCGAAACCGAGCCGGCCACTCTGACGGCGGCGCCTGTTCAACTCGGCCCGGCCCCAGTGGCAGGCATGCAGCAGCAGGGCCTCCGCCGGCCCGTCCAGCACCTGGGCGATTGCCTCCAGCAGGGGGCGCTCCGGCAGGGATGGCCGCTCCCCTTCGATGCCGCGAGCCAGCTTGAGAAAGGCACCCGGGTGGAAGTAATCGCGCAGCAGTCCCCCGGCGCCGCCGCCGCTGCCGGCCGTGGCCCCATAGTCACCGCCGCTGGGCTGGGCGGCGATCCAGCCGTCCACCAGGCCGCAACGGTCCTTGGTCGGTCTGGGGCTGTAGGGAGTGGTGGATTTAATTCCCAGGGCGCGCCACTGGCCGGCGGAGCAGCAGAAAGCGGCCTCCAGGGCGCGGCCATGGTCGCCCCAGAGCCGCTGAAAGCGACACCAGGCCCCAGCCCAGAGGGCTTCGAGCTGGGGGACCAGGGGGCCATCAGCATCGATTTCCGGCGGCAGGGGCTCGAGTTGGAGGGCCGGGTCGCCATCGAGTTGGCGCAGCAGGCTCTCCAGCCGCTCCGGGCCACCCAGCCGCTGCTGCAGCCCGGCCAGCAGGGTGCTTTTCAAGGGCAACACCTGGCGCTGCCAGTAGTCGTGGGCCACCTGGCGCACCAGGGTGCCGTTGTCGCTTTCGAGCTGGAGCTCAGGGGGCAGGCCAGCCTCCAGGGCCTGGCGCTGCAGGCTGCGGCGGCAGAAGCCATGGATGGTGGTGATGTCGGCGGCATCGAGCTGCTCGAGGGCGAGCAGCAGCCGGGCCCGCAGGGATCCCGCCCGGGGCCGCTGCCGCTCCAGCCACTGGGCCAGGGTGGGATCGGGGGCCTCCAGCGCCGGATCATCCAGACAGGCCAGGGCCAACTGCAACCGCTGGCCGATGCGGTCCCGCAGTTCGGCGGCGGCGGCATCGGTGAAGGTCACCACGAGCAGCTGACGCAGACTCAGCTCGGCCTCGGCCACATAGCGCAGCACCAGTTGGGCCAGGGCGAAGGTCTTGCCGGTGCCGGCACTGGCCTCGAGCAGGCGGATGCCCGGATCCAGCGGGAAGGCATTGGCCTCAAAGGGTTGCTCGGCCAGGGGAGGCAGCGTCGTCATGGCAGCTGCTGGCGCAGGGGAGCCAGCAGCTCCTCTGCCTGGGCGGCCACCACCCCGCTGGCCAGCAGGCTGGCGCCGCTGAGGTCGCTGCCGAAACAGAGGGCCTGTTCCGGTTCCTGGCGTTCGCCACGGAGCTGGCCGGGGCCCCGCTGGCTGGAGCCCTCCCAGGTCTGGATGGCCTGCTCCGGCCCCTTCTCGAGCAGGGCCCAGCCGGTCTCAGGTGGCACCGGCCAGCAGCGATGGCGCCACTGCTGCCGCAGGACCTCCAGGCGCTGCAGTTCCCCCTGGGCGAAATCCCTCTCCGGCGCCAGCAGGCGCAGGGCCACGCCGAAGTCACGCTCGCCGCGGGCAACCACCACCCCGCCGCTGGGGGCCTGGCCGGCGGCGGCGGCCAGCAGCAGCGCCAGCCACAGCTCAAGCCGGTGGCGGCTGCGGGGCTTGGCCGTATGCAGCACCAGCAGGGAGGAACCCCGCCACAGCAGCTCCTGATGCCAGCCCTGCCACTGGGCCTGGTCCCGGTGCTCGGGCCCCAGGGCCTCCAGGCTGGCCTGCAGGCTGCGCCAGCGTTGGCTCAGCACACCGGCCTCAAGCTCACCGGCCGCCAGGGGCGGCAACAGGCCCTGGCCCCGGTGCCGCTCCAGCCAGGTGGCGCTCTCGGCCAGGTCGATGTCGATGTCGTTGCGGTTGAGGTTGGGATTGGGGTTGGCGAGGGCCTGGCGCAGCAGGGCGGCCCGGCCCCGTTCATCCAGGCTGAGGGGATCGAGGTCATCGAGCCGCTCGGCCCACTCCCGCGGCCGCAGCCCCAGCGCTTGCAGCCAGGTGGCCTGGGGGGCGAGCAGCCAGTCGCGCAGGTCGCCATAGGGATCGGTCCCCCGACTGGTCTCGGCCGCTGGAGGGTCCTCGGCTGGGGGCTCGCTGGCGGCCAGGGGCTGGGGGGGCTCGAGTCCTGCGGGCTGGTCCAGCAACAGGCGGGCGCGGAGCAGGCGCCGATCACAGCTGCCCGGCGGCCGCCCAGCCAGCGGCTGGAAATTGGCCCGGTCAAGGGGGTTGGCGGGGTGGTCCACCAGCAGGCGGCTGCCCTTACAGGCCAATTGGCCCTGGAGCCACTCAAGCCACTGGCGCACCGGGGTGGCGGGCGGCAGCTCCTCGCCGCTGCGGGGGTCCCGGCTGTTCCAGCTCACCAGCAGGTGGTCCCGGGCCGAGAGCAGGGACTCCACCAGCACGTAGCGGTCCTGGTCGGCGGGATTGGGATCGCCGAGACGGCGCTGCTGCTCCAACAGGTGGAAGCCGGGCCGCTGCTGCTGCCGCGGATAGACGCCCGCATCGAGCCCCATCAGCACCACCACCCGGTGCGGAATCGCCCGCATCGGCTCCAGGGCACTGATGGTGAGGGCGCCGCTGCGGTGGCCGAATCGGCCCGAATCGGCCGCCAGGCTCTCATCGAGCACGGCGGCCACCACCGCCGCCTCCAGCTTCAGGTCACAGCCCGCGGCGGCCTGCTGCCAGTCGTCGATGGCGGCCAGCACCAGGGGCAGTTCCCAGGCCTGGGCCCCGCCCTCCCCAAACAGGTCGACCAGCAGGGCCCGTAGACAGCTGTTCCAGCCATCGCAGCGGCGGGGCCGCCGCAGCTCCTTGAGCCAGTGGAGCAGCCGGGTGAGCAGGTGCAACCAGCGGCCCACCAGCTCCACACTCTCACCGCAGGCCAAAGGGGCGGTTTCGGCCGGGGCGAGACCGGGTTCCTCCGGCAGCACCAGGCCGAGCAGCAAGCGGTCAATTGCCCAGGCGAGGCTGCCGCCCGCCAGGCCGCCCCGCTCCTCGGCATCGAGGCCCCAGCGGAAGCCGCAGCGCTGCAGCAGCGGATGGAGCGCTGCCATCTCGGCCCCACTGAGCTGGAAGTGGGCCTGAAGGGCAGGGCTCTCCAGCAGGGCTTCCAGGGCCGATGCGGTGAGCCGTTCTCCGGCCAGCGCCAGCAGCGCCAGCAGGCTGCGGCTGAGGCTGGCCTCACTCTGCTGGCTGCGGTCGGTGAGACGCCAGTTGAGGCTCACGCCGGTGGCGTCGCCATCGCCGAACACTGCCGCCACCAAGGGCGCCAAGGCATCCACCTGGGGCGTCATCACCAGCACGTCCCTGGGCTGGAGGGTGGGGTCTGCGGCCATCAGCTGCAGGATGCGATCGCGCACGATCTGCACCTGGCGCAGGGGGCCAGGACAGCGGTGAAACTCCAGGGAGCTGTCTGCCTCAGCCAGCTGCAGCTGGGGTTGGCCAGCCGGATCCACCAATTGTTGCTGCAGCTGATGCAGCAGGGGCGCAGGCCCCGGGCCGCGATGGCCGGCGGCGGGAGCCACAAACAGATCCTTCTCCTGCCCCTGGCCCAGCTCGCTTTCGCCGCTGCCTTCGAGCAACTGCTGAAATTCGCCGCCCAGGCGCCCGAAACGGGCCTCCATCCCAGAGGCCTGCAGCAGCCAGTCGCCATCAAGGGGCTGACGCAGTGCGATGGCATCGCTGAGCAGCTGGCGACGACTGGTGCAGCGCTGCCACAGGTCGCGGCAGGGCGTGAGCAGGTAGAGATCCACCTGGGTGTGGAGGCTCAGGGCCTGAAGCAGCTGCACCTGGATCGGCGCCAGGCTGCTGAGCCCAAAGAGGCGCAGGGGGTTGGGCAGCTCCGCCGCCGGCGGGCCCTGCTCCAGCAGGGCGATGGCCTCAAGCAGCCGCAATCCGAAGGGTTTCACCCCCAGGAGGTCACGCAGCTGCAACAGCAGCGACCGCTGCCAGGCCTGCTCGGGCGCACTGGCCTCGCCGGCCCACCAGGCCGCCAGCAGGTCAGGGCGGTAGAGGCCCGCATCGTCGAGGGCGTCGGCGATGCTGCGGGCCAGCTGCCATTGGGCCCGGTCGAGTTCACCGCTGCGGCCCTGGCGGCAGCTCCACCAGTGGCGCAGGGAGGCGCCCTCGGGCTGCTCCATCAGCTCGGGCAGCAGGTTCAGCACAGGCCACACCAGCTGGTTGGCCCGCCAGGGATCCCGGTCGCCGGGGGCATCGGCCAGGAGCCCATTGACGATCCGGCGCAGCTGGCTGCCTGGAAAGGGATAGCGGATGTTGGCCGCGATGCCCCCGAGGTTCAGGGCCAGTTGCTCGCCGAGCCAGCGGCTGGTGGGCCAGGTGTTCACCACCACCTGCACCTCCTCGAAGGGCCCCGGGGGGTTCAGCCGCAGCTGGGCGGCCAGGAGTTCGGCCAGATGTTCTGCCCGGTTGCCCCGGAAGACGGTGAGCAAGGGCTTGGCTCAGCGGTGGGGGATCAAGGCAGGCAGCTCTGGAGCTGCTGGCTGAAGCTGCCGAACTGGCCCTGCTGCAGGCCAGGAACGGAACGGACGGCGCCGGTTTCCGGACAGTAGGCCGAGAGCTCGCCGCCATAGCAGGCGCCGGTGTCGACCATCACGATCTGGCCGAGGCGCCGCACGTAGGGGCCAGGGGTGTGGCCGATCACCACCTCGCCGAAGCGGCCGTCGTAGGCCTGCCAGAAAGCCATGCGGATGCTGAGGTCGACCTGCCAGCTGGCGGGATCGAAACCGGCGTGGGTGGCGAGCCAACCCGGACCGCCATAGGTGCAGGGCAACTGGGCAAGCCGCTCCTGCCAGATGCGGCAGTGGCGATCGCCAAGCTGGCGGTAGGTGTCGGAACCGGCCAGGGCCCGGTGGGCAAACCAGTCGCCCTGGTTGAGGGCGGCCACCAGGTCGGCCTCGTGGTTGCCCTTGAGCCACACGGCCCGGCCCGATTCCACCAGGCCCCAGGCCAGCTCCATGGTGCGGCGAATCTGGGGCCCGCGGTTGATCACATCCCCGCAAAGGACGAGGCGATCGCCGCTGGGCAATCGCGCTACCAGTCGTTCTAAGGAGTCGGCGCAGCCATGGACGTCCCCGATCACCCAGTGGTGGCAGGTCCGTGAGGGGGACGTCATCGGTCCATCGCGTTGGATCCAGTCTCGCCCGATAACCGTCCGCTTGTCAGCCCCCCCCACCGGCCATCGCTGGTACGGTCGCAGCAGCGAGCCGCCAGCCCGATGAACCCAGCGTCGTTGTCGGTGGGACAGCGGGTCAATGCCCTTGTCAAGGCCCTCAATGGGGCCAAGCGCACCAATGAAGCCCTGGCCCGCTGCCGCAACGGCGAGGAGATGCTGGATGTGCTGCTGGACGCCTCAGCCAGATTGGGCCTGGGATTGAGCCGTCAGCAGCTGGCCGACACCCCCCCGATCCGCGACTGGGTGTGGTGGAAGAACAAGGAGGCCCTGCTCACCATCGGCGACAACAAGCCCCGCTACAAGCAGGACGGGCAGCAGGAGAAAGACGGGGACCCTGGCCCTCGCAAGCGCTTTCTGGGCCTATTTTAGTTGGCGCCGCCGGCGAGGGGGTCGGCGATCGAGGCGCTTGGAGCTTCGAAGCGTCCGCACACCACGTATTCCAGCCGCAACTTTAAAAAGGTGATGAACTTCTCGTCCGTGGAAACCACGGCGGCCGCTGGCCGGGGCACGGCGGCCGCCAGGGGTTCGAGCTCGGGGGCTTGGAGAAAGGCCGGCCGTTTGACCAGCCAAAAATCGATCGCCTTGCCCTGCTCGCCGTAATGGCGCGTGCGCTCCCGCAACACCTCCTCGAGGGGCTCCTCGACGGTGAGGAATGGTTCGCTGGCGGCGATGAAGTGATAGGTGCTCATGGCTGGCGGCTGCCGAACAGGGGGTCGTGGCGCGGATTCTGAACCAGGGACTTCATCTGGCGTACCGCCTGCTCCAGCCCCACGGCCAGGGCGCGGGCCACGATGGTGTGGCCGATGTTGAGCTCCTCCATCCCTTCAATCGCCGCCACTGGTTCCACGTTCTGATAGGTAAGGCCATGGCCGGCATTGACCCGCAGGCCCAGGCTGCGGGCGATGAAGCTGCCCTCGCAGAGCCGGGCCAGTTCGCGGGGCTGGTCGGCCCAGCCCGCTTCGGCGTAGGCGCCGGTGTGGAGCTCCACCCACCGGGCCCCACTGGCGGCACAGGCCTCGAGCTGCACCGCTTCGGCATCCACAAACAGGCTGACACCGATCCCGGCGTGCTGGAGCCGCTCCACCATCGCCCCCAAGGGGCTCTGCTGGCCGGCCACATCCAGCCCCCCCTCGGTGGTCACCTCCTGGCGTTTCTCCGGCACCAGGGTGACCATGTCAGGCCCGATCCGCAGGGCGATCGCCTCCATCTCAGGCGTCGCGGCCATCTCCAGGTTGAGGCGAGTGCGCAGCGTCTGGCGCAGCAGCTCCACATCGCGGTCCTGGATGTGACGGCGGTCTTCGCGCAGGTGCACGGTGATGCCATCGGCACCGCCGAGCTCAGCCAGCAGGGCATAGCTCACCGGGTCGGGCTCCAAGCAGCGGCGGGCCTGGCGCACGTTGGCGATGTGGTCGATGTTGACGCCGAGGCTGGCCATGCGGGGGAGGGGCTAGGGAAGGTCCCGGCGAGATCCTATGGATGCCACCCCCGCTCGCCAGCGCCCAGCCGATCAGGACGCCCCTGCAACTGCCCGCACCGGCTTCGGGTGAGCGTCCAGGCCCCCTAGCGTCGTGAATATTCCTATTTCTCCGTTGTTGGCGGTGCAGTCGGGCCCAGTGGTTTCTCCCCGGGAACGGGGCCTGTGCAATGGCATCAATCCCTGGCTGGCACCCCTGGCGATGGTGGTCAGCCAGGACATAGCCCTGAGACTGTTTTTCAGCCAGGTGCTCGTGCTGGGCCAGGAGCACCTGCCCAGTTCCGGCCCGGTGCTGCTGGCCCCCACCCACCGCTCCCGCTGGGATGCCCTGCTGCTGCCCCACGCAGCCGGGCGCCGCGTCACGGGCCGGGATTGCCGCTTCATGGTCACGGTGGACGAGATGCGCGGGCTGCAGGGCTGGTTGCTGCATCGCCTGGGCTGCTTCCCGGTGCATCAGGGCAGGCCCTCCATGGCGAGCCTGCGCTACCCCTTGGATCTGCTCTCAGGCGGCCAGCAACTGGTGGTCTTTCCAGAGGGCCAGATCCAGCTGCAAGACGCCCCCCTGCACCTGCACCAGGGCCTGGCCCGGCTGGCCTTGGTGGCTGCCGCTCAAGGGGTGGCCGTAACGCTCGTTCCGGTGGGGATCGCCTACGACCATTCGCCGCCCCGCTGGGGTGGGCGGGCCGCGCTCTGCTTCGCCCCCCCCCTGGCGATCGGTGCGGGCGGGAGGTCTGCGGCGATCGCCTGCACCGCCCAGCTAGCCCAGGCGATGCAGGCGGCCGAAAGCCAGGCCCGCGGAGCCCTTGAACTCGCCGCCTAGAGTTAGGTCGCTTGTGACTGCTGGCTGTGCGGAGATCGACCCACCTCTTCTGCGTTATGGGCCTGGCCCTGACGGCCCTGGCTGCCCCCTTGGCCACCCTCCTGGCCCCAGTTGCGGTGCAGGCCCAACAGGAACCCCAGAGGGCGCTGGAATCATCTGCCAGCCCGTTCAGCCTCGACGGGGTCAGGGCCCTGCTGGCCCGCGGTGATGCCGCCGCTGCCAGCGGCAATCTGGCGGAGGCTCGCAAGTTTTACGACCAAGCCCGCGATGCCTCTCGCCGGCTGCTCGGCTTCTATCGCGACCTGAGCGGTTCATTCCGCGGCCTCGATGCCCGCATCCCCCGAGAGATGGACCAGAAGGGGCGTGAGACCCTTGAAGCCATGGCCCAGGCCAACCTGCGCCTGGCAGCGGTGTTCCGCCGCCAGAACCAGCCCGAGGTGGCAGTGCCCCTATTGGTGGAGGTGGTGAAGGTGATGACGCCGGCCAATCCAGAGGGACGCAAGGCCTACCAGAGCCTGGTGGAAATCGGCTTTGCCGCAAGTCCCTACACGGCCGGGGCAGCTGCGTCACCGGGCGGCTGAGCCCCTTAGATTCCAGAACTTCGCCGCATTGATTGCCCGATGGTGCATCCCGACCAGGTGAAGGCCGCCATCACCCAGGCCATGCCAGATGCCTCCGTAGAGGTCGAAGACCTCACCGGCGGCGGCGACCACCTGCAGGTCACGGTGATCTCCTCGGCCTTCAGTGGCCTCACCCGTGTCAGACAGCACCAGCTTGTCTACGGCGCCCTGCGCCAAGAACTGGCCAGCGAAGCAATCCACGCCCTGGCCCTGCAAACATCCACCCCCGCCTAATTCCATGGACGCCCCCACCCGTCAACGCATCGAAGAGCTGCTGGCCACCAGCCCGGTTTTCGTGTTCATGAAAGGCAACAAGCTGATGCCCCAGTGCGGCTTTTCCAACAACGTGGTGCAGATCCTGCACTCCGTCGGGGTGCCGTTTGAAACCTTTGACGTCCTCTCCGATGCGGAGATCCGCAATGGCATCAAGGAATTCTCCGAGTGGCCGACCATCCCCCAGGTTTATGTGAAAGGGGAATTCATCGGTGGCTCAGACATCCTGATCGAGATGTACAACTCTGGAGAGCTGCGCGAGACCCTCGAGGTTGCCCTGGCCAGCTGAGGCCTCCTCAGCGACGCTCTGTTTCGTAGAGGATGCGGGGGTCACCGTCTGGCCCGAGAAAGCTGGAGGGATCCATGATCCAGCGGTCGATCAACTCCTCGAGTCGTCTTTGGCTGAGCGGATCGAGCACCGCGGTGCGTCTCAAAGCATGCAAATAGCCGTCGGCATAGAGGCGCAGCTCGGCAGGGCTGTGGAAGCGGTGGGCCAGATCCTGGCAGGCATCACACAGGGATTGGAAATGGCGGATGGCGTCTGGATGCTGGAGCGCGGTCATGGGGTCAACAGCCCTTGTCCCATTCTGCCCCCCTAGGCCAGCAGGTGCGAAGCGGGGGAGGTGGGGGCACCCCCACAGCTGATTCGCACCTTCCTGGGCCACTTCCCTTATCGTAAGAAAGTCATAGGTCGTTCACCATCAGCTCCCCAACTCCGCCAGTACCAACCAGTCAGCAGGTTCCCCAGGCTGGAAACCAGCCCCAGAGGGTGCTTGTGGTGGATCCCCATGCCACCCTGCGCACGGTATTGGCCCAGCGCCTGCGTCAGGATGGCCACCTGGCCGCGGCCGTGGCGACCGCCCGGGAGGCCCTGGAGGTCTGTCAAGACCAGTCTCCCGATCTGTTGATCAGCGCCGAACTGCTGGATGAGAGTTCGGCCCTGCGGCTGGCGGCCCAGCTGCGCTGTCCCGTGATGGTGCTCACGGCCCGCACGGGCTCCGAGCCGGTTATCACCCTGCTCGATGCGGGTGCCGACGACGTATTGCGCAAGCCCTTTGGCCTGGAGGAACTGGCCGCCCGCTGCCGCACCCTGCTGCGTCGCAGTGGCAGCGGCCTGCAGGAGCGGGTCTGCGTCGGCCCCCTGGAAGTCCATGTGCTGCTGCGCCAGGTCACCCTGCGCGACCAACCTGTGGAGTTGAGTCCGCGGGAATTTGCCCTGCTTTGTGCACTGCTGATGCCCCCCGGAGTGGTGCGCAGTCGCCAGGAGCTGTTGCGGATGGCCTGGCCTCCGTTCAGCGGTGGGCCCCGCTCGGTGGACACCCAGGTGCTCACCCTCAGGCGCAAACTCGAGCAGGCCGGCCTAGGCGAGGGGGGCGGCATCGAAACCATGCGCCAGCAGGGCTATCGCTTCAGCCTCGAAACCCTGCCAGAGGCAGCGGCTGCCGAAGAAGAGCCCGCCCGCCAGCCCCTTAATAGCCTGGTGTGATGTGCCTGGTCTAAATCAACCGGGCCTGATCAGCCTCGCGCCAGGGCAACTGCCAATTCCCCCACGAGCATGGCGCCACTGAGGACTGCCAGCAGCTGGTAGGTCCAGGGCGGACTGATCCGGCCAATCGAGCCGGTATCCAGGCCGGTGGCCTCGGAGAAACGGCCAAGAAACTCCTCGAAGCCAGCAACCCGCTGGGGCAACAGGTAGGCAGCTCCGTCAGTTGATCGCACGTAGAAAACCCGGCCCCCCTGGCTCGTGGTCACCGGCGTGAGCGCGCCGATGGCCGTCCAGGGCAGGCTCCAGCCCCGGCGCAGCAGCCAGGCACACCAGGGTGGATGGCCAACGCGGATACCGCCATCGCTGAGCTCAACCTGCTCGCTGGTGGCCGCGAGCACCAGAGCAAGTCCGAGCGGCAGGGCCAGCCAGAGGGCTCCCCGCACAGCGCCGCAGGCCAGCAGCGGCAAGGGGGCGACCAAAGCGAGGTAGAGGCCGATCAGGGTGAGCCGAATCAGCGGTGCCATTGGGTAACTAACGGGGGCTGCTGGGCCCAGGGCTGCCCTCATCGATCCTCAGGCGAGCCGGGCAGGGGTTCGATCAGTTCGGCAGGCTGGTATTGGCCGTTGAACACCTCCTGCTCTCGGCCCTTCCAGAATTCGCCGAGTCGCATCAGATCGGCATGGGCCTCCTGCAGGCTGGCCAGGTAGGCATCTGGATCCATGCTGTCCTTGGCCTCCTTGAGCTTGGTTAGCCGCAGCAACTGGAGCATCCAGGGCTTGGCGAGCTCACCGCGCTGCTCTAAGTAGCGAGCCAGTTCTGCGGAATTGGGTGGGGGGAATCCGGGCATACTCCCCAGCCTATGCAGCCAGCCCTAGGTTGCGTTGCCCCCTGTGTGCGCCAGCTGAATTGAGCCCGAGGCCATCCCCTCAGGCCGGCAGGCGCCAGGGATTGAGGCCCAGGTCTGCGCCGATTCGATGGGCGCAGGCGAAACCGCTGAAGGCAACCGCATTGAGCCCCTGGCCAGGAAAACAGGAATCCCCCACGGCGTAGAGGCCGCCGATGCCCGTGCGGTTGAAGGGCATTGGCAGCAGCCCCGGCAGCCGTAGCGCTGGGATCGGCCCGTAGCTGCCGCCCATGCGCCCCAGAAAGCGGCGGTGGCTGCGGGGCGTGCCCACCTCCCGGTGGCGAATGGCGCCCCTGA
>ERZ887851.2749-NODE-2749-length-13507-cov-7.826346_pt1 | contig 13507 bp, 12 predicted proteins | sample MGYA00521100_ERZ887851 | MGnify/ENA primary metagenome ERZ887851 (study PRJEB32303, sample SAMEA104408602) | aquatic metagenome | biome: Brackish water; feature: Pelagic; material: water | place: Baltic Sea | collected 2014-06-06T16:11:00 | depth 11,444 m ...
CTCGGTCAGGTCAAGCATATCGCCGAGCTGTTTGTGAATGACAAACCCGTGGGCATTTTGTGGAAGCCGCCATACCGCGCGGACATCACCGATGTGGCCAAGCCGGGTGCTAACAAGGTGACCATTGAGATTACCAATGTCTGGAAGAACCGCTTGATCAAGGATGCCACACTTCCACAGGATCAGAGAGTTACCTGGTGCTTCTACCCCTTCTACCGCAACGAGCCCGATGCTCCACTGATGGAGTCAGGTCTACTAGGGCCGGTTCGCTTGCAAAATGCCACGAGGATTCCTCTCCGCTAAGGCACCTGAGAGCATAGAAAAAGACCTAAAAAAAGCGGCCTGACTCGTAAGTCAGACCGCTTTTTTGTGGGTAAAATAAAACGCTCTCTAATTACTTCTTAAGCGCGTCACGAATTTCCTCGAGCAGAACTTCCTGCTTCGGTGGTGATGCTGGAGCTGCTGCTTCCTTTTTCTCAAAGGCAGCAATAAACTTTTTCACCACAATGAAGACGACGAAAGCCAACATTACAAAAGCGATGAAGTCATTGAGGAATTCGCCATAGGCGATGACCACTTCCTCAACCGCTGGAGTCACGACCGTGTCGCCCTCTTTGACCGCAGCCTCACCAGGCTTAAGCACATACTTCATATCGGCAAAATCAACATCACCGAGTAGTAGGCCAAGTGGGGGCATGACAACCTTTGCCACAAAGGTTTTTACTACAGTAGCGAATGCTCCACCGAGGATAAATCCTACGGCCATATCTACGAGGTTGCCCTTGAAGGCAAATTCCTTGAATTCTTTTAACATTGTTTATTTGGGTTGGTTGGGTTGGCAGGGGTTGCGCTAATAATTAGCGATTAGCATATTCTATCCAATCTGAACCGCGAAGACAACGGAATTCACCGAAATGGGTGGTGTCGACATTACGGGGCCTGCGACCACAGAAGCACCACCCAGAAAGCATCGTGCTCTGCATAGCCGAAGCTTGACATCCACACCCATAAAAATAGAGTAGCCAACCTTAACAATAAAAGTTGCCCACCCTAATGAAACATAAAATTGCCATCACCTCAGCATTCCTTGCTGCCTCCAGCCTCACCATGGCTGAAATTAAGATCAACGAATTCCTCTCCTTTGAAGGTTTTGTCGACATGTCCTACTCACACTCTGACACTGACTTTGAAGGTGAAGGCATAAGTGACAACTCATTCGGCATCGACCAAGTCGAGATCGACTGGTTGTTCAATTTCGGCAAGGTAACAGCACAAATCGACCTCGAGTATGAAGAGACTGGTGATGAAACTGAAGTAGAGCAGGCTTTCGTTTCCTACGATCTCGGTAACGGATCAGCTCTTACCATGGGTCGCTATGAGTCGATGCTCGGCCTTGAAGCTAAAGAGCCCACAGGCCTCTACCAGTATTCTAATGCATATAGCATTCTTTCTTCTGAGCCATTAGGTGGATCCCCACTTCCACAATACGCGCAAGGTGTGAAATTCACCAAAACAACTGATACTTCATTCTTGGGCCTATCGATCCAAGACCAAGCGTTTGGAACTGGCGTCGGCAGCCTCGGCGGAAGCGGTGGTGACCTCGATAATCCCGATGGCACCTATGCTGTCGAAGCAGCGGCATCTATTACCAATGGAGACACGACCTACTTTATTGGTGGTGTCTACGAAGACGGCGATGATTTTAGTGATGTCTGGTTCCTTAATGGTCACGTTTCACACCAAAACGGACCATGGACTGTAGGCGCTGAAGTTTTTGTTGGTAACGCTGATCTCGATCTTGGATTTGGAAGCGGTGTAGACCTTGATCTCATGGGCGGCCTGATCATGGCTAATTATGCTTATAATGAGTGTAGTTCGATCACAGCTCGTATCAGTTTTGTTCAATATGATACCGTCCTATCAGGTGGTGGTTCACAAAGTATCGGATTTGACGTGGAGGGCCTCAAATACACTCTCGCTCATAATTACGCCTTAACAGACAATCTCGCCATCATCACTGAAGTGAGCTACTCTGACTTTAACTTTGATGTTAGTGATGATTTTGGTGGAGGCCCCGGAGACTTATCAGCTGACGGGGATGAGCTCCTCGGCGCCGTGGAGGTTCTCTTCACGTTCTAATTGGTTTCAATCAATTAATTCCCAAGAAAAAAAATTTAAGCCTTCCGGTGATCCCGGGAGGCTTTTTTGTGCCACTTGCCCTGTTCGCCTTCTGGGCACTCGTAGGTAATATTCTGCCCGATACCTTCCGTTCCCACTGCAGGGATCATAGCATTCTGGGTATTTCGATGAGATATTCTCAGATCTCAATGCTAGGAAACTAGTATTGGAGACCTGCAATCAGGATAAGCCCGCACTTGCCAGAGGCGGGAAATCTATTACATTGCCCAACTTACCTGCTTGTCATTATACATCCAGCACACCGTCCTACCAATCTATGTCCATCCTGATGCCTCTCTTTGTGATCTTTGTTGTTATTGTTATCTTTAACATCATCATTTTCGTCCACGAACTCGGCCACTTCCTTGCCGCTCGCTGGCGTGGACTTGCAGTCGAGCGTTTTCAGATCTGGTTCGGCAAACCCATCTGGAGCAAAACCTACAACGGTGTGCAATACGGTCTTGGCTGGATTCCCTTTGGTGGTTTTGTGGCATTACCACAAATGGCAACGATGGAAAAAATCGAGGGTGAAAACACCACCGATGCACCACTGCCCCCTGCCAAGCCTCTAGATAAAATCATCGTCGCATTCGCAGGCCCCCTTTTCTCCTTCATCTTAGCTATCATCACGGCTTTTGCTGTCTGGGGTGTGGGTAAGCCCAGCTACAAGATGAATAGTGTAACGGTAGGCTACATCATGCCAGACAAGCCGGCAGCCGAGGCCAAGCCAGCCTTCCAAGAGGGTGACAAGATTTTAGCCGTCAACGGTATCGAGGTGGACCGCTGGAGAGGCGACACGGACACTGGCATTAGTGAAAACATCATGCTCAGTGAGGGCCAGACCATTGAGTTCACCGTAAAGCGTGAGGGTTTATCAGAACCAATCATCGTCAAATCCGGCTATCACATTCCCGAAACCGCTTGGTTTGACCGCAGGGCGATGCGCCAGGTTGGCATTATGATGGGCTACCGCACCTTGGTGGGAGAACTCATCGAGCACAGCCCAGCTCAACGTGCAGGTCTGCAAGCAGGAGATGAAATCCTGACGATCAATGGCAAAAAGGCCCACACTTATCAGCACATCATTGACGCTGAGCTCTCTGGAGAACCCGCTGCCATCGTCATCCTGCGTGATGGCAAGCAGCAGACCTTCTCGATCACCGCCAGCAAGCCGATCAGCCCAGAAGGCAGTGAGCCGACCTTTGGCATCATGCAGGGGCCTGATCCTGAGCTGGTAACGTCCACCATCACCCACCCCACCGCGTGGGCGCAGATCGAGCATAGTGTTGGCATCATGTACACCACCATCACCAAGGTGGTCTCGAGCCAGTCTGATGTTGGCGTGCAGCACCTCGCCGGCCCTATCGGCATCGGCAAAGGTTATTACCAGATGCTCACTTCTCCTGATGGCTGGAAAATGGCGCTCAGCTTCACGGTGCTTTTTAATATCAACCTCGCCATTCTCAACATGCTTCCCTTCCCCGTGCTTGATGGAGGTCACATTACTTTATCCATCCTGGAGATCATTGCTCGCCGCCCCGTTCAGCCACGCGTGTTAGAATTCGTTCAAACCGCTTTTGTGCTAATGATCATGGGCCTGTTTCTCTTCATCACTTCGAAGGATGTTGGCTCATTTTTCACCAGTAGCGAGGAGGCCAAAACACCGGTCTTTGAGGAACCTGCGAAGTCAGGCGGCTAGCTTTAGCTCCACTTATTAGCTGAGCCCTGTCTGTCTGACCGCCTCATAAAGCACGATGCCCACCGTCGTTGCTAGGTTCAAGCTTCGCGTCGAGCCTGCTTGCATCGGAATGGTCAGACACTGCCCAGTATTGCTCTCCAGCATGCTTTCTGGCAGCCCTCTGGTCTCTGGGCCAAAGACGATATAATCGCCGTCCTTAAATTCAACGTCCCAATAGGCTTGGTCCGTTTTTGTGGTCAGTAAATAGACCCCGGCTTCTGCTGCCACCGAGTCCGTAAAGGCTTCCCAGTTTTCCCATAGACACAGATCGACATCTTTCCAGTAGTCGAGCCCCGCACGTTTCACCTGGCGGTCATCAATCGAAAAGCCCAAGGGCTTAATCAAATGCAGTCTTGCTCCCGTGGCCAAGCATAACCGGCCTGCCGCACCGGTATTGTGCGGAATTTCAGGGTTCACCAAAACAACATTTAGCATGCTCATGGCATAACCCGATCATGCGCTAGCCCGCAACCGTAATCCTCTCCTTACGCGGGCGCCCAATAAGTTCGTATTTCTTATGCTGACAAGCGTGGGAAAAAATGGTAAGGATGTACTAATCTTTCCTGAATTTTCATTATGAAAAGAATCTTAATTGCTACATGTGTTGGTGCCGTTGTCGCGTTTTTATGGGGTTTTGCCTCATGGGAGTTACTCCCCTGGCACCAGATGGGCACGTTTGAAGACGACGCCGCTCTCTCTCAAGCGATCAAAGAAAATACCCCGGAGCATGGAATCTATATGCTGCCCAGACGCGGGGCGAAGGGCCTCGATGCACAAGCTATCACTGAAGGACCACTAGTCTACGCTGTCATCCGACCCGGCTCGCTCGATCAGCCTTGGCTACTCAGCAATCACTTGGTGCGGTCTTTTTTCATTCAGTTTCTCAGCTCTCTGATTCTCGCAACTACGGTCTATAAGATTAAGGCCACACGTTTTATTTCTCGAGCATCGGTGGGAATCGTCATGGGTTTGTTTACCGGCGTGAGCTCTACACTGCCTTTTTGGAACTGGTTTGAGCTGCCAAACTCGCGTGTTTTAGTGCATATTCTGGATCCTTTTATCTGCTGGACGCTCGCTGGGCTCTGCATCGCAGCCCTACTCAAGCCTCCCGGGCCACGTAAAATATTCACCTAGAGCCCGTCACCGGCTCGTTCTTATTTTGCGATTTTTATCTCTTTGAGTGCACGCTCTGGGCTTGCACCTCGCGGAAAGTGATAGCAAACTACGTCTGCCAATTCCCTACTCACATGGAAGACAGTCACGACATACCGCGCCACATTGCCATCATCATGGATGGGAATGGACGCTGGGCTAATGCACGCGGCCTACCACGTGTAGAAGGTCATCGCGCTGGCGCTAAGTCCGTAAGGTCGGCAGTAGAAACATGCCAGCAGCTTGGTGTAGAATACCTCACCCTCTACGCCTTTTCTTCTGAAAACTGGAAACGTCCAAAGAAAGAGGTCGATGCGCTGATGAATTTATTGGAGAAATTTCTGCGCGAAAAACTTCCCGATATGCTGAAGCAAAATGTTCGCTTCCACAGTATCGGCCGGCATGACCTGCTCCCCGAGAAATGCCGCAGGCAGATTGAACAAGCTTCCGCTGATACTCAAAACAACACCGGACTCAATCTCATCCTCGCGCTCTCCTATGGGTCGCGTGAGGAAATTACCGATGCGGCGCGCGCCATCGCAATAAAAGCTGCAGCCGGCGAAATCGACCCAGCTGATATTGATAACGAGCTTTTTGCCAAACACCTTTACACCTCTCAATTCCCTGACCCTGACCTTCTCATTAGAACCTCCGGTGAACTTCGCATCTCCAATTTTCTGCTCTGGCAAATTTCGTACTCGGAAATTGTCATCAGCCCAAAAAACTGGCCTGACTTCAGGGATCCCGATCTCAGAGAAGCCGTTGAAGAGTATGCCCGCCGCCATCGTCGATTTGGAACTGTCTAAATTTGGCACCGTCTAATATTCCATTCCCTTACTTGTGCCCGAGACCTCAGCAGAGCAAACCATTCTCTTGGTTGATTCAGATATCGATTATCTAGAATGGGCTACCAAGCACCTCGATGCCGAAGGCCTGCGCATTTTACGATGTGACCACGCCGAAAAGGCGGCCAAGGTCTGTGATACCACCGATGTTGACCTTGTCATTGCAGACATTCCTCTACAGCCCTTTGACGGCCTTGTGCTGCTGCGCAGAATTCGAGCTGCCCACCCAGGTATTTTAGTTATTCTCACAGACGGATTCCCCACCACCTCCCAGGTCATTGAGGCAACCCAGCAGGGCGCCCAAGATATCCTGAAAAAAGAAGCTCTTACCTTTGAGCTCAGACCCGTTGTGGAAAACGCCCTGCGCGAGCTCGATCAGCGACGAGCCGCTATCGATACAAAGTCGTCGCTTAATAACCCTCAGGGCAAAGTAAAAATCATCGGCAATTCGCGGGCACTTCAAGATGTCTTCAAAATTGTCGGCCGTGTCGCACGGACTGATGCACCCGTGCTCGTATCGGGAGAGAGTGGCACCGGCAAGGAACTCGTTGCCAACGCTATCCATGAATACTCACCACGGGCAAAAAACGAGGTCATCGCAATCAACTGCGGAGCCATTCCTGAAAACCTGCTAGAAAGTGAGCTCTTCGGCCATGAAAAAGGCTCCTTCACTGGGGCAATCAACCGCCGTGCAGGTCTGTTCGAACAGTGCGATGGAGGTACTCTTTTCCTCGATGAAATTGGCGATATGCCATCCTCTGTGCAGGTCAAGTTACTGCGGGTACTACAGGACGGAACCTTCACCCGCGTGGGTAGTAACGAGCTGCAAAAATCCGATGTCCGCATCGTGGCCGCGACCAATAAAAATTTAGCCGAAGAGGTATCAAAGGGTAATTTTCGTGAAGACCTCTTCTACCGATTGAATGTGGTGGAGATTCACCTGCCACCACTAAGGGCAAGGACCGATGACATCCCATTGCTGGCTGATCACTTCTTACGCCTCACCATCAAACGTAACAATATTCCCCCGATGAGGCTGAGTGCCGAGGCAATGGACCACCTCAAAAATCATCGTTGGCCTGGCAATGTCAGAGAGCTTGAAAATACCATCGCTCGTGCCTGCGCACTGGCAAGCAATGAAGTATTGCTGCCTTCTGATATTGAGTTCACCAAGACATTTGGTGATCCAGAAAAAGACGTGCAGGATCCGACAGTGACGGCTCTCAAGCAGCTCGCTCAGGCGGCGCCAGATGGCAAGGATCGTGCCGAGTGGATTGCCGAACAGCTAGACGCTCTTGCTCAACAGGAGGGCTAAGCCTGGCCAGCAGAAGCTCACTTTTTCTTTGACCGGTCAGGCACAGGGTAAGCTGGCATCTGGTGAGCTTTGCCCCCGGAGATGAAATCAGCGGGGGTGCAATTCTTACGGTATTGCCCAACTTTGTAGAAGCTTGGCTTGTATCCGGCTGGCAAGCTGGCATCTGCTTTATCTGGCACAGAGAGTCCCAGGCGTTCATGGGCGGCGTTGACAAGCAGCAGACGTAGATTGTCATCAAGAAGATCAATTCCAGCTCCCATCGTGCTGGTCAGCACCTTACTCGTCTTGCCATTAGGCCAAGTAAACTCGCGCGTCCAAACCACGGGCTGGGCAGGCTTGTTCTTCGCATCAATATCTTTTGAATCAGGCTTCAGTGTTTCTGTAACGTAGCCGCGCACGAGAATGGTGGATGGCTCCTTGGGCTTGGCACCATAAACATCGGAAGTCACAAAAATCTCACCCACGCCCTTCATAATAGGATGATTCTCCTGCCCCGCTTCTACGCGTGCCCGGCAACCCTCATACGCGTGGTGGCCGTGGTGGTTGACCCAAGTCTCACCTAGGACCTCTCTGCCAAAGCCTCCCTTCCAGTCGGGCCCTTTGTGATTAAAGCTATAGCGAGCGTACTTAGCATTGTTGGAAATTTTGAAAGCATGAGTGGTAGTACGCAGCGCCATTACTGCAGCACCTCTTTCCATGGCAGCCTGGAACTTGGCCATGGTCTCATCAGGCCAATTGCGGAAACGGATGTTAAGAAAAATCATGTCCGCACCATCAAGTGCTTGCGGGTGGCTGAGTGATGTTTGTTTGTTAGGATCAACGGTCTTGCCATCATCGGCCATGGAGAAGAGCACGGTGCACTTAAAGCCGTGCCGCGCAAGAACCTCGCCCATCATGGGCATCGCTTCTTCGGAGCGGTATTCCTCATCACCGGCAATGAGCACGATGTGTTTGCCATTGGCTTCTCCCTGCGGGTGAAAAATAAGGTGATCAGCGTGGATGCTGACCTTGTCTGCTGCTAGCACCTCATTGGCTGTTGTGTTAAGCATGAGAAGCATCAGGGCTAGTACGGAGGTGAATAGGTGTTTAATCATGAGGTGAACTGTTTGCGTTGTCTATTTTTACGCCCAATCCATCATCAGGCAAATCAAATTATACATACGGAGGAGCAACTGTATTCTTACGTCTGATCTTCCCTCTTTTCGATTATTTTACTCTTGTTGCCTCAGCGCCTCGGTTTCATGCTAACGTTATCTTGAATCATTATATTCAGCACCCAGTTATCGAAGATCGGCTTGCCCGCCTGCGCCAACGTGATTGCCCTACGCCTAGGTTCCGCCAGTATGTCAAAGAAGTATCCCAACTGATGGCGCCCTATGTGACGGCAAACTTGCTTACCCTTCCCGTGGAAGTCGAGACCCCGATGGAAATCACAACCGGCAGAAAGCTGGCGCGCGAACTGGTCCTCGTGCCTATCCTTCGCGCTGGGCTTGGCATGCTCGATGGCTTTATGGGTTTATTGCCAGATACTAGCGTGGCTCATATTGGACTCGTCCGTGACGAAAAATCACTGCAGCCGGACTGCTACTACTTCAAGGCTCCTGACCACCTCCCAGATGCAGACGTTCTGGTTCTTGATCCCATGCTTGCAACGGGTGGCTCAGCCTGTGCCGCTATTGCCGAATTAAAAAAACAAGGGGCTCGCCACCTTCACTTTGTCTGCATGGTCGCAGCTCCCGAGGGACTTCATGCCATCAACTCTGAACATCCGGATGTGCCGGTCTATTATTCTGCGCTGGACAATCGCCTTAATGAGCAAGGTTACATCCTGCCAGGACTTGGCGATGCTGGAGATCGGATTTTTGGCACCAGTTAAAACCCCAGACCTCAAAGGAAAGGTTTCCTCAAGAGCAATGCCGCCTGAACGAGGATGGCATTCACCTCGATCTAGTCGGTGGATTCCCCTGCCCGCGGGTGCGCCGCATCATAGGCCTCACGCATCCTCTCCTTGGTAACATGGGTGTAAATTTGAGTCGTCGATAATGATGCGTGGCCTAACAGCGTCTGCACGCTGCGCAAATCCGCGCCGTGATCGAGCATGTGAGTCGCAAAGGTATGGCGTAGTTTATGGGGCGTTACCTCAAAGGCGATATCGGAGGCTGCCAGGTATTTTTTGAGCAGCATCTGCACAGACCTTGCCGAAAGGCGGCGCTTTTGAGGGTCCTTGTTTTTGTTGATAAACAGCGGCCCATCATGCACCTGAGCCTCGCTGCGGTATTTCTGAATTGCCTGCATCGCCTGCGCGCCTATCGGAACCATGCGTTCCTTATTGCCCTTGCCCATTACACGCAGTGTTTCGGATAAAAAATCGGCGTCCCTTACATCGAGCGCCACTAGCTCCGATACACGCAGCCCACTTGAATAAAAAAGCTCCATGATGGCCGTGTCTCGTAATGCCTGCCACGGCAGGGCACGTCTATCAGGATCTATTTTTTGGGGCATCTCGAGTAATTGCTCCATTTGAGAAAGAGACAGCACGATGGGCAATTTTTTCTCTGACTTGGGTAACTGAACGTCATTGAGCGGGCTTAGTCCCATGCCTCGGCGATGAACCAGAAACTTGTAAAATGATCTCAGTGCAGCAAAACGAAGCCTAATCGTGGAGCGTGCCATCTCTTGTTTCATCAGCTCAAACAGATAGCCGCGGAAATCATCTGCAGTGCAATCACGCCATGATGAGAATGTGTCTCCGCGCCAGTCAAGGTAAGCGTTGAGCGCGTGGCTGTAGTTACGCAGGGTTCGCACCGAGGCATTACGCTCGACCCGCATAAACTCGAGAAAGGCTTCTACATCATCACCCATTACTTTGGCATTCTAAAGCATGAGTGACTGACAACAACGACAAAAAGCCATCCCAGATAGGATATATGAGATCGCAGTAGTGCCGTGGCTGTAGCCGCGCACAGGTAGTGAGCTATCCTCTGTACCTGCGAAACAGAACGAAGATGAAACCGAGACCGGTAAGCATTGCTGAACTGGGCTCTGGAACAAGCGCGCTTGTTCCAGAGAAGAAGAATTTGCGCCCCCCACCATCACCAGCATCTGGCTCTGAGTTGCCTAAGCGAAGTTCAAAAGACGAAACGTTTGTAAAACGAATTTTGAGACTGTGATCAAGTTGCTGTTGGGTCAATGCATTCGGGTCAGTAGGATTATCAATTTGTGAGATAAGATTATCAAAGGACTTAAACCTGTATTCATAAAGCTGATTAGCTCCAACATTTTGTACTCCGCCCCCTGTGTAAACTAGTTGCATAGTCGAATCACCCTCCCCCTGCACGCTGTCAGAATTCCACCTGACACTCTCTCTTCCTGAGTTATCTGGATCAAGATCCTGATTACCTGTATAGTGGTCAATATCGAGAATAGAAAAATCCAGATTGGCGATGGTAACTGCATTGTTACCAGCATCCACGAAGGAAAATTCAAAAAATCCTGCCGTGTCTTGGGGCATGCCAATGTGACCGTAGCCAGTGCCGCTGCCTTGTTTACCTCCGCCTCCACCTTGATAAGTTGTGTAATCTAGTGGCATATGTGTAGCGATAAGATCAAAACTATTCCCGTTGAGATCTCCTACGTTCGCCCACCTGTGCACCGTGTCCACGCCTGCTTGGTTATTCGTGTAGGTGCTGCCTGCAAAATTAAGAGCGGTCTGTGCGTTGAGTGCAGGAGCTAGAATGAGCGTGACGGCCAAAGCTGCCAGTTGGAAATGAGTTGAAGTGTGGTGTTTCATATCGCCTGTTTTAAATGCGGTATTAATAATAATGGGTCTGCTAAGAATCCGTGTGCGTGTACGAACTACGTCGTGGTGCCTTGTATACCTAAAGCCCATGTTAGGTCAATTTTTTTGAAATAGTTAAGCAAATTTAAAATGTAAGCAGGGGCGTAGTATTGATCTCGCCAAAAAAATATTTTTGCTGCTAACGCGCGCAGGAGCATTATAATACCCTAATAAAGAATTGGTTGATGAAAATATAAGGATGCATTAACAAGCTGCATCCAATACATAAGCTTTAATCGTGTGCATATCTCAACCGCAATAAATTATAGATATATCATTAATCATGAATTTAAGGTTTGGCTTATGTTACGTACATTTAAACAATTGATTACGGCGCGAGCATCTTAAATCTGCTCAATCTCAACCACACACATGGGATGCATGCTATCCATGCTACCACGAACCCGACGCAATCAATGACATAGCATCGGTAGGCCGAGGCGCTTTAGCGTAGTAGTAAGGCAAGAAAACACAAAGAGGCCAAAGCCCCATAAAACGGCAAACCCCCTTCAGTTTACAGTAATTTAGCCAGCTAGAGTGTCACCATCTCACCCGTGCGGAAAGATTGGTCAGCCGCAATAACAATCTTCATGGAGTTGATCGCATCGTCCATGTGATTGCTGAGGTCTTCATCGTTCTGGATGGCATTGAGAAAAAAGACCTGTTCGCGATGGCAGAGCTCATCATGATCCGGCTCGTCTCCCGTTAATGTCCAGGCGTCTTGCTTAACAAAGTTTCCCTCTGCATCGAGTTCTGAAAAATGACGGCGCAGGGTATTGGTCTTGGTATGGGCGTCGACATCGGCGGAAGCTCCCTCACCAGCAGCCTCCTTCGCTTCAATAGTGACACAGCCTTTTGGCCCAACGACATCTTTGACGAAGAACGCGGTCTCGCTCATCATCGGCCCCCAGCCAGCTTCATACCAGCCGACGGAGCCGTCCTCAAAGGTCACCTGCAGATGACCGTAGTTGATTTTACCCTCAGGAAGCTCATCGCTGAGGCGAGCACCGAGCCCGGAGACGCGCACAGGTTTGGAGCGCGTCATCTGGCACATGACATCGACATAGTGCACCCCGCAGTCGACGATCGGGCTGATTGATGACATCAGGTTTTTGTGCGTCTCCCAGCTAGCCCCGGACGACTGCTGATTGAGGTTCATGCGCATCACTAGTGGCTTGCCGAGCTCGTGAGACATCTCAATAAATTTCTGCCAGCTTGGGTGATGGCGCAGGATGTAGCCGATGACGAGCTTACGGTTGTTCGCCTTGGCAGCATCAACAATACTCTGTGCCTCCTCAACGGTTTCAGCGAGTGGCTTTTCGATAAACACATCACAGCCGGCCTCAAGAGCGGCGATGGCGTAGGGCGCGTGGGTATCCGGGTAGGTGGAAATGGAAACCGCATCAGGTTTGGTTTCTTTGAGAGCTTGATAGTAGTCGTCAAAGAGCGCGTAGTTTCCACCTAGCTCTTCGTTGAGTTTCTCACGTGAACCCGCCGAACGGGTACAGATGCCTACAATGTCGAACTCAGGAATGTTGTGGTAAGCGAGGGCGTGTGAGCGGCCCATGTGGCCAGCGCCGGCGCAGAGAATTGTTGGCATCGTTTATCAGATATTGGTTTGAGGGCTTAAGTGCTTTGTCTTTATATTACGTGCTAGGGGATGAGCGTTTGTCAGCGATCGCTCACATTGCACTTTCTTCATCAGGTGACGCGGCCTCGGCCACCTCGACGACATCAACATCGCTGTCCACCTTGTCCCAGAAAAAGAGAGCAAAGAGAATAAAGATCACCGCTGCCATTCCCGCAGGAAAGAGCCAGTAGCTTTTCCAGTCGATCATCGCTTTGGTGATGAGTTCTGTGCTTGTGCCCTCTGGATAGCCTTTGCCGAACATACCCAGCAGGCTGTCGATGAAGCTCAGCTCAGCCTGGGTGGACGCCGCCTTCATGTTCTCCATCAAGGCTCCGTGGCCCGCGGGTGCCGCTCCATATTCGCCATAGGTATTCGGTAGCGCCTTGTCGGTAAATGGGAAGGGGCCACCAAAGGCCATTCTGAACCCAAAAAACATGCCCAGACCTTGGGTCAGGAAAACAAGGAGTGATTGAGCTTGGCCACGAATTTCGGGAGAGGCTTTTTTATCCGTGTAGATAAAGCCCGTCACAAAGAAAAAGTCATAACAGATACCGTGCAGAGCAACACCCAGCAAGAGCATCCATGTCACTTGATCGGGCGCACCAAAGGCAAATAGCGCATAACGCGCCACCCAGCATCCCATTCCAATGAGTAACATCAATTTAACACCGAGCTTGCGGAAGAAAAACGGGATTAAGATCATGAACACGATCTCGGACATCTGGCCAAGCGCCATGGCAGAGGCCGCTTGTTCGAAACCGGCAGCACCCAAGAATGCCGACGTTTGCCCATAATAATACGCCAAAGGGAT
>ERZ887851.2752-NODE-2752-length-13492-cov-19.731116_pt1 | contig 13492 bp, 16 predicted proteins | sample MGYA00521100_ERZ887851 | MGnify/ENA primary metagenome ERZ887851 (study PRJEB32303, sample SAMEA104408602) | aquatic metagenome | biome: Brackish water; feature: Pelagic; material: water | place: Baltic Sea | collected 2014-06-06T16:11:00 | depth 11,444 m ...
TCGTGATTCGGGTGGCCTTCAAGCCCACCGCCACGATCCGCAAGGCCCAGCAGACCATCAACGAGCGGGGTGAGGCCACCACCCTCGAAGCCAAGGGCAGGCACGACCCTTGCGTACTGCCGCGGGCGGTGCCTATGATGGAAGCGATGGTGGCCCTGGTGCTGGCCGATCACTTGCTACGCCAGCAGGGCCAATGCAGTCTCTGGTGAGGGGGCAGCTGACTTCACCAGAGGCTGCGGACATGGCCGTAGGAGAGGATCTGGTTGTCGGCGCTGAGCAGGGGAGTCCCCACCTAGTGGGCCAGGGCCACCAGGAAGTGATCGGCGGGATCGGCGTGGAATGGCTCCGGTAGGCAGGTGGCGGCCACAGCCACGGCTGGGATCGAGACCCAGCAACCGCACCGCAGGATGGGAGGCCAGCAGCGCCAACCAGCGCTCCACATCGAGGCTGAGGGCGAGTCGACCCCGATTCACCAGCATCGCCACTTCCCAGCAGCTGATCGCCGACACCAGCAGACCCGCTGAACCGCCCGGCCGACCGGCGCTCTCGATCTCCTGATCTATGGCGGCCAGAGCGTTCGCTGACAGCCGCAGATGATTGCCAGCGGCCCACCAGATCAGCGCATGGGTGTCGAGCAGGATCACATCAGGGCTTCCCAGTCGTTCTCACCGACCGGCGCAAACGGGTCGTCGAAGCGCAGCACCGACCCGAGCAGCTGCCCGAGTGGGTCGGCGTCAGGCCAGGCCGGCCCCAGGAGCAATTGGGAAGACGAACAGAGGTGCAACAGCAGCAGCGCATGCGCGTTGAGCGGTTGGGCGGCCAGGCTCTGGGGTTTTCACGGCCAACGCCTGATCAGCCTTCAACTGCTGGGCCGCAAGGGCAAACTGCCGCCCACACAGATCTAAGCGATCGTGCTCTTCAGCTGGGCGTCAACTTTCTGGCCGAAGTGCTGCTTTCGGGCCGAGGCGGGCTGGTTCTAACCGCGCTCCTAGAGCCACTGGCACCGCAAACCCACCTAAACCTAAGCACAGCCGTAGCCCCCCCCCACTGCTGAGCCCAGCTCCGGATCAAGACGCTATTGGCGAGCGCCACGCGCGCAAGCTGTCGTTTTTCGGCAGCCAGACGATCGGCCGGATGTCGCTTGACAGGCGTACCCCTTGATCTGCCGGCAACCAAGCTCAAAGCGCTTCTGTAGCGGGCCGAGCGAAAGAAATACGAGGGTGTGGCTGCGGCATGGGCGCTCTACGGATCGACGTTTCCAATCAGCGAAGCTCTGACAACAACACCGGCGCGCCCAGCGACAGCTGAACCATGGCTTCAGAACCCTCGCGTACAGCCCTGCTCACCAGCCATTAGCCGTGCTCGCCACCAGGGTCCCCCAAGCGTAGGCCCAGTGCACCTCCCTCTGTGACATCACATCCGGCTGAGGCCTTTACACAGACCAGTCGATTCACAGGGTTGCAGACGAGATTCTGTGATAAACTGGGAAAGATGAATATCAAACAGCAGAAATTTTGTAACTATGAATACATTAAGTGCTCCATTTATTTTTAGTCGTCCCCATCCTCGCCTTCATGGTGCGCTTGGTGCTGCACTCGGCGCGCTAGTTGCCGGATTGGTGCTTACGGGCGGCCAAGCCAAGGCCCTGACTGTTACTGTGAAAAGTCAAGATTATGATGTGACCACATTCACTGGTGCATTTAACGCCATCTCTTCATTATTCACTTCCACTTCTACCTTGGTGAAAGAGAGTAAAGCCAAAATTGCTTTAGGCGAAATTCCTTCGGAGGTCGGGCTTCTCTTCGGGCCTGCAAACTTGCGGGCCTACCCAATTTTTCTCTTCCCACCTTTTTATCCACACTTGCGGGCAGTGGACCTTTTGGATTCTTAGTCGCCACCCGGGCGCTTCTCCCGGGTGGCGGTCGGGTTCCCTACGAGGGCGCGCCACGAGCCAACACACGAGCCAACAAAGTACTCTCTTGAAACGTTTGTCGCGCCAAGCGGCAGATGGCTGTAAATTCACAATCAGGTACTGTTTTCTCTTCTTTCTCCCCATTCTTGGCCTTGCTGCTGCCTTCGGCTTCAGCCGCCAGCTTAGGAAGCGCATCAAATCCAGCACCAACACCGTTTCCAGCAGCTCCGCCTGCACCGTTCGCCTGCAAGGCCCTGTTCTGCCTGAATGCTTTGGCCTATTTGTTAGCAAGTAGGTCAACCTCAGCCATTTCATGATTAGCGCGCTTAATTCTTTGATTTTCTCTCTACATTCAATAAGGCTTGCGCGCAAACATAATAATTTCAATCAAGGTTGGCGCTTAAAGATTAAAAGTGCCCTTCCCATTCGCTCGCCTTGGGCCCATCTTGCTCAGGGCCATTGGCCCGCCTGAATCTCTCCGCCAGCTGCTGCCATTTCAGCTGCAGGGGCAGTTCCGCCCCGCATCCGGCCTGCAGCCCTGGGGCCAGCTCCCCCATCACGCCGAAGCAGCCTGCTGCCCCAATGGGATCGTTTGGCTGGTTACGCCCTTGGCCGGTAGCGCCGGCAGTAGCTCCCGTAACGCCTAGCGCAGCCCTCCAGCGTCGGCGCCAGCTGCAGGAAGGCCGGATGCCACTCGCTCAAGCCATCCCCCGCCAGCCCCTCGTAGTGCCCGTAGTTGCTGTAGGGGTCATGGAACCCCTTGCGCACACCGGCCGCCTTGGGGTTGGCGTGGATGTAGCGCAGCGTGGCCAGCACCCGCCGCGTGTCGCCGGGATCAATCGGCGTGGAGAAGTAGCGCCCCTCCCAGAAGTGGCCGCAGCGGCCCGTGATCCGTGGCAGGTCTTTCCCCTGCTGCGGCTGCAGCAGCAGATGCAGGTGGTTGGCCACGAGGCAGATCCCAAAGGCCCGGCTGTTGCAGCGCAGGGCGATGTGAAAGCTACAGCCATCGAGAAGTTGCCCTGCGGAGCGGCCCATTAGTCTCTGCGCCTCAGGAAGGATCGGTTTGAATCTTTTCTATAGCGACGAGGAGGGTGCACAGCGCAGGCGAGCTGATGGCCATAGGAGAGGATCCTGTTGTCGGCACAGCCGTGGCCTTGCGCTGCAGCCATCGCGTATCTGTAGATTTCGACTTCTTCAGTGCCCGACCGCTCGAGCAAGCCTGCAAGAGTTCTTCCCAGTTGTCCGGTGGATGGCCGCTGGCCAGCATCGACTGGAAAACCCGGTAGGCATCGCTCTTGCTGCCTTAGGCGCGCTTGGTGTCGGTGTCGTTGACCCAGCCCAAGACAATCAGCCGTGAGCGGGTGTGAAACCGGAAGAACAACTGGTACTGCTGAAAGAAATTGGCTCGTCGCCAGTGGCGATGTGCAGCGCCGAGCGTGGATACCTGTTGGTACTCCTTGCCGCTTGGGACCCTGGGGGATGTCCTTGAGCATCAGGCGGGCTCATCGTCTGGCAATGCTTCGTCAAGATCCACCTCAATGCCCCCCACCAGATCCTGCAGGCGCTGAACCAGATCCGTGCCGATGGACTGGAACCATGGGGTGACTGGCGATGTCCTAATCCAGCAGTACCAGGAAAGGAGCGAGCGCCGCAAACAAACCTATGGCAATGCAGATGCATTGCCTTGGCGAGCGGCCAGTGTGGAGAGCAGCTCCCGCCAGGCGCTCGCCATTTCCAGATCGCCCAAACCCGAGCCCAGCGCCACCGCATCCACCCCGGCCTCCAGCCAGGGCAACACATCGGCGGGGTTGAGGCCGCCGGCGGCGATGCAGTAGGGCAGCGGTGCGCCCAGAGGCTCCCACAGCCGCCGCCAGTGGTCGATGCCGACGCTTACCGCAGGGAACAGCTTGACGATGCCGCAGCCCAACCAGCGAGCCCGATGCACCTCGGAGGGGCTCATCACCCCTGGCACCAGCAGCAGCTCGCGTTCGGTCGCCCACCGTTGCAGCTCAAGATCGAGCAGCGGGGACATCGCGTAGCGGCAACCGGCAGCTGAGGCGTCGGCCACGCCCTGGAGCTCGCACACCGAGGCCGCTCCCAGCTCCAGAGCGGGGAAGAGACCAATCAGCTCCTGCATCTGATCCGTCCAGCCCGGCTTGGGCTGCCAGGCAATCTCCACATGGATCAGCCCCAACTCCTGGAGACGCTCCAGGGTTGGCACGGCCCGCAGGGGCTCGCCCGGCCGCAGCACTATCAGCAGCGGCTGGGCCCGCAGGGAATGGATCAGCCAAGAAGCACTCCCCACCTGCCCGCAAGCCTCAGACGTATTCCGCCACCTTCACGTCGCTACGAATCAAGAGCTCCTGCAGGTCATCAGCGTCGACAGTTTCTTTCTCAACCAGCATCTCGGCCAACTCATCGAGCACCGAGCGGTTATCAGAGAGAACGGAAGTGGCACGCTTATAGGCGATTGCGACTAGGTCACTCACTTCCTCATCGATGGCTGCAGCTGTGTCCTCAGAGAAATCGCGCTCTGCGGCGATATCGCGGCCCAGGAACATGCCCCCCTGGCTGCGGCCTAAGGCAACTGGGCCTAGGCGGTCGCTCATGCCGAAACGTGTGACCATCTGGCGGGCCACGCGGGCAACTTGCTGGAGGTCGTTGGAAGCACCTGTGGTGACTTCGTCTTCGCCGTAGACGATCTCTTCGGCAACCCGACCGCCCAAGGCAACGGCCATCTGGTTCTGCAGATAGGAGCGGGAATACAGACCCGATTCCATCCGCTCCTCAGAGGGGGTGAAGAAGGTAAGGCCACCTGCATTACCCCGAGGAATAATCGATATCTTCTGCACCGGGTCGTAGTCCGGCATCAGAGCACCAACCAGAGCGTGGCCAGCTTCGTGATAAGCAACAAGCCGCTTGCGCTTCTCGCTCATGACTCGATCTTTTTTCTCTGGACCAGCCATGACTCGCTCAATGGCGTCATTGACCTCATCCATGGCAACCTCAGTGAGCTGGCGGCGGGCAGCCAGAATCGCAGCTTCGTTGAGCAGGTTGGCGAGATCAGCTCCGGTGTAGCCAGGGGTACGGCGAGCAATCTTATCGAGATCGACATCTTTCGCCAGGGTTTTACCACGAGCATGGACGCCAAGAATCTGCAATCGACCGGCGTAATCGGGACGATCAACCACTACCTGACGGTCAAAACGGCCTGGACGCATCAGGGCCGAATCAAGCACATCTGGGCGGTTGGTTGCAGCCACAATGATGATGCCGGTATTGCCCTCAAAGCCGTCCATCTCAGTAAGCAGCTGGTTGAGGGTCTGCTCACGCTCGTCATTGCCACCGCCAAGGCCTGCGCCTCGCTGGCGACCGACTGCGTCAATTTCATCAATGAAGACGATGCAAGGTGCGCTCTTTTTGGCTTGCTCGAAAAGGTCACGCACCCGGCTAGCGCCGACGCCAACAAACATCTCGACAAATTCCGAACCGGAAATCGAGAAGAAAGGCACTCCTGCCTCACCTGCCACTGCCTTAGCCAGCAGAGTTTTGCCGGTTCCAGGAGGGCCTACCAGCAATACCCCTTTGGGGATCTTTGCTCCAACCGCCGTGAAGCGATCAGGATTCTTGAGAAAGTCAACGACTTCTGTGAGCTCGAGCTTGGCGCCCTCGATACCGGCCACATCGCCGAACGTCACCTGAGTTTGCGGCTCCATTTGAAGCCGTGCCTTGCTCTTGCCAAAATTCATGGCCTGATTGCCACCGCCACCCTGGGCGCGACGAAGCAGGAAAAACAAACCACCCAGCAGTAGCAGCGGAAAGATCAGACTGCCCACCGCTTGCTGCCAAGCCGCCGGCTCACGGCTGGGTTGGACGGCGATGTCGACGTTGTGGTCTGTGAGCAGCTTGAGCAAATCCTTGTCAGGTGCCAGGTTGACCACCGCGCGACGACCATCGTTTTCGACCACTTGAGCTGTGCCCCTGTCTGGGGAAATCAGCACCCGTGACACCTCGTTGGCCTGAACCGCCTCAACGAAGTCGCTGTAGCGCAAGGTGCGTGGAGCATTGGCCGGGTCAGGCCGGTCAAGGAAAGCAGTCCCCACTGCGATCATCACGATCACGAGAAGGACATAGAGCCCTGCGTTGCGCCAGCGCTTTTTCAAGAACCTTGCCTCAGCTGAGAAGTCAGTTACGGAATGTTAACCGGCTGCGGCCCGCAGCACTTCAACCACACTACGGAAGGCGAACCACTCTGGGATTTCTTCGCCACCACGCAGCATCTGACGGAATTGGGTGCCGCTTAGCTTGCGGATGTGCAGGCCTCTGGCCTCGGCATGTTCAGCGGTCACGTAGCCCTCCTCCTCCGTGTAGACGAGGTTGAGCGAGGGCACGGTCTCCATCCCAAGCTCTGCAGCGTTGTCGCGGGCAAAATCCTGGGCTTGGTAGGGGCCGTAGAAGTCTTCACCGCTGAGGGAGCTTTTGCAGCCGGCCATGTCGCGGCCAATGATGAAGTGGGTGCAGCCGTAGTTCTTGCGGATGATCATGTGCTGCAGAGCCTCCCGAGGGCCGGCCATGTGCATCGAGTAGGGCAAGTAAGCCCAGCGAATTCGGGCGTTATTCACCTCAGCCGCCAGCCGCTCGTAGGTCTGGAAGCGCACCTCGCCGGCAATGTCGTCGTCCTGGGTGGGGCCGCAGGTGGGGTGCACCAGCACCACACCCTGCTCACTGACGTTGGCTGCTTCGAGAGCCCGGGTAAACAGCTCGTAGTGGGCGCGGTGAATGGGGTTGCGGCACTGGAAGGCCACCACGCTCTGGCCTTCGGGGAGGGTGGCGCGCACTTCAGCGGGCGTTTTGCAAGGGAAAACCCGGCAGGGCAGCTCCAGACCCTGAACGCAGCCGCCGAGGTAGATGCGACCCCGCTCGGTGGCAATCATCTTCACCGCCGGATGCTCAATTGAGGTGGTGCCGTAGCAGCCTTGAGCCTCACGCGCCTTGTCGGGCTCCCAGCGGCTCTCCACCGTGAACACTGCCAGCTCTTGGCCGCAATAGGTGAGCAGCAGCAGCTCTCCTACAGCAATCGAAGCATCATCGGTGTCGAAGACGATCGGCAGGCCAAACAACAGGCCGCTGGAGGTGCGGTGGCCTGCCACCACGGCTTCGTAGTCCTGCTGGTGCATGAAGCCACGCAGGGGCGAGAACCCTCCAACTACGAGCAATTCAACATCGCAGGCATTGCGATGGCTGCACTCGATCCGGCGGCTCACCCCAGCCTTCAGGGCCTCGCGCTCAGCCTCCGGCACCACCAGATTCACCAGCGATCCTCCGTGGGGCGAGATCAGGCCAGCGGATTCAGCAGCGGTCATGGAGAGCAGCACGGTGTGGGCTGGATTCTCCCAGACAAGCGGGAGCGGAAGTCCAAGGCACCAATAAAAAAGGCCCCATATGGGGCCTCACAAACAGCAGCCAAAACCTGAGTGGTTAAACGGAAGTCTTCAGACCTGCTCGAGGCGGCCGTAGAGCTGGCCGACGATTTTGACGTCAACGACGGCCTTGGTTCCCATATCGGAGTCGGAGGGCTGAATAGCGGTGAAAACGCCAGCAAACTCGCCGGTGCTGGGATCAACCTTCGTGATTGAGAGATTCATGGTGCCAGAGCCGTCCACATAGCGCTTAACGGTTTCGCCAGTGAACTCATCTCCAGCAGGCACCAAGCCAACAGCGCTGCTGTAGCCGGTGGTTAGACCACGACCCTTGGGGTCGAGGAAGTTGCTGGTGCGGTAGCTAGGGGCCCGGTATGGACCGTCGAAATCGGTGCTTGTGGTGAGGGCAGAACCATCTGCAGTCGCCAGTAATTCCTTGCTGGAAAAGGTGAAAGGCACTTCCTCGCCGCCGGGTAACAGCACGGTGATCGGCTGGAAATCGATGCCGCCGAGCTCCTTGAAGCTGAGGCCATCAGCTGTCACAGCTAGATCGCCATAAACCTGATCAAGACTGGAAGTAAAACGAGTCAGAATTTTGCCAGCAACAAACTGGGCCTCCTGGCGCTTGTTAGCAGGCTCACCTTTGACATACACCTCAGCTGGATGCATGCAAATTTCTCGCAACTGATATTTGACAGAGGGATCGAGGGCAATTGAGCCTCGGGCCGATTCGGGCAAGGTTGGGCAATCGTTGGCCAGACCTGTGTTGTGGATGTCTTCGTAGGTGAGATTGGCTCGATCCACTGCCTTGGCCCCACCGCTGCACGCGGTCACCAGGGTCAGGCACAGCGCCAGCACGAGGGCCAGCAGAGGACGGAAACTCATGAGGAACACCGCAGAGACGGTGGGTGGGAACTGGGCTGTCGCTGATCTTACCGGTGCTAATCAGCGATTCCCCGTACGATGTCGCGGCTCTCAACAACCTGTATGGGAGAGCCCGACGCGAGCGCAGAGCAACAACCTTCATGAGCCTCACCCCACCCCAGCAAAGCCGCCTCGCCAGCCAGCTGCAGCAACTAGAGGAGCTGGCAAACGAGCTTCAAGGCCAGCCTGAAGCTCTGCTGGCCCTGCTGCGACAGCTAGAGCAGCTACATCGCTCCATTCAGGATGGCCCCTTTCGAGGCAGCCTTCCAGCCGACCGCAGCCAGCTTTTTAGCCTGCTGCAAAGCGTGGAGCGCAGTGGGGGTTGGCCCTACATCCCGAGGTTGCAACTGCGCACCTTCATGGAGCTGCTCCAGAACGAAGACGCAAGCGCCGATTCCCTGGCGGCCTAAGCCATTACCTACGGACGCAGGGCGGTAAGCAACTGTTGAGCGATTGCCAGCTTCGATCCCAACTGGATGCGTTGCTCACCGCCCTGCGCCCCAAGCAACCAGCCGTGGTTGCTTGGGGCGCCAAATCCCGCATCAGCCTGATCAATCGGATTGGCGAACAGCAGGTCGCATCCCTTGCGAGCCCACTTGGCACGGGCCTCAACCAACACCTCACCCGATTGGGCCGCAAAACCCAAAATTCGCTGCCCGGGGGGCCGGCGATTCACCAGACCAGCCAAAAGATCGGGCACCGGTTGCCAGCCGGAGGTGAGCTCAACGGCTAGCTCGTCCTTAGTGAGTTTGTGGGCGAGCGGATGCTGGCGGCGATGGTCGGCCACTGCCGCTGCCATGGCAATGGCAGCGGCAGTGGGTTGGAGACGCACCAAGGCCTGCTCCATTTCTGCCGCCGTTTGCACCGGCACGCAAGCCAAGCCCTCCAGCCACTGGGAGTCCAAGGCCAACGGACCATGCACCAGCGTCACCTCAGCCCCACGCAACCGGGCGGCTTGGGCCAGCAGCACACCCATCCGCCCGGTACTCAGGTTGGTTAGACAGCGGGCAGGATCGAGCGGTTCGCGGGTGGGGCCGGCCGTAACCAATAGCCGCAGCCCAGCCCAGTCCCGCTGCCAGCCCCACAGCTGCAGACACTCCAGGGCCAATAGAAGTTGTTGCGGCTCAGCCATGCGACCGTCGCCCTGCCGGTCGCAGGCCAGCAATCCCGCCCCAGGTCCCAAGGGCAACACCCGTTCAAAACTCTGCAGCAGCTCCCAGTTACGGCGCACCCCTTGAGAAGCCCACATCGCCGTGTTCATCGCCGCAGCCGCCAGCACCGGCGCCTCGGTTGCCAGCAGGGTGCTGGCCAGCAGGCTGTCAGCCAAGCCATGCACCCAGCGACCCAGGCTGGTGGCACTTAAGGGCGCCACCAGCACCAATTCCGCCCATTCGGCCAGCTCCACATGCAGCGGTCTGGGGGCGTGGTGGCTCCACTGATCCGCCTCGAGATTGCAGGGATTTCGGCTCAGGCTGGCAAGGGCAACTGGACTCACCAGTTGGGCTGCCGCCGGGGTAAGCAGGCAGCGCACCTCCGCGCCGCACTGCACCAAGGCACTCACGACTAGGGGCAGCTTGACAGCTGCGATGCTGCCGCTGATACCCACCAACACGCGGCGACCCGCCAACGGGTGCATCAGAGGGTCTGCGCATGCCGGCGGGTCAGTCCTCATCAAAGGGTTCCTGGTCCACTAGATGCACATAGGGGCGAGCCAACTCCGGTTGATGAATCGCCAGGGCGCGCATCAGATGCCAATCCGCCAATCCGTCAAAGGCACTGGGGTAGTCGTCTTCCTCCAGTCGGCGGGCGAGCTCGGCGATCGCGGCTTCATCGAAAGCGGCGAGCCGTTCGGGGGTGATCGACGCGTTCATGGAGTGTTGGTAGGGATGTGGAGTCGGGGATAATGGGCCTGTCGGGATGTCGAACAACCCGGACCAGGGGAATTAGCTCAGCTGGTAGAGCGCTGCGATCGCACCGCAGAGGTCAGGGGTTCGAGTCCCCTATTCTCCACTTCTACTGACAAATGTGCTTCCGGTCAGCCCTATGGATTGGCACCCTGACGCCGAAGCGAAACTCAAGGAAGTGCCGTTTTTCGTAAGGCCGGCGGTGCGGCGACGGATCGAAACCATGGCCCAAGAGGCTGGTCTTAGCGCGATCGATGCCCCCTTCTACGAGCAGGCCAAGGCACGGTTTGGCCAGAAGTAAACCGGCGATGCGGTAAAAGGGTGTATTGGTAGAACACCCATCAATGTCGCAGTCGAAGCGCGAACAGGTGGTTAGCCACTTGCGGTACATCCGCCAGGAGCTCCGAGAAATGCATCAAGGAGTTATGGATGACGGCCTACTTCCCGAAGCCGGCGAGGTTCGGGGGGTTATGGCCCAGATGGAAGCTCTGCTAGAGCTCCTCGAGGGTAAATCCTCTCGCAAGAAAGACAGCGACGGTTGAGGTGCAAGCTGGGCGGCTCCCCCAGGACGTCAAGCGGCCAGGGACGCTCTGGCAAACGTCTACAAGCCGTTGATTGGTCACCATGTAGACGCTTTTGTAAATCAGTCCCCATCACCCAGCCTGGGCCCTCGGTCTCAGGCTTTTTTATTGGAATCCCCTATATGTAGCGGCAAAAGGCTTCGAACACACCAGAGATGGTGTAGACAGGGATTGGCAGGGCACGGGCCGGGTGATGGGGATCACCGCCAGCGGCATCCCTGCCTTCCATTTTGGCTTTCGCTGATACTCGTTCAGCCGTGATTGCCACACCCCCCGAATCGAGATACCAGAAGACCCGCTTCCAGGAAAGGATCGCCCAAGCCAGGTCAACACTGGAAAACTGGGCTGCAAATCCTTGGCGGCGTTTATCTCTGCTGCTGATCGTGTTGCTGATCAGCTTCAGCATTGGCGGAGCCGTCGGCTCGATCACCGGCACCCTGGCCAAGCTCGACCCGGTGGGGGCCCTGATCTGCGTGGCGGCCATCGAGCTGGCCATTCGCGCCAGGGGCCCGCTGATACGTCGTGGTGGTGATGCACTCGTGCTGCAGTTGCTCGACATGACTCGGATCGGCTTGCTCTACGGCTTGCTGCTTGACGGCTTCAAGTTGCTCTAATTCAACTGCTGCAAAGCTTTTCAGGCCAACGGTTCTGCCGCGGCCAGCAGATAGAGCAGGGCCATGCGCACTGGTATGCCATTGCGAACCTGCTCCTCTACCAGTGAAACGGCGGGATCATCGAGCACATCTCCAGCCAGCTCCACGCCCCGATTCACCGGGCCCGGATGCAGCAGGGGCACGGACGGGCCGCAGAGGGCTAGGCGCGCTCGGGTGATGCCGAATTGCCGGTGATAGGTGTCGAGGCTGGTGAGCAGGTGCTGATGCATGCGCTCCTTCTGCAGTCTCAGAGTCATCACCGCATCGGCCCCGGCTAGGGCCGCCTCCAGGTTGCGCTCAATCCGCACTGGGCCCCGCGCCGCCACCGGATCGGCCGCCTGGCCTGGCGGGGGGGCGGCCACAAAGTCAGCGAAGGCATCCGGCAGCAGGGTGGGCGGGCCGCAGAGCACCACCTCGGCGCCGCAGGCGGTGAGGGCCCAGAGGTTGGAGCGGGCCACGCGGGAGTGGAGCACATCGCCCACGATCACGATGCGCTTGCCCCGCAGGGCCGCGGGTGTGGGGGCTTCAGGGGCGAAGTGGCGCGCCAGGGTGAACAGATCCAGTAGCCCCTGGCTGGGGTGGCTGTGCAGGCCATCGCCGGCATTGAGCACCGCCACCCGCTCACCGGCCCGGTCGAGATCGGCCGCCAGGCTCTGGGGCACGCCGGCGCAGCGATGGCGCACCACCAGCACGTTGGCGCCCATGGCCACGTAGGTGCGGGCCGTATCGAGCAGGCTCTCACCCTTGCTCAAGGAGCTGGAGGAAGGCGAGAAGCTCTGCACATCGGCGGAGAGCCTCTTGGCCGCCAGCTCAAAACTGCTGCGGGTGCGGGTGCTGGGCTCAAAGAACAGGCTGGTCATCAACCGCCCCTGTAGGGCCGGCAACTTGCGGGCACCGGCCACCGGCAGGGCTCGAAAGCGCTGGGCCAGGGTCAGCACGGTGGTGAAATCATCCAGCGAAAAGGCCGCCAGATCCAGCACGTGGCGATGGCTCCAGCTGCTCAAGGGGTGCGGCGACTAATAAAGCCAGGTTAGGGGCTGACTTGCGCTGGCTAAATCTGACAGATTTCCTGCAGCTCAAGCCACAATCCCTACAGCAGCTCGGGACAAAGAGGCGGGAAGCTGCGGCGTCGCTCAGGGGTGAGGCAAATATCAGCATGCAGCTGCAGAGGCACCAAGGCGTCAGCAACTGCAGGAGCAATTGTTATAGCCCCAGCAGGCTCATCAATCCCCTCAACCGTTAACGGGATTTTCAAGAGATGGCTGCCCAATCCGCTGAGGCTCACGGCACCGGTGCAGGGGGCGGCCGATCACCCCTGACCCGCCTGCTGACGCTGCGGCTGGCCCGCAAATACCAGCGCCAGGGAAGGTCCTGGCCCTGGCTGATGCCGATGCGGCTGGTTTGCATCAGGTCGGCCGCGGCCAAATTTGCCAGCTCTGACGGGCGCGGCGCTATGAACAACCCCCGATCGGGATGCACCAGCTGGGCGTCGTGGGTGCGATCGATGCCAAAGCAGCGTGCCAGTAGGGCTGGACCCGCCGCCAGCCGCTCCGGCTTACCAGGAATGGCAACGGCGCGCAGCAGCACCCCATTGGCCCAGTTGGGTTTATGCGTCACCACGTTCACGCAGTGGTGAATGCCATAGCTCACATACACATAAAACCGCCCAGGCTCACCAAACAGGGTTTCGTTGCTGGGAGTGCGGCGGCGATAGCCGTGGCAGGCGGGCTCCTCCTGGGAATACGCCTCCGTTTCCACAATCACGCCCCACAGCAACTCGCCTGAGGCTTGGCGCTTCATCAGCAGACAGCCGATCAGCTCGGGGGCAACGACCTCGGCGGGGCGGGCGAAAAAGGCCCTTGGCAATGAATTCACCACAAGATCGACGTGTTGCTCGCCACAGGGAGCAGCCGCCAGCAGACTGAAATCCTTAATGTCAAGACTTGGGCCCGCCATGCACTCCGCCGGTTTCTCCCTCGCCACCGTGCTGATCTTTGGCAGCGGCTTATTTGTGCTTGCCACCCTGTTTTTTGGCACCAAAGGCGGCTACTACGACACCGACGACTACGACGGCAACGGCACGGCTCACTGACCCTGA
>ERZ887851.2755-NODE-2755-length-13487-cov-6.978261_pt1 | contig 13487 bp, 9 predicted proteins | sample MGYA00521100_ERZ887851 | MGnify/ENA primary metagenome ERZ887851 (study PRJEB32303, sample SAMEA104408602) | aquatic metagenome | biome: Brackish water; feature: Pelagic; material: water | place: Baltic Sea | collected 2014-06-06T16:11:00 | depth 11,444 m ...
TAAAAAATAAATGTATAAAAAAAGTCCTAACAAATTGTTAGGACCTTATACTATTTTAGAAACTATAATTTAGTTTTTCTTTTTCGTTTTCCCTTTGCTTTTAGATCCAACTCTAGACATTGCACATCTAAACCCGATGTAATCTGTAGCCATATCTTGTGGGAAGTAGCGTCTTTGAGCTGGGTCTAACCAATACTCTCTATCTTTCCATGATCCACCTTTATAAACTCTAACTTCATCATTAATTAAAGACGTTCTGTTATTCCCTTTGTCGTATTCTCTAATAATATTTCCTAAAGAATCTCGTGAAATATTATGCTTAGGCGAATTATACATTTTTCTAGTTGCAGATGATTTTTCACCATCTAATTCTTCATCATCATTAAAGCTTTCAAAATAACGAGAAGAACGTTTATCACCATCTCTAAAGTTTATTTCATCACTTTTATCGAAATTAGCTCTTAAATACGTTTCGTTTTCATCAACAGGAACTTGTAATATTTCACCAGGTAAGTTTCTAGCAACTACTTTTCCGTTAGATAAGGTATCGTAAACAATATCATCAGAGGTTACAACTTTTACTGTACCATCTTCATTTAAAGCGTTTTTAGTGTATACGTTTCCACGGTAATAGTTGAAGTCGTTAAACTCATCATCAATAATAGGTCTGTAAACATCAGCTACCCATTCGGCAACATTACCAGCCATATCATATAAACCAAAATCATTAGGGTCATAAGATTTAACAGCGTTAGTAATATCAGCACCATCGTCAGACCAACCTGCAATACCGCCGTAATCACCTTTTCCTTGCTTAAAGTTAGCCATTTGATCACCACGTATTTTACGTTTCCCTGAACGCGTATACTGTCCATCCCATGGGTATTTTTTACGACCACGGTACAAGTTAAAACTTCTTATTTCGCTTAGTCCTAAAGCGGCATATTCCCACTCAGTTTCTGTTGGTAGTCTGTATTTTGGACCAATGACACCGCTTTCACGAGTAGCATAAATGCCAGTTTCATTACCATCTGCATCTACACTTGCATTTCTATTTCTTCTTCTAGGACTTTCAGTTTCATCACCTGTGTCAAGTCCAGAAGGATCATTGATATATCTATCTACGTTAAAATTATTTTCTGGATCTGTATTTGCAACGTTTATGTTACGATATCCAGCATTCTTAAGCGATAATTCAGCAACACGATCAGAACGCCATTGTGCATATTCTACAGCTTGAATCCAACTCACTCCTACTACAGGATATTCTTTGTAGGCAGGATGACGTAAATAACTTTCAGTCATAACTTCGTTAAATCCTAAACGGTTTCTCCAGACTAATGTGTCAGGCAAAGCTCCTGCATATATTTTTTTATAAAAATCGTCATCAGGTGAATAAGTTCTTTTCAAGTAGTCTAAATACTCAACATACATTAAGTTAGTTACCTCTGTTTCATCCATGTAAAAAGACTGAACGTGTTGCTGATTTGGAGTATTATTCCAATCATGCATCACATCGTCTTGTACACGACCTTTAGTAAATGTACCACCTTCTACAAAAACTAATCCAGGAGAAGTTTCTTGTTCTTTGAAGTCTGTATTGTACTGGAAACCACCTTCTCTGGAGTTAATCTCCCATCCAGTCGCTCTAGAGCTATTTTTTGAACTCGAAGATTTTTTACAACTCGTCGAAGCGACTGCTAGTGCTAAAACTAATAAAACCTTGAATGCTACTACTTTTTTCATATCCATACTTTTAAGTAAGCTAATAATAATTTTGGAGCTGCAATATAGGAATTAAACCGAATAACGCAAGCTGTTTTGTGCATTTTAACCAAAAAATAGTGTATTTCGTCCTATTTTTTATGTATTACAACGATGATTTTGACCTTTTAAACCATAGTTTTGTGTTGTATTAACGCATGTTTTCCTAATTTATTATTGTATTTTTGAATCTGTTTTAAAAATTGTTGTTTTTTTAATAATAACAAGGCATTAACGACGTTATTTTACCAATGAAAAAGAATATTTTAGTTTTACTGTTGATTATTTCAACTGGGTTACATGCGCAACAAAAGCGATACAATTTAGTTTGGGAGAAGGCTCAAACGCTTTCAGGAGAAAATTTTTCAATGGAGGTGCCTTCATTTGATAAAGCATATTTTAATTATGATTTAGAAAAAGGCTTAATATTTTCAGATCAATGGGAATCGAAAGGCTTGGTCAATGAATCTTCAGTTACAGCAACTAATGTTGTATATCAGTCGATATCTAAAGTAGATTTAAAAGACTTAGATTTAAATAAAATACCTAATAAATTAGTATTCAGCTTAGAAAATTCAGTAGCAAGAAATAAGACTTATACCTTTTTTCAACTGTCGCCTATTATAAAGGATGAAAATGGAGGTTATAAAAAAGTAACTTCATTTCAAATAAATTATAAGAAAGGCTCTGATAGCAAATCTGCATTGTTAAGAAGCAATAAGGCTTCAGCAGTTGTAACTAATTCCGTTTTAAACTCTGGGGAATGGTATAGGTTTTATGTGGATACTACAGGGGTTTTTAAACTATCAAAAAGTTTTTTACAACGTTTAGGTGTTAAAGTGAATACTGTAGATCCTAGAGCTATTAAATTATTTGGTCATGGTGGGCGCATGATTCCTTACACAAACTCTGTTGCTTACCCTTATGATGTTCCTGAAAATGCCATAAAATTTGTAGGTGAAGAAGATGGTGAGTTTAATACGAATGACTATATATTATTTTACGCTCAAGGCCCTAAAGAATACAATCAAGAGAGTAGAACTCACATAAATTGCTATACGGATAAAACATATTATTATATTAATATAAGTTCTGGGAATGGAAAACGCATCCAACAATTTAACCAGCCTGAGGGAACAATAGATATGGTTATTGATACTTTTCAGGATTATCAATATCACGAAATTGATGCGTATAATCTCATCTCTCTAGGAAGGCGTTGGTTTGGAGATAAATTTGATGTGGATAGTTCTAAGGAATTTGAATTTAATTTTCCGGATTTAGTGACTTCAGAACCCGTAGATTTAACTGTTTCTGTGGCAACAGCTACAAGGAGTGATAGTCAAATGAATGTAAGTGTTAATAATGTTGCCGTGTCATCTATATTTGTTGGGGGTGTATCCACACCAACTTTAGCTAATGGGAATTCTTACCGTGGTCGTGTAGATGTGAATACGTCCAAGATCACGGTCGGTCTGGACTTTGATAATTTAGGGAACCCAAGTACTATCGGTTATTTAGATTTAATAGGTATTGAAGCCACCCGTAAATTAAACTTTGATAATAAACAGTTTCTGTTTAAAAACAAAGATGTTGCATCAACTTCCGGTATTGTACAATATAATATGACGAATACGTCTGCACTTTCAGAAATTTGGGAAGTAACGGATAGTTATAACGTTTCAAATTATGTGAATACAGATGAAACTTCAACCTTAAGTTTTACAGCGGCTCTCGGAAGTTTAAAAAGCTATGTTGCAGTATCTCCTTTAGACTATTTTGAACCTAAATTTGATTCGAAAACCATAATTAATAATCAAAATATAAAAGGGACTATTTTTCAAAATGCCCAAGGAAGTTTTCAAGATGTCGATTATATTATCGTAACACCAAATAACATGTTGAATGATGCCGAACGTTTAGCTCAAATTAATCGAAATCAATACGATTTAAATGTCAAGGTTGTTGGTCTAGATGAGATTTACAACGAATTTAGTTCGGGAAATCAAGATATTGGTGCTATCAGAAATATGGTAAAATATGTTTACGATAATGCGAGTACGCCAGAAAATAGGATAAAATATTTATGTTTATTCGGTGATGGATCTTATGATTATAAAGATCGTATTCGAAACAACACCAACATTGTTCCTTCTTGGTACTCATATAGTAGTTTTAGTTTAGCCACCTCATTTGTTTCTGATGATTTTTATGGGATGATGGATGATAATGAAGGGACTATGATTTCAAGTAATAGATTAGACATTGCTGTGGGTCGAATTTTGGCAGACACGCCTCAAAGAGGAAAAGAAATGGTTGATAAAATCGAATCTTACTATGCTAAAGAAGCTTATGGAAGCTGGCGAAACAGTGTTTTAGTAATTTCTGATGATAATGATGATAAACTTTATGGTGCTTTGCAAGAGACTACAGATGCTATAGGCGATTTAATATCGCAAGAAAAGCCTTTTATGAATGTAACAAAAGTTCATTCAGATGCTTTTCAGCAAGAATCGTCAGCAGGAGGAGATAGATACCCTATAGTGACTAACGAAATAGTTAATGCCATTGATAATGGTGCCTTGGTAGTGAATTATTTTGGCCATGGTGGCGAAGAAGGTTTAGCACAAGAACGCATTTTGTTAAAGCCTGATATTACTGGGTTTCGTAATTTTTGTAAACTCAATTGTTTTGTAACTGTAACTTGCGAATTTACAAGATTTGACAATCCATTTAGAGAAACCGCAGGAGAATTTACATTTTGGAATAAGGAAACGGGAGCCGTGGGATTAATTACGACGACCCGACAAGTTTTTGTAAATTTCGGAATTACCTTTAACAGAGAGTTAGGACAATATTTGTTTTCTTATAGCGATAACGATACGTATGATGATGACGAATATCCTACTATGGCAGAGGCTTTAAGATTAGCAAAAAACGACCCGTCACTTTCTGGAAACAGTCAAAAAAACTTGGTCTTTTTTATTGGTGATCCAGCCATGAAATTAGCCTTTTCAAAACCAAATATTAAACTCACGAAAATTAATGATGTCCCTATTGCGCAGGCAACAGATACTTTAAAAGCATTGAGTTATGTGAAGTTAGCAGGAGAAGTTACCGATGTTTCTGGTAATCTTCTAAATAATTACAGTGGTACATTATCAACGACTATCTATGATAAGGGCATTAGCAGGCAAACACTAGCTAATGATGGTATAAGGCAAAATGGTGAAGTTATAAAATTAGATTTCACTACCCTCGGTGAAATAATATTTAGAGGGCAAGCCTCAGTGAAAAACGGTCAATTTGAATTTGATTTTGTTGTACCAAAGGATATTGGTATTCCAGTAGGTTTTGGTAAAGTGAGTTTCTATTCTAAAAATGAATCTTCAACTGAAGATCAAGCTGGAGCAACTATAAATACGGTTAGAATTGGGGGCTTAAATGAAAATGCACCTGAAGATAATACAGGACCAGTGATCACGCTTTATATGAATGATGAAAATTTTGTTACAGGTGGTATTACTAATGAATCGCCCACATTATTAGCAAAAATGGAAGATACGAATGGTATAAACACGGCAAGTGGTATTGGTCATGATATAGTAGCCATTATTGATGGTGATGAAACGAATCCGTTTGTTTTAAACGATTATTACCAAACAGATGTTGACGAATATACTAAAGGGACAGTAAGTTTTCCGTTTAGAGATTTAGAGCCAGGGTTGCATACATTAACTTTAAAAGCTTGGGATGTTTATAATAACTCTTCAATATCTGAAATACAGTTTATTGTATTTGATAAAGACCAAAGTTTAGTGATTAATAATGTGCTTAATTATCCAAATCCGTTTGTTAATTATACAGAATTTTGGTTTAACCACAATAGTTCTGAACCTTTAGACGTTTCTATACAGATATTCACTGTTTCAGGGAAGTTGGTTAGAACTTTAAATGGACAAACCACAGGAGGTATTAAAACGACGAGTTCTTTATCTAGAGATATGGTTTGGGATGGAAGAGATGATTTTGGAGATAAAATAGGTAAAGGGGTTTATATTTATAAGCTTAAAGTACATTCAAGCTTATTAAATAAAACAGTGGAAAAAATTGAGAAACTTGTAATACTATAATAAAAAATTATATTTGCTAAATAAAATTTAATTCATGAAGAATCAAATATTACTATTGTTAGCCTTTGCTTTTATTTTGAAAGCTAGTGCACAAGAAACTGTCATTTTTCCTAATCAAGATAGAAGGGTTATCACCACAGGAGTCCCTTTTTTACTAATTGCTCCTGATGCTAGGGCAGCTGCCCTGGGAGATATGGGAGTTGCAACATCAGTTGATGCCTTTTCACAACAATGGAACTCATCAAAATATGTGTTTTCTGAAGCTAAATCAGGTCTTGGGGTAAGTTACACGCCTTACTTGAGTAAATTAGTGAATGATATTTTTTTAGGAAATGTTACTTACTTCAATAGAATTGATGAACGTAGCGCATTTGCAGTTAGTTTAAAATATTTTTCGTTAGGTGATATAGAATTTGTTACTGATGAATTTTCGGAAGCATTAATACAAAGACCAAACGAGTTAACTGTTGATGCATCATATGCACTACGTTTATCAGATCAATTTGGTATGTCTGTAGCGATGCGCTACTTGCGTTCAGATTTAAGATTAGATGGGGTGGATGGCGATGCAACACCTGCGAGTACTTTTGGTGTCGATATTTCTGGATATTATCAAAGTGAAGAGGAAGCATATAGCGATTTTAATGGGCGTTGGAGAGCAGGATTCGCAATTCAGAACATTGGTCCAAAATTTAAATATGATGAAGGCGGGCAAGAAAATTTTCAACCTACTAACTTAAGATTAGGAGCAGGATTTGATTTTATTTTTGATGATTATAATAAAATAGCTGTTACAGCAGAAATAGCTAAACTATTGGTTCCAACACCACCTATTTATGGTTTTGTAGATACTGATGGCGATGGAAATCAAGACAGTGATGAATCAACAATAATTGTTGAAGGGCAAGATCCGGATGTAAGCTTTTTATCTGGAATGTTCCAGTCATTTGGTGATGCACCTGATGGGTTTAGTGAGGAATTAAAAGAGTTTACTTGGGCACTTAGTGCAGAATATTTATACCAAGATTCATTTGCGTTTAGAGCAGGTTATTTTAATGAGAGTGAAGATAAAGGCGCTAGAAAATTCTTAGCGTTAGGAGCTGGATTTAAGGCAAATGTTGTAAATATAGATTTGTCGTACTTGTTTTCTGCATCCAAAGTACAAAGTCCTTTAGAAAACACCTTACGTTTCTCGTTAACGTTTAATATTGGTGCTGGCGAGTATAATGAATATTAGTAAAATTTAAATAAATTTATAAAAAAACTATTGCTAATTAGCAATAGTTTTTTTGTTTATACCAATGTAATTCTATAGTTACATTGGTATTATAATGGTTTCTTAAAATTATTTAAATACATTTGATTATGAAGGAAATAAAAATAGAATCTACATTATATGTTTTTGATAATGTTAACGAACTTCCAAATGAAGCATTATCACTAATGCAAAAAGCTATTGAAGCTAGAGGAAAGGCTTATGCACCATACTCTAAATTTTATGTTGGAGCTGCATTACTTTTAGATAATGGACAGGTTATTACAGGTAATAATCAAGAAAATGCATCGTATCCTTCTGGCTTATGTGCAGAGCGTACAGCTATTTATTATGCTGGATCTCAGTTTCCCGATTCAAAGATAATACGTATGGCTATTTCGGCAGGGTCAAAAAGAAATCAGACAACAAAACCTATTCCACCTTGCGGAGCTTGTAGACAGGCCATTGCAGAGTATGAGATAAAACAAGAATCTCCAATAGAAATCTATTTTATGGGAGAAACAGGGGCGGTTGCTAAATCTAATTCGCTCGCTAACTTATTACCGCTCGTGTTTGATAAGTCGGTGCTATAACGTTGCAATTTTTCAGATGTATAAGTAATTGTTGTAAAAATTAATAATTGGTTAACCTAAGTAGCTTAGATTGCTTTTTTTGATATTTTTTATACTTTCGGCATATTGCACTTCTTCAATACACTACAAAGTATTACTTTTGTATTTCGCTTATTAATATTATAATAATATTCAATGCAAAAAATCACAAAAGAGGTTTACCTCAAATGGTATGAAGACATGTTATTCTGGAGGAAGTTTGAAGACAAACTTGCTGCCGTCTACATTCAACAAAAAGTAAGAGGTTTTCTTCATTTATATAACGGTCAAGAAGCAGTTTTAGCAGGCGCTTTACATGCTATGGATTTGACTAAGGATAAAATGATTACTGCTTATCGTAATCACGTTCAACCCATAGGTATGGGTGTAGATCCTAAACGTGTTATGGCAGAATTATATGGAAAAGTGACAGGAACTTCCAAAGGTATGGGAGGGTCTATGCATATTTTCTCTAAAGAGTTTAGATTCTATGGCGGTCATGGAATTGTAGGAGGTCAAATCCCTTTAGGAGCAGGAATTGCATTTGGTGATAAATATCACGATGTTGATGGTGTAACTATCTGTTGTTTTGGAGATGGTGCTGCACGTCAAGGATCATTACATGAAACATTTAACTTGGCTATGCTTTGGAATTTACCAGTTGTGTTTGTTTGTGAAAACAATGGCTATGCTATGGGTACTTCTGTAGAGCGAACTGCAAACCATACTGAAATATGGAAATTAGGTTTAGGTTACGATATGCCATGCGGTCCAGTTGATGGTATGAATCCAATTAAAGTTGCTGAAGCTTTTGATGAAGCCATTCAAAGGGCACGTAAAGGTGGTGGGCCAACATTTTTAGAATTAAAAACGTATCGATATCGAGGGCACTCAATGAGTGATGCTCAGCATTACAGAACGAAAGATGAGGTTCAAGAATACAAGAAGATAGACCCTATTACACAAGTAAAAGATGTTATTCTTGATAAGAAATATGCTACTGAAGATGATATTAAAGTAATTGATAAACGCGTAAAAGCGCTTGTGGCAGAATGTGAAAAATTCGCAGACGAATCTCCATACCCAGAAAAGCAACAGCTTTACGATATGGTTTACGAGCAAGAAGATTATCCATTTATTCAACACAAAATATAAGATATGGCAATAGTAGTAAACATGCCGCGTTTAAGCGATACAATGGAAGAAGGAACCGTTGCTGCTTGGTTAAAAAAAGTAGGAGATAAAATTGAGGAAGGTGATATTTTAGCTGAAATAGAAACTGATAAAGCCACAATGGAGTTCGAATCTTTTAATGAAGGCACATTGCTTCATATTGGCGTTCAAGAAGGCGAAACTACAAAAGTAGATGAGCTTTTAGCAATTATTGGTGATGAAGGAGAAGATATTTCTGGTTTGTTAAATGGAGGTGGTAACGCTTCCGCGGAAGCGAAAGAAGAAGAAAAGAACGAAAACGTTACTCCTAGTGCAGTCGAAGCGTCTCAAAAAGACGTTTCTCAAGATTTACCAGAAGGTGTTATAGTGGTTACTATGCCGCGTTTAAGTGACACCATGGAAGAAGGAACTGTTGCGACTTGGTTAAAGAACGTTGGAGATACGGTTGAAGAAGGCGATATTTTAGCAGAAATAGAAACAGATAAAGCAACTATGGAATTTGAATCATTCCAATCTGGTACGTTATTAGAAATAGGATTAAAAGAAGGTGAGTCAGCTAAAGTTGATGCTCTTTTAGCTATTATTGGTCCTGCAGGTACCGATGTTTCAGGAGTTGCTTCTAGTTTCTCTGCAACATCAGAACCAGCTAAAAAAGAGGAGGCACCCAAAGTTGCAGCTAATAAGGATGTGCCAAAAGCTGCACCAACTTCAACTCCAAAAACGAGTGTTCCAGCACCAACGGCAGTAACTCAAAACGGACGCTTATATGTGTCACCACTTGCTAAAAAGTTGGCTGAGGAAAAAGGTATCAATTTGGTGAAAGTTCAAGGTTCTGGAGAAAATGGACGTATTATAAAACGTGATATAGAAAATTACGAACCAGCGGCAGCAGGAGTAGCAGCTGCAGTAGGTAAATTTGTTCCTTCAGGACAAGAAGACTTTGATGATATTGATAATTCGCAAATGCGCAAAGCTATTGCAAAAGCATTAACTAACTCTAAGTTTTCGGCGCCTCATTATTATTTAAGTGTTGAGTTTGATATGGAAAATGCTATGGCGTTCCGTGCTCAATTTAACTCGATTCCAGATACTAAGATTTCTTATAACGATATTATTGTTAAAGCATGTGCATTGGCTTTAAAAGAACACCCGCAAGTAAACTCGCAATGGTTTGCAGATAAAATGCGTTTGAATAATCACGTGCATATTGGAGTGGCTGTTGCAGTTCCTGATGGTTTAGTTGTGCCTGTAGTAAGATTTGCTAATGAGCAAACACTACCTCAAATAGGTGCTGCTGTAAAAGACCTCGCAGGAAAAGCAAGAAACAAAAAGTTAACACCAGACGAAATGCAAGGAAGTACCTTTACAGTTTCTAACTTAGGGATGTTTGGTATCGATACATTTACATCGATTATAAATCAACCAAATTCTGCAATACTTTCTGTTGGAAATATTGTTGAAAAACCAGTGGTTAAAAATGGTCAAATAGTCGTGGGTAATACCATGAAATTATCATTAGCCTGCGACCATAGAACGGTTGATGGCGCAACAGGTGCTCAATTCCTTCAAACATTAAAAGGCTATATTGAGAACCCTGTGACTATGCTGGTATAGGTAATTAATAAAATACTAAAAAAAAGCCACTGCAAAAATGCAGTGGCTTTTCTGTTTTTGAGGTACTTAGATAGGGTCAGTTTTTTATTGTAATTGGAAAGGCGTCAAAAGGCTCTACAAGTGCAATAAATAGAACACAAGGTCCCTTGTCAAGACATTTAGCTAAATGTGGTTTTTTGGCAGGACCATAAGCGTAAGAACCCGTTTTCATGAGTTGCGAAGGTTCACCTTCGTATTGGACTTCCATTTCACCTGAGATTAAGATCATGCGTTCTTGAGAATGGTGCCAATGCTTGGGTACTTTTGTGTTTTCAGGAACTTTAAAAAAGACATCTAAATTAGGCTGACTCATATCGCCATGCACCACTGTAAATGTGCAACGTGGTAAAAAAGATGGTGCTGGAAGCCAAACCAAGTCGTTGTCTTGGAATGTTTTGAGTTCTGATTGCTCTTGAGTCGATTCATTTTGGCTTTGAGCAAGGCATAATGTTGGTAATAAAAACAGGAGTATTATATATCCTTTTTTTATTTTGAAATTATTAAATATAGCTTTCATAATGTTAATGTTAGGGTTTAATATTCTGATTAACCCGAAATAAATTATTCGGATCGTACGTTCTCTTTATTTTTGATAAGCGATCATAATTTTGTTTGTAACTCGCCTTTACGCGTTCTTGTCCTTCATCCATCATAAAGTTAGAATAGGCACCACCAGAAGAGTAGGGATGTAATGCTTCCCAGTAATCTTTACACCAACTGGTAATTTTATCTGCATTTACTGGATCTGGGTCAACACCTACTATCACGCCTGCATATTTAGCATCGCGATACGCCCAGGGCGTGTCTGTAGCTCCAACTCTGCTGGCTGCTCCACTAATTGGGTATAAGTGCATTTGAGAAAGAGGCGTTGGTATTTTAGATCCAAAATTTAAATGTTTAGCTCTAACTTCAGGGCCTAGTTCATTAAAAAAATCAGCTCTCCAATACCATTGTAATCCATGAGGCATCAATCCGTCAAATAAAGTTTGAATTGATGGATAGGGCATTTCACCTACGTGAGCAAAAATGGGCTCTAAATCCATAGCAGGCTTTATTAATTTGTCGAATTCTTGTTGATTACCAGTATAACACCATACAATACCGCAATACTTGTTTCCATGTAAAAAATCAGGAAAAGGAGGTCCGGGAATAACCATAGTAGCAATAAATCCATTTAATTCATCAGGTGCATTATTAATGAACTTATGATACCATTCCATGATTTCTTCAGTCCTTTCTATAGGCCATAACGTGGGGCCTCCAATCACATTTTTAACTTTATGAGCTTGAAATTTAAACGACGTAACAATACCAAAGTTTCCACCTCCACCACGAATTGCCCAAAATAAATCAGAGTTTTGGTTAGCATTTACGGTTACAAAAGAGCCATCTGCTAGAACCATATCCGCTTCTAAAAGATTGTCAATCGTCAAGCCGTATTTTCGAGATAAATGACCAACGCCACCACCCAATGTTAGTCCGCCAACACCTGTAGTTGAAATTATACCTGCAGGAACAGCTAATCCAAAAGGATGCGTTGCATGATCGACTTCACCCCAAAGATTACCTCCGCCAACGCGCACTGTATTGTTAGAGGTGTCTACACGAATAAATTTAATACCTGATAAATCAATGACTAAACCGTCATCGCATAATCCTAATCCGCCTCCATTGTGCCCACCTCCTCTAATAGCAATCAATAAATTATTTTCTCTTCCAAAGTTTACAGCAGACATAACATCTGCAACATCAACACACATAACAAACATTCCGGGATGTTTATTAATCATACCGTTATATACTTTTCGAGTTTCGTTATATTCTTTGTTTGTTGGTAAAATAATTTCACCTCTTATCTGTAGAGTAAATGCTTCAATTAATTCAGGGTTTAAATCTTTGACTGGATTTTTCATGTTAAATTAAATTTTGGTTGGTTATTTGCTAATCATCATGCCTTTTAAGGACCATAGGATTGAAAGCACATCTTTTTTAGAATCTTCATCAATATTATTTTTATCGAGAGCCATAAAAATATCATCCATTACATGCATATATTCTGCATGACTGATATTCATACCGGTATGTGCCGTTACCATATCTTTTCCTTTGTAATTATTTGGTCCACCACTGCCAGCACTAAAAAAATCAACTGTATGGTTTTTTATAATAGCTAATTGTTCTGGTTTTTCTTTAAAAGGAAGAAATCTCGCATTTACAGCAGAATTATTCATGTGATTTTCTACCGTATCATCAACAATCATAGAGATGCCATTTCTACCACCTAATCGTTCAAAAAGTGTTTTACTCATAATGTTATAGTTTTGGTTATATTCCAAATCTATATATAGTAAAAGGAACGCACTTCTAAATTTAATTCAAAAAAGTAGAATTTTGAATCATTTATGATTTTATCGAAAACACACCTTAAAGGATATGCTGTTGAATATATTTTGAAGGGAGGATACCGTATTTATCAAGAAAACATTTTGAGAAATAAGCGGCGCTATTAAATCCTGTTTCAAAAGCTATTTCCGAAATATTACCATTTTGTTTATGTAATAACTCTAGAGCTTTGTGTAATCTAAATTCTTTTAAAAATTTATTTGGTGATTGCCCTGTTAATTTAGTCAGTTTTCTATAAAGTTGTGATTTACTAAAACCTAGAGCATTGCTAAAGTCATTCACATGAAAGTTGGGTTTGTCCCATACCTGTTCTACAAAATCAATTAACTGCGTTAGAAACTTTTCTTCATTAGGTTTCAATATTTTAATCATTTTATTATCAATCGCAGCATTTCTATTTTCGCTCTCGTATAATAATTTTACCTCTGTAGTAATTACCAGTTGTTCCTTAACAATATCGCACATACGTGTGGCTAGCGTAATAGCCTCTTCAAA
>ERZ887851.2761-NODE-2761-length-13471-cov-5.997168_pt1 | contig 13471 bp, 13 predicted proteins | sample MGYA00521100_ERZ887851 | MGnify/ENA primary metagenome ERZ887851 (study PRJEB32303, sample SAMEA104408602) | aquatic metagenome | biome: Brackish water; feature: Pelagic; material: water | place: Baltic Sea | collected 2014-06-06T16:11:00 | depth 11,444 m ...
GAATCAATGATCAAGTGGCCAATATCATCAATGCACAGTTGTTGTTCTTGGAGTCAGTTGACCCGAAAAAAGACATTCAAATCTACTTAAACTCTCCAGGCGGTGGAGTTTACGCTGGATTAGGTATTTACGATACTATCCAATACATCAAACCAGATGTGGCAACGATTTGTACAGGAATGGCTGCTTCAATGGGAGCCGTTTTGATGTGCGCAGGTACAAAAGGAAAACGTTCCGCTTTGAAACATTCACGCGTTATGATTCACCAACCTTTGGGTGGAGCGCAAGGACAAGCATCTGATATCGAAATTACAGCTCGAGAAATTCAGAAATTGAAAAAAGAATTGTACGATATCATTGCTTTACATAGTGGTCAGACCTACGATAAGGTGTGGGAAAATTCAGATAGAGATTACTGGATGACTGCCGAAGAAGCGAAAGCATACGGAATGGTGGATGAAGTTTTGGACAGAGGACCGAAATAATTCAACCTAAAATAACATAAAATAACGGGAAGCCTTCAAAAGCTTCCCGTTTTCATTTGGTGCGCACCCCTATTTATCCGTACTTTTGTGGGATACTAGTCTTGGAAGCGTTCAAGCATAAAAAATATAAGGTGAAAAAAGATACAAGTTGTTCATTCTGTGGAAAAAGTCGTGAAGATGTCGAATTGTTAATCGCTGGTGTAACTGGGCATATTTGCAATAACTGCATTACGCAAGCGCACAATATCATTCAAGAAGAAGAAATGAAAAGTCGTGAGCAAAGTGCTGCTCACCCTGTCAACATACTGAAGCCAATGGAAATCATGGACAAACTCGATGAGTATGTTATCGGTCAATTGGATGCGAAAAAAGTACTTTCTGTTGCTGTTTACAATCATTACAAACGTTTGAATCAACCTGTTAAGAAAGAAGATATAGAAATTGAAAAATCGAATGTAATTCTTGTTGGAAGAACGGGTACGGGTAAAACATTATTGGCAAAGACCATTGCGAAAATGTTGAACGTTCCATTTTGTATTGCCGATGCTACCGTGCTAACGGAAGCGGGTTATGTGGGTGAAGACGTTGAAAGCATTTTATCACGTTTACTTCAAACAGCAGATTACAACGTAGAAGCAGCTCAAAACGGAATTGTTTTCATCGATGAGATTGATAAAATTGCGCGTAAAAGCGACAACCCTTCTATCACACGTGATGTTTCGGGTGAAGGAGTGCAACAAGCCTTATTGAAATTATTGGAAGGAACGGTAGTGAATGTTCCGCCGCAAGGAGGAAGAAAACACCCAGAGCAAAAAATGATTCAAATCGATACCCGAAACATCCTTTTCGTTTGTGGAGGTGCATTTGATGGCATTGAAAGAATTATTGCTTCTCGTGTAAACCGTCAAACGATTGGCTTCTCATCGAACGATGAAGAACGAGTGGATGGTGAAGGAATGCTGAGATACGTAAATCCAACGGACATCAAGACTTTTGGTTTGATTCCTGAATTGATTGGTCGTTTCCCAGTTTTAACGTATTTGGAACCATTGGATGCTGAAAGTTTAAAACGAATATTGACGGAGCCCAAAAATGCTTTGGTGAAACAGTATTTGAAATTGTTTGATATCGATGGAATTCAATTGACCTTCGAAGGTCCTGTATTAGATTTCATTGTTGAAAAAGCGATTGAATTCAAATTAGGAGCTCGTGGTCTTCGTTCCATTTGTGAAGCAATACTTACCGAAGCTATGTTTGAATTGCCTTCAAGCGATATTAAAACATACAAAGTAACATTAGAATATGCTCGTGATCATTTCTCGAAATCGAAAGTGGCGAAACTGAAAGTGGCGTAAGATAATTTCGTTTTTACGACACCTTAAACTTACAATACTTTATCACGCTTCCTCTTTCGGTAAAGAGTTTTTCGTAATGCGTTTTAATATGAAAAATATCGCGTGTTACTTGATCAATGTCGTCCGAAAGATCGTTGTACAAATCCCATGTTATCAAAAGCGGTTCGTATTCACGTTCCTTAATTTCTTCCGTGGTGAATTCAAACAACAAATCACTGTCTGTTTTTAAGTGAATGATTCCACCGGGCTTCAACAACTTTCGGTATTTGTCAATGAATCGCCAAGAAGTCAATCGTTTGTTCGGTTTTTTAGGCTGAGGATCAGAAAAAGTCAACCAAATTTCGTCAATTTCATTTTCGGCGAAACTGTCTTGAATAAAATCGATTTTCGTACGGCAAAACGCCACATTGTCCATTTCGTTTCCCAAGGCTTCAGTAGCGCCTATAAACATTCGACTACCTTTGATGTCCACCCCAATGAAGTTCCTGTCAGGAAAATTTTTTGCTAATCCGACGGAGTATTCTCCTTTTCCACAACCCAATTCCAAGGTAATTGGATGGTCATTTCCAAAATGTTCTTTCCATTTACCTTTCATTTCTGAAACTTCGCCGATGGTTGGCTCAAAGAAATTTGGATAATCTTTAACTGCTGCGAAACGTCTTAATTTGTCTTTTCCCAAAACTTAGTTTAAAATGATTTTTTGACTATAATTGTCAGTCTGAATAAAGTATACTCCGCCAGGGAAATCTCCAAATGGAATCTCCCAGTTTTCTGTTAAAGAAATTGTTTTCAACGTTTTACCATCCATTGAAACTAACTGATAATTCATCAATTCTTTGCTGTGCACATTTACGCCAATCTCCGTGTAGCTGATAAAAAAAGTTTCTTTTAATTTCTCCTCCTTTAAATTCAAACTTGGGCTCGTCAATAAAAAAGTACGATTCGTCACCACTTGATTACTATCCATTCCACCACAAATCAACCATCGACCAGATCCCAATTCGCCAATTCCTCGCAAATCCATCACGCCAAAAGGTTCTGATGCATTGTTTTGATAAGAGTTAGATGGCGAATTCAAATGTAGAATTCTCGTGTCCGGTTGAACACCGCCAGAGCCATTGTAGGCAATTCCGTCGAAATTATATCCTACCGACGCACCACCGATCCAAAACACCGTCTGACCGCTCGCACTGCAGGCACTTCGATAACCAGCACCGCCTGGAGCAGGTGTCATTGTCGACCACGTAATATCAGTTGGGTCATTTGGATTGATATATCCTTTTCGCATATAATCTCTTGCAATAAAACTAGAAGCCGATGTCACACCCCCAAAATAGTAAAGGGTGTCACCGATGATATAACCGGATGCTCCAAATGCTTTGTAATTAAAATTATTCGGCACCGAAGTTCCTGCCGTCCATTGATTCAAAGCAGGATCGTAAATTTGAACATCTGCCTTGTTTGTTGTATTCGACCAACCCGTGACCACAAAAATTAGGCTGTCTTTGTAAACACATTGAACGTGGTCATCAATAGGAACTGGAATTGGTGCTCCGTCTGCTTCAAAAACTTCCAAATTTGGATTGAATACGTGCACTTTATTGGATGAAATTTCATTTCCATTCGGAAAAACATGATACCCACCAATAATATAAATTTTTCCACCGACGCAATTCGCGCCCATGGCAATTTTACCTAAAGTATCTGGTAAAGGAGCAATTTCCGTCCATGAATTCGACAAGAAATTCATTGAAAAAGTTCGTTGGTGTATTCCAGAACTGGTTTTTGTACTGTCTATTCCGCCAAAAGAATACAGATAACTTTGCCCGGTTATTGAATTGAAAGATGCAACAGCATTATTAGAAGTGCGCATCGGCATGTTCGCCATTTGTGTCCAATTCCATTGAAACTGACTTTGGGCACTTCCAAAAACAAAAAGAAGAAAAAGTAAATTAAGATATTTCAATTTCATAACCTGTGTGTTTGCGGATGTTCAAAACGCGACCTTCATCAAAAAGCAGATATTGACCTTTGATTCCCATCAGCTTCCCTTCCACTAGCGGTGTTTTGTCAAATGACATACTCTTCACTTTAGTTGGGTATTCCAAAACAGGATAATTAATCGAAATAATTTCATCATTCTCGGAAAAATATTCGGTCAAATCCGACGGTAATTGCTCGTGCAAAGACCACTTCTCTTCTTCTAAATCAATGTCATCGTCGAACTCATTTTTGAGCATACGTTGCCAATTCGTTTTATCCGTAAACATCGCTTTTAATTCCACTTCCAAACGTCCTGCTTCATACCGATTTGGCGTTTCAGCAATTCGAATTGCTTCCATCGCTCCTTGATCGATCCATCTGCTAGGCACATTCGTTGATCTGGTGACACCTACTTTCACTCTATCGCTTGCGGCCAAATAAACCACATGTGGCTGATTGTGGTGTTTTTCCTCCCATTCCACGTCTCTACCTTCGCCCAAATGTGCTCTGCACAATTCAGGACGAATAATACACTCAGCAGCTTGTGGAGCAGAAATAAAGCAAGGATAACAAAAACCTTCGCCAAACGACTTTTTCGTTTGCTTGCTACAATTTTGACAAACAATCTTACCATCATACTCAAGTCGAATTTCCTTTCCTATAAAATCATTCATGGCCAATCCTCCATTCCAAATCAAGGAGTATTGCACCTGATCTTTTAGGTCAACATTCATTTTATGTAAAATACCCTTCATCTATTCTGGTAGGATGTTCATTTTTTCCGCAAAGTGATAACAATAATCTCTCAAATCAGCGGTAATCTTTGCTTCACCCGTAGCTTTCTCAAAAGTATCTGCCATTGTCAGCAATGTTTGATGAAAAAACTGTTTCATTTCTTCAATAGAAAGGTCTTTTGTCCAAAGATCCATTTTCATGGTATTCTTCTCTTTCGCATTCCACAATGCCAACATCATTCCTTTCGCCTCCTCATTTTTTACACCTCCATCCGGAGCATCCCATTTCATCGCAACGGGTAAATTATTCTCATCCAATCCAATTTGGATTTTTATTTCTGAAGTGCTTTTAATCGTATCGCTCATCTTTTTTAATCTATTTCGTAGGCCGTTAAAATTTTATTGTATTTCGTGTTTAACAACTGTTCTAAGGTGATTTCATTTTTGTCCATAAAACTTCGGACTATTTTCCACCCTAAGAATTGTCCCAAACGATCGGGACCTTTTTCGGGTAAACCAGCTGTAAAAGGTCCTGGAGCCAACATATTGATAGACTCGTCTTGGTCTGTATTGAATAACATTTTCTCCTTTTTCAAATATTTCCAAAAGGAGGCTTCATTTTCGTTCGCCCAATTTAAATCTTCTGGCGAATAACGAATGATTAGATGGTCTGATTTATCTGGGAAAGCCGCTTCTGTGAAATATAGAATCTTACCCCAATTGATCATGTTTTCCGCCAAATTTCCCTCTTCCATAATCACCAAATGCGTTATCACCCAATTGGCTACTGCATCTCGTTCCATATATTTTTCTTCAAAACCTTCTTTGATCCATTCGTAATAATATTGCGAAGGCAAACTTTGAATCAAATCATCATCGTGTCCCAAATATCTTTCTACTCCAATCATCAGGTCTTCCTGCGTGGCAAAAGCGCTACTTTGGAAAACTGTATTGGCAAAAATGATAGACTGCGGCATTTTCAACTTCGGGAAATGATATTTCAAATTGCGAAATCCTAACGCTATAGTTCGGTGTTTCTCAAATAAATTGGGAAATTTCTCTTGGATTCTCTTCTCGAATTTCAACATAAAAGTATCCGATGCAAAATTAGCTATGTTGACTAAAATCGTGCTGTCATCATCGTTTTCCAGGCGAAGTCCAACACCCAGTTCGTACATGTATGCATCATTAATTTCGGCTTTAAACCTTTTGTTCCAATTTACCAATTCTTCAGGTGTCGAATGCACAAATATGGAATCCATGTTGTAATAAGCTATATCCACCTTTAACTTAGACGAATCTATGTCAAGAGGATCTCCTTTACACGATAAAAACACTATTAGGAGTGCGATTGCTCCAAAACCCTTCTGTATTGACATTTTTAATGATTAATATTTCAGTCAAAATTAACCAAAAGTGAGGTTTTCTTCTTAATTTTAGTAGCTAATTAAAAAATACTATGCAAAAATACATCTTACTTTCTTTAATCGCAATTTCAGGAACTGCATTCGCTCAACCCGATTCAGATAAGAAATTTAATGCTGGAGTTGGCATAACTACAGGACTAAACCTAAATAAAGCTGCTACAAAACGCATGGAGGTGAATGGCGTTGGATCTGTATTCTGCATTGGTTTGGTTGCTAATTATGACCTTAGCAACACAATCGCTTTTTCTACTGGACTCGATATTTCTTTTGAAACAAATAAAATCAAGTCTTCAGCAGATTTTGGAAAAAGCTATTATGAGTATGATGGTGATTCGGAAATTGAATTAAATAAAGATGCCGTTCAAGGTACGTCAACATTGTACAATTGGACAGAGAGAAAACAAAAACCCGTTTACTTGACTTTGCCAACTATGCTTGCCTTTAGCACAAAATACTTTGGTGATTTTAAATATACGGCTAAATTTGGTTTGAGAACTAGCTTTTTACTGGGTAACAAAATCAACGACCAAGGATTTACTTTTGATAATAATTTAGAATCTGGAACACCAGTAGCTGCTGATAACAGCAACATGGAAGCTTCAAGAGACATGATTCCAATTCGTTCTTCGGCTGGAATTGCTTTTGGTACAGAATGGAATTTCTCAGGATCTACTGCTCTTTGCGCTGAGTTAGGATATTACTATGGTTTTGTTCCTATTTACAACCAAGCGAAAGAAGAAAATAGAACACTCTACAATCTCACATCACCAACTCGCGACTATTATTCTAACAACATGACCCAAAGTCAATTGTTATTTAAAGTGAGCGTTTTATTCTAAAAATAATGAATTTCGAGAAGGTTGCTAATCATATAACAAATTGGTTGACCGAATACGCGGTTTCTGCGAAAGTGGAAGGCTTTGTAATCGGAATATCTGGTGGTATTGATTCAGCGGTTACCTCAACTTTGTGTGCCTTAACAGGAAAAAAAACAATTCTTCTTTCGATGCCCATTCGGCAAACCATTGCTGAACATGGCAGAGCGAAGAATCATATCCGTCACATGAAGAACATGTATCCGAATGTGGAGGAACTGGAAATTGATTTGACCCAAAGCTTCACACAATTGGAAAATGATTTACCGTCTTCCACAGTGAATAATCATTTGGCTTTGGCCAATACACGTTCACGGTTAAGAATGTTGACGCTATATGCTGTTGCACAATCAAATTCATGTTTAGTTGCCGGCACGGGAAATAAAGTAGAGGATTTTGGCGTTGGGTTCTATACAAAGTTTGGGGACGGAGGGGTTGACTTAAGTCCAATTGCTGATCTCATGAAAACAGAAGTGTGGTCGCTGGGGAGAGAAATAGGTGTCATTCAAGAAATTATTGACGCCAAACCCACTGACGGACTATGGGAAGATGGGAGAAGTGACGAAGATCAAATTGGCGCCTCGTATCCAGAATTGGAATGGGCAATGGAGTATACAGGAAGTGACAAAGGTTTAAACGAACGTCAAATTGAGGTTCTAAAAATCTATCGATCCCATAATTCAGCCAATAAACATAAAATGAACCCCATTCCGGTTTGCTCCATACCAGAAAATCTACACTAACAAAAAGAATGAATTAATTTGAATCTACACCACTATACCACACTCTTGATTTTCTTGCTACTTACCTTTATAAGTAATGCACAAAAACGTGATTTCGACAATTATAAAACCTTGCGGTCTCAAGGCGAAATCCCGAAAGATTTCAACACGAGTACACTTTCTAAAATACAAGCGGATTTAGCTACACGGCGTGAAAATTTCACGAATGAAGAGCAAAAAGAATTCACGGAAAGAATACATATGTCGGTTGACGAACTCCTGCAATCAGGTAAAGTAATTTATGGTGACGAAATCTCACAATACGTCTCTGATGTTGCCGAAATTTTGCTGAAAGATGACCCAGAATTATTCGCTAAACTTCGTTTTTATACTGTGAAATCAAATATTACCAACGCGCTTTCTACCGACCAAGGCATTATTTTGGTTACAACAGGTTTGATTTCTCAAATCACCAGCGAAGCAGAATTGGCGTATGTTTTGGCCCATGAAATAGTACATTTCACAGAAAAACATACAATGGAATGGTTTGAGTTTTCACAAAAAGAAGATGTCATTCGAAAGATGCAAGAAATGAGTGTTTACTCACAAGATAAGGAATTTGAAGCAGATACAAAAGGAATTGATTTGTATTTGAAAGCAGGTTATGGAAAAGAGAATATGACCACCCTTTTTGATGTGCTTGCCTATTCGTATTTGCCGATAGATGAAATTCCTTTTCCTGAAACGTATTTTAATTCGAGTATTTGTGACATTCCAAAGAAGAAATTTCCAACAGAACAATATGAAATTAAGCTAGACGAAAATTACGATGATAGACGCAGTACACACCCTAACATTAAAAGAAGAAAAAGGAAAGCTTTAGAAACAGCAGATACGCTAGAAAATTGGGGCGAAGAAAACAATTTATTGGGTACAGAGCGTTTGAATTATGTCAGAACCATTACCCGTTTTGAGCGCTTGCGCGATGATATGTTGGACAAAAGTTATGATCAGGCGATTTATACCATTTTTGTTTTAGAAAGAAAGTATCCAGAATCAAAATATTTGACAAGAATGAAGTGTCAAGCGTGGTACGGACTTTCTCAGCAATACGGCAGTTTTACGAATGATTACGATGATTATGAATACGAGTATTACGATGAATACGAGTATTACGATGAAGATTTCGGATATGAAGGCGAAATTGCCAAGTTCCAAGTTTTTCTTGAAAACATCAAAGGGATAGAAATTGCAACCTTGGCAATGAGAGTCGTTGAAGACAGCAGAGCCAAATACCCAGAAGATCCTGAAATACAAGAACTTTGGAAACGAACAGCGAAAGAATTGGTCATCAATCTCGAATTTGAGTTAGAAGATTTTTCTGATGTTACCTACTATGAATGTGTAAAAAATGCAGAAGAAGCTGACTCATTAAAACCTAAAGTATTTACCGATGAAGAAATAGAGAATTTAACGAAATATCAAAAAATTCGAAGCAAGCGAAAAGTAGCTGAAAAAATCGCCATTTTGGACAGCACGAATTACTACAAATACAATATTTCTGACTTGATTACGAACGAAGAGTTTATTGCACTCAATGAAAAGTTCAAGGACTTCATGCCAGATGATGAATTTAATGATTTTTATTATGACTACGAAGACGATTATGGCTTATCTCGAAAAGAAAAAAGAGCCTTAAAGAAAGAGCGAAAAAGAGAAGAGAAAAATGGTGATTTATTTGGTGAGCCAGTTGAATTGTCTACAATCATAATAATCGACCCTTTTGTGGCTCATTATGAAGCTAAACAAATTGAGTCCAAGAAATCGGAGAAATTATTGGCCACTTTCTCAGATGCCATAAAGGAAGTTGCCCAGGAGCGAAACATCAACTCTTCCATTCTTGGAAAAGGAAACATGGGCACTTTAACGACAGAAAGCTTTAATCAAAAGTGTTTGTATGTTGATTTGATTGAGCAACTTAACAGATACAATCGCTACGATGCCTTCCCAGTTGATTATACGGAACTGGATAAGTTAGAAAAAGACCAAGAGAACAGAAAAATTATATACGTTTCTTTGGTGAATAATCTCAAAGAGGCCGAATATGACATTAGCTTTAGAAAGCCTTCTCTGAAAACACTTATCAAACGTGTATTCAAGAAAAAACCAAATGCAAGTATGTATATTCTAATCCTGGACCCCAAAGCGCATGAGATTAATTTACAGAAAAACACCGTGTTCAAAAAAGGTGGATCAAAAAGTGAAATCAAAAAACAATTCAGTAAGCTTTTAGATACTAAAGTGGAAGTGGAAGACGAGGAAGGTCTAGATTATGAGGAAGAAATAATAGAAGAGATGGAAGAAGACATGCCCCCACCTCCTGTGAAAGAAGACGACAAAAAAGAATAAAACATTAAGCGAAACATTTTATGATTAAACTTATACCACTATTGTCGTGTTTGTTGATGGCTTTCAGCCCAATTGTTTGGAGTCAACGAGATTCAATAATTATAAACCCTTGATTTCAAAAGGCAATATTCCCGAAGATTTTTTCGTTCTAACTTCATCAAAGGTTGAGCAGGACATGCGAAACTAGAAGTTAGATCTTACCCTACCCAAAAAGAACAAAAGATTTTCCTAGAAGGTGTGCATTATGGTATTGATAAAATCCTGTAATCTGGATTAGTAATTTATGGTGATGATATTTCAAATTACGTTACCAAGTGGCAAACAAACTCCTTGAAAAAGAGCCCAAACTAAGAAAAGAACTCCGGTTTTATACCATAAAATCGAATGTTACCAATGCCTTCTCTACAGATCAAGGAATAATAGTGGTAACCTCTGGTTTGATATCACAAATCACTTCTGAGGCGCATCTCGCTTATATTTTGGCACATGAAATTGCCCATTACACCGAAAAGCATGTTGTAGAAGGTTTTGAATACAGAATCCGAAACAAAGGGGTGAATAGTATATTGATAGTTGATTATATCTGTGCGAACTCTTTCAAAACGAGTTAGGGTGCGTGTGTAGTTAAATTCTTTGTCAGCAAAATGATTGGAAACTTCACCCCAATCTTTATATCTATCGGTAATACTTGTTGCTTTTTCTTTTCTTCGACAAACATTGGGATGACTACTTCTGTTGTCGTAATAATCTTCCTCTACTTTAATCTCATATTCCTTATCAGTAAAAATAAATTCGGGTACAAAGCATAAGGCACTGTTGTAATAATCTTTTGGAAATTTGAGTTCATCGATTGGTAAATAGGAGTAAATCAATACATCAAACCTAGAAGTTAGATAGTTTCTGGAATATCCGGCGTTATTGAATAATTTGATTCCAAGACTGTCTGCTTCGAATTCTTTTTCTTTTGAATAGATGCTCAATTGTTCTATTTGGCCACAGCTCATTTGAACAATCTTGTTTCACTTGAAACTGGAATCAGCTTCGTTTTTTAAGCTTCAGGCGCCAATCTCAAAACAATTCCATCAATAGAATCGTCAACGTGAATTTGACAACCCAAACGGCTGTTCAGTTTAACAAAAAAGGCTTGGTCCAACATGTCCAATTCAGCATCAGATTGCTCGGGTAATTCGTGATCGGATTCTAAATAACATTGACATGTAGCACACATGGCCATACCTCCACATTCACCCAACACAGGCAATTCGTATGCTTTACAAACCTCCATGATATTCATGCTCATGTCTGTAGGTGCAACTAATTCGTGTTGCTCACCTTCCCTATCAATAATGGTTACTTTAACTTCTTCCATGAAAATTTAATTGCGGCAAAAGTAAGGATTTCTTCTAATTATAAATGCGGAGTTTAGAAGTTCCATCCCAAATTGTTTGATATTGACGCAAACCAAATTGTGAATTAGAAATTGGTGAACCATCATACAGGGAAAAAGAAGCATCGTAGCACGTATCCAAAAGCGTTAAGAAGTTATTAACGTCAGGCGTTAATGCTTGTGGGCAATCACCATTTACATCAGCTGGCGAATGTCTATCGAAAGCGACAAAGTCATCAATCGCTCTTCTATATACGATAACTCCGCGAGAACCTCCAGTTACATAAGCATAACCACTTACTCCTGTCAAATTAATGTAGGACGGTAAATTAATGTCGATCGTTACATCAAGAGCATAGCTTGGAACGGGATTAGAATTGTTCTTTTTACAACCTACATTGGTCAAGAGCAAAATCAAACATAAAATAATTCCTACCTTCATATCGTTATTGTTACAGCAAAGATAAGATGAAAACGTTATTTAAAATTACTTTATTGCTTTTGATGTGCTTTATAGCACATAACTCAGCCTATGCTCAAAAAAGTAAAAACCCTACATCTGTTGAAGAGGCTGAAAAAATGCTCGCTAAAAAGAATAAAAAGAAGAACAAAGAGGCCAAAAAGGCTATGAAAGAGGCCAAAAAGAACTTCGCTGATATACAATCGAAAGAATTCAAGAAATCATTGAAACGAAATGCAAAAAGGCACAAAAAAGAAGCTCGACGTAAAAAACGCAAAAATCGTTAGTCTTCGATAGCCAGTAATTCCTCAGTTGCTCCTTCCCAATTCTCCATTTCCTTATCTAAATCTGATTTTTTATTGGCGAATTTCTCAAGTAGTGCTGCGGCTTTCTCCTCGTCACTGTAATCCATTTTTTCTACTTCTTGCTGCAACAAATGAATTGCTTTTTCCAAGTCTTCGATAGATTCCTCGGCCTTTTTAATTCGATTGCTTAACTGATTCTTTCTGCGTTTTTGTTCCTTTTGTTCTTCATACGATAAATTGGAAACAGATTCCGTTTTTTTCACTTTCTTGGGAGCTTCGGTTTTCAATGAAACCGTTTCTTTTTTAGGTGCATCTTGGCCAGCCAATTTTCGTTGCAAGAACTCTTGAACTGAGAAATGATGAATTTTTAAAGCTTTGTCCTCGATATCCCAAATTCTATTGGTCAAACCTTCCAAAAACTCTCTATCATGCGATACAATTACAAAAGTACCTTCGTAATTAATCAGAGCATCTTTTAATACTTCCTTGGATTGTAAATCGAGGTGATTGGTCGGCTCATCCAAAATCAAGAAGTTAGATGGACTTAAAAGCAATTGACAAAGCGCCAATCGAGTTCTTTCTCCACCCGATAAAACAGATACTTTTTTATCTACATCTTCGCCCGTAAACAAGAATGCGCCAAGAATACTTCTCAAACTATTTCGAATTGCACCTTTGGCTGTTTCATCTACAGTTTCATAAATAGTTTTAGTTTTATCAAGTATTTCAGCTTGATCCTGAGCAAAATAAGAGATATTTACATTGTGGCCATATTCTACCTTTCCTTCTCCATCAATCGAATTCATGATCCGTTTCAAGAGCGTGGACTTACCAACACCATTCGCTCCCAATAAGGCAATTTTCTCGCCTCGTCCAACAGTCAAATTAATGTTTTCGAATAAGGTTTTATCACCATACGTCTTCCCCATATCCGTCATTTCAAGCACCCATTTTCCGGGTTGATGACTCAATGGAAACGCAATTTTCATTTTGGCAACAGAATCATTGTCCACTTGAATAATCTCCGTTTTATCCAATTTCTTAATCAAAGACTGTGCAAATGCCGCCTTATTTTTCTTTGCACGAAATTTATTGATGAGTTCTTCCGTGTGCTTAATATCTTTTTCTTGTTGCTTTTTAGCACCTTCGAGACGTTCAATTTCTTCGGCTCTAGCGAGTTTGTATCTAGAATAGGAAAAAGGAAAATCTAATAATCTACCTTGACTAATTTCTAGAGTTCGTTTTGTCACGTTATCTAAGAATAATCTATCATGAGATATTACGACCACTGCTCCATCAAATTTTTGCAAATAACCTTCTAACCAAGCA
>ERZ887851.2765-NODE-2765-length-13458-cov-10.867791_pt1 | contig 13458 bp, 18 predicted proteins | sample MGYA00521100_ERZ887851 | MGnify/ENA primary metagenome ERZ887851 (study PRJEB32303, sample SAMEA104408602) | aquatic metagenome | biome: Brackish water; feature: Pelagic; material: water | place: Baltic Sea | collected 2014-06-06T16:11:00 | depth 11,444 m ...
GGGCTTCCTGCTCGACACGCTGTGCCTCTGCCTGAACTGCCATAGCATCACGCTCTGCAATTTCCTCATCTGTCAAGGGAATTGACTGAACCCTTAGAGGGTCATTCTTTTTTTTGCTTAGGTCTACTACTAGCTTTGTTGGTATTTCTGTCATGTCTCTATCCTATCTAAGTGACTGTTGTTGTTCCGTCAGAGCCAGAAGCAATGCCGTATAGCGAGGCTGATGTGTATGTCTGCAAGTAGCTCACGCCAGTTGTATTTATTCCGTTGATTGAGATTGAGGTTATTGGACTGGTGCTGTTGAAAAGGCCAGCGGTTATGTTCATGAGGCTTGTTGTTGCATTGTTCTCAGTCGTGCCCTCTGCGCTAAAGGACTTTGGTGATGTAGATGCATAATTAGCAATGTAAATTCCATTACTTGAAAAAGTGTTTGTGGTCATAGTTTCTTGATTGCTCGCACCCACCTGCGTAAAGTAGCCTGAACCGCTGTCCGCAACAGAGCCACGCCCATTAAGATATAAAGAGGAAATGTTTGCGGTTGAACCATTAAACTTAATGCTTAGCCCGTAATCATTTCCATTGTGTCTAGTTGAGGCAACCAAATACAAATCTGTATAAGTTCCTGGGATTGAAGCAAATTCTAGCTCTGAGCTGTTTGAATCTGTCAATTCCACCGTTGCTATTAGTTCCATGTCAGCCTCCTAGTGTATTCCGTATAAAGAAAATGTCGAGCCAATGGTAAAAGAGGCAGCAGCCGAAGAACAGGAAAGTGAAGTGATTGCAGCTGTGTTTGCCCATCTTGAGGCCATAGCATAAACTCTTAATTCAGGAAGATTTAGCCTTATTAAGGCAGTTTTATGTTTATCTGAAGCGGAATAATCCATTATTTGAATTTGATGAAAATGATGAGTTCCGTTAATTTCAAGGTCAATACCGTTGTCAGTTCGAGTAGTAGAAGATGCAGCAGAGCCATTTCCAATCATTGCAACTCTTGAATAATTGCTACCCGTATCACCATTGAACCTAAGATTTATGAAGTCACCTGTGCCACTTGTGCTATCAATAGGGTTTATTACCAATATCAAATCCCGATAAGTGGCAGGAATTGACCCAAATGTCACGCTGGTTGCAGTAGAGCCTAGCGTTGTCGTTGCGAGCGGTATGTATGTAGGAGTTACAGTCATGGCTATCCCTTCACGCCGTAGAGTGAGTAGCGGCTAAGAGAGGCAATGTTTACTCCGCCTGTCAGTGTGATAGAACTGACCGCATTAGTGTTCATCCAAACCCCAGAACCTAGCCTGATTTGATTGTAAATGCCCTCAGCTTGCCCGCTAAGGGAGCGAGTCGTTGTGTTTTTAGAAGCGTTAAATGGGTCAAGAATGTCCACGACGCCTCCTGTGAATCCTGTTGTAGGAGGCAACGGCACAATCTGAATCCGTGGCTGTGAGCTTGAGGCATAGCTTTCCACTGCCGAACCTGTCCCAAGGAGTTCGTGCCAAGCGTAGTTGCTGCCTGAGTCAGAATTGAAGGTCAAGTACAGCTGTGAGTTTGTAGAAGCAGATTTGTTGCTCAGCCTAATCTGCAAGTGCTTATAGTCAGTAGCGTAAGTTCCTAGTGAGCTGAAGGTTACAGAGGTCTCGCTAGTAGCAAGCACCTGAGTTTCTAGAAGGTCGAACGCTGGGCCACCAGCACCGCCAGCCAGCGCTAGGATTCCTAAAGGTAATGGGGTCATGCCAACCTACCAATCAAGACACCTGCGGTTGAGCTGGTGAAAAAGAATGTAGCTCCAGCCCATTGTGTGTCTATTGTAACAGCCGCATCAACTGAGTTGACCGTGACACCGCTACCTGCAAATGTAATCACGCCTGTGCCAATGTTCACAAAGTCAACACGGTCACCAGCGGCAAATGTAGCGCTAGGGATTGTGATGTTGAATGTGCCGGAGCAAGTGATGAACTCACCATTGTCACCAGCCACCAAGGTGTAGCTTGATGTCTTGGCGTTTACAGCTGGAGTTAGTGGAGCCTTAGCATCTAGCTGAGTTTGAATGGCAGAGGTTACGCCAGCTGTGTAGTTCAGCTCTGTAGCTGATGCGGTGAGGTCTGAAATAGCCGCCACATTCAGGCTGGTCACATTAGCTGATGAGATGGTTGCCGTGTCAATGTTATTGAGTAGGCGGTCACCATCCATTGTTGCCACGGTAATCTCACCTGTGATTGCTGAGCCTGGCACTGTGCCAGTAAACGCTCCCAAGTAAGTTCTGCCATCTGTAACGGCACCAGCAATGATTGTGATTGCACCTGTAGCAACTAGGACCTCAGCCAACTTGAACTGGTAAACACCAGAGTCAGTTTGCACCAAAGCTGTTGGGGTTGGTGATGTGGCTGGGGTTCCTGCAACAACCTTGAGCACAATGGTGTTAGCTGATGGGTCCAGCTCAATCAGCACTGTGTCAATTCTTGGGTTGCTTAGGTCAGCCGCTGTGACTGTAAGGGTTAGCTCAGCCGTGTTCTGGTAATAGTGACCACGGACCATAGCCTGGCCAGACTTGACCTTAACTTGCATGCCTGTGGAATCAGCAAAGACTTCCAGCTCATTTAGAGAGCCAGTCTTGACTCCCTCTCCAATGTTTCTAGCCCATTGTGAAAACTGTGTTTCTGATGTGTCTATGTTTTCAAACGGCCAACTTGATTGCGCCATGTATTCTCTCCCTTAGCCTAGGTCACCGATTAGGCGGTATTGTCCAGTGGCCACCTTGACAATGGTAGCCGCTGAGTATTGTTCAGCGGTAAGTAGTGCCCCGCCTTTTGACTGTAGCGTTATGCCAGAGCCACTGAAAGTTATTTGGCCAGCGCCATCCTGTATAAAGTCTACCCTGTCACCTGTAGCCAGAACCTCTGGCACTGTGATTGTGATGGCTGAGCCTGTTGAGCGGATTAGCTTGAAAGCATCACCAGCCACTAGAGTGTAGGACCCGCTTTTGTCAGAGATTGTCTGGGTCAGCGTTGCATCTGCTCCAGCGGCTCCAGTGTCTCCAGTTTCACCCTGGATTCCTTGGATGCCCTGGATGCCCTGGTCCCCTTGGATGCCTTGGATTCCTTGGATTCCTTGGTCACCCTGCGGCCCTTGGGGTCCTGTTGGTCCTTGAACACCCTGGGCACCTGTCTCACCCTGCAAGGCTAATGGGAACCAAACTGAGCTGGCATCACTTGGGATGTCACCTGGGGCTGGGTCATTTTGGGCAAACCAGCTGGCGTTGTTATAGAAAACAGCATCATTGTTTACATAGTCCTGAGTAGGTGACCAGTTGCCATACCAATTTAGCCCTGTGGCTCCAGCTGGTCCTGTTGCTCCAGTGTTGCCAGTAGGTCCTTGGATTCCTGCAACGCCCTGTGAACCCTGTGTGCCCTGGTCTCCAGTGTCACCCTTTTCACCCTGTAATCCTTGAGCGCCTTGAGAGCCCTGAGGTCCCTGGGGTCCTGTCAGTCCACGCTCTCCCTGGTTTCCCTGGGGTCCTGTTGGGCCAGTTCCTCCCTGAGCGCCTGTGGCTCCAGTGCTTCCCTGTGAGCCAGCTGGGCCCTGAGAGCCAAGCCCACCAGTTGCGCCAGTCACGCCCTGAGAGCCTACTGGTCCCTGTGGTCCTGTTGGTCCTATTGGCCCCTGGGCACCAGTGTCCCCTTTTACGCCAGCGGGTGTGTAATAGCTTGATGTTCCTGTTGGGTCACTTATGGAAATTGGCATTTATCTAACCACCTCTGGGCTTACAGTAAGGGCTCCCTCAACCAAGCGGGTCACCGTTGAGTCTGCGGTCTTGGTCAGCTCCAGTGCATAGACATACTTGGAGGCTGTAAGTGTTGCTGTTTCTGCGGGGGTAAAGGTCCAGCTAATTGTGCCTAACGCTCCACCCAATGTTGGCACCTTGGTAAGGATGGCTGTTGCGCTGTCAACCGTCTCTCTAACTTGGAGCTCTGCGGTGTAGCCAGTCAAGTCAACTAGCTCCCCGCTTGAATCTGTGTAGGTGATTACACGGCTAAAGGTTGCCCCCGCCTCTACATAAAGATTTGCTATGTAAGCCATTTATCCCTCTATTTCGTAAGTGCCAGCAATGTGGAAACGGTCTGATGTTGTCAAAGTAATTGGGTCATTGTAAGTGAATGGCGTGTCATAAATCCTGTTTCCCTGTCGGTCTGTGGTTGACAGCGTGAGCACATCTTGACCAGCTGAAACATCAGCCCTGATTTGGTATTCTCTGCCTGTGCTGTCCTCATGTAGACACCCACCAGCAAACTTTATTTCAGTTTGACTTGGGTAGGGCAAGGTCACATAGTATTGCCCAGTCCCAAAGCTAGTCACTCCAGTAAAGTCAACATCAATGCTAAAAAACACCAGGTGGCCAATGCGGTTGAATGTCCCAGTTATGTCGGTTGAACCAAAGACTGGCTGTGTGCCGTCAGTCCCCCCGCTTGGCTGATAGGTAGTGTTTACCCCATAGCCTGTGGTGGACCGCTCAAGGTTGCTGATTCTAGTTTCCTGGTTCTGAACTGTAGCCAATAGCTTGGCCTCAAATTCAACTCCAACTGGTGTGCCAACTGTGGCTCCAATTCTTACGCCATCATCAGAGACTTGGATTCCAACCTCAGTAACAACGGCTGTGGCCTCAATGTTGTTTGCCACAACAGTCACGGTGTCACCCAGGAACCAGTCAACTCCATAAATCATCCTGGTGTCATCTGTTGGGGTCACGGCCATTTCAACAATGGTCTTACCTCTGTCCACTAGCAACTCATCACCAGCGGTGTTTAGCTCATCAGTGCTTTCTGCCTGGCGGGCATCATGGAAAACTTCAATCCGTCTAGCCCATGCAACCTCAGCGTTTAGTGAGGCGGTGTTTGTGCGCTCAATAAATAGGCGGTTCTCTTGCTCACCCCTGCCCGCAACAATCGCCCTGGTTACTTTGGCTGTGCCATAGCTGTAGCTGGCACTGGATAGCTGGCGGTTCTGAATGTCCATCCTGATTGTTGAGCTACGGTCTACGGGCTCATAGGCCGTAAAATCAATCCCGCCGTTTGGCTGGGCTAGGCGGTAGCCAATGCCACCAACCTGGGCCAAGTCATAGAACAGCTCTTGAAGTGTGTTGAACCTAGCAATGCCAGTGACTGTGGTTCCTCTGCCCTGGTCAGCCTCAATAACTAAGCCAGCCAGCTCTCTAGCGGCTGGTGCACTTGGGCCAATGTTTGCATCTAGATAAGCTTTGATTACTGTTTCAGCGGCTCCAGTCCTGACATCCTGTGGAGTGGTCTGAGCCGTAACATCTGCGGTGGTTGGGGTTGGGTAAGCTAAGCGCTCTGACAAAATGATGTCATCACTAGCGCCCTCAATCTGCCAGGTTCCATCAATGTTTTCCATGGTCTGGTCTAGCTTGGCTGTGAGTGTTGGGCCAGAGATAATGGTTTCACCATTTGGTCCAGTCACAATTAGGCCGTAGCCAGGTAGCCGTAACAGCTCACCCATAGGGTGGTCATAGGGTAGCTTTAGCGCCCATGTGCCAGTGTTGTTGAACCTGACCACCATGGTTGCGCCCACTAGGTCCTGGGGGAGAATGAGCCCAATGCGGTTTAGGGACCTGTCCCTTACCTCAAAATTTAGGTCATCAACCCTCATTAGTGGACCACCTCATAAAGCGGTGAGTAATCTAGGCGAACTTCTGCGGCTGGTGTTGCGGCCACCCCGTTGACACTAATTGAGCTGACCCCTGGCTCTACCCTAAACAGCTTTGGAGCAATTCCCAAAATGCTGTAGCGGTTGGTGCCCAGGTCATCTGTGACTGTTCCCGTTGCGGTGTTGACTGTTATTGTCTCGCCGTCTGCAATGCTTTCGGTGAAACTAAAACTCTGTGTGCCAAAGCTAATTTCAACATCTGAGATTGGTCCACGGACATACCAAACTGGGTAGGCTGGCACATCTCCAACATTGTCAACATTGATAACACCAAAGACCTGGGAGCTGGTTAGCTGTAGCTTAGTGAGCTGAGGCAATAGGCCACGCCCGCTGTTGCCAGTGGTGACCACAAATTCCTCAGTGACATTTGACTGCCAATAAGGCTGTGGTGCCTGAAAAGAAAGCACCCATCTATTCCAAACATTGCCGCCGTCTGAGCCCCACCTTGATTCAGCCCCACCAACATAGTGGACCTTTAGAAACAGGACTTCCCCAGTTGTATAAGTTGCCCTGAGTGTAGTTGGCCCAGTGGTGTCCTGTAGGACTCTGGACATCTGCCTCAGCTTGGTCTGAACAGCGGCATTGTCTGTCCCAACAATTGTCACTTGCATGTCAATGTCACGGACTCCACGCTTGCTGTGGCGAAACACCCCACCATCTCCAGCGCTTGGCTCAATTCTTACCTGTGCTGGCGGGATGCCAAAGCCCATAAAGTCTGGGTTTAAGATAAAATTGCTGTAGTCAAAAGTGATTGTGTCACCGTTTGCTCCCACCAGGGAATAGTTTACATTTACCAACCAGCTACCACCTTAGCTCTACGCATTGCCTGAAATAGGGCTTGCTCACTGTCAATTGAATTGTTTGGGGCCGCATAGTAGTTGACTGCCCCACCGTTGCCCTGAGATAATCCCATCATGGACTCAAAGCGGTCTAGCGGCATTACTACCTCTGGACCTGCCTCACCTATCAAGGCTGGGGTTGGACCCGTTACAAAGCCGCCTGAGGCAAATGGAGTGAGGCCCTTGCTTGCCACCTGGTCATTCAAGCTGTCAATTGCATCAGTCAATTCCTCAACTGATTTATCTAGCTTAGGTAGTGCTGTAAACCCCTGTGCGGCTAGGTCTGCCAGCAAGCTGTCAGAAACTGTGCCACCAATTGTTTTGCGCTCACCTGCCGCATTAGTGAAACTTTGCTGGCCTGTCAATGCATCTAGCGCTTGCTGGAATGAGCCACCAAAAGCGGCACTGGCTACATTAGAGCTATCGTAGCCAGCTTTTGTTAGAGAATTTAGGCTGTCTACTATCTTGCCAACATCAAATTGGCCACCGCCAACAGTTGGGACTAATTGCTCAACACCAAAGCCAGTGTAAGCTTCAACTAAATCACCAGCTTCATTGAACTTTGCGAACAGCCCCTCAACATCATCTGCCATTCTTTCAACCATGGATGCGGTAATCTTGACCGCTTCCTCCATGCCGTCTTGAATCATGCCAGGAATGTTAGTAATTATCTTGAACTTTTCTTGGATTTTTTCAACGGCTTTGGTGCTGGCATCAACAGCGGCATCACCTAGAGCTGTGGCGGCGCTGGTTACATTCTCAGTCTCATCTGTGATTCCAATGGCCATGCCCTTACCAACAAACATTCCAATGTCTCGGAACACTAAGGATGGTGAGCGGATTCCTAAAAGACTTTTTGCGCCGTCAACCAGGTTGCCTACTACGGACCCAATTGCTTTACCAATTAGCTTTGGCCCCTCTGTAACTATGCCCTTGACAAAGCCACCTATAACTTGGGCACCAGCTGAAATCATTTCAGGGATAGCGCCAATTAGCGTTTTTATCATCATGGGGATTAGGTCAAACAGTGCATCAATGATGACTGGCGTAGCCTCAATAAGTCCCTTGACTATGCCCATGAAAAGCTCCATGGCCGCATCAATAATTTCAGGCAACATGTCCAAAAGCGTTTGGATGATTTCTGGCATAAGGTCAACCACAGTCCTAATTAGAACTGGGGTGATTTCAATAACAGCATCAACTAAAGCTTTGAATAGTTCCAAAGCCCCTCTGAGCAAATCAGGAATCATGCCAACTAAAGTCTTGATTAGCCCAGGCAATAGCTCAGACACCAAAACAATTAGCTGTTCAATAATTAGTTGCATCTGTGCCAGCATGCTAGGCAACATAACCTTGACAAAGAAATCAATTAGCTGTGGCAAAAACTTGACAAAGGCTTGAGTGATGCCAGGCACAGCTTCCAGTATTGCGCTAAAAATTTTGTAGCGATACTCAGACAAAGTTTGGAAAGCGCTGTCTAGGCCGCCCTCAGTAAAGAACTTGGTGATTTTTGCGCTGATTCTGTCTATCACGCCATCTAGGTCTAGGTAGCCGCTGGTGAACTGACCAACTAAGCGCTTGGTGTTTTGAGCAAAGCGCTCAAGAACTGGCGCAACATGGTCATTGATGACAGATGCAATCTTTGGGAAAATAAAATCAACCAAAGGAACCAGGGCACTGGTGAGCGTAGCAAATACTGGTGTGAGGCGTTCGCCAACCTGAGCCTGTAGGTCAACAACACTAGCGGCAAGAATACGCTGTGAGTTGGCTAGGCCGTCTGAGGTGTTTCCAAAGTCACCAGCGGTCTTAGCTGTTGACTCCAAAAGCAAACCATAGCGGGCCTGGACTTTTTCAGTTTCTGTTAGCTGTTCACCTACAGCGGTGATGCCGTTGGCATAGGCGTAAGCCTTGACCTCAGAATCTAGTAGGTTGATACCAAACCGCTTTAGCGGCTCAGCTTCACCTGACAGACCAGACTGAAATACCTGGAGCGCCTCAGACACCTCAATGTTGAACACAGAGGCAAAGTCAGCGGCCCTGCCAGATAGGTTGCCAACTACTCCAGCAACATCTCCACCCTGACCAGCAATCTTTTCAGCAAAGGCTGAGAACCTAACGGCGGCGGCGTTGAAATCTACAGTGGAAAGACCAAGCCTTTTGGCTACGCCGTCACCAAGTTTTAGAACATCATTTGCGTATTCGCCATAAGCAACATTGACAGCGTTGATGGACTCACCCAGGTCAGATGCCTGAGCAATTGAATCCTTGAAAAACTTACCAACACCAACAGCGGCCAGCGCTCCAGCGGCGGCAACTGCCAACCCCTTTAGTGGACCAGCAAAACCTTTTGTGAAACTTGCACCAGTTTGCTTGCCAGCCGTTTGACCAACACCCTTACTGCCACCAAGTTCTTTGGCTATAGCTTTTTGGAAACCCTTGGCTACGGGTATCAGGGTCACATAGGCGTATGCTTGCTCTGCCAATCTAGGTCTCCATCTTTAGCTTTGGTTAGGATTGCTCTTGCATCCCTACGGACTTTTGTGCCCTTTCGGACTGTGCCTGAGTCACCCCAGGGTCTTGGCCACGGTTTTGGTTTTCTCTTGGAATTTACCTGGGCCAATAGGTCATAGGTTGCGGCTGAAATTGTCCAGTCATAACTGATTGGGTGTTGCCACTCATTTTTGGCTGTCTGTAGCCAGCTGGTAGGGTCCCTAAGTAGGACCGCAACCAAACTGATTACCTCACCCCAGGGGACCGTATCCCCTAAAGCATCCAGGCCCAAACCAAACCTGGCTCTAAAATCATAAGTAAATGCGGGCTTATAGTCCTCTAGGATTTGGAGGACTGCAATGATTCCCCCAAGGGGGCACCTTGGGTCCATCCGTTCATAGCCTCTGTGAACTCAGACAGGCTCATGGTGTCAACTACTGCTAAGCCTTTTTCATCTAAGACAGCTTCCAGCATGAACCACATTTGCTCATCAGCTTCCATTTTGCGGGCCTTACGGATAACCCCAACTGGAAGATTGGTGAAAGTGGGTAGGACTACTTTTTTATTATTGTGCTCTATTGTGTAGGTCATTGCGGCTACTTTCCTTTTTTAGGTTTCTTTTTTGTGGTGTATCCCATTGCGGTTCCTTTCGGATTTTGCGGCGAGAGTGGGCCCCTAAGGACCCACCCCCTATTTTACCTGATGCCCGCCGCAATTAGGGCACCAGGAACTTGCTAAGCCTCTAGGCTAGAGAACCACTTGGTTACAGTGGTTGAACCAGCATCAGCGTAAGCGGTGATGGTTACTTCATAACCAACTGCCTCACCAGATGCCAAGGTGCGCTCTCCCAGTGAGGTGATTTCACCAGCTGGGATGTAAATGCGCTCAACGGTTGCACCGTCAACAACATCAATAACAAATGACTTGCGGCCACCTGTTGATGTTGGGTCAATGTTGAACTCCCCAGAAGCCTGGGCGGTTCCATAGTAGAGCTCAAGGACTGCCTCGCTGGTCTCAATGAAAGTCATTGAAACTGAGTAGGTGCCCTCTGAGGTGACTTCACGGACCAATGAGCCGTTCTGCCAAGCTCTAATCTGGTTGGTAGTGCGGTCAATGCTCTCTGAGATTCCGTCAGCTGAGACATAGCCCAGGTCTATGAATCCCGCATCTAGCGCTGAGCTGGAGGTGGTTGGTCCTGTTGTTGCTGTTGGTGCCACATAAACTGCGCCTGTGACTGCAACTCTTACTAGGTCACTATCTAATGCCATGTTGTTTTCCTAACTAATTAGTTAGAGGTTTGACCCTCTATTTGTTACGGCGAAACGCAAAAACCTGCGCTCACCTTGTAGGTCTGTCACATCCTGAATGGAGGACTGAACAGAGGTTGCCACAATGGGATTTCCATCTGGCAAATCATCAAAAATTGCCGACACCATCAGAGCCAAATCCTCTGCGTTGCCATAGCTTGTTTCATAAATGTTGACACCAATGACAGAACTTTCTAATGTCTTGCTGTCCCTGCTACCCCCATCACGCCGTAAAATGACCTGTGAGGGACTTTCATCTGCTCTGATACCCACTCTGGTGCTGGAGTATCCCTGAGCCGTTAGAGCGGCGTTTAGCCGTGTTACCAAGTGAGCCATAATGTCACTAAAAATTACAGCATCAGCCATCATGCACCTCTCTTGGATTTCTTAAGCTTTTTCTTTGTGCCACGCTCTCCACCTGCTAGGTCTAGCGCTTTGGACAAATCGCCTGTGTTGGCTTCATCATAATCAGAGCCTCTAATCACCTTGACCCTTGCACGGGTTGGTGACTTGCCAGTTTCAAGCTCACTGCCTGGCAAAGCCGCCTGAACTTTTTTCATTCTCTTGACTAGCATTTGTTCAATGTCACTTGAGCGCAATAGCTCTCTCATGCCCTTGAAGTTGAGTTTTACTTCACCACCACCACCAGGGATTTTACTAGCCATTGCTTTGCCTTTGTAGGTCTATGACTGTGCCTGGTGTCCAGCCTCCAAATGGATTGCGCCAATCAAATGGCTCTCCATCTAGGACATAGTTTTCACCCCTGACAATAAAAATGTCAGCAATCTGGATGTCTGTTGCTGGCGGTAAGTAAACCGTCAAACCTGATGTCACCGTTATTTCTGCGGCTCCAACAGTTTTGGAACCTGTCCTGGCCGCCACCTTTGCCTCAAGCACAATCTCAGTGGTGACAATGATTGGCTCTCCATAGGCATCAGTCCCGCTGGAACTTTGTCGGATTTGGGTAATTGATTCCATAGTTGCCGTTCCCTATGATTGAAGTTGAGCGGAATGAAAGGCCACGGTAATAATCTGCAACCTTGACCTCAGCTGGGCTCAGCATTACCTGAGCACCTACAGCCCATGTTGCATAGGACTGGCTAAATGGGCCCACAGCTTGCTGTTGAACTCCAGCCGCCGCATCTGGGCTGATTGAAAGTGTCCTGGCTACCATGCCAGCGACTACGCCAATGACATCCTGAGGGATGTTGGCTGAGCCGTGTTCATAGTTGACTGTTATGCCTCTGCGGTCACCTAGGTCATACAGGCTCTGGTGTCCGTCAAATGTAAAGTCAATCTCAACACCGTCAATGTCTTTGACTGTGACAACCTCAATGACTGGCCTCTGAGTTAGGCGAACAACCCCATCCTTAGGGAATAGACGGACTGTGCTTTCTCCAACCTCAAACTTTTGCACGGCCCTCTGAATAAACAGGGCTGATGCATCTTGTAGGTAGGCGTTTGCTTTGGGGATTTCTCCAACAGTCAGACTGCGACCCAATCGGGCTTCAACATCTGAAATTGTGGCCAGTGCCATCAGGACCTCTCTTGAAAACTTTGGGGTGTGTGGCTGAGGGGCCAGCGTGAGCCAGCCCCCCAGCGGTTAGCCTTATTTAGGCAGATACATACTTGACTACAGCGGCGGCCTTGACAACCTTTGCGCCGTAAACATTTAGTCCTCTAACAATGTCAGAGAACTTGGTTGGGTTGCGTAGGGACTCTAGTGAGCCAATCTGGTTCACAAATGCAACCATGTCCTGGTGGTAACCAATAGCGGTTGCCGTAGCACCTGCAACCAGTGGGGACTCTAGGACATCCATGCCGTATAGGCGGGCAATGCTTCCGTTGCGTAGTTCATCACTTGAACCAGCGGCTGAAACATCAGAAAGTCCCTGGAGTAGTAGGTCAGCAAAGTCAGGGTTGACTACAACCGAGCGGTTTGCTGATGGGACCTTAGCCTCAGTCATTGACTTACGAATTGCCCTCAATGCGGCCTTAGCCTCATCTGGGGTGTCAACAACTACTGAACCACCGTTGCCGTCAGTTGCACCTGCAAGCATCTGAGCAATAACATAGGTCTCTGCATCTTCCGCTAGTGCACGGCCAGCCGCATCAGTCCAAGCGTTGAATGAACCAGCGGCCTGGACAGCATCTACATCATCAACATTTACAGAAAAAGCTTTTTCCTGGTTGATTAGCAACTGAACCTCAGTGTCGGCCAAAGCCTCTGCGGTGATTGAGCGGCCAGCGGCGGCATAGTCCACAATGGTTGGTGTGGTTGCGTTGATGATGTGAACTGTGTTTCCACGGGTTGCATCACCAGCATACTGGGTGTTTAGTGTTGGAATAACAATCTGGTTTGCAATGAAGCTCTGGGTTACGCCAGCACTCCAGATTTCGGGGATAAAGTTATCTATTGCCATTTGTTTCTACTTTCTTATAGTTTGCCCATCAGACTGTCCAAGCGCCCATCATTGCGGGCGGTAAGGATGTCTGCGGGTGACATGTTTTTGAGCTCATCTCTGTTTCTAATTTGAGACTTGCTTGGATTATTGCCACGGGCTCCCTGCCCCAAATCGGGTGCTGGGGTTTCCGTGGATTTACTGTGCGCTTCAACCCATGACTGAATAGCCTCTGAGTCAATGTTTCCGTCATCCATAATGAATGATGACTTTTCAAATGACAGCAATGAATCTGCATCCATTAGCTTGCCTTGTAGAGCTGACTTGAGCTCTGCATCAGCCAGTTTGTTAGCGAACTCCCTGCGAACACTGAGAGCGGTTTCTGTTTTAGCTTGCTCAATCAGTTTCTCAGTTTCGGTCAACTGTGACTGCCTGATGGTCTCTAACTCTTTTGTGGCGGCTATGTTTGCCTTTGCTTGCTGTTCATTTTTGCGGCTCAGAGACTTCCATTTGTCAACCTCGGCCTTTAGCGTGTCCATTTCGGACAGCTCTGGTGCCTCTGATTCTGTGGTTTCTGCCACAGCCTCTGGGGCCTCAGTTGTTTCTGTCTGGTCTGTTTGAATGTCAGCCATGTTTATCTCTCCATTTCGGATAGGGTGTTGCGCTCTTTGCGAGCTAATCAGCGGTGTGCTGAAATCTATA
>ERZ887851.2767-NODE-2767-length-13454-cov-7.108516_pt1 | contig 13454 bp, 15 predicted proteins | sample MGYA00521100_ERZ887851 | MGnify/ENA primary metagenome ERZ887851 (study PRJEB32303, sample SAMEA104408602) | aquatic metagenome | biome: Brackish water; feature: Pelagic; material: water | place: Baltic Sea | collected 2014-06-06T16:11:00 | depth 11,444 m ...
CTGGCATATCATAGCCAGCAAACTCAACCATCTTGGCACCATGGCGAACGTGAAAATCATAAAGAGCTGTGCGCAGAGGCACCTCATTTAAGGTTTCACCTTGCGTTTCGCTTGGCATATCGCCAGGCAAGTCTTGAGTTAAATTTTCTGGTCTTTGTTGCATGACCAACTCCGCTGACAGCATTGAACACAGCATCGCCTGAGCGATACATGCCCCCCTCTGTCGCGGAACCTGAGAGATTTCATTGCCTTTTCCCCAATTCAGGGAGTTTAAGGCAACTTACCCCGTCGGTGAGAACCAAGTGCCGTAAATCTACGAAACGAGGCTCTGCTTTCCAGAGTTGCGGCGCTTAACGGTCCTTTTGCCTGAGAGTTTCCGAGGGCGGTTGCTCCTTCGGCCCAATTCATCGTGTTTATCAGATCAGATCCGATAAACTAAAAAGACGAACTATGTCTCCCGTTAGTGCCATTGCATTTGCTAAAATAGCTCTCATCTCATGAGAGTCAATCAATCCATGTTAAATCGTCATTAATTTGATGATCTTCGAGGCAAAATACGCTTCAAACGTTGCGAACGCGAAGCCTCCAATTGCTCACTCGTCAACCGAAACCCAGTCGCAATCCGATACATATTGGCTCTGTCACCATCCGCCATTTTGAATTGAATCGGATTGAATTTATGAACAAATTCTGACTGCGCACCCGCGACGTTTTCATCAACCGCATCAATCTCTACACGCTCAATCTGGTTATGAATGATATTCTCGTTACGGTCTAAAACAGCAATAAAGATATCCACGGCAAAATCGCCCGTCGGTGCCCCATTCGGCTTCCGAGCCATCAAAAATCCACCAATCTGTAGCTGTGATTCGATTACGCCGGTGCTCGGCATGACGCAAGTAAGCGCAGTATCGACGATGTTAATTGTAAAACTAGGGTCTGCTGGTGATTGCGGCTCACGCCACTCTTCCGTACTCGCCAAAATAACGCCAGCCGGGCAACGAAAAGAGTTAATCTTTACAGGCCCACCGCAAGCCCCCAGTGTAAAACTTAACCCGAGGATTAGACTTAATAGTTTTGCTCTTTTCATCAATTTCACCTTGGTTGCGCCGCTAGAATTAGTTTACTAAATAGATAATCAAAGTTTTAGAGTGTAACCGTTACCCTCTTACATATTATTTCGCAGAGACTAAACAAACTAGGGTAAAGCTACAAGTCTAGTTCTTAAACAGGATGCAATTTCAACTGTATAGTTTAAATATCATCTTGAACTTCGATACCGAGCGCAAGCTAGAGCTCAATTTAACGCGGCAGAACAATTAGTGTAAATAGGGTATGCATTTAACTATGAATAAAGACGCACCACTTAAAATCATTTTAGCTGCTCCCAGGGGATTTTGCGCCGGCGTTGACCGGGCAATTAAGATCGTCGAGCGCGCTATCGATCATTACGGAGCCCCCGTTTATGTTCGCCATGAAATTGTTCACAACCAGCGCGTTGTGGAAACTTTGGAAAAACAGGGCGCCGTATTCGTTGATGAAGTTAGCGACGTTCCCGAAAACGCGCCGGTCATATTCTCAGCCCATGGTGTTGCTAAGTCCGTACCCATGGCAGCCCAAGCGCGGGGCTTAACATGGCTCGACGCGACCTGCCCCCTCGTCTCGAAAGTCCACATCGAAGCTAGCCGTCTAGCCGAGACAGACCATCATATTCTATTAATCGGCCATGCTGGTCATCCCGAAGTTATTGGCACGATGGGGCAAGTCGAAACGAATAAAATTAGCCTGATTGAAACCAAAGAAGACGCGCGCAACTTTTCAATCGAGGAAAATACGCCGCTAGCCTACGTCACGCAAACAACCTTGTCGGTAGACGATACATCGGAAATAATTGACGTTTTGGTCAGCCGCTTTCCCAACATCGTAGCCCCGCATAAAGAAGACATCTGCTACGCGACAACCAACCGTCAGCAAGCCGTTAAAAACATCGCCCCCAAGGTTGACCAAATGCTGGTCATTGGGGCTACCAATTCGTCTAACTCAGTTCGTCTCGTGGAAGTTGCGCTAAAAGCAGGTTGCGAGGATGCACAACTTATTGCCGATGCAGATGATATTGATTGGGACGCATTCAGCTCCACTGTAGCCGCAGGCGTAAAAACATTAGGCATCACGGCTGGTGCCTCGGCACCTGAGGCGATTGTCCGCGAGGTTGTCGAATCGTTTAAACAACGCTTTGATGTCGAACTGGAAGAATATGTAGATACTGTCGAGACCGTAAAATTCAACCTGCCGCGCGAATTGCGAGATTAATCAGATGGCCGTCTATACCGAAGTTAGCCCCGAAGCCCTTGATGAGATGATGCAGACTTATGACCTTCCGGCAATCACCTCAATCAAAGGCATTGCTGAGGGTATTCAGAACTCAAACTATCTTCTCGACACACAACATGATCGTTATATCCTGACACTTTATGAGCGCGGCGTCAGTGGAGTTAGCACTGATGAGCTTCCGTTTTATCTAAACCTCATGCAGCATTTATCGGGTAAAGGTGTAATTTGCCCGACACCCGTGGCCCGACGCGATGGTGGTCTTCTCTCCGAAGTGGCAGACCGACCCGCAGCTCTGGTTACTTTCCTAAAAGGCCTGAGCGTGCGCACGCCCAAACCACATCATTGCGCCGAACTTGGGGCTGCAATCGCCAAACTACATCTTGCCGGCCAAGACTTTCCAATGAGGCGAAAAAACGAGCTCTCTATAGATAGTTGGCAGGGCTTATTTTCGGCGAATGCTGACGGTGCTTCCACGATAGTGCCCGGCATGGAAATTGAAATTAGCAATGAATTGGAACGACTAAATCGGAACTGGCCGAAAGATTTACCATACGGAATTATCCATGCTGATTTATTTCCTGACAACGTATTTTTTCTTGATCAGAAATTATCAGGTATCATTGATTTTTATTTCGCCTGTAACGATTTTTTTGCCTATGACCTGGCGATCTGCTTGAACGCTTGGTGCTTTGAAGCGGATGTGAGTTTCAATTTAACAAAGTCTCGCGCCCTGCTCGATGGCTATCAGTCAGTGCGCCCGCTTACTGCGCAAGAAGTCGATGCGTTGCCACTTCTTTGTGCTGGCGCCGCGATGCGGTTTCTACTAACCCGATTGCACGATTGGCTCCACCGCGTTCCGGGCGCGTTGGTGACACCAAAAAACCCGGCAGATTACTTACGGCGATTGCGCTTCCATAAGAATACGAGCGTTCCGTCTGATTATGGGATTGGTTTATGATTATAGCGTATACAGATGGTGCTTGTTCTGGAAACCCTGGCCCTGGTGGCTGGGGTGTCAAAATTGAAGCCGGCGAGTCGATAAAAGAATTATTGGGCGGCGAGCCCGACACCACAAACAACCGCATGGAGCTGATGGCTGCCATAGAGGCTTTAAATCATTTTGAGGAACACCAAGCCATCACTATTTTTACGGACAGCACCTATGTGAAGGATGGCATAACCAGCTGGATTATTAATTGGAAAAAACGTGGCTGGAAAACAGCAAGCAATAAACCAGTTAAAAATGTTGACTTATGGCAGACACTGGATGCTGCTACACAACGCCATAGCGTTACTTGGAAATGGGTTAAAGGCCATGCCGGCCACCCTGGAAACGAGCGCGCTGACCAGTTAGCTCGCGATGGAATGGCCCCGCATCTCGGTTAGTCATTCAGCAAAACCTTACCATAAACCAAAAGCCCCGCATAATTAAAGCCCAAGCTCAAACTATACGGGGCTAGATCTGTTGGATGGTTTATTAAAAACCTATATCAAACTCTAGAGCTGGCTGAGTAATTTCTCGGCGCCAGAATCAATAGCTTCGCCAGGATTACTCTCAACGTTGAGGGCAATGACTTCGCCATCCTTAACGATCATAGAGTAGCGCAAAGAGCGTTTGCCCATCCCAAAACCGCTACCATCCATCGTCAGGCCCATAGCTTCTGTTAAATCACCATTACCATCGGCAACCATCATAACTTTGCCCGATGTATTTTGAGCCTGCCCCCAAGCACCCATCACGAAAGCATCATTGACGGACAGACACGCAATCGTATCAACGCCCTTAGCACGAAACGCTTCCGCGCTTTGAACAAAACCAGGTAGATGATTGTTTGAACATGTTGGGGTGAATGCGCCCGGAACCGCAAATAATGCAACGGTTTTCCCAGCGAATAATTCTTCTGTAGAAAGTGGTGTTGGCCCAGCATCCGTCATATGCATTAGTTGCGAAGCAGGCACTTTATCGCCAATTTTAATTGTCATATTCTTAATCCTCACATTTAAGGTTGTTTAAACTCCTCCGGACATAACTCCGAACCCGAATTCGGAAGCTATAGTAAAACGCGGCCTAAATCGAGAGCTGAAGAAAAGATAAAACAAATAATTTTGGCTTAGCGGCTGATCGTATTAGACTACAGGGATGAATGAGATCAAGCCCATTAAACTCGGAGGGAAATTACTTCTCTCCATGCCTCAAATTGGCGACCCGCGATTCGAGCGCAGTGTAATCTTAATGATGACGCATGATGAAGCTGGCTCTTTAGGTTTTGTTCTCAATCAAGCGGCCGATGACATTACACTTGGCTCCAGCGTTCAAAACCTTCCCGAAAATATCGCCTCATCCACATTAGCCAGCTCGACTGTCTTTATTGGGGGACCCGTTCAGCAGGATCATGGTTTCATCCTGCACAGCCCGGAATGGGCCGGTGAAGCAACTATATCTCCACCTGATGTAGCATTTTCTTTTTCTCAGTCAATCGATGTGTTGCACGCATGCGCACAGAATGAGGGACCGGAAGAGGCCAAGTTTCTGCTAGGTTATTCAGGATGGGGCGCGGGCCAACTTGAAGATGAAATACGCCAAAACGCATGGCTAATTGTTACCGCGGATCCGCTATTGGTTTTTAGCCCTAATCACGAAACTCTTTATGAAGCTGTAGCTAAACGTGCAGGCATAGATCTAGCTCACCTGAGCAGCTCAGGTGGATCCGCTTGATCCGTTGCATCTGATGGCTCAACGAGATCTGCCGTCGGCTCCGACAATAAGATAACGTCTTCAGCATTTGTCTCATTAACATATGGCTCGTTAACATATGTCTCATTAACGAGAGGGCTGGTTGGTTTCACCTTGGATACGGATAGCTTGACCGCGGATGGCCGCAAGACAACGCCGAGCAAGATTAAACTGGCGGCTAGACTAAGCCCAAAAGGCAGTATCTCAGGTGCGAGAAACTCATAATCGAGATCCGTAAAATATTGGCCCGACCATAAAAAAATCGTCGCAAATTTTACCACATCAATAACTACGCGCACCGTAAACCAATAGGACCGATCGGCTGACCTTTGCCGCAGCAATAAAATATGACTAATGGTGCTGATAAATAGTGCCGTGCTAATAGCGACGATGAGGGCTAACGCTCCCGATGAGAGTAAAATTGCAAAGCTGTCCGGCAACACGAAACTTCCCGCCGAAACACTCGCCAATAATTGCAGTTTTAACAAAGCCGCAACGCCAATTAAGCCCAAAGCATCCAACAATAGGACCTTGCAATAGCCCGTGTCTCGCCCCAGGCTGCGAACCAGCGCTACAAAAAACAGCGTCGCCATGAGGACCAATATAAACGTCCAAATATTGCGCATGGACCCTTCGAACTTAATGCGTTCGCCCTGGCTCCACAGCCAAAGTCGCTCACTGTTTTTCATCTCGGATAAAACGGCAAAGCTTTGCACGCTCAAGGCCGGTACAGAAATCGCAACAATATCCGGCTGATACCAATCCGAGACGACTTCGCTACCATCTGAAACAACGAAACGTAGCCCACCTTGTATCGGTGTTTCGAGGCCCAACAACTGCGCCACAGGATCCCTTAACGGATAACGTTGAACTTCAAATTCTAAATCTATGTCGCTGGCGTTTTGTATCGAGAATATCCAACTGTCATCGACCGGCCGAATGAACTCCTTCAAGTTGACAACCGTCAGAGGTCTATCAATACGCAATGGATCTATCGCATGGGCTTCATTCGTAGCTAAACCGCCAATAAAACCGATGACGAATAGACTACAAAAAATTATAGCTTTCGATAAATGCCTCAAGACCATCTCCATTACGCAATAACTAATGCTGCATATCTTCCTTCAGTAGAGCAAACCGCATGTGATCTGCCCAGCTCCCATTTATCTTTAGGTATTTTTTTGAATACCCTTCACGGTAAAAGCCATTGCTTTCAAGCACGCGCTGTGAAGCAATATTGTCGTCCATGCACGCAGCCTCGACCCGATGTAAATCAAGATAATTGAAGGCATGTCGGCATAGCAAATAAACAGCTTCACGAGCATAGCCATTTCCTTGATACGCATCTCCCAACCAGTATCCAAGCTCAGCCGTCTGCGCTGGCCCGCGACGAATATGCGTTAGGTTGCACGCACCCATTAGCGTCGTGAACTGCTTATCCCATATAAAAAAGCCCAACCCCAAACCGTAGCGGGCGGCCAATGAATAATCGCGCACATAACGCAAAAACCTCTTTTTAGATAATGCATCTTCAGACCAAAGCGGCTCACGCAATTGCAATGTCATGAGACTGGCATGACGAACCGCGAACCAGTTGAGGTAATCGCGGCGACGCGGCGCCCTCAAGTGAATTGCCGTTCCCTCTAAAACAAGATGAGTAGCCGATTTCCTGTACCCAAATAGGCCCACGCTGTTTAGCCTTTAGACGCGGCGATGCGCGCCCATATATGATCCTCGACGAGGGTCAAATCATTCGGTAAATCTTCGCTCCGCTCAGGCCGATCCAACATCGCAGCAATATGTGCAGGCGGCTCAGGATAAATTCCGCAAGCGGCCTCAACCGCCACAGGAAATTTAGCTGGATGAGCAGTTGCCAACGTCACGATTGGCGTATCACCAAGCTCTAGCGTTTCAGCTGCGCCAAGCCCGACGGCTGTGTGTGGGTCTAACACCATTGAGCAGCGATCATTTTCCCGGCGGATAATCTCTGCTGTATGCTCTTGGTCAACCCTGCGCGCAGAGAATAGTTGTCGCATTTCAGTCAGCTCATCCGCGCTTAAGGTAAATGACTTTTTGTCTTTAAGCTGTTCCATATAATTGCGAACTTTAGCACCATCACGGCCCGTAATTTCAAAAAGAAGGCGCTCAAAATTACTCGAAACTTGGATGTCCATGCTTGGGCTGCTAGTCGCAACAACCTCACCAATCGCATATGTTCCCGTGTCTAGAAGCCGCGCCAAAATATCGTTTACATTGGTCGCTATCATTAATTGTGCGGTCGGCAAGCCCATTGATTTTGCCACATAGCCGGCAAAAATGTCTCCAAAATTTCCAGTCGGAACTGAAAAAGCTATGGGCCGCTCGGGGCCACCCAAAGCCACCGCGGCGGTAAAGTAATAAACCGTCTGGGCCATGACACGCGCCCAATTGATCGAGTTGACGCCAGCTAAGCCTACGCCCTCCCTAAACTCAGTATGATTAAACATGCCCTTCACCAGAGCTTGGCAATCATCGAAGTTTCCATCAATTGCAATGGTATGAACATTCGCTTCGTCGGGCGTGGTCATTTGCTTGCGTTGGACATCAGACACGCGGCCCTTGGGATAGAGAATAAAAATATCCGTCGCTTTGCTGCCACGAAATGCCTCAATAGCAGCACCCCCCGTATCGCCGGATGTCGCACCAACAATTGTTGCTCTGCGACCAAGACGAACCAAAGCATGATCCATTAACAAGGCTAGTAGCTGCATGGCCACATCTTTAAAAGCCAAAGTCGGGCCGTGAAAAAGCTCCAGCAAATGATGGTTGCCCTGCATATGCACCAATGGGGCAACCTCGGGACCTTTAAAGCTAGAATACGCTTTGACGATAATGTCATGCAAAACCTGTGGCTCTACACTATCGCCAATAAATTGGCTCAGAACTCTCTCGGCAACATAAGTATAAGGTTTGCCTTTAAAATCAGCGATCGTCTCGATATCGAGCGTCGGCCAAGTTTCAGGTACATATAAGCCACCATCCGTGGCCAAGCCAGCCAATAAGGCTTCCTCAAAGTTGAGTTTAGGCGCTAAGCCACGTGTGCTGATATATTTCAAGCGCTCAATCTCCCTATCTTGGGTCCGTATCTTCGTTCAATGATCTTCGCGACGAAGCTGCCGCGCGTTTCGGATGTGCCACAATAATGATATAATAACAAGGATTGCAGCAAAACCAAACCATGTAACTGCATATTCTAAATGTCGGTTCGACAGCTCGACCCGCGACTGCCCAGCATATGGCCAGCCGGCCTGAGGCGCCACTTGCTCAAGCAAAAAGGGCCAAGCTTCAAAACCAGCTAATTCAGCCATACGTATTGGGTTTTTAACGTACCAAAGGTTTTCAGCTGGTTTATCCGGCGCATCAAAACGCCCGCGTAAATCAGGCCACCGAATGCGAACTGTCAGATCAACCGCGCCAGGTACATCCGCGCGCAATAAAGGATCTTTCAACCGATCCGGTATAAACCCTCGGTCAACATAAATTACGGTTTGATCAGCAAGTCTAAACGGTGTGAGAACATGAAAACCAACTTTGTCCGAGGCCGCTAGACCCGGCGGCCGCGTTGTAACAGCGGCAAACCATAGCTGTTCATGCGTATGGATAAATTCACCGCGAATTTTAGCAATGGCGTAATTATCTCTATCCTGGGTTAAGGCTGCAACCGCAGTCCGGTCCGTCAACGATATTGGTTCTGAACTATTTTTATCGGCTATGCGTTGCTGTAAATCTTCTTTCCACTCTAAACGATCCACCTGCCAAAACCCAAGCGTCAGGAGCACAGGCAACATGATGAGCGTTAATGCAAGTGGGAGCCATTTTCTGATCATTGATTATTATTTCCCGAACCGATCGTAAAATTAACAGTAAAAATAAAGAAGCAGATATTGCGTGGCAAACAATTATAGCCCCGCGACCCACTCTAATCTAAATCAAGACGACCCTGCTGCGCTTGCTTTTGAAATTGCTTGACGGACAGCCAGGCCTTAATCGGCCGAAGCAAGGCCAAAGGCAACCCCAAACCTAATGGTAACCATATCGTTGCGTGCAACCAATAAGGCGGCTGAAAATTGACCTCTACATATAAAGCCGAAGCCACAATTATCAGACCAGCAATCAAGATAACGAAGACCGCTGGACCATCACCTGCATCACTTTCAGACAAATCCTGCCCGCAAGATTTGCATTCCGGCACAATATCTAAAAACCCCGAAAACAGAGATCCTAAACCACAACGTGGACACTTACCCATCAAGGCCAAATAGATTGTTGAGCGAGGTTTATAATAGGTTTCAGGATCTTTCATCCGCCTCGATCAACTTTCTACATGCGAGATATTTATAGCTTTCGTTTGATTAGTGAGCGCCAGATGGCCCAGCGCCAAGCACATAAATAACGATGAAAAGGAACAACCATACCACATCAACAAAATGCCAATACCAAGCCGCTGCCTCAAAACCGAAATGCGATTCCGGAGTAAATGCCCCTTTCATAGCCCGCACCAAGCAGACAAGAAGGAATATCGTACCCACAACAACGTGGAAACCATGAAAGCCGGTGGCCATGTAGAATGTAGCGCCATAAATATGACCACCAAAGCCAAAGGCGGCATGTGCATATTCGTAGACCTGCAGGCATGTAAATAAACCACCCAAGAGAACGGTTAAGAGCAGGCCATAGGTAACACCTTTTCTATCGCCATGCTGAAGAGCGTGGTGCGCCCAAGTAACCGTTGTGCCTGATGTTAGAAGGATCAAAGTATTGATCAATGGAAGATGCCAAGGGTCAAATGTTTCAATCCCCTCTGGTGGCCAAGTTCCGCCCGTTAGAGCTGTGCGGCTGGCCTGAATCGCCTCGCCCGGATACAAGCTAATATCGAAATATGCCCAAAACCAAGCGACAAAGAACATAACCTCAGACGCGATAAACAGGATCATGCCGTAACGAAGGTGCAATTGCACAACTGGCGTATGATCGCCGTTATTACCTTCACGGATCACATCTCTCCACCAGCCGACCATGCTATAAATAACCGCAGCCAGACCAATTAAAAGCACCCAAGGTGTTTCCGAGTGGAAATATTGGACTGTACCAATCGCCAACACCAATGCGCTTATGGACGATATAATCGGCCACGGGCTTGGATCAACCAAATGATAGTCATGATTTTTTGCGTGGCTGTCTGCCATGATTTATCCCCTCGGGTTCGTCGCAACTAAAGTTGCATTCTTCAATTCACGTTTCTCGGTTTCGGCACCCGCCGATTCCTTCGATCTAAAAAAAGTATACGACAAAGTAATCGTCGTTACACCTCTCATTTCACTATCTTCCGTTATCTCTGGATCGATAAAGAAGGTAACCGGCAACTCTGCCTTCTCACCAGGTTGTAGAACCTGTTTGGTGAAACAAAAACACTCAATCTTAGAAAAATAATATCCAGCCGCTGGCGGTGATACGTTAAATGTCGCCGTCCCTACAATCGGCTCGTCGGAAAGGTTCTCAACCGCGTAAAATGCTAGCGCCGATTCTCCGACACGCAGTTTAACTGGTTTGGTTGGGGTCGAGAACTTCCATGGCAAATCACGGTTAACGCTAGCGTCAAAACGCACAGTCATCTCAGCTGCATTGGATAGGTCTTGACCAACTGGCGCAGCATCGGCGCGTTGTGTCGTTCCGCCAAAACCCGTTACCCTACAAAACAAGTCGTAGAGCGGCACGGACGCGAAAGCCATACCCGTCATAAATATTGCTAACGAAGCCGCATACAGCGCTGTGCGCTTATTCTTTAGATCTCGATTGGCCGTTTCTTGTTTCATTTTAGACCTGTTTATCCTGCGCGGCTCGCCACGTTTTCCATCAATCGCACGACGGTAACCAAGAAAAATACAAGGACCATAGCCCCGAGAGCTAGTCCCATAATGGCAGCCCGACGGCGCCTCTGTTTTAGCAACTCGGGCGTCCAGCCCATTTTGTTTTCTTCCTGACCCATATTAATTCCCTTTATTGTCCGCTCGAGCTTAACGTTGAAACGTATTTATCAATTGGCAGACATGCAAATAACACAAATAAATAGGCAATCGAATAACCAAATAACCAGCCAGATGCCTTGTCTTGCGTGGCCTCTTTAGCAACGTATAACCAGATTGCGAAAGCGAGGAAGCCGATATTTAAAGCACCGGCGGCGACCGCGTAAGTGGTGCCAGCATAGCCGAGTAAAGCGGGTAACATTGCAATCGCGGATAGAATAAAACTATACGCCAAAATATGATTTAAGGTGACAGCGCGTCCGGCAGTGACCGACAACATAGGTACGCCAACCTTTTTATATTCTTCATTCTTTAGCAGAGACAGCGCCCAAAAATGCGGTGGTGTCCAAAAGAATATAATTGCGAAATAAATGATTGGCTCAATCGACAAAGAATTCGTCGCAGCCGCCCATCCAATAACCGGAGGCAACGCACCCGCAGCACCGCCGATGACGATGTTTTGCGGTGTCCTGCGCTTCAACCACATGGTGTAAACGACCGCATAGAAGAAGATAGTAAAAGCCAATAAAGCCGCGCTTAGATAATTAACCAAAACAGCCAAGCTAAAAACAGACAGCCCTGACATCCAAAGCCCAAAGCTCAAAGAACCTTCCTTGGAAACGCGGCCCGATGGAACAGGCCGCTTTGCTGTGCGTGTCATGATGGCGTCAATATCTGCATCATACCACATGTTCAAAGCCGCAGAGGCACCGGCCCCTGACGAAATCATTAGCAAGGCCGAAAACACCATTACTGGATGCATCTCGCCTGGCGCCATCACCAAGCCAATCCAAGCCGTGAAAATAACCAGAGACATCACACGCGGCTTCATCAAAGCGAAGTAGTCAGACGCCGACCCCGCGTCTAGATTTGCGTCTAGAGCGGTATCCGGTGAAATCTTTTCTGAAACTTCATAAGCTTGCGACATGATCTGTCTTTTTCTCCAAAATTACTAAATTTTTGGTGGTTACTTAATTTTCGGCAAATCGCTGAATTGGTGGAACGGTGGAGGCGAACTTAAGCTCCACTCTAGTGTCGTTGCACCTTCTCCCCATGGGTTGTTGCCAGCTTCTTGACGACGTGCAAATGCGTGCATAACACCAAACAAGAAAATCAAAACACCAAAGGCCGAGATATAACTGCCGATTGAAGACCAATAGTTCCAGTCTGCGAAAGCATCCGGATAATCAACATAACGACGAGGCATACCAGCCATTCCCAAGAAGTGCTGCGGGAAGAACAACAGGTTCACACCAAAGAAAGTGACATAGAAGTGTAACTTACCGATGAACTCTGAATAGGTGTAACCACTAATTTTCGGGAACCAGTAATACCAACCAGCGAAAATCGCAAACACAGCGCCCAAAGACAGCACATAGTGAAAGTGAGCAACTACGAAATAAGTATCGTGATAAGCGCGGTCAACGCCAGCATTCGCTAGCATGACGCCCGTTACACCACCTACCGTGAATAGGAAAATAAAGCCAAGAGCCCAAAGCATAGGTGTCTTAAACTCGATCGACCCACCCCACATCGTCGCAATCCACGAGAATATTTTAATCCCCGTTGGAACCGCAATAACCATGGTCGCCGCAACAAAATAGGCCTGCGTATCTACCGTTAGACCCACCGTATACATATGGTGCGCCCAAACAACGAAGCCAACACCGCCAATGGCGACCATTGCATAGGCCATACCCAAATAACCAAAGACTTGCTTTTTCGAGAAGGTCGATACGATCTGAGAGATCATACCAAAGCCCGGTAGGATAAGAATGTAAACCTCAGGGTGCGCGAAGAACCAGAACAAATGTTGATACAAAATCGGGTCACCGCCACCTGCAGGATCAAAGAAGGTTGTTCCGAAGTTACGGTCGGTTAACAACATTGTGATCGCGCCAGCAAATACAGGCAAAGAAAGAAGAAGTAGGAAAACCGTTACCAAAATCGACCAAACAAACAACGGCATTTTATGCAACGTCATGCCTGGGGCACGCATGTTGAAGATGGTTGTGATGAAGTTAATGGCTCCCAAAATCGACGATGCACCAGCAATGTGCAACGACAAGATTGCATAATCCATAGCGGGACCAGGCTGTCCCGACGTCGAAAGCGGCGGATAAATTGTCCACCCACCCCCAACACCGGCGTTACCGGGAGGGCCTTCGGCAAAAATCGACATGCCCAACAAAATAAACGAGGCAGGTAATAGCCAAAAAGAAATATTATTCATTCTTGGGAAAGCCATATCCGGCGCGCCAATCATAAGCGGCACAAACCAGTTACCAAAACCACCAATCATCGCTGGCATAACCATGAAGAAAATC
>ERZ887851.2768-NODE-2768-length-13447-cov-8.003584_pt1 | contig 13447 bp, 3 predicted proteins | sample MGYA00521100_ERZ887851 | MGnify/ENA primary metagenome ERZ887851 (study PRJEB32303, sample SAMEA104408602) | aquatic metagenome | biome: Brackish water; feature: Pelagic; material: water | place: Baltic Sea | collected 2014-06-06T16:11:00 | depth 11,444 m ...
CGGGACCGGTTTTTAAAAATTTACTAAAACCGAGGAGTTTTTTTATTTTAGGAGCCATTTCTGGGGGCAGGGGGAGGGGGGGTGCGGCGGAATTTTCCACGAAAAGTCGCAAAAGTTACAAAAAAATCCACGTAAAGTCGCAAAAGTTGCAAAAGTTGCAAAGCTGTGTGGTTTATTCTAGTCGAACTGTGCGCGCTGATCAAAATGCTGTATAGTCGCGCATAATAAAAAGAAATAGCAACCGGCGCGTGCAAGCGGCCGCGCTCCAGCACCTGAGCGGCCTCTTCGGGAGCGGCGATGGCGTGATGGTGCTCGAGTACGGTACCCACTTCGCCCTCAAGGTGAGCGGCGGTAAGTGGTGGCTCGGTCGGGCGACCCAAATCCTCCGGCCCGCTGGTAGCCGCGGCTGCAAGGTAGCGGTCCGAGAGCCGGTGGCGCTGGAGGACGCGCAGTCGAAGGGCGTCGTCGTGACGGGGAGCTACTTCCGGCGCGAAATGGACGGGACCTTCACGCACGCGCCCACACCGACGGCGCGCTGTACAGCGCGGTGAGTATCATGGCGCTGGTGGAGCTGAAGAACGAGGAGACGACGACCGCCGGCGATCACATCTACAATTTCGACGACCCGGAGCTGGTTGGGAAGCTCGACGCGCTCGCCAAGGTCGGGGAGGAAGAAAAGCTGGCAACACCCAAAAATGGCGGCTGCAGTGGAAGCGACGAACCGCCGCCGGGGCTGGCGGTTTCTCGACGAGAGGAGTCGAAAACCGGTCTTTCTGACGAAAACGGACAAGGGGAAGTGGGTTTCTGACGACACCAGGAAAATCCATCGATTTTCCCGACGCACACCCCGTTCAAATACTGGCCAGTTGCCCGCCCGGGAACCAGTCACAACCACAAATTGTCCACCTGATTGAGGTATCCAAAGGCCACGCTCCACATAAGGGGCGCGTGGGGTCTTTCTGCGTATCTTAGTTAGTTCTTAGGGCAGTACACTTACTTTGTGTCCCAGACCGCGTTCTAGGTTTGTTGGGCCCAGATATCACGCACATTTCAAGCACCTCGCTTGGAAAAGTTTCTCAGCGTATTTGATTGTCGTACTCAGCGAGTGGTCGACAATTTTCTGTGGGCGCACAAGTAAACAATAATGCCTCCAAAGAGTTCAAGCAAATCGCCGAAAGGCACGATGAAGCCCAGGACTCCAGTTACTTCTTTACGTGGCTCCGGTACATCCACTAGTGTCAATTCTTTTGGAGCACTAAATGATGAATCTGTGGCGGCGGCTGATGGCCATGTTGGCATCAAAGAAGATGAAGAACACGATGACAGTGAAGATGATGAACAACAAATAATTTTTGAAGGTATCGTTGAGAGCGATGCAAATGCTCTTCTTGATCAAGTCGAATCCCTGAATGGTCATTCATCGGGGGATCCCTATTTTTCACCTTCTGTGCGTCAAGATTTTGTTGAGATTTATTCAGGTCTAAACGATAATGGTTACAATGACGATGACAAAAGTGCAGTGGCGGAAATGTTAAAGATTGGTGTTCCCCTTCAATCTCTTAAGGATACATTGCCGGCTCTTCGAAAATCCTCTAGTAGCAGTGGACTATCTCAGAAATCTCAACCAGGTGAATCACACTCACATCAAGCGAAAGTTCATGCCATTCGTGGTGCTGCTGTTCCCTCGGTTGAGGATGTCAGGTCTATCTTCAAGGATTGTGTAACTGGTAATGGCCAGATGGCTACTCAAGCATTTTTACCACAGCTGAACAAAGAGTTCAAAGAAGTCCTAGGCCTTATCCCTAGTCATGTGGGTCTTCATCCGCAAAGTTTCCCGCCTATTGAAACACTGTATGAATGTTTCACAGCTTCCGGAGTTTTAGCGCTCACAATTTCAGTGAATCCTACTGCTTCTTTGCGTTTTGCTTTCAAAGATTTTGGCTCGGTACCTGTGAGTGAACCAGTTGTGAAATCTACTCAAGAAGCCGCCCAAGAAAGTGACTCCACTGACATTGAGAAATTATTATTGAAATCAGAAGCTCATGGTATTTCTGGAGCTGCAAGTAAAGCACAATTGGCGAGTATCATTGCCAATCGTCGCCTTAGTCTATTCTTCACTGAATCGAATGACATCCGTGTGCCCGGTAAAGGTTTCGATTTGGTGTGCTCAAGTCTTTATACCCAAATTCAAGATCGCTTCACGTTGCCTGTGAAGTATGTTGAGGGTATGCTACTTTTGAATGAGTTGGCGTTTCTTCTCATGCGTTTTTTAAAGGTGGTATTTAAAGCATTTCCGTTACTTTTTGTTGGATTGGAGCAGAAATGTGATGGTGCTCTGAAGGTTGCGTCTCAGGTCTCACGACACCCTCGGTCACACGTCAATTTATTTGAGTCGCAACTGCAACACATTTTTGATGTTTCATGCACTCGGGTACTCCCATATATTGCTCAACAATTGATACTTCGCCTTCAACCGAATGGCTGTCAGATTGGAAGTTTCGATGCTGTTCGTGACATCTATAGTGTCACTGTCAATGGGTCTTCCCCTGTATTTGCGCAACTGGTAGACTTTATTAAGCAAGTCAATGTTGCATCGGCGAATACTCCGATTCCAAAAGATTCTCCTATGGGTACTTCGTGCCATCCAGCCTTATTACCTCAGTGCATGTTTGACTGTGTCTCAGCTTGGACAGTATCGCTCATCCGTTAAGCTAGATGCCTCCACCAATTTGGCATTGGAAGAAATTTTCAAATCGATTGCATCTGGTGATATTTCGTCCCTAGAACAACTGCTGGCTGTTATTGAGGATCACTCTCAAAGGGGCCTTTTTCCGATTGTGGACTCTAAGAAAATTTCGGGTTCTTCAGTTGCTCTGGTCAGTCAAGCTTCTTCGGGGAATCCAAGTGTTCCCCGGGGTGCTCCCCCAGGTACTTGTGTTCAATTTTGGTTAAGGAATTCTTGTCGCTTTGGAAATGGATGCCGAAACCTTCACGTCTCAAAGGATTCCAAAGACTCATCAAACGACTCATCTGTGGACACATCAAAGGGGAAGTCTCCATCTGCTGATGCAACGTCGAAATCAGTTAAGTCTTCTGTTAAGCCTTCCTTTTTTCCTCCTGCGTTGTCCAAAGCACAAGCGGCCCTCATGGAAGAATATCAAAGTAAAATGAGTACACTTCAAGGCTACTTACGTGGTGCTAAGTTATCTCAGTCATCTGATTTCAAATCTTTGAAAATTGGAAGTTGTTTGAGGTTTATCCGAGTCTCTGGGAAGGATGCTTCTGGAGGGTCCTGGGATACATTTAGTCTTGTGGATGGATGTAAATTACCTGAATTTGCTGAAATTGCAGACTTGGTAAAGGATGTTCGTCGATTGCACGTTTCTCTTAATCCTTCTTTGCTTTCCGCGAAAGAAATTCCATTTCCGAGTTATCCTCAAATCATAATGCCTCCGTCTCTTCAGTTTCGTAGTCCCAATTTTGACCATGGATCAAAAGGCTCCGGGGGGCGAGGTTATGGTCATGCATCGGCATATGGTAAAGGAAAAGGGCATGGTTACGGTTACGGTAAAGGGTCTAGTTATGATTGGAGTTCTCCTCCGAATCCTCAGGCCCAACGTGGACATGGTGGAAATTCGTTTCTTTCAGCTGCAGAAGAATGGCAGGCTTGGAATGCGGCTCAGCAACCTCCGCCACCGCAGTTTTCGCCTTACGGTCCTCCTCAGCAGCCTCTACCTTATGGTCCTGAGGTACCTGCAGATGCGATGGCTTCTCATCAAGCCATGCACATGTTGCTTGGACAGCCGTCCACCGCCAGGCCGTTCAGCTCCTCGGGTGGTTCAGTCTCTTCGATGCAACCTCGAGACTCTACTGCTTCTTCTCAAGCGCAAACCGTTGAATCCTCTAGTCAATCATTTTGGGCTCGTGGACCTAAGCCTCCTGGTGGTGGCAACGGAAACGGCAAAGGCGGAGATTTCTGGAGTTAGGATCAAGGCCAAGCTGGTCATTCGAGTGCTATGCACTATCATGGTTCTGATGTGGGGCAGCCAGCTCTAGGCCGTCAGAGTGAAAATTCAAATTATTCGAGAGATATTCTTGGTGTGTGTCACGGTGGCACTCAAGCGAGTGCTTTTCATGTTCAATTATTGCAGAGTCAATTTTTTCATGGCAGTGATATAGACGAAAATTTAGAGAGAGAGAGTAATGAGTCAGTGGTTTCAAATTCGATTTCACCGACTCTGGGCTTAGAGCCTTTATTATGTGGTACAGAGAGAGAAGCGCGATCGTTTTATGATTGTGCACAGTCTGTTGTTTTGGATGACGATGCTAATAATTCTGGATCTTCAATGGTAACGTTTACCTTGGATTCAGCTTCAGATATTCACGTTATTCAACTCAATGAAGCAGTAAAATATTTTTCAGAGAAAAGTGAGTCTAATTTAAAAGTTTTGGGGGTATCGGGTCAATCTACTCGTGCAGACCTTCAAGGGCATTTGATCATTGTTGTCGAGGACAATGAAGGTAAAATGTTTCAAATTGATCTTGGACTTACTCATGGTATGGCGCAGATTCCTGTTAATTTGTTGTCAGTCTCCCTCCTTTTGCGTAGTGGTTGTATAGTTCATTTGGAAGAAGGCAATTGTTACTTGCAATTACAAAAGGACGGCCCGCAGGTTGATATTCGTTGCAGAAATGGCATGTTCGAAATTGATGCTCTTCCTGAGTGTCCTGGCGATGGGATTAAAGTTGATCCCTCTTGTCAGCCCTCATGCTCCGTTGATGGTGTCTCCCTTGCAGCTTTTGGTAATTTAACTACCTGGCATCGGCGTCTTGCTCACTTGTCTCGTGATCGCCTTGTTCAAATTCATAAGAATGATGCGGTTGATGGTTTCAAGCTCAAAGGACATAATCCAATTAATGCCTCGTGTGATACTTGCTCTCAAGCGAAAATTATGCGCAGTGCTGTTCCGCACGAACGGAAGTTCAGTGATCCGGCTACTTATATTGGACACACAGTTTCATCTGATGTTAAGAAGGTTCCGTTTTCCACATTTCGTGGAGCGCAGTATGCAGTCACGTATGTTGATCATTATTCTCTTCTCGGGATGGTTTTCTTCGTACGATCCAAGGCAGAAATTTATTTGACCTTGGAGCGCTATTTGCGTGCAATGAAGGCATTAGGTGTTACAGTTCAAAATATTCAAACAGACAGAGGTTCAGAGTATTTTTCTCAAGAAGGTGATCTGATTGAGGATCGTGATCGTAATCTTCACAAATTTGGCGAAGTGTGCCTTGCGCAGAATCCGCAAGTGCGGCATATTATTCAGCCAGTTGAAATGAAAGAAAAGGTTGCGGAAAATTCGTTTAGGTATTTGTTTCGGGCGGTTAATGCGATGCTATGGGAAGCTCGGCTCTCTCCTGCGTTTTGGGAAGATGCCTGTGCTTATGCCCAGTATTTGTGGAATCGTACACCGAACTCTCACACTGGAGATGATACGACGCCTTGGACACTTCTCACGGGTCAACGTGCTCGTTGGGACAAGTTCAAAGTTTTTGGCTGCGATGTGTGGCAACACATCCCTAACAATCCATATTATAAAATTCCTGGGTTGCCTCGTGGTCGTCGCATGATTTTTGTTGGAATTGATTCAGATTTCGGTGGTTGGAAAATTTTTGATCCCGAGCGTCGAAGTTATGAACATTCTGGAAATTTGTATTTTAATGAGGATTTTTCAAGTCGCATTGATGCTTTGAGGCATCACGACAGGCGTCGTGCTATGATGCGTGCTGATTTGGAACAGCCTATTCAATTGGATGATTTTGATGATCCGAATGCTGCTGCCGTGCGTAATCTGTATACTGATCCGGATACGCCTGCTCCAGTGGCTGAAAATTCTCTTTCTAATGTTATTCCTGGGGGAGCTGGTGCTTCTCCTGGTGTTATTCCTGGGGGAGCTGGTGCTTCTCCTGGTGTTCTTCGTGGGGGAGCTAGTGCTTCTCCTGGTGTTCTTCGTGGGGGAGCTAGTGCTTCTCCTGGTGTTTTTCGTGGGGGAGCTGCTGTTTCCGTTGTTACCAATTTGCATGGTGATGACGCTGGCGCTGGGGGAGTTGACCAAGCAAATGATGGTCCTATTCCTGGTGTTACTGCAGCTGCTCAGATTCGTGGTTTCGTTCAAGATAATGTTATACTACGCCCTCTACGTTTAATACCTGTTGGAACTAAAATCACTCTTCGAGATGCTGACAAACATTTTATTTCCTATGCATTGGGGAATGATTTGCCAATTGTGTTTTTGCAGCCTTGTCCGAAAAAGAGAATTACGCCGTCGAGAGATCGTTACTTATTATATATGCAAGCGACGACTCTTCGTGAAGCTCTTAATCTTGGTGCCTTTATGGATGACATCAAATGGGACTATGCTCATGGGTTCATTCAGTTTCCGACGCACGAAAGTGTATTGCCGGGACATGTTTTTATGGCCTATAAGCTGGCTAGTGAGTGTGGATTTAATCACGTGTTGCATGACTATGGATTCGTGCCACGACACCCTCATGAAGCGAATGTATACACCACATCTTCGAGTCAAAGTGTTAGTTTCAATAGTTTAATTTCAGAGTTGTTTCCGAAAGAAAAAGTTGTGCCGGAATTGGGTTCAAGGGTCACTGCTAATCAGTGGGCAGAATATGAATTTGCCAAGGTCTTGAATGCAGCTTCGTTAAAAATTGATTTTGATCTCCCGCCAGAGCCGCTCCATTATAAAGATACTTTACCAGAAAATTGTGGTGAAGAGTCAGTGAAGTGGAAAGAAGCGATGGATGATGAAATTGATTCTATGAAAGCGTTTGAAGTATATGAGAGAGTGCCCCGTTCAGCTGCACAAGGTCGTCAGATTTTGGGTTGCAAATGGGTATATAAAAGAAAGACAGGAAAGCATGGTGAAGTTACTCGTTATCGTGCAAGGTTGGTTGCTCAAGGTTATCGTCAGAAAGAATGGGACTCTTTTAATCCAGATGAGATAAGTAGTCCTGTTGCTCACAAAGAAACCCTCAGAATGTTTTTGTCTACAGCTGCTGGACTAGACCTTGAGGTGTATTGTTGCGACGTTAAGGCGGCCTTCTTACAAAGTCACCTATCAGAGAAAATTTATTTGAAAGCTCCGCCGGGATATGAGTCGAAGACAGTTAAAGGTGAAGAAGAAATTTTGGAATTGCGCAAAGCGATTTATGGCCTCAAGCAAGCAAGTGCTTCGTTTTGGGAGGCTATTAGTTCTCACCTCAAGTCTATTGGCTTTGTTCCAACAGTTGGAGATCCTTGTTTAATGAAACGTGTTGAGCCGGACGGTGGTATGGTGCTTGTCTGCTTGTATGTGGATGATGTCACTTATGCAGTATCGCGTTCAGATATGGCTGATCGATTTTTAGCAGAGTTGCGTGAACGTTTTGTTATTGAAGAAGGAGAAGGTAAACCGATTGAGTACTTACTGGGAATTGCAGTTCATCAAGACCTTGCAAAAGGCACCATTCATTTGAGTATGGAGACAGCAATTTCTAAGCTTTGTATTTCAGTATTATCAAAGGAAGAGTTAGTGAAAGCGAGCAGTGTGACGGCTCCTATGCTTCAGACGCCATTATTGCGTCAAGAAGAGAGAAGTGTTCCGAAATCCATTTTTGACTATTTGTCGGTGGTTGGTTCATTGTTACACATATCAAATTGTTTAAGACCCGATATTTCGTATGCAGTTGGAAATTTGGCAAGGTTTGCTGCTACTCCAGGTGAGGCACATGTTAAAGCCGCCAAGCGAGTTCTTCAGTACCTTTATCAAACGAAGTCATTGGGAATTACTTATTTTAAAGAGAGTTATCAACAGAGAAATGTACCCGTAGTTTTCGAGAAGGCCAAGCATCCTCTCGATGATGGGACCAATAAGACACAAGTGTTTGCTGATTCAGATTATGCAGCGGACGAGTCAAGAAGGTCAACTATGGGTGGAGTTATTATGCAAAACGGTGGTCCGATTTCGTGGTTCAGTGTGTTAGGAAAGACTGTTGCTTTATCTACTTGTGAAGCAGAAATTAATGCAGCAGTTATGGCAGCTAAAGATGCCATTCACATTGGAAGATTAATGCATGATCTTGGATTAGCCTGTGATGAGAAACCTATTCAGATTGCAGAAGACAATTCAGCAGCTATTGCTCAAGCAGCTGCTGGCATTCGTGCGGTGCGAAAAGCTAAGCATTACGAAGTTCGTTTGCGTTTTCTTCAAGAGCTCGTGGTACAGAAAGCAATTGAGTTTGTCTATTGTCCGACTGATATTCAGTTGGCTGACTTACTCACCAAGCCCTTGCTTCCTGATCGCCATATCGCCTTGACGAATGCACTGTTGTTTACAGTTTGATTTCAGAGAAGTTTATTGCGAGAGACAAGCGGGTTTCATATCTCCCGTGCCTTGTGCGGGGGAGTGCAAAGAGGTCCGACCAAAGGGACGGGCACATCGGCACACAATGAGATCTGAACGACTTATCGTCCAAGAGAAGATTCGAATCTTGAAAGAATCAAGGAAGATTTAAGTCCGATTATCACAACCAGTCACAACCACACAATTGTCCACCTGATTGAGGTATCCAAAGGCCACGCTCCACATAAGGGGCGCGTGGGGTCTTTCTGCGTATCTTAGTTAGTTCTTAGGGCAGTACACTTACTTTGTGTCCCAGACCGCGTTCTAGGTTTGTTGGGCCCAGATATCACGCACATTTCAAGCACCTCGCTTGGAAAAGTTTCTCAGCGTATTTGATTGTCGTACTCAGCGAGTGGTCGACAATTTTCTGTGGGCGCACAAGTAAACAATAATGCCTCCAAAGAGTTCAAGCAAATCGCCGAAAGGCACGATGAAGCCCAGGACTCCAGTTACTTCTTTACGTGGCTCCGGTACATCCACTAGTGTCAATTCTTTTGGAGCACTAAATGATGAATCTGTGGCGGCGGCTGATGGCCATGTTGGCATCAAAGAAGATGAAGAACACGATGACAGTGAAGATGATGAACAACAAATAATTTTTGAAGGTATCGTTGAGAGCGATGCAAATGCTCTTCTTGATCAAGTCGAATCCCTGAATGGTCATTCATCGGGGGATCCCTATTTTTCACCTTCTGTGCGTCAAGATTTTGTTGAGATTTATTCAGGTCTAAACGATAATGGTTACAATGACGATGACAAAAGTGCAGTGGCGGAAATGTTAAAGATTGGTGTTCCCCTTCAATCTCTTAAGGATACATTGCCGGCTCTTCGAAAATCCTCTAGTAGCAGTGGACTATCTCAGAAATCTCAACCAGGTGAATCACACTCACATCAAGCGAAAGTTCATGCCATTCGTGGTGCTGCTGTTCCCTCGGTTGAGGATGTCAGGTCTATCTTCAAGGATTGTGTAACTGGTAATGGCCAGATGGCTACTCAAGCATTTTTACCACAGCTGAACAAAGAGTTCAAAGAAGTCCTAGGCCTTATCCCTAGTCATGTGGGTCTTCATCCGCAAAGTTTCCCGCCTATTGAAACACTGTATGAATGTTTCACAGCTTCCGGAGTTTTAGCGCTCACAATTTCAGTGAATCCTACTGCTTCTTTGCGTTTTGCTTTCAAAGATTTTGGCTCGGTACCTGTGAGTGAACCAGTTGTGAAATCTACTCAAGAAGCCGCCCAAGAAAGTGACTCCACTGACATTGAGAAATTATTATTGAAATCAGAAGCTCATGGTATTTCTGGAGCTGCAAGTAAAGCACAATTGGCGAGTATCATTGCCAATCGTCGCCTTAGTCTATTCTTCACTGAATCGAATGACATCCGTGTGCCCGGTAAAGGTTTCGATTTGGTGTGCTCAAGTCTTTATACCCAAATTCAAGATCGCTTCACGTTGCCTGTGAAGTATGTTGAGGGTATGCTACTTTTGAATGAGTTGGCGTTTCTTCTCATGCGTTTTTTAAAGGTGGTATTTAAAGCATTTCCGTTACTTTTTGTTGGATTGGAGCAGAAATGTGATGGTGCTCTGAAGGTTGCGTCTCAGGTCTCACGACACCCTCGGTCACACGTCAATTTATTTGAGTCGCAACTGCAACACATTTTTGATGTTTCATGCACTCGGGTACTCCCATATATTGCTCAACAATTGATACTTCGCCTTCAACCGAATGGCTGTCAGATTGGAAGTTTCGATGCTGTTCGTGACATCTATAGTGTCACTGTCAATGGGTCTTCCCCTGTATTTGCGCAACTGGTAGACTTTATTAAGCAAGTCAATGTTGCATCGGCGAATACTCCGATTCCAAAAGATTCTCCTATGGGTACTTCGTGCCATCCAGCCTTATTACCTCAGTGCATGTTTGACTGTGTCTCAGCTTGGACAGTATCGCTCATCCGTTAAGCTAGATGCCTCCACCAATTTGGCATTGGAAGAAATTTTCAAATCGATTGCATCTGGTGATATTTCGTCCCTAGAACAACTGCTGGCTGTTATTGAGGATCACTCTCAAAGGGGCCTTTTTCCGATTGTGGACTCTAAGAAAATTTCGGGTTCTTCAGTTGCTCTGGTCAGTCAAGCTTCTTCGGGGAATCCAAGTGTTCCCCGGGGTGCTCCCCCAGGTACTTGTGTTCAATTTTGGTTAAGGAATTCTTGTCGCTTTGGAAATGGATGCCGAAACCTTCACGTCTCAAAGGATTCCAAAGACTCATCAAACGACTCATCTGTGGACACATCAAAGGGGAAGTCTCCATCTGCTGATGCAACGTCGAAATCAGTTAAGTCTTCTGTTAAGCCTTCCTTTTTTCCTCCTGCGTTGTCCAAAGCACAAGCGGCCCTCATGGAAGAATATCAAAGTAAAATGAGTACACTTCAAGGCTACTTACGTGGTGCTAAGTTATCTCAGTCATCTGATTTCAAATCTTTGAAAATTGGAAGTTGTTTGAGGTTTATCCGAGTCTCTGGGAAGGATGCTTCTGGAGGGTCCTGGGATACATTTAGTCTTGTGGATGGATGTAAATTACCTGAATTTGCTGAAATTGCAGACTTGGTAAAGGATGTTCGTCGATTGCACGTTTCTCTTAATCCTTCTTTGCTTTCCGCGAAAGAAATTCCATTTCCGAGTTATCCTCAAATCATAATGCCTCCGTCTCTTCAGTTTCGTAGTCCCAATTTTGACCATGGATCAAAAGGCTCCGGGGGGCGAGGTTATGGTCATGCATCGGCATATGGTAAAGGAAAAGGGCATGGTTACGGTTACGGTAAAGGGTCTAGTTATGATTGGAGTTCTCCTCCGAATCCTCAGGCCCAACGTGGACATGGTGGAAATTCGTTTCTTTCAGCTGCAGAAGAATGGCAGGCTTGGAATGCGGCTCAGCAACCTCCGCCACCGCAGTTTTCGCCTTACGGTCCTCCTCAGCAGCCTCTACCTTATGGTCCTGAGGTACCTGCAGATGCGATGGCTTCTCATCAAGCCATGCACATGTTGCTTGGACAGCCGTCCACCGCCAGGCCGTTCAGCTCCTCGGGTGGTTCAGTCTCTTCGATGCAACCTCGAGACTCTACTGCTTCTTCTCAAGCGCAAACCGTTGAATCCTCTAGTCAATCATTTTGGGCTCGTGGACCTAAGCCTCCTGGTGGTGGCAACGGAAACGGCAAAGGCGGAGATTTCTGGAGTTAGGATCAAGGCCAAGCTGGTCATTCGAGTGCTATGCACTATCATGGTTCTGATGTGGGGCAGCCAGCTCTAGGCCGTCAGAGTGAAAATTCAAATTATTCGAGAGATATTCTTGGTGTGTGTCACGGTGGCACTCAAGCGAGTGCTTTTCATGTTCAATTATTGCAGAGTCAATTTTTTCATGGCAGTGATATAGACGAAAATTTAGAGAGAGAGAGTAATGAGTCAGTGGTTTCAAATTCGATTTCACCGACTCTGGGCTTAGAGCCTTTATTATGTGGTACAGAGAGAGAAGCGCGATCGTTTTATGATTGTGCACAGTCTGTTGTTTTGGATGACGATGCTAATAATTCTGGATCTTCAATGGTAACGTTTACCTTGGATTCAGCTTCAGATATTCACGTTATTCAACTCAATGAAGCAGTAAAATATTTTTCAGAGAAAAGTGAGTCTAATTTAAAAGTTTTGGGGGTATCGGGTCAATCTACTCGTGCAGACCTTCAAGGGCATTTGATCATTGTTGTCGAGGACAATGAAGGTAAAATGTTTCAAATTGATCTTGGACTTACTCATGGTATGGCGCAGATTCCTGTTAATTTGTTGTCAGTCTCCCTCCTTTTGCGTAGTGGTTGTATAGTTCATTTGGAAGAAGGCAATTGTTACTTGCAATTACAAAAGGACGGCCCGCAGGTTGATATTCGTTGCAGAAATGGCATGTTCGAAATTGATGCTCTTCCTGAGTGTCCTGGCGATGGGATTAAAGTTGATCCCTCTTGTCAGCCCTCATGCTCCGTTGATGGTGTCTCCCTTGCAGCTTTTGGTAATTTAACTACCTGGCATCGGCGTCTTGCTCACTTGTCTCGTGATCGCCTTGTTCAAATTCATAAGAATGATGCGGTTGATGGTTTCAAGCTCAAAGGACATAATCCAATTAATGCCTCGTGTGATACTTGCTCTCAAGCGAAAATTATGCGCAGTGCTGTTCCGCACGAACGGAAGTTCAGTGATCCGGCTACTTATATTGGACACACAGTTTCATCTGATGTTAAGAAGGTTCCGTTTTCCACATTTCGTGGAGCGCAGTATGCAGTCACGTATGTTGATCATTATTCTCTTCTCGGGATGGTTTTCTTCGTACGATCCAAGGCAGAAATTTATTTGACCTTGGAGCGCTATTTGCGTGCAATGAAGGCATTAGGTGTTACAGTTCAAAATATTCAAACAGACAGAGGTTCAGAGTATTTTTCTCAAGAAGGTGATCTGATTGAGGATCGTGATCGTAATCTTCACAAATTTGGCGAAGTGTGCCTTGCGCAGAATCCGCAAGTGCGGCATATTATTCAGCCAGTTGAAATGAAAGAAAAGGTTGCGGAAAATTCGTTTAGGTATTTGTTTCGGGCGGTTAATGCGATGCTATGGGAAGCTCGGCTCTCTCCTGCGTTTTGGGAAGATGCCTGTGCTTATGCCCAGTATTTGTGGAATCGTACACCGAACTCTCACACTGGAGATGATACGACGCCTTGGACACTTCTCACGGGTCAACGTGCTCGTTGGGACAAGTTCAAAGTTTTTGGCTGCGATGTGTGGCAACACATCCCTAACAATCCATATTATAAAATTCCTGGGTTGCCTCGTGGTCGTCGCATGATTTTTGTTGGAATTGATTCAGATTTCGGTGGTTGGAAAATTTTTGATCCCAGCACAAGTATTTTGTTTTGAAAAAAATATATTTGAAACGTGAGCTTTGCTGCCGCGCTTTGT
>ERZ887851.2772-NODE-2772-length-13430-cov-28.235140_pt1 | contig 13430 bp, 8 predicted proteins | sample MGYA00521100_ERZ887851 | MGnify/ENA primary metagenome ERZ887851 (study PRJEB32303, sample SAMEA104408602) | aquatic metagenome | biome: Brackish water; feature: Pelagic; material: water | place: Baltic Sea | collected 2014-06-06T16:11:00 | depth 11,444 m ...
CAAGGGCGAAGCCCTTGTTAGAGTCTTACTCAAAATGATACGCGCACGGTGCGCGTCTGTTGGTCGTAGCGACAACGGAGCGGCTCGGCGATTTTAGCGTTCCATGTCTTGCCGCCCACCACGCCACTGGGTCAAGGGCGAAGCCCTTGTTAGGAAGTTCGAGGTCGTACTTCGTTACCACAATCCTGGCCCGCTTCAATTTCGGAAATGTTCTGCAGCGTGGTGGAAGCGATCTGGATCAAAGCATCCTTTGTAAAGAAGCCCTGGTGACCGGTAATAAAGACGTTGGGGAACGTCTGTAGCCGAGCAAACACATCGTCCTGGATGACACTGCCAGACAGGTCTTCAAAAAACAGGTCCGCTTCTTCTTCGTACACGTCAATTCCCAGCGAACCAATCTGTCCAGACTTCAGCCCGCGAATGACGGCCTGAGTGTCAATAATCGCACCTCGGCTGGAATTGATCAGCATGACTCCCGGCTTCATCTGCTCGATAACCGCGTCGTTAATCAGATGGTGCGTTTCTGGCGCCAGAGGACAATGCAAAGTGACAATATCCGATTCAGACAATAGCCTTGCCGTATCAACGTAGGTTACGCCCAACGCTTCACACGCCGAGTTTCGGATACTGTCTGAAGCGATCACTTTGCAGCCAAATCCAAGGGCGATGCGGCACACGCATTCCCCGATTCGCCCTGTCCCAATCACTCCTATGGTTCGTCCATGAAGATCAAATCCCAGCAAGCCGTCCAATCGGAAGTCACCTTCGCGCACTCGGTTGTAGGCTTTGTGAAGCTGCCGATTCAAAGACAGAATGATCCCAAACGTGTGTTCGGCAACTGCATAGGGCGAGTACGCTGGAACTCGAACAACCTTAACGCCGAATTCATTAGCGGCATTCAAATCGACGTTGTTAAAACCCGCACATCGCAGTGCCACAATCTTAAGTCCGTCGGCAGACAGCTCGCTGATCACCTGCCGATCAATGACGTCATTCACAAACACGCAAACAGCTTCAAAACCTTTGGCCAACGCAACGGTGTCGGCCGTCAATCGTGGTTCGTGAAAGAAAAGTTCGTGACCAGTGTTGGATTCGTTGAAGAAGCGACGGTCATAGTTTTTTGTGCTGAAGAAGGCGATACGCATAAGTTTGCTTCCGGAATACCAATTATCTGAATGACGCTGCGGCGTAGTTTGATGAAACAGAGCATGCACTGCGAGCAGGCAAGACTAGCGGATAGTCTTCGTTACTGGCAAGCCCCTATAACAACGCGAAACTTTGCCGCGCGGAAAGCCGTCTGAGTTCGTTCAGCCGTCTATCCCTTGCGCTGGCGAAGAACATGGCATGGATGTCCGTACAGATTTGAGTTTGTAATGACTTCCCATTTTTCTGCCAGGTGTTCCATATCCTGAGGCGTTTTCCCATCGCCTGCCAGCTGCGTCCAGAATTTGTCCGTGTTGACCTGTGCGTTCGCAAGATTGGCTCCACTTAGATTGGCAGAGCGAATGTCTGCATTGGTAAGGTCCGCTCCTCGCAGATCTGCGCCGCGCATGTCGGCTCGTGCAAGTTTTGCTTCGTGCATGTCAGCGTCGTTAAACAGTGAGTCGACAACGCGAGACGCTTCAAGGTCTGCATTCGACAGGTTGGTATGCCGCAGATCGCTGATCTCCACATCACCCAGAATGGCTTTCCGCAGGTCAGCTCCAAACAGGTCCGCGTGAATCAACCTTGCATTCAGGAAACAGCATTCCTGCAGAATCGCTTCCCTAAGAACCACGTCCACCAAATCAGCACCTCGAAACGTGGCTTCCGTTGCGTCGACGTTGGTAAGGTTGGCCTTGATCAAAACGGCATCAACAAAGCTGGCTCGCTGCAGTTTTGCGTTTGTAAGATCAACGTTAATCATCTCCGCCCTGGAAAAATCGGCATCGGCAGCCTGAACGCCAATCAGGCTGGACCAGCTTAAGTCGCTCTGTTCAAACGATGCGTCGGTCAGCTTTGCTTCAACCATCCGGCAGTGTGACGCATTGGCACGCTTTAGCTGTGCCTGTTCCAGATTCGCACAGTTCAGCGACGCAAATTCAAGGATGGCATCGTTTAGGTCGCACCCCTGAAGATCTGCGGCATCCAGAATTGCGTGCGAAAGGTTGGCTCCCGTCAACAGAGCACCTTTCAGGCAAAGGCCGTTCAGATCAGCATTTGACAGGTCGAGCGACTGGTACGTATTTTCCTGCTGCCAGCTTAAAATTGCATCCACACCGTTTCGTACAATCTGCACATGTTCCGGATTCGCCATTGAAGCTGCTTTCATGAATATTTTGCAGGCACAGTCTGGGGGCTCTGAACGAGTCGTTTGCGCCACCAATTTTGTTGTAACTGCAACTCAACAGGGCACATCACATGCCGAATGTTTGCCGTCTTGTGGTGTTTGACATGCAACTTCCCGCGACTGGCCAGAAAATCCCGCCCTGCGGTAAACACAGACGCTTCTGTTGGGTGGTGCTGACAAACGAACGCTGACGCAGCCGAGGTCATGAGAACATCGAAATCACAAGCGGTCCCCTTCAGTGCGACCGTTAGCGTTCGGCCTGGTAAACCACGCTTTGGCATGTCATCATTGTCGGCGACATTAAATTTCCGGATGTTAGACTTCTTAATTAAAGCAGCAAATTTGTTCATGTTGAGTCAAATTTTCTGAGCGACAACGGAGCGTTTCTGAGCGTCAGCTCAAATGGTCTGAGGCACAGCCTCGTTAGAGTCTTACTGAAAATAATGCGCGCATGGTGCGTGCATGTTGGTCGTAGCGACAACGGAGCGACTCGGCGATTCGAACGTCCCATGTCTTCCAGCCAACCACGCCACTCGGTCAAGGGCGAAGCCCTTTTTAGGCACCGCACTGCTTTACCACAACAGAAACCAAACAATCAGCCATGCTGCGAATTCTAACCTGCCTGTTTTTTGTTCAAGCCTGCATCCCCGTACTGGCGGAATCTCCTCGAAACATCGTCGTCTTTCTGATTGACGACCTGCGATTTGATGCCGTCGGATACGCGGGACACCCATTTCTGAAGACGCCGCATATCGATCGACTCGCAACCAACGGTGCGAATTTCAAAAACGCGTTTGTAACCACGTCGCTGTGTTCACCAAGTCGAGCCACCATTTTGACGGGCCTGTACGCTCACAGCCATAGAGTTGTCGATAACTACAACCCCGTTGACAAAGAACTGATGTTCTTTCCTCAGTTGCTGCAGACCTCTGGTTACGAAACGGCGTTTGTTGGCAAATGGCACATGGGCGACGACGAACAACCTCAACGCGGCTTCGATCACTGGGTCAGCTTTAAAGGCCAGGGCATCTATTGGCCGCACCATACAGGCCTGAATGTAAAGGGACGCTACGTTCCTCAAGCGACCAAAAGCGGCATCAACGTTAACGGGGTCAACGTCGACCAGAAAGGATACATCACAGATGAGCTAACCGACTATGCGGTGCAATGGCTTGATGGTCGTAAAGCAGACAAACCGTGGATGATGTATCTGTCTCACAAAGCCGTGCATGCTGATTTTTTGCCGCCCAACCGTCATGCGTACAAATTCAAAGACGAAGCGGTGACCTTGCCGGACAACTGGTCCACCCAACCAGCAGCATTTAAGGACATGCCTATGTGGGTGAAGAATCAACGCAACAGCCGGCACGGGACGGAATTCGCGTATTACACGGATCTTGATCTGGCCAACTATTATCGTCGCTATTGCGAAACCATTTTGGCGGTCGATGACAGTGTCGGAAAAGTGACATCGTGGCTGGAAAAGTCCGGTCAACTGGATTCGACGCTGATCCTTTTTCTGGGCGACAACGGCTTTCTGTTTGGCGAACACGGATTAATCGACAAGCGTTGTGCCTACGAAGAATCTATCCGCATTCCGATGTTTGTACACTGCCCGGATCTCGTGAAACCAGAGACCGTTATTTCCGAAGTTGTCGCCAACCTTGACGTCGCTCCCACACTGCTTGAAGTAGCCGGACTTCCAGTTCCGCCGCAAATGCAGGGACGCAGTATGCTGCCGCTGCTGAAAGGTGAAAGTGTGGCCTGGCGAGACTATCTTCTGTACGAATATTATTGGGAACGCAACTATCCTCAAACGCCCACGATGCATGCTGTGCGAGGCGACCGATTCAAGTATGTTCGCTACCACGGGATCTGGGACACGGATGAGCTTTACGATTTAAAAGCTGATCCACTGGAACGTACGAATCTGGCTAACGATCCGCAGTATGCCAATCAGGTGCAGAAAATGAACGAGCGGCTGTTTCAGATTCTGCACGAAACAGACGGCATGGAACTTCCCATGGTCGACGATGTCGGGACGAAGTTTCATCACCGAAAAATTGATGGTTCCAAAGCCGCAGAATTCCACAAATGGATGTACCGCCCCGCCGGTGAATCTGGCAAATAGCAAATTTCCACGCGTCGCTGTTCCAAAGCTTTAAACGAACCCGGTGGGCGAGAAATCACGTTAACCGCGGCCTGAATCGTGCAGCAAAGTCTGGTGAAGTATTCGGCGTGAGGTTCGAAAGCACTGCGAAAACCGTGATCGGTCTCGTTTTCTACGAATTCGTGAAGTGACTTGTCAGATGTCGCAAATTCCGCCAAAGTTTGTGTGGTTGTTGTGCGCTGAACGCGGGCCTTTGTGCTGCCTGAAGTGATATCAACAGCTATCCCTCCCGAAGACATCCTGCCACGAAACATCATTATGTCGTACACCATTCGCTTTGCCGCGATCGCCGCTTGCTTGACGCTGTGTTCAATCGGCGTTGCTCAAAATCCCTCATCGCCAAACGATCCCGCAGCAGTGCTGAATCAGCAGAATTTGGTTGCCTGGTGCATTGTGCCGTTCGACGCAGCCAGACGCAGCCCAGCCGAACGAGCGACGATGCTGAAGGAACTGGGCATCACTCGGTGCGCATATGATTGGCGAGCCGAACATGTCGCGTCGTTTGAACAGGAAATTCTGGAATACAAAAAACACGGCATCGACTTCTTCGCGTTCTGGGGCGGCCACCCCGATGCGTTTCGCCTGTTCCAAAAGCACGACATTCATCCTCAGATCTGGCAGATGATTGGCGAACCATCTGGAGACAACCAGGCAGCCAAAGTTGAAGCAGCTGCTCAGCAATGGTTGGCTTTGGCAAAGCAAACCGGATCGATGGACTGCAAACTAAGTCTGTACAACCACGGTGGCTGGGGCGGCGAACCATACAACATGGCGGCCGTTTGCGCAAGACTTCACGAGTTGGGCCAAACTCACGTGGGCATCGTCTATAACTTTCACCACGGCCATGATCACATCGCCGACTGGGCCGAATCTCTAAAATTGATGCTTCCTTATCTGCATTGCCTGAATCTGAACGGCATGAACGACGCCGCTCAACCCAAGATTCTGGGCATCGGCAAAGGCGCTCATGAACTGAACATGATCAAACAGATTATTGCCAGCGGATACAGCGGTCCGATCGGAATTCTGGATCATCGCAACGAACTTGATTCCCGAGATTCACTGCTTGAAAATTTACAGGGCGTTCAATGGGTGACACGTGAAGTACGACAGCCCGGAACGGGTGGCCCCCTGCCCGCAGATCCTGTCGCATTTGCTCCTTAGCGGACCGACCTGTGTCATTATCGAGTGAATTTCAATTCACATATTCTGGATATCCATCACCGTGTTCCCACGTGCTCTTTTTCTCTTTACCGCGGTGGCCTTCACCGACGCAGCTGCGTTCTGTTTTGCTCAAAGCGGCAGCGCGCCGGCTGCCGATGATCACGCGACGCTGGATCAGTCGTTTCAGAACGTGGTTTTGCCACACCTGAAAACGTACTGCCTCGACTGCCACGGCAGCGACCAGCCGGAAGCCATGCTGGACCTTAGCGGATACGAATCCGCCACAGACGTCGGCAAGGCTCACCAAACCTGGGCCGTTGTGCTGGAACGCATCGAAGCGGCAGAAATGCCTCCCAAAGATTCGCAGCCACAGCCAACCTCACAGGAAAGTGCGGCGATTGCGGCGTGGATTAAAACAGCTCGCCAACTGGAAGCGCAACGGAATGCGGGTGAGCCAGGAATCGTCCTGGCTCGCCGACTTAGCAACGCCGAATACAACTACACCATTCGCGACCTGACCAAAGTTGACATTCGACCGACCGATACGTTTCCCGTAGATTCCGCCAACGAAGCTGGGTTTGATAACACGGGCGAATCGTTGACGATGTCTCCTGCATTGCTGAAAAAGTACCTGGACGCTGCTCGTCAAGTGGCCGAACATCTTGTGCTGTTGCCCAATGGAATTGCGTTCGCTCCTCACCCGGTTGTGACCGACACCGATCGCGATAAATATTGCGTTAACCGCATCGTCGATTTCTATCAGCGGCAACCAGTCAACTATGCCGACTATTTCTATGCCGCGTGGAAATATCAACAAAGCCTGATGGACACTTCCGCCGCAGTCACGATTGCCGACATTGCTGCAAAAGAAAACGTCAGCCCCCGGTATCTGCAAACGGTCCATGAGTTATTGACAGATTCCGAAGAAACCTTCGGACCTGTAGCAACATTGCAACGCATGTGGAACCAGCTTCCCGCTTCGCAGCAAATCAACGGGCAGGGCGAAGTCGAAAACGCTAATGCCGCTGTTCGATCACAGTGCGTCGCAATGTCAGAATACGTCACCCAGCTGCGATCAGCTTTGGTGCCACCCGTGGAAAAGGTGGGTGTAAAGGAAATCCACACGGGCTCACAAACTTTCGTCCTGTGGCGAAATCGGCAATACGCGGCCAATCGAAGAACCCTGAATACGGAAGCCCTGATCGTCAGCGATCCTGACAATACCAACGTCGGCAAAGACCTGTTGATTTCCGCAGATCCGGAACGGCAAAAGCTTGAACAGGCTGCGTTCGCCAGGTTCTGCGACGTGTTTCCTGACCAGTTCTTCATTTCAGAACGTGGCCGAGATTACGTCAACGAATCCAGTAAACAACAGGGAGAAAAGGGACGTCTGCTAAGTGCTGGTTTCCACAGCATGATGGGATATTTCAGAGACGACCAGCCGCTTTACGACCTTGTTCTAAACGAACAGCAGCAACAGGAACTGGATGCCCTGTGGCAACAACTGGATTTTGTCGCCTCGGCCCCGATGCGACAATACGTTGGATTCCTGTGGTTTGAACGCACCGATTCACGCTACATGCGAGACCCTCAGTTTGACTTTGCCAGAGCCGAAGACAAGCACGCTCAATCGGCCGACATGATCCACAAACTCGCCGACGAATACATTAAGAAGGCTCGCGAAAACGGCGGAGAAGGCTTAGCCATTGAAGCGATCCAACAGTTTTTTGACGGCATCAATGAACAGATTCGCTGGGTGGAGAAAGCTCGCCTGGAAGCGGAACCCAGTCATATCCAGGCGGTTATTCAGTTTGCCGAAAAGGCTTTCCGTCGCCCGCTGACTGCCATCGAAGTCTCCGAACTGGCTGACTTCTATAAACTGCTGCGGAACGACGAGCATCTTAACCACGAAGAAGCCATTCAGGACATGGTCGTTTCCGTGTTGATGTCGCCCCACTTCTGCTATCGCGTGGACATGGCCGCCAACACATCAGAAAGTCGCCCGCTGACGGACTTCGAACTGGCTAACCGCCTTAGCTATTTCCTGTGGTCCAGCATGCCTGACGAACGCCTGCTTCAAGCTGCGAAGCGCGGCACACTTCATCAGCCGGAAGTATTTCTTGCAGAAACCCGTCGCATGTTGCAGGACGATCGCATTCGTGGCCTGGCCGTCGAATTCGGAGGCAACTGGCTGGATATTCGCAGATTCGAAGAACACAACAGCGTCGATCGACAACGCTTCCCGGAATTCAACGACGATCTGCGACAAGCCATGTTTGAAGAACCGATTCAGTTCTTTATCGATCTTGTTCAACACGACCGTTCTGTGCTGAACTTTCTGAATGGGGACTACACTTTCGTCAACTTAACATTGGCAAAGCACTACGGAATTGCCACAACAGCAGCGGATTTTCAGGAATCAACTGCATGGACCCGAATCGATCGTGCTGAACAGTTTGGGCGAGGCGGTTTGCTGCCCATGAGCGTCTTTTTAACAAAGAACGCACCGGGACTTAGAACCAGCCCGGTCAAACGCGGCTATTGGGTGGTTCGCCGATTACTGGGAGAACGAATTCCACCGCCACCACCAAACGTCCCTGAGCTGCCCGATGACGAATCAAAGCTGGGCGAGCTCACTTTGCGGCAGGCTTTGGCAAAGCATCGAGAACACAAAAGCTGCTCCGGCTGTCACGAACGCATTGATTCTATCGGACTTGTGTTTGAAGGCTACGGCCCGGTCGGTGAGCTGCGGACCGTGGATCTGGGTGATCGTCCCGTCGATACAACCGCCACACTTCCCAACGGACGACAGGCATCCGGCCTGGATGACCTTCGCAGGTATATAAACGATGATCGGCAGGAAGAATTTGTGGATAACTTCTGTCGGAAGCTGCTATCCTATGGCCTGGGACGAGGTCTAATTTTGCCGGATGAAATTCTACTTCAGGAAATTCAAGCCAACCTGAAAGCGAATGATCATCACTTCGCAACGCTTATCGAAACAATTGTGACCAGCCCACAGTTTCTAACAAAACGAGGATCGGGCGAACAGTAGTGACCGAAACAGTCAGAAGATCGCCTTAATTGGGTGGCACAATTCCGCCGAACGTTCTCACCAGACAGTTAAATCCCATGAACAAGCCAATTACAAACAGCCAGTCAAAAACCGTCGGTCGCCGCACGCTGCTAAAAGGTGCCGGTGTGGCCATGGCATTACCCTGGCTGGATTCGATTCCGGTCTGGGGGCTCGATCCCGCCGCTACTGTTGAAACCGGCCCGTTTCCTCAACGATTTGCCGCGATGTTTATGGCATGCGGCGTGCATCCTGACCACTGGTGGGCCAAGGGGTCTGGCGCAGAAATGGAACTCAGCGATTGCCTGAAGCCCATGGAGCCGCTCAAGCAAAAGCTGAATGTAATTCAAGGGCTGTTCAATAAGAACTCAACCGGCGTGGGAATTCATCCGGGACAAACCGGAAATATTCTGTCAGGAGCTTCCCTGCAGAAAGGATCCGAACTGCGAGGCAGTATCAGCGTCGATCAGTTGCTGGCCAATCATCTGGGACAGGAAACCGCTCAACCAAGTATGGTGCTGGGGTGCGAACAGCCGATCACCGGCTATCACGAAACAAACTTTTCGATGGCGTACAGTTCGCACATTTCGTGGCAAAATGCGACGTCGCCCGTGCCGATGGAAGTCTACCCTTCTCTGGCGTTTGACAGTCTGTTCGACAATCGCGGCAGCCGCCGAAACAAAAGTGTCCTGGATCGAGTTAAAGAACACGCTGAAAGTTTGAGCCGCCAGGCCAGTTCCAGCGATAAGGCCAAGCTGGATGAATATCTAACCAGCGTTCGCGAAGTCGAAAAGCGAATCGACAAAACACGCAACAATCAGCAGCAGGCCATTGAACGAGCAAAAAACAAAGGCACATCCACAATCACGATGGCTCGCCCGGATAACGGCCTGCCGGAAGACATCCGCGAACACATGCGGCTGATGTGCGACATTATCGCATTGGCCTTTCAAACCGATAAAACTCGATTTGGCACACTGCTGCTGTGTCGCGACATATCCGGATTGTTCTACCCGTTTCTGGATGTCCGCAACGCTCACCATTCTGCATCGCACAACGAAAAGTCTGACGACTGGAAGAAGGTCACGACGTTCTATTGCAGCCAGCTGGCCTATCTGGCAGAACGTCTTGACGCCATGCCGGAAGGTGAAGGAACCGTGCTGGACAACTCGTGCATCGTGTTCGTCAACAACATGTGGTCCGGCAGCAAACACGATTCAACCAAGGTGCCACTGTTGACAGCCGGCGGTCTTGGCGGAACCCTGGAAACCGGGCGAACATTGGACTATTTAGAAGACGGCGACGAAAACCGAAAACTCTGCAGCTTCTATCTGTCAATTATGAATCGCATGGGGCTGAAGGCAGACCAGTTTGGCGATGCGGATGCTGAACTGGCTCGACTGTAGTCAATAGCCGCTGGCCCGCCACGAAGAAGTAACAGCTTCTCGCAATTCGCCCAAATGCAGAGCCGGTTCCCACCGGCCACGCAGAACATTCGGCCATGCAAAACAATCGGCCACGCAGCCCCTTCGGCCGGTGGCACGCGTCGTGGCTGTCGCTCTAATTCGTCACCAACTCGCTTTCGGCGGAATTCAGGATTCGCTTGACGCTCATGGTCGTCTTCACGTTTTCCACTTCTTGAAATTTGTCACGATCAGCCGTTGACTCTTTGCTTTCGCGAGTCACAACCACTTCCCAGCGAGCCAGCCCGAACGGAACTTCCTGAGTCACCCAGAAGTTGCCGTTGTTGGTTGAGCGGCTATCAGGGCTTTCCATGACGTAAACTCCGCGCATGTGCTTCGCATTAAACGACATGTTGGCGACTTTGGTTTGAGGCGTTTCTGATGCCGCGACAACTTCCGGTTCAGGATAATTGATTAGCTGACTAACCGTTGGATAAATTCCCAGAGCGTTTGTTTTCATGGGCTGAACCTGTGATTCACCCGTTCTGCGAAAACCTCGCACAATTGGCAAGGTGATGTTGGGGATGCCGTTCGCATCCGTCGGTTCAGCAATCACCTTGGCTTCAGGAACCAGCACTTTGTAAATGCGAGCTCCCACGGGGCCGGTTTCGATGCCGGTCTCCCCAGCCGTACCAGTGACCACTTTAATTTCAATCCAACGACACGGCTGAACCACGCCTTCAAATTCCGCATCTTCGCGACCAACTGACTTAATGCTCATTTCGCGAGCCTTAGTGATCGTCTCTTTGCCTTCCGCAATATCCGTGCGAATAGACGTGAGTTCGATGGTGCCTTCGTATTCCACGCCGGTTTTATCTTCCGGCAGGTAAAACAAAAGCCCCTGAGCCGCCGCGCGAGACGTATTGAAAGCAGCCAGCAAACAGACAGTCAGAAGTAGCGATTTGCGTGTCATCATTGTTTGGGAGATCATTATTCTGAAGACCGTAGTCGTGTAGGTGAATGGGCCGAAGCTCTTTCACGTCTTCTTTTTTCGCAAAAACATCTCCGCTGAATGCAGCGAAGAATGTAAATTCGCCAGCAACGCCGAAAGTGACTTCGCTCACTAATCTGTTCGGCAGAAAAGACTTCGGGACTCGCGTCTGCCATAGTTTGCGCCGCAGAAGTGCTGTGAAGCAAGCGGAATCAGCTGCACTCCTGCGAATTCAGCCGGTCTGTGAGCGAAATTTCAGGCTGTGGCGTCAGCGAAATCCAGGCAATTCGGCACAATTGCAACGATGAATCCGAATCGCTGACCGTTAAAACCGGCTTCCTCCGTTGCGGTGGCAACAGAAATTGCAGCTGAAAAACCGCAGTAGAAGTTGCCCCAACCCCTTCGACACCTGCTAAGAATTCCGGACGAAGTCCCCTGCCCCTTAGCAGTAGACCAACAGGAACGCTGAAACATCCACAATCGGATTGCTTACACCACTAAAACTTTATCAATCCCCCTGAAGCGGCAACCGCCGTTCATTTGGCTTCTGAATCACATCCACTATGCTGGTCTGCAAAGCGACCTCGTTCTCAGGATACTCTTATGATTCACCGACCAAGCTTTCGCACCATCATCATTTTCACCCTGGTCATTGGCGGATGCCTGACCGCAGCCTGCGAATCCATCTTCGCAGACGAACCCGTCACGCCAAATCCTGTCCGCGATGCCTTGCTGCAGTCAATCGAACAACGCAGAGAAGCCTCGTGGCAAATCGCCAGACAAATCTGGCTGGCCGCAGAACCCGGCTATCAGGAAACTACTTCATCGAAACTTCTCGCAGATACACTGGAAGCCGCCGGACTGAAAGTTGAAAAAGGAGTCGCGGATATTCCCACGGCATTCACTGCGGAATTCGGATCCGGTTCGCCCGTGATCGGCGTGCTGGGCGAATTCGACGCCCTGCCAGGTTTAACACAAACAGATGCACCGGAACGCACGCCTCGAGAAGACGGCAACAGCTACGGACACGGTTGCGGCCATCATCTGTTCGGTACCGCATCTGCATCAGCCACCATTGCAGTTGTGGAACAAATGAAGGCGGGCAAGATTTCGGGAACCGTTCGGTTCTACGGGTGTCCGGCAGAAGAAGGCGGCAGCGCTAAAGTGTTTCTGGTGCAGGCAGGATTGTTCGACGACTGCGATGCCGTTTTACATTGGCATCCATCAAGCAAGAATGCAGCCGGAGACAAAAGCAGTCTGGCACGTATGGCCGTGAAGTTCCGTTTTCGAGGCCAGGCAGCTCACGCTGCGGGTGCTCCAGAACAGGGGCGATCGGCACTGGATGCAGTGGAACTCACAAATCACGCTGCTCAGCTTCTGCGAGAACACACGCCCGACTTCACCAGAATTCACCACGTCATCACAGCGGGAGGCGACGCGCCCAATGTCGTTCCGGCGTTTGCAGAAGTTTACTACTACGTCAGACACCCCGAAGCCAGTGTGCTGAAGCCGTTGTATCAGCGTTTGGAACTGTGTGCCAAAGCGGGAGCACTCGCCACAGAAACAGAACTGGAAATCGGATTTGAAGGCGGAATTCGCGAAATCATGCCAAACCAGACGTTGTCCGCCGTCGTGGCCTCAAACCTTCGACAGCTGAATGATCTGGAATACAGCGAAGAAGACATGCACTTTGCCGCACGTTTGCTGCCGCAGATTCCCAATGCTCAACCACTGGAATCCATTCGTAACGTTGAAGACGTCAGCGGCACTGTTGGAAAAGGCTCAACCGACGTCGGCGATGTATCGTGGGTGGTCCCAACGACCGGATTTTCCACATCCTGCTGGATTCCAGGAACGCCCGGACATTCATGGCAGGCTGTGGCGTGTGGAGGAACCAGGATCGCAGAAAAAGGCATGCACCTTGCTGCCAGAACGCTGGCCGTATCTATCTTCGACTTACTACACAGCCAGGAAACTCTGCAGCAGGCCAAAGCCGAACTGCAACGCCGTCGAGGAACCGTTGAATACGAATCGCTGATGCAACCCGGCCAAACGGCTCCCCTTAACTATCGCAACGCATCAAAACAGTAATCCCGCATTTTCGATCTTCCTCCTCACCCTTCTTCCGGTTCGCTGCTGGTTGAATTGGATTTCCGCAGAAAGCAACTGCCCGCTAACAGTGTTGCCAGCAGATAACACAACGCAATAATTTTTAAGCCCGCACCAAGATGCAGCATGCGTATCCCTCCGCAAAAGGACACGCTCTGATTGACCGGGAATTGTATTTGCCAAAGGCCTGG
>ERZ887851.2781-NODE-2781-length-13373-cov-16.932648_pt1 | contig 13373 bp, 13 predicted proteins | sample MGYA00521100_ERZ887851 | MGnify/ENA primary metagenome ERZ887851 (study PRJEB32303, sample SAMEA104408602) | aquatic metagenome | biome: Brackish water; feature: Pelagic; material: water | place: Baltic Sea | collected 2014-06-06T16:11:00 | depth 11,444 m ...
AAGCCCCTCGATTAATTTTGCAAATATCCACATTTTTTATTGCCCCGATCCTTATTAATAATCATTTCTCAAAACTTTATGAAATTAAAAATAGCTCTCAGTCTAAGCTTAATGCCTGTAACCATCATCATTGGTCAGGCAGATAAAACGAACGCAGATGCCCCGATACTGGATGAAATCGGAATTAAAGGCAACCAGCTTGGTGAGCTCGACCTTTCCCGGGCAACAATCTTAAACCAAGATACATTAGAATCTCGTCAGGTAAATTCTCTCGAAGATTTAAACGGACTTTCCCCAAATCTTCATTTAAGTGGTAATGGCATCAAATCATTTGGCGATGTCCTCACAATGCGAGGAATTGGAAATACTCAATTTTTTGGCTCACCGGGAGTACAAATGTACATAGACGGAGTTCCACAAGGGAATGTTTTTTCCTACGGTTCTAATCTTTACGGTCTGGAAGCAATCGAAGTACTCAAAGGGCCTCAGGGTAGTCGGTTTGGAAAACTTGCACCCGGAGGTGCAATTAATCTGGTTACTAAAAAACCAGGTGAAAAACAGACCAGTAATGTTTCTGCTTCTTACGCCACTTTCAATACTCAAAAATACAACATCTCGAGTTCAGGCCCGATGGATGAGCAATTTTCTTACTCCTTGGGTATCCAAAGAGCTTTGAGTGATGGATTTTTAAATAACACTTCTGGACGAAATAATGATTCTGAGACTTGGAACGGGCGGTTAAGTTTCCACTGGGATGGGGGTACCGGAACAAAGGCAACACTTGGGGCTTCATTCACTTCCCATGAATTAGGAGCACAGCCATTGGTTCTTAGAAATCAAGCAGACTTTTATGCCCGATCTGTTGATGAAGATGAGTTCACAGCAATTGACCAGAATCAACAATTTCTTAAGCTCGAACATGAGACCGAAACAGGAACCATCACTTCAATCACATCCAGAAATGATTGGGATATGAATCCAAATAAATTGGATATTGATTTATCAAACCTCCCATTTGACAGTAATAATCCTCTTGCAAAAATGATTTCGACGATTTCTCAGGATCAACAATTATGGTCACAAGAACTTCGCTTTAATCATACAACAGATAACGAGTTGTCCTGGACAATTGGCGGGTACTTAAGCGAAGAAAAAATTGATGGACTTGCCACTCGCGATATTGCAGCGTCAGCTGTTTTGTATACCCCCCCTTACTTTCCTTTTTCTGTACCAACTTCTTATGTATTAGAAAGTGAAAACTATGCGGGGTTTTTTATTGCAGAAAAGACCATTACCAAAACAGACTCACTCTCGTTACTTTTAAGGTACGATCATTTTGAAAAGTCCATGATTCGTACCAACATGGGTGCTGAATCTCATAACGAATCCAAGGATTTCTCAAACAGATCAGGGAATGTTAAGTGGGCCCACAGCCCAAATAACTCCACAACTTATGGTTTAGTTTTTGGATATGCAGAAAAACCTGGTGGTTTTTCCGCATTTACAGGCACAGCAGGCCAAGAAGTTTATTCAGATGAATCCATTTTTTCTTATGAGGCTTTTGTTTATCTCAATCCATCTGAATCATGGGAACTCAGAGTTGGTGCTTTCTTAAATGATGTGAAAGATTACCAATTTGAATTAAACGGAGCAGGTATGGATTACTATCTTGAGAATGCAGATGAAGTTTCAATCTATGGTCTGGAGGTTGATTCTATCTGGAACCTTGGTGGAGGCTGGTCATTTGGAGCCTCATACGGTCTAACTGAAAGTGAGTTTAAAAAAGTAACAGCCTTACCAGCATTATTCGGCAAACAGTTACCTTTCGTCCCTGACCATTCATTATCCCTAGTTTTAGGACATAAATTAGATAATGGTTTATCTTATCAAATAGGTAGTCGAACCACGGGTACCACCCACTTCTGGGATAATACTGGTAGCAACACAAACGATGTAATTGACTCTTACACATTACTTGAAGCACAGATTGGATATGCTTTTAATGATTGGAACTTTAATCTCTTTGGCACTAACCTGACTAACGAGGAATACTACACTTCATTAGTGAGTAATTTAAAAAGCCCCGTAATTACTGATGCTCCTGGAATAGCTGGTTCCCCTCGTGTAATCGGTCTAAGCATATCCAAAGAATTCTAATTCTACGATTTAGATGAGCAGATTCGTAATTTTATTTCTGCTCAGTTCCTTTTCTCTCATTGCCGAGAAGAAGACAAATTTCGTCTTCTTTTTGGTCGATGATATGGGAATGATGGATCTTGGTACTTATGGTTCCACTTTCCACGAAACCCCAAATATCGATAAGTTTGCAAAGACTGGGATGAAGTTCAATTATGGCTACGCTGCCTGTCCCGTATGCTCCCCTACCCGAGCAAGTATAATGACGGGAAGACATCCGGTGCGTGTTGATATCACTGATTGGATACCGGGTTCCGCCAACCGAAAAACCAACAAACTGATTCACCCGGAAGACCGGGACAACCTCGCCCTCGAAGAGATCACGATTGCCGAGGAGTTAAAAGGACATGGATATCAAACCTTCTTTGCCGGCAAATGGCACTTAGGAAATGAAGGACATTGGCCGACCGATCAGGGATTCGACTTCAATATAGGCGGTCACCATCGTGGAAGTCCACCGGGTGGATACTACGCTCCCTGGAATAATCCAACACTCGAGGCTAAAAAGAAAGACGAGTATCTGACCGAACGTTTAACCGAGGAATCAACCCGTTTTCTCGAAAATCGGGATTCGGATAAACCCTTCCTGCTTTATCTCTCCTACTACAATATCCACACGCCGATTCAGGCTTATCAAAAACATATTGATCATTACCAAAAAAAGGCTGAAAAATTTCCAGGCACAACACCGACTGAGCAAGAGCATTCTGGTCAGACCCGTATGCGGCAGGATAATCCCGCCCTCGCTTCAATGGTCGCCGCAGTCGATGACAGTGTGGGAACTTTACTAGCCAAGTTGGACGAATTGGGATTATCGGACGACACGGTGGTCATCTTCTTTTCCGATAATGGTGGGCTGAGTACCAAACCAAAAATGGGACCAGGGAGTAATTCTCCTCTTCGTGCTGGCAAGGGTTGGCTCTATGAAGGAGGAATACGTGAACCCACAATTGTCCGTGCTCCCGGCGTAACCAAACCGGGCAGTGTGTCCGACCAACCGGTTATCTCGATGGACTTCTTTCCCACTATGCTCGAGCTTGCCGGTCTTCCTCTCAAGCCCAACTTGCATGCTGACGGACGCAGTTTACTTCCCGAACTAACTGGTAAGAAAGGAAAACCTCGGTCTCTTTACTGGCACTACCCACATTATCACGGATCAACCTGGAAACCGGGGGCATCGATTCGTGAAGGAGACTGGAAACTGATCAAGTTCTATGATCAGGAGAAAGTGGAACTCTATAATTTAAAGAAGGATCCATCAGAGAAAAAAGATTTGGCGAAAAAGAATTCTGAAAAATCCAAAGAGCTCGAGTACAAACTCATAGCTTGGCAAAAACAAATGAACGCTAAACTCCCAGAACCGAACCCGAATTATAAAAACTGAGTTCAGGCACCAAGGAACTGAATAGCGGATCCGCAAAGAAAAATAATCAGCCCAGTCGCCGCATGCATGTAGTTTTCAAACTTCATAAAAAGGGAGAAACGGGAAATACCGTAATAAAAAAACATTACGCAAAAAAGCATGGTTAGAATTGTTGTCCCACAAAAAGCTGAAATCACCAAGACGGTAGAAAGTATTCCAACATCCCCTCCCCCATAGGTCATAAGCGGGATTAGAGGCTCACATGGACCAAGAATAAAAAACAAAAATAGGGCAAAGGGAGTACATCGAGAAAAACTTGAATTTCTTGGGACTACAACAGATGAGCTATCCTGAGCCATTCGTTTTGCTCGGATTGCCCATTTGATTCCCCAGATAAAATAAACGGCGCCAAGCAACAACAGAAACCAACCCGCAAAATCCCCCCGAATAGATTGCACGGTTTCAATGTTAAAGAAAGCAAAGCCTAGAAGGAAGACCAGCAGGCCAACTAATACTGTTCCTAAGACATGGCTGACTCCACAAAACGCAACATAACTTGCGGTTTTTGGCCCACTCCAACCATTCGTTTTAGCCATAGCAACAAGGGGAAGGTAATGATCCGGGCCTAAAATTGTGTGAACAAAACCGATAGATGCGGCACTACCTGCAATGACAACCGTTTCATTAATCATAATTGGAAAATAATTTTCTCTCTTTAATACCTGCGAAAATCGGTGGGTTTACGTTCAATGTCTTTATAAAGAAGATTCCTGATTTCTTTCATTGCCCGTTTAAATTCATAAGGATCCCCCGCCAATACCTTAATCATCCAACCTGCCTTATGATGTAAAGAAGACGAACCTGTTAGAAGGTTTTTACTTTTCATCGATTGAATCCTATCACGACAAGGCAATTGCTCCCTGATTTTCTTGGAAATCAGGTAAAAACAACCGTAGTAAGGGGTGGAGAAAGAGTTTTTCCATGGGAGTACAGATTCATTATCAGGCTCCAAATTAAAAGACTCGAAAAGTACAAGTTGATTTTCTTTTCTGATCTTCAATTGGTTGGAAAATCTTGTAAACAAAAAAGATTCCCCATGGGCAATTCTCCCGGGAAGCATTTTCTCAACGAATAAAACCTCCGCATCTTCATCGACTTCAATTTCAGTTACCTGCTCTAAATTGGTGGCTTTTTGTAAGATCAAAGCACCCGGATTGAATTCCAAAAAAGAACTTTCCTTAATCGTAAACTTTTGCTCCACCCGTGCGATTCCTGATCGCATAAAATGGGCACGCGTAGCACCCGGGGTGGTCACCACCATGGAGGCGTTATCGGAGACTTCAATATCACAGATCATCCGATCACCAGCCAGCAGACCAGCCGTAGGGCAGGAAAGGTTGATCAATAAGGAAGATGTATCTTCATCAAAGTAAGGCTTACTTAAATGAACCGGTGGTGAAAAGTGCTGACTCGAAAGATAGGGAACTCCATCACTGTTTAGTCGGCATCCTAATTTCACTCCACCATCCAGGCTAAAATTATTCATTATAAAAAGAAGGAGGCACAAGCACCTAGAATAAAAACTCTTTGGTCAACCAGTCCACTACCGCATCCAAACCTTTGTGGGTCTTTAAATCAGTGAAAAGAAAAGGCCTGCCTTCCCTCATTTTTTTGGAATCCCGATCCATCACTTCCAGATCAGCCCCCACCAAGGGAGCTAAATCGGTCTTATTTATGATTAAGAGATCGGAATGACGAATCGCAGGACCTCCCTTCCTTGGAATTTTGTCCCCTTCCGCGACATCAATAACAAAAATGAACGCGTCCACTAATTCCGGTGAAAATGTGGCAGACAGATTATCACCGCCACTTTCGAGAAGAACCAATTTTGTATCTGGATGTCGTTGTTGTAACTGCTCAATAGCAACCGCATTCATGGTTGTGTCATCTCGGATCGCGGTATGGGGACAACCTCCTGTTTCCACTCCCATTATTCGATCTTCAGGCAGTGCTTGATTGCGTGCCAAAAACTGAGCATCTTCGACGGTGTAGATGTCATTTGTAATCGCGACCATGGAATATTTATCCCTGAGCACTTCACACAAGCGCAATGTAAGCATTGTTTTACCAGAACCAACAGGTCCACCGATGCCGATCCGAACGGGACGGCTAAATTCATTATTATTTGTTTCTGTCATGATATAAATAGTCGGGAAAATGCCAGTTCGTGTCGTGCGGATGCTATGTCTAACAATGGATTAAAAAATCCAGCGCTCCCCCTCTGGACAACGAGGGATTTAGAAAGTAAATTTTGAACTCTTTCTCGATCGATACAGCGGTGAATTATTTTTTGACAGGCAAGTTCACCCATCCTGAGTAATTTAATCGATGCTGAACAAAAGTTTGAAACCGCTTGGTATATCCATGCAATCATAGATGAAATCAAGGGAGCTTTTTGTGCATTTCGAAGAAGAGCCGTTGCGGAAATTTGCTGGCATTGATCTCTTCCTTCCAGTAACAACTGATTAAACTTTTCAGAGACAGGGCACTCGTAGATCTCGAGTATCATTCTCAGTAATTGTGCCCCCTGAGATTTCCCAGCATCACGAATTTCACGTGTCAACTTCCACGCTGAAATTTCTTCATTAAGGATTACCAATTCATTCAAATCATTTTTCTCAACCGCCTTCACGCAATATCTCAGGTAGGGTAATTCCAGATTTTCTAAACTGGGTAAGATTTGTTGCATGAGAAATTCTTCCAAGTCCTTCGCGGAAGAGACTTGATTAAGTGCCACCATTTCCTCCAATCCATAAGAATGAGCATATCCTCCACTAGGAAAGAGGGTATCAGTGGTTTGGATCAAACCACCCAGCCAATCATAATTCTTACTTTCAAGCATCGATGCGTTCGTCAGGTTATTCGTTTTTATTTTATTGATAATGGAAATTAAAACTCTACCACCTGTTAAAATACTCCAGTAACTTACCACCTCCATGATGGTGACCCGTCGCGGCAAGCACAGGTTGAAATACTTCCATACCTTCTTCGAAGGGAATTTGATTGCGCTCGAGCATTAGCCGAACTGCAAGATCGCCTTCAACTAATAAATAAGATTCTAAAAATTGAGCAGGGAAATGAAGATTGCCCACCTGCCAGGCTCGATGAGCGGCTTCCTTTTGATCAGGAAAGGGAACCCGAAATACGACTTCCGGTTTTTGATCTATTACATAATTCTTATCTTCTTCTGCATGGAAACAAATTCCGTGTCTAAGTGGTGAGACTAAATCAAAGCCAAAGTCAACCCCGTCCTGCGCCTGACCGCGCCATCTGCGCTTAGCAAGAACACGCCTCTCAACGGTTAAAGAAATTGGGTTTTTAAATACTTGAGGATTTATCGGATTAAATTTTTTAATTATTTTCACCGTTAAAAAAGAAAATACCGTTGGGCTAATGGAACGACTTTTGCCGGTTCACAATACAATTCCTCCCCATCCGCTTTGACCACATAGGTTTCCGGATCCACTTCGATCTTGGGTAGAGAATCATTTAGAATAAGATCTTTTTTTCCAATCTCTCGAGTATTACGAACAGGAACGAATTTCTTTTGCAGACCCAGATCCTTTAAAGATTCGTTTTCCATCGCTGCCTCGCTTACAAAGGTAATGGATGTCGAAGTTTTGGCTTTACCAAAAGATCCAAACTGTGGACGGTAATGCATGGGTTGAGGTGTCGGAATGGATGCATTTGGATCGCCCATATTTGCATAAGCAATAAAACCGCCCTTAAGCACCAGCTCGGGCTTTACCCCGAAAAAGGCGGGCTTGAATAAAACAAGATCTGCCAGCTTGCCCACAGATATTGAACCAATTTCTTGAGACATCCCATGGACAATAGCAGGATTAATTGTATATTTGGAGAGGTAGCGAAGAACGCGGAAATTATCAGCACAGGGATGGATCGATGATTCTAGTTTACCAAATTGTCTCTTCATCTTATCGGCAGTCTGCCAAGTCCTGCACAGTACCTCACCCACTCGGCCCATCGCTTGACTATCGCTTGCCATCACTGAAAAAGCTCCCCGGTCATGAAGGATATCCTCCGCGGCTATGGTCGAGGGCCTAATTCTGGACTCTGCAAAGGCAACATCCTCTGGGATTTTCGAATCCAAATGGTGACAAACCATTAACATATCCAAATGCTCATCGATTGTATTGACTGTAAACGGACGGGTCGGGTTGGTGGAAGATGGTAAGACATTGGGCTCGCCACAGACTTTGATTATGTCAGGTGCATGCCCTCCACCTGCCCCCTCCGTATGAAAAGTATGAATCGCCCTCCCCTTGAACGCTCCGACAGAATCTTCCACAAATCCCGCTTCGTTCAAAGTGTCCGTATGAATGGCAACCTGCACATCCATCTCATCCGCCACTCCGAGGCATACATCAATGGTGGAGGGTGTGGTGCCCCAGTCCTCATGAAGTTTTAAGCCAATCGCACCCGCCCGCACCTGCTCACGCAATGCTTCCGGATTTGAAGAATTTCCCTTACCCAAAAAACCGAGGTTCACAGGAAATTCATCTGCAGCCTGAAGCATTTTGCCAATATTCCATGCACCTGGTGTACAGGTTGTGGCATTGGTACCCGTCGCTGGCCCCGTCCCTCCACCGGTCATGGTGGTTACCCCACTTGCAAGTGCTTCCTCAATTTGTTGAGGACAAATAAAGTGAATATGAGAATCATATCCACCAGCAGTTAAAATCATGCCTTCCCCGGCAATGACTTCCGTCCCTGCACCGACGATCATTTGAGGGTCGATACCATTTTGAATGCACGGATTTCCTCCATGCCCCACACCGGCAATTCTTCCCTCCTTTATTCCCACATCTGCTTTGATCACTCCAAGCAACGGGTCCAGGATGGTGGCATTGGTTATGATTAAATCTAAACATTCGGCATCTAACGCTAAGGGGGACTGACCCATTCCATCGCGAATGACCTTCCCACCTCCAAATTTAATTTCATTACCATAGCCTCCATTTTCAGCGATCAAATCCCTCTCCACCTCAATAAACAATTCGGTATCTCCCAACCTGACTTGATCGCCCACAGTTGGGCCATACATCTCTGCGTATTGCCTACGAGTTAATTGTAAGCTCATGATTCTAACGCTCCATTGGTTAGATTATTGAGCCCATACACCTCACGGCTGCCCGCTAAGGCGACCAGTTCAACTTCTTTGGAATCCCCAGGTTCAAAACGGGCGGCTGTACCCGCCGGAACATTTAATCTAAAACCACGGGCAGCATTACGGTCAAATTCCAGTGCCCGATTCACTTCGAAAAAATGCATATGACTGCCCACCTGAATGGGACGATCGCCCAGATTACTCACCTTGATCATAATGGTTTTAAGATGTTCATTGAGGAGGATAACACCCCCATCTTTACAAGTTATAATTTCTCCAGGCTTCATCTTATTGGGTGGTGAACGGTTACAAGTTTGGTTCCATCTGGAAAAGTAGCTTCCACTTGGACTTCATCAATCATCTCGGAAATTCCGTCCATAACCTCTTCCTTTTTTAAAATCGTAGATCCATAACTCATCAAGTCGGCTACGCTCTTGCCATCTCTTGCACCCTCCATCACCTCATAAGTAATAAGAGCCACAGATTCCGGATAGTTTAACAAAACGCCCCTCTCCTTTCTGCGACGAGCCAGATCGGCTGCCACCACTATCATCAATTTATCTTTTTCTCTGGGTGTAAGGTGCATGAGTATTTATACGCTTAGGTGTTTCTTAACCATTGATTCATCGAGTTCTGAAGTATTCCCTTTGGCAACGAAACGACCGCGATTCATCACCTGAAAGGAATGAGCAAATTTCCGTACAAAATCCACATATTGTTCTACGAGTAGGATCGTCATTCCCTTCTCTTCCACTAAGGAACGAATAATTTCTCCAATTTGGGTTATAACATTGGGTTGAATTCCCTCGGTGGGCTCATCGAGCACCAATAACTTGGGTTGAGTCACTAATGCCCGGGCAATTGCCAATTGTTGTTGCTGTCCCCCCGATAAATCTCCCCCTTTTCGTTTTCTCATTTGGTCCAAGACCGGAAAGGTGGTGAAAATATTTTCAGGAATTATCCGTTCGCCTGAATTTGCCGCCTCTAACCCAACCGAGAGGTTTTCCTCAACCGATAAAAGTGGAAAGATTTGCCGACCTTGCGGAACATATCCAATTCCTCGGGCAGCCCGTTCATACGCCTCCATTTGAGTAATATCTGTTCCATCCATCAACACATTGCCCGCGGAGGATTTTTCCAAGCCCACCACATTCCGTAAAAAAGTGGTTTTGCCCACCCCGTTTCTTCCCATCACGCAGGAAATAGTTCCCTCTTCAACCTCAAGATCCAAGCCACGCAAAACCGTTACCTCACCATAAGCAAACTCCATATCGCTTACTTTCAGAAAAGCACTCATCTTCCTAAATAAGCCTCCATAACTTCCTCATTCGTTTCCATTTCCTCCAAGCTCCCTTCAGCCAACACACGGCCTTCGTTCAAGACTGTTACTTTCTGTCCAAGACGGCGGACAAAATCCATGTCATGCTCAATCACAACGAGAGTATGATCTTCGGCTAGCTCCATAAGGAGATCGGCGGTTCGTTCGGTCTCAAGGTCAGTAAGTCCAGCGGCCGGTTCATCAACGAGTAGAAGTTTTGGCTTTGATATAATCAGTGCGCTGATTGCCAACCACTGCCGTTGCCCATGACTCAAAGATTTTGCCGGCATATCACGGCATTCGGAAAGATTAACTTTTTCAAGGATTTCTAAAATCTGATTTTTTTCCTCTTCAGATTCCCTTTTTAGGAGATTATCTTGCCAATCTTGATTTCCTGGCAGAGCGAGGAGTAAATTTTCATAAGTACTCAGGCTGTCAAAAACCGTAGGAGTTTGGAATTTTCGCCCGATTCCCATCAGTGCGATGTCGGACTCATCCATTTGTGTAATGTTTTTGCCGTCGTAATAAACCTTTCCCGTTGATGGCGGGGTCTTTCCACTGACCAGATCGCAAAAAGTAGTTTTTCCTGCTCCATTGGGACCGATAATTACTCTTAGTTCACCATGCTTGATTCCGAAGTGGGGAATATCAACTGCTTTAAAACCATCAAAAGAAACCGATAGGTTTTCCACAAACAGAAGAAATTTCGAGGACCAGATATCCTTCTTAATTTTACTGGGTAAAAAATTACGATACTCCTTTAAGGCCGAGTTTTCCTGCTCAACCATGGAATGAGTAGACCCGCTTTCAACTTCCGCACTCATACTTTTTCAATTGGATTGGTGTTTGGTTTATTTCCGAAACGGTCCCTAAAACGGTCAACAACTTCAATCAATCCATTGGGTAGATATAAGACGACCAGAACAAAAGCGATTCCAAGAAAAATTGGCCAATAATCCGGGCTCCAAGAAAACAATCCATAATCATGCTCGGAAGTCAGGTAGTTATACAAAAGATTCACGGTCAGTGCACCCAGGATGGCCCCCCGTAATGTTCCACGCCCTCCGACAGCAACCCATACCACAACTAGCACTGAACGGACCGCCTCCATATTGGATGGGGTTATAATTTTCATCTGTGGAATGTAAAGCATACCGGCCAATCCCGCTAAAGCGGCGGCAATACAGAAGGCAAAAATTTTGTACTGATGGGGTTTATAGCCAAAGAAATTTAAAGTCGATTCGTCGTCCCGAATCGCAATCAATACTCGGCCAAGGCGTGAATTAACAATCCACTTGCACAGAAAAAAGGATCCAAATAGACAAGCCAGAGTCAGGAGGTACAAGGATAATTGTACATTGGGTTCAGATAGAGAAAAACCGACCTCCGCCATAGAATAATCCAACTGATCGAGTTTACCATCTTCATTCAGATCCTGCCCCATGTCCCCATCATGGGATGCAATCCACTGGTCCTTTGCATCTTCAGGATGAAACGTGGTTAGCGATTCAGCGGGTGCGATCACATCAAACCGGGTCAGTCCATTAGTTCCGCATAATTTCACATCATTTCGGCAAAAAACCAACCATCCCGCCACCGCAATTGCTTGGGATAAAATGGCAAAGTAAACCCCTCGTACCCGACTCCGAAAAACAAAATACCCAAGAACGAAGGAACAAACCGCGGGAATCAAAAGCCCAAGAAGAATGGTCAGGGGAAGATTCCAAAAGGGCTTCCAAAAAAACGGAACCAAGGCATCGCCGGAGGATTCTCCAACATCATAGGGGTAGACTACGAATAAGCATGCCGGAAGTTTCCACCCATTCGCATCAATGATACCCTCTGGTCCACCGTGGTGGGCCAAATGCATACCCATTGCATAAGCCCCGAGACAAAAGAAAGTACACTGACAAAGACTGAGAATTCCCACATAGCCCCAAAGTAAATCCAGTCCCAAGGCGAGAATGGCAAAGGTCATGTAACGACCAATCATATTGATTTGCCCGATGCTTAATACATCAATCGAATATAGAAACGGAAGGATGAAAAAGCCAAGAATGGCCAACAAGACGAGGGATCTTTTAGACTCAACTAGTTGCTGTGCTACCGGTTTCATTTCTTATCAGCAAGGCGACCCTTGGGTGCAAATAGACCTGAGGGCCGAAATTGAATGAAAGCGACGATAAATACAAGTAGGAGCACTTTTCCCCATACTGGTCCAACCACGAAATCTCCGAATTCCATGGGCTCGATCGCCTTTGAAAGAACGCCAATTCCCAAACCCGAGAATAGAACCCCCGCCAATTCCCCCACCCCTCCAGTCACGACGACCAAAAAGGAATCGACAATAAAATTAGTTTGCCCCATATCCGGAGTTACCCCACCGATGATCGTCCACCCATAACCTGCAACTCCCGCGATCCCAGAGCCTAAAGCAAAAGTAAACCGGTCTACGTTTCGAGTACGTACCCCAAGGCTTCTCGCCATATCCCGATTTTGCATGGTTGCCCGAATCAACATTCCCTGCCGTGTTCGGCGCAGAATAAAATAAACAAAGCTTACGGCGGCTACGCACAAACCGATCAGATAAAGTCGGGCGTAGGGCAATACAATGTCCTGTGCAATTTCGTACCCCCCACGGGCCCAAGTTGGTGAATTCACTCCAATATTATCGCCATACCTAATGCGAACTAATTGAATGAGCAAAAGACCGACGCCCCATGTGGCAAGAAGCGATTCAAGAGGCCGATTGTAAAGATGCCGGACAACCACCCCTTCCATAACCAATCCCACTAGGGCGGAAACCAAAAACGCCAAAGGTAAAGCAGCAAAATAATAAGAATCAATAGGCGTATCCGGAGTATGCCCAAAATACATCTGTACCTCATAGGTAACATAGGCTCCAATCATCATTAACTCGCCGTGAGCCATATTAATGACTCCCATCAATCCAAAAGTAATTGCCAGACCAAGAGCCATAAGAATAAGGACACTACCATAAGAAAAACCTCGAAATAAATTCCCTGCCAACTCAACGGAATCTTTATGACTTTCCAAGCCCCTACTGACTCTTATGATTTCACCGTCGAGTTTTCTTTTTACTCCTGCCGTGATCGTCCCGCTTGCATAGGATTCATTCAATTCATTTTGAAAATTCTTAATTCTGGCGTTTGCACGTAAGCTGTTCAACTCACCCAGATCCTTTAAAGCATTGATACGGTCAGTCAGAGAATTTTCGCCCTCCAATTTGCCTGAAAAACGAATTAAGGAAATACTTTCCTTCGAAAGCCATCTAATTTTTTCATCAA
>ERZ887851.2799-NODE-2799-length-13308-cov-4.455595_pt1 | contig 13308 bp, 8 predicted proteins | sample MGYA00521100_ERZ887851 | MGnify/ENA primary metagenome ERZ887851 (study PRJEB32303, sample SAMEA104408602) | aquatic metagenome | biome: Brackish water; feature: Pelagic; material: water | place: Baltic Sea | collected 2014-06-06T16:11:00 | depth 11,444 m ...
CGCAAACACGCTGTGGTTGTAGCCGTGAGTGTAACCGGCGAATTCACGCTTGTTCTCCACGACTGGCGTTTGCTCCATCGCTGGTGGCGTTTTTAAATGGAGGGTGGTGACACCGTTTTGGGTTTTGGTTTCGATCCAGTCAGCGGCCTCATCCTTTTTGATCGGGTCGTCGACCCCCACGAGAACCTGCCACGCCTCGGCAGAGAGTTCAGTCCGTTTTTCCGGAGTAAGTCCGGCAAGTTGCTTATCGGATTGGTCGGCGAGCCATTTCGTGAGTGATTTTTCGAACGCATCTCCGCCTTCCGGGCGAGGATGCTGCTCATTGTAGACGGCGTGTTCGTCCTCGGTCAGATGGGGGAAATCGCGTTCAACAATCGGTGTGTCATGTCCGAGCTTGAGATGATCGTTGAACAGTTCGTACATGAGTTTCCGCGTCACGTAATTGTAGTTGTGAGGAAAACGAAGTAGATCGGCGCAGGCCACGTCGTCGGGATTCCCGTAAAGCGTGTAGAGCTTTTTCAATTCGGGGAATCCTTTTCCGGTTACGAGCATTTCTTTCGTCCAGTCGTTTGCAGACGTCATGGCTTGAGGCTTGGGAGCAAACAGTGCGGCGAGTTCGACATTACCGGTTCCAATCCGGAGCAGGCTGGCATTTTCACAGGTGCAACCGCCCTGCATTGAACTGGAAACCATACCGTTCGGGAAGGAAACGATGGGCCGTGAATCGATCGCACAAATCATGATCGACTGGGTGCCGCCGCCACTCCCTCCTGTGACGCCGATGCGATCGGGATCGACGTCAGGAAGACCCTGGAGAAAATCCAATGCGCGAACTGAATTCCATGTCTGGATGCCGAATATTGACTGAAGCCGCATCTCGGCCTGAGCGCTGTATAGCCCCCAACTTTCTTTCCCCTCGAATTCGGGACGCTGCTTCGAAAATCCGTGTCCGAGCTGACGAGACAATTGCTGGTTATCAGCATAACCAATCATGTCGTAGAGCAGAGTTACACAACCGAGTCGCGCGAGAGTGACGCATCGGGCGACTTTAGGGAAACGACCGGATTCAGCAAACATCTCGCTTCCGGTTTCGAGATGTTTTTTGACACCATCAACACCGAAATCATAAAGTCGCCCGCCATGGCCGTGAGGAGAAAGCACGGCGGGGTAATCTTTTCCGGGAGTGGCGTTTTTTCCTGACGGACGAAAGAGCAGTCCGGTCACGTGAAACCCCGGCACACTTTCGAAATAAACTTTCTCAACGGTAAAACCCTCACGCTGAATTTTTCCATGAACAACCGCATTCAATGGCGTGCGCTCCGGCAACGGAAACAATCCATTGGCCACCAAAACCCGACGTCGGAGAAGGTCTGAGCGTTTCTCCCATTCTTCAAGATTGTCGGGAACCTGAAATGGAAAGAAGCCGTTCAGGTCTTTCAATTTCACCTGAGGCTCCTGCCCATTTACGGTTCCAATTAGCAGAGTGCCGGTGAGGCAAAAAATGGAAAGCACAACTTGATACGAAAATAGCCGGAAAAATCTCATCTTATAGTTGTTCTCGCATTCGGAAGGCTTGTCCCATGCGCCATCACGTCCTTGTCAGGGAATTCATGACTCGAATATCGAGTGGTTATTTTTTAGCAGGGATTAATTCAAGGCTGCCAGCTTCATTTACGCGCGCTTCATGGAGAATCCCCAGGTGTTTGCCAGCTTCGGTTTTCGGCCCTGTGGCGATCATAAATTTTCCCGGAGCAACTCCGAAAATTCCCAACGATCCGTTGAATTTAGATTTACCCTGCATCTGGAAATTAGGGCCAGCTTTCACCAGCTCAGCAGGCTTTCCATAACATCCGAACCACCACGCGCCATCATGCCAGGCAGCGGTCTGAATCCCGAGCAAGGTCCAACCGCTTTTGATGATGTGTTTTTTCACAAACCGAAATTTCGGGTCGTATTCATACACATAATTTTCTGCCACGCCTTCAGGTAATCCTCCCACTACGAAAAAATGGTCATCACGGACATCCATTCCTCCAGCGCCATGAAAAACTTCCGGAACCGCATGCTTGGAAAGTTCGCTCAAATCGCCGGCGTCATAAACGTAAACCCATGAATCCGCATTTCCTTTCGGGTCGTTAAATTTCCCCAGATTGACTGCCACGTAGACTTTTCCATCGGTGAAACAAAGATCACCATGATGATCTGCAACCGCCACCTTTTGAATCAGTTTTCCATTCGCGTCCGTCTTGACAAGTTCGGTAGTGAAAGACCAAAAAAGATTCCCTTCGCCGTCGCGACAAACGCCCTGAAGGTGCTTGGCGTAACTACCATCGCATTCGATAGGCGCGGCGACTTCTTCAGTTTGCGATTTTCCCGCAGCCGCAGTGAAAATCAGAACTCCTGCCAACAAATGTCGAATCAAGCAATGCATCCGGTAATATTGGACAGCCACGGTCTTTATGTAAAGGGGCGCTACCAAGTCAGTCACGCAATCAACGCATCCACCGGTTTGCCTTCATCGACGATTTCAATGGGCCGTTCACCGGCTGCCATCAGCTCTTTTTGCGAATTGATGCCGATGCATTTGTAAATTGTGGAATGCAAATCACAGAGTGGGACCGCGTCTTTAGACGGATCGCTTGAAGTGGCGTCGCTGTCTCCGTAGAAGAGACCACGATTCAAACCACCACCAGCCATCCCGATTGAGAAAACGCGAGACCAGTGATCGCGTCCCGCAGAGGCGTTGATCTTCGGCGTGCGACCAAATTCCGATGCTACCCAGATCAAAGTGCTATCGAGCATGCCTCGTTCATCAAGATCGTTGATTAGCGCCGCAAGAGCATGATCAAAAGACGGCATTTGTCGTTCATACTCCTCGCGAAGCTGCACGTGATTGTCCCAGGCCCCGTATTGCAGAGACACAAAACGCGCGCCCGCTTCGACAAGACGACGAGCCAACAACATGCGGCCACCGGCTACTGATCCGAGCGATGTCCCGTATGTTTTGCGCTCCAGAAACTTCCCCATGCCATATTTTTCCTTCATCGCCTCCGACTCCTTCGACATGTCAAACGCATCGCGAACGGCCTGCGAAGAGATCATGGCGTATGCCTGATCGTAATAGGAATCCATCGTTTCGAGTGCCGCCTGATTCGATTCCAATTTTCGAAACTGTTCATTTACAAGCGACCGAATCGTCTTCCGATCACTGAAGGCCTCCATGTCGACTCCGTTTGGCAATCTCAGATCCCGAACCTGAAAATTATCGCCGTCTGCAGGATCTCCGCCAACTCCAAACGAACCATATTTTTCGCTCAAATAACCGGTTCCAGCACCGGCAACTCCACTTACATCCGGAACCCCGATATAAGCCGGCAGCCCGTTTCGGGGACCGAACTCGTGATTCACCACCGCCCCGACCGACGGGTGCTTGATCGCCTGGCTGGGTTTCTGGCCGGTGATCATGTTGTAGGTGGCAAGCCCGTGGTCCGGAATATTCCCGACCACTGAACGCACCACGCACACTTTGTCTGCGACCTTGGCAATTTCCGGCCACATCTCGCCAACCTTAATTCCCGGAATTGGCGTTTTATGAAACCCAAATGGGCCCCGGTATTCCAGGGGTGCTTCCGGCTTCGGATTCCACGTTTCCTGGGCAGCAATTCCTCCCGGAAGTATGATTTGAATCACACTCTTCGCGGTTCCTTCTTTCGAAACGAAATCTTTCTGCGCGGCTTCCGTTCGGAGAACATTACCGAGCGAAATCCCCAATCCCGTGAGCGATCCAACCCGTAACATATCGCGGCGGGAATGATTGAGTTTCTGAAAGCCGGAGCAACCGGCCGAACGGGATTTTTTCATAGCGACCAAATTTTAGGGGTTCACCTGAAGAATGGTAACCCAAAGCAATCCTTATCAAAAGAATTCCGGTATTTTTGCGTCCCTAAGTGCTCCGTAGCGACTAGCGCCCCTTAACTACAACGGTATCTGCTACGGAACGAGCCATTTGCATGATTTCCTCTTACCCTACTCCCATCTGCCAATCTCTGCACCAAGATTCCCACAGAACGCTCGGCCAGACTGCTTTTCCAAGACCCACAGGCGCCGAACGCCGACACTCTCCGAACCGGACTTCGTTACGATCACCTCCTTCGAAGTGAAAATAGTTACACATTCGGCAAGACTTCTCTTCCATCGTCAGTTCCGGCATTTCAGTGCCATCATGCGAATCAAAATCGGCATCAGACCAAGCCTCAGGGGCGGCAAAAGCGGTCGGCTGATGATGTGAAGCTACGACCGTTCCCGTCCCTTGTGTTTGCGAAATGGGTTTTGGCTTTGGTTTAGGAGCAGGCTTTAAAGGTTGTTTGACCGAAAACGGTTTTGGTTCCGGATCTTCATCTTCGAGATCGAATTTTAACTCGGTGAATTCAGCCACCGTAACAACGGGTTCTTTCGGAGCTGATATTGGATTCGAAACAGTCAGCGGGTCTGTGTTTTGCGGCAACAAATCCGGCTCGCTTTTTTTCTCCAACACGCTCTCGGATTGCAGGGCCGAAGGTTCAACGTCAGGGCGAATTGGCAGCAATGCTGATTCCTCTGCAGAATGAGGATCAATCAGTTACAACTCCTCCAGAGGCGGAGGGCTCGAATTCTCCTGCGGAGACGAAGCCTTGATTGAGGGCGCTGAAAACGGATTTTCCATGATTATTGTAAATATAATTAATATGGAAGTTTAATCAACCTGAAATTCTATGTCCATCAGTTGAGTGAGAAATCTATCTCACCAGACGGCGAAGAACGCTCAACCCCCTCTAGAATGCACTTTAGAACACGGAAGCTGGATCAAAAATTCGCCGGAACCTATGGTCGGCAAAGAGGAAACTGAAAAAAGCAGAAGGGGTGGGATTCGAACCCACGGTACCTTGCGGTACGGTAGTTTTCAAGACTACTGCATTCGACCACTCTGCCACCCTTCCTTTTTGATTGGCTGTGCCGACCAGATTCATTGGCCAATTTTGCCCATTTGGCAAGGGCAGATTTAAAAGATTAACCGATTCCTTTGTCTTTTAATGCCACCTTCAATTCGTTCTGAAACGCAGTCACTTGAGCTTCGGTTGGCTGAAACTCCGGATCAATGCCCGGTTCAACTCCCATGCGACCCAGATCATCGAGAAACCACGTTAGGGTTTTTCCGCCCTCAAAAGCCACCACTCCACTCACCATTGAGCCTTCGCGGGGATCTTCATCAATGGAAATCACGGCCATCGGCGCTTCTGCAGCGGGTGCATCAGTAGCAGCCGGAGCTTCGCCATCACTCGGAGCAATTTCGGAAAATTCTTCGGGAGCGGGCTCCGGCTCCGGCTCCGGCTCAGGCTCCGGCTCAGGCTCAGGCTCGGGTTCAACCACTGGCGGCGGAGGAAACTCGATGCCAATGTCTTCGACTAGAAAACGAACCTCCATATAGGTGACTTTGACGTCCATTTCGTCACCAAGCCGCCTTTGAATATCTGACAAGCCCAATCCGTCATCGGCCCAGGTTTGGATTTCGGCAATTTGATCTTTGGTCAAGGATTTCGCTACACTCATTTCGCCGACTGTCGTAGAGGAGTTCAGGAAATCAAAGCCGAACGCTATTTTTCCTGCCATTTCAGCGCAGAATCGAGCGAATTGAGATCCGCATATTCAAAATGCACAAAACGCCGATGAGATGGCGATTTCGAACGACCAGACGCATGCAGAATTAACGGGGATAGAAGTAAAACATCCCCTGCCCTGCATTCGCAAACCGATTCAATTTCAGAAAAATCACGCGAATCGCCAACCGATTTAATTTTTCCCTCGCGATGAGATCCCGGAATGACTCTTAGCGCCCCGTTATCTGCTCCTGCATCATCCAAATGAATTCTTGCTGTCACCATTTTCTCCAAAACAGCAACCGGCGGTTGCACATGGGGAACGCCGTTCTTCACAGACCAGGGTCCATACCCATCGAGTTCGATTTGCTCTTCCACAGCAATCGTAAGGTCCTGATGCCAAAGAATCGGCCAGTTTTCTTCAGGGGTCTTATCAAAAAGCAGACTCCGAACCGGTTCGAATCCCTTTGGAATCAGCGCTAGAACTGCTGGGTCGGTTGCCAGTTGATTAAAAGTCTTCGAACGCTGCCTAATTCCTCGAAGACAAGCGGCACCCGTTTTTGTTGCGAGCCTTCCAGCCTCCTCTCTAAGGGACACCAGCCTATCACGACCAATCACATCCCGATGAAATTGAAATCCGCTCTTTAAAAATGAGTTCATCCGATCACTTGCAGCTTCATAATCCCTTTCATTCAAAAACAAAAAAACACGCTTCGTTTCCAAAGCGCGTTTTCAAAAACTCAATTCAAGAATATCGCAATGCTTAGTGGTTGAACATGTATTCTTTCGAATTCAGGACCGCCCAGAAAACATCATTTAAAACAAGTGTCTGTTGAGCAACGTCCGCTCCCACAGCAGTCACCTGCTCTAGAAGCTGTTTTCTCTCTTCAGCAGTCGGCTTGCGAGTCAGGCTGCGAATATAAATATCGTCGATGATCTGCTCAGGGGTCTTCTTCTCAGCCAGCATGCGCTTCACTAGACCTCCCTGGTCAATCTTGGTGCTTACCGTGGTGCCGTTCATCAAGTGCAGAGCCTGAGACAAACTTGGGTCCATTTTCACTTCGCAAGAACAAACGGTCTCCCGTGTCGCTCGTCCAAAAGTGGTCAGGAAATAATCGGTCGTATTGCCATCCGCAATCTGAACCGCACGTGACCCCAGTGGCAGGCCTTTGAATTTGTTCTTCGTCTCAGTTACCTGAGTAATCGTATCGAGCATCACCTCGGCCCGCTGACGACGAATACGGGCTTTTGCGAAATTATTCACGTCGGACTCATTCGTTGGGTTCGCCTTGGTAGTCCGCTGGTAGGTTTGTGAATTACAAATCTCACGAACCAGTCGTTTGAAATCATACTTCCACTCGCCCTGGAACTTACCTGCTAACGCATCCAGCAATTCGGGGTTTGATGCTGGATTCGAAACTCGAACATCATCCACAGGATCGATGATTCCCGTTCCGGTGAAGTGTGAGAACACGATATTCACAACGTTTTTCGAGAAATACGGATTCTCAGCCGATGCGAGCCAATCACCGAGAATCTTGCGGCGATCTTTGCCTTTCACATCGGGGGTTTCTCCACCAAGGAATTTCGGAGGCATCGTGCGTCCATCAACCACATGCTTTGTTTCTCCACTTCCGCGGTTGTAAATGATCTGTTCACGAGGATCAACCCCTGCCTTCCGGCCAATCTGGGCGAAAAACGCTGCCCAGCTATAATAATCATTCTGTGTCCAGCGATCAAACGGGTGGTTGTGACACTGAGCACACTGCAAACGCATGCCCATAAATACTTGGGCCACGTTCTCAGAAAGCTTCAGTTGATCCCGCTCAACCTGGTAAAAGTTCGTTGCCGGGTTTCCGAATGTTCCGCCAGTGGAGCCCAGTAGTTCCGACACAATTTCATTAAACGGCACGTTGTCCGCAATCTGCTCTTTCAGCCAGTTGTGATACAGCAATGCAGCCTTGTATGAAATTCCCCGTGCGACGTTTCCGTCTGACTTGATCTGCAAAAGCTCAGCCCATTTCATCACCCACAATTCAGTGAACTCCTTGCGATCCAATAGCTGATCAATCACTTTAGCGCGTTTGTCGGCAGATTTATCCGCCATGAAGAGGTTGTAGTCCTCAGCTGTTGGAAGTTGGCCCACAACATCCAAATAGACGCGGCGAAGAAATGCCTCGTCCGAACAAATGCCTGACGCTACCACTCGGAGCTTGTGCAATTTGTCGTGAACCAAGGTATCGATAAAATTCGTCTCCGGCGGACTCGGACGGGTGTATTCAAGGTTCTCCGGAATCACGATCGCCTGAACGCCTTCCGTTTTGGTTTCGTAGCGAGCCATGATGAATGCCTCACCACGCTTTCCTGCTGTCACCAAACCATCTTCGGTGACTGTTGCCGTTGGATCATTACTGGTAATAAAAACAGCCAGATCCGTAACATCACGATCTGTTCCATCCGAATATATTGCACGAACCGTCATTTGCTGCGTCGCACCATCTCCCTCCAAAACTAGCTTCGGCGGATAAATCTCCAGTTCCGAGACGAAGGGGATATCCCCCGTGTCATTTTTTGCGCCGTTCTTTACCCACTCAACCATTGCCTTCCAAGACGGCGAACCTTTTTCAAACAGCTTCCCTCCCGTATGGGGAACCGATTCAACCGATTTCTCAATCAGCAATGATTCTTCAGGAATCGCGAGATTCACACGACGACCCGCCATCTCGTGCGTCAGGCGGAAATGATCTCCATTCGGATCGTAACCAAAAAGCGACAGCATAAATCCATCCTGACCCCGTGCGGATCCGTGACACGAACCGGTGTTGCAGTTCTCCCGCATAAAAATTGGCATCACATCGAGGTGAAAGCTCACAGGACGATCAACCGCAGCTTCTTTTACCGTGACTGGGATCTTCGACTCGTGCGCTCCGACTTTTACCGTCAACTCAGTTACTCCGTCTTTCTTCGGAGTAAACGCGTTTCGCTTCGCCAGACCGACCAGACTTGCATCCGCAAACGTGAACGTCGCATTTTCCGTGACGTCCTGCGTCGTATCGTCGTCATACGTCGCCATAACCACAACCGACTGTGAGTCGCGCAACTTCTCCAAAACGATATTCGGAGGATAAACCCCGAGCTTCGCGATCTTTTTACCCGGTTTTTCAACGAATGGTTCAGCACCTTTCCAATCAGCTTCTTTCTTCGCAACAAGCGTCAGATCTTCCGGAAAATTCGCTCCCTCGGTGATCCATTGTTTCAACTTTCCAAGCTCAGCTTCAGTCAGCGTGCGCCCTTTCGGCGGCATTACATCTGTATCATCCGCTGGAAGCGATGAAAGCTCGACCATCAGCGATTCCTCAGGTTTCCCAGCAACAAAAACAGGCCCGCCATCACCACCCTTTTTGAAAAACTCCGCCGTATCATATCGCAAACCAGCTTTCGCTTCGTCGGCGTTGTGACAGCTCACACAGTTAAATTCAAGAATCGGTTGGATCTCTTTTTTGAAATCCACAGGCTCGGCAACAGCTGAAACTGTCAAGGCCAGGCCCGACACCAGAGTGGTTATGATTTGGATTTGGTTCATGGTCAAAATTTTAGTTTTACGATCCAACAAGGTCTATTCGATGAACTAACCCTGTTGTTTCGTGCCCGATTCAGCTTGCTGGATGACGGGATTAATTTTTGTTACGATCCAATAGGGTTCATTCAATGATTAGACCCTCTTGAATCGTAAAATGTTGAATTTTATATTACTTGGCAGCTGCCGCGTTCTTAGCGTCAAGACGAAGCTGTTCAAGTCGTGAAAGTGGTTTTGCGGGTTTCTCCACAGGTGCTTTTGCTACAGCCGCTTTTTTAGGATCAACTGCAGCTTTAGGCGCAGGCTTTGCCGGCTCCTTCGGTTTAGGATCAACCCGGAGAACGCCACCCATTCCGACACGATGCGAAATCGGCTGGCCATCCTTCATCACAACCAACGTGCAAAACATGTTCTTGTGCTGTCCAACCGGAGTATCAATTGCGGTTGCAATCGGGAACCGAATTTCACCGGAATCCTTTTTGATTTTAAGCGGAGGAGTCGTCGCTTTGGCAGGAAGGCCAAAAAGTTGAACTTCAGCCTCACCGTCGAAATCACGAAGCTGCTCGATGCTCGCAATCATTTCAGCTCCAGCACCTTGCTTAACAGTTGTGAGATTCAGTTTCATTCCAACAAATGGCTCTTCCACTGTGAGATTCACATAGGGAGTTGCCGTGACCATTTGCCCCTTGCCGTCGTCTGTTTCGCAAAGCAGAGCGATCTTCCAGGTGCCCAATTCAGCGTTCGCATTTGCGTTCACTTCATATTCGAGCTCGGTATCTTTCTCATTAAAAGTCATCGTCGCTGGGCAACTGATGCCGGGTGGACGCCAAAGCATCCGAACCAAAATCTTCTTGTCGTATCCATCATGGCGATGAGCGCGAACTTTCAGCTTCATCGTTCCGTCACGGACGATTGGGACTTTTGGCTGATCAATCGTGATGTTGAATGGAACTTTCTCGACGACTGAAATCGGCAATGAATCATTGTTCCGGGTATAATAAGCAACCCCGTTTGGATTGCCGCGAACAAAGGCGATGGCTTGACTGTATTTACCGGAAACAGGTTTTGCTGGATCGATTCCTTTCACATTCAAATCATACATTCCACCAGCAATCGGTGCATCGGGAGCCGCTTTGAACAAAATCGGGAAAGTACTCAGATTTTTCGGGATCGTCGGAGCTTCCCACGTTACTCCAGCGGGAAGTTTTGGAATATCAAAGACCAGTTCACCAGCCGTATTCTGGCGGGAAACATTCACCGTCATCGCAAACTGATTGCCACGCGGAATGTTAAACTGCTTCCGATACTGATTATCACGACGCAGCATTTCAGGCATCGTCACAACAATGTTCGGAGTGTAGGGCTCGGATTCGATCCGATAGACGAAATTCTTTCCACCACGATCCAGCATGTCCTTGATGCGAACGAAGTAAACGCCGTCTGCAGGGCTGCTAAAATCAACGCGACTGTCTTTGGAACCGTCTGCATCATCACTTGAGCCGAGCTGCGTTCCCTTCTCGTCGTAAACATAAAGAACGGTGTCAACCGGTGAGCCAATTCGATCCGCATAGCTCTTAAAACGATATCGCTCACCCTTCTTGGCATTAAACTTGAAGTAGTCAGTGTCGCCTGCAGTTTCGAGAATTCCATTGAAAGCCAAAGGAAGCGCTGCCGTTGTTGGCGTGCCTTCTTCTTTCGTATTATTCGGCTCAACTTCGAGAACGTTGTCAAAAGCGCTCACTCGAATCTTATTTCCGGAAACTGGAAAAAGGCCTTCATTTACTCCAAAAACTTCGAATTCCGCCATTTCCTCTGCGGGCATCTTTGCTTTCGTTTTGTAGTCGCCCTTCGGATCACCCAGGAGGGTAAACTCCTGATCAGCACCAACTTTTGCACCAGCAGGATAAACCGACATCGGACGTGGAAACGTTCCGATATGAGCCCGATAGCTTCCGCGACCTTGATATGCCGAGTCACGAATTTCGATTGTGTATTCACCGTCTTCAGGAGCTACAATTGAAACAATCGACTCCTGCTTCAGCAGCGCAGAATCGTCGGAAACAGCCAGCTCGAACCGTTTACTGTCAAGAATCGCTACATAAGGGTCAATCGCGACCGCATTGCGAACATTGTTGATCCGCAGTCCTTCAATCTCGACACTGATCCGCTGTCCTTTTTTTGCCGCAACCTGATAGAAGTCAACTTCTTCGGGCTTTGCCGCAGCAGAGACTGTTACATTCAACGGGATCTTTTGGGGTTCTTCGAAACTATCGTTTGGCTCAACCTCAGCAAGATTGTCGAACTGGGAAATCCAAAACGTGCGTGCGTAGGACGTGCCCGTTTTGCAGCGAATCCGAATATGATGCTCTCCGAGATGAGCGTCTGGCGCAATGATCAGCGTAGCAGTCAGCTTTCCTTTTTTAGTCTTCTCATCAACTGTCCATTTCAGATCCTTGAACGAAAGCCCCGGATGGTGAAACAACAATTCTTCAGCATCATCAAAACGACTGCCGATAAAGGTAAGAACAACTTCCGATCCGCGCTTGGCACCACGGGGAGTTGTATTTTGAAAATCTGGATTGGCGGCCTGAAGCTGGAGTCCTGATACTAAGAATGCCGCCAGCCCTAACGCTGTCAGCATTCCTCGCATCTGCTTCATGACCGCACCCTGAGGGTTCAGAACGCGATTCATAATTGTTGGAGAGTAGATTTTAAAAAATTTCGTTACGAGGATTTCTCGATGATATCTGTAATCACATTACCGCCGTCAACGATTTCCATTGGGCGAGGTCCAGGAGCAACAAGTTCTTTATCAGCATTGATACCAAGCTGATGGTAAACTGTTTTCGCAAAATCTTGAACGCCAACTGGATTTTGATCCGGCTCACCCGCAAGTGAATCTGATGATCCATAAACAATACCGCGTTTGATTCCACCACCCGCAAGCATCGTGGAGAAAACACGCGGCCAGTGATCACGACCGTCAGTCTTGTTGATCTTAGGTGTCCGGCCAAACTCGGAGGAAACCATGACCATGGTGCTATCAAGTAAACCACGCTCATCAAGATCACTAATTAGAGCAGCAAGCGCCTGATCAAGAGAAGGAACATTCCGCGCAATACCGTCTTTAATTCGATCGTGCATATCCCAGCCGCCATAAGTCATCGTAACAAGACGCACACCGCTTTCGACAAGACGGCGGGAGAGAAGCATCCGCATACCCGCTTGGTTCTTACCGTAGCGCTCTTTGGTTTTCACATCTTCCTTCGTCAAATCGAAGGCATCACGAGCTTCAGGAGAACTAATCATCCCGTAAGCACGCTGATAGAAAGAATCCATTGCATCGATCTCATCCGCTTTTTCAGCATTGCGAAAATGGGAATCAACAGTCTCAAGCATTGTCCGACGACGCTCAAAGCGCTTAGAATCAACTCCACCCGGAAGCGTTAAGTCACGCACCTTGAAACCTGCATCCGCTGCTGGATCAGAACCCAGTGCAAACGGACCATACATCGATGAAAGGTAACCGGTTCCCGCAAACTCATTCGGCTGACTTGGAACGCAAACATAAGGAGGAAGGTTCTTACGTGGACCAAACTCGTGAGAAATCACTGAACCAAAAGAAGGAAACTTGATCGCAGGACTTGGACGATAGCCGGTGAACATGTTGTGCGTGCCACGTTCGTGAGCAGCCTCACCATGGTGCAACGAACGAATAACGCAGATCTTGTCCGCAACTTTCGCCATATGCTTCATGTTTTCCGAAAGCTCTATGCCGGGAACATTGGTCTTAATTGGCTTATACGGCCCCCGATATTCCGATGGCGCATAAGGCTTGGGATCCCACGTCTCCTGGTGAGCGCAACCACCCGGCAAGTAAATGTGAATCAACGACTTGGCGACACCCTCTTTCGATTCGTAAAACTTAGTTGCGCCGAGCGCTTCAGTCTTGAGGAGCTCCGGGAGTGCAAGCCCGAGACCGCCGGCAAAGCCGACTTGCATGAACTCACGACGATTCGCGAGTCCTGAGTTGAAAAAATCTGTACAGCCTTTCATAATGGTGAGATCAGTTAATTTGAGATCTAGATATTGTAACGG
>ERZ887851.2814-NODE-2814-length-13269-cov-7.141138_pt1 | contig 13269 bp, 10 predicted proteins | sample MGYA00521100_ERZ887851 | MGnify/ENA primary metagenome ERZ887851 (study PRJEB32303, sample SAMEA104408602) | aquatic metagenome | biome: Brackish water; feature: Pelagic; material: water | place: Baltic Sea | collected 2014-06-06T16:11:00 | depth 11,444 m ...
AACAAATCCGATAAGAAAGAGAACTTTATTTGTCATAACAAGGTATTAATCTATTCTAATGTAGTTTTATTTTTTCGAAAATTCAATCATTTCTTGCGCAACACAAAGTTTTGACCAAGGTATACTTTACGAACTTGTTCGTCAGCTGCCAGCTCTTCAGCAGTGCCTGATTTCAGGATACTTCCCTCAAAAAGCAAGTAGGCTCTATCTGTTATCGTCAAAGTTTCTTGTACATTATGATCGGTAATCAGAATACCAATATTTTTCTTTTTCAATTGGGAAATGATACTCTGAATATCTTCAACAGCGATTGGATCGACTCCGGCAAACGGTTCATCCAAAAGCAAGAACTTTGGATTTGTCGCCAAGGCTCGAGCAATTTCTGTTCTCCTTTTTTCACCACCAGACAAACGATTTCCAAGTGTTTTTCGAACATGATTCAAGCTAAACTCTGAAATCAATTCTTCCAATCTTTCCTCACGTTCCGTTTTTGACATCTTCGTCATTTCTAGAATCGCCATGATGTTGTCTTCCACACTTAATTTACGGAAAACTGAAACCTCTTGTGGCAAATATCCAATTCCCATTTGGGAACGTTTGAACATCGGATAATTTGTAATATTCGTATCGTCTAGGTAAACATTTCCTTCGTCAGGACTTACCAAACCCACAATCATGTAAAAAGAGGTCGTTTTACCAGCACCATTTGGACCTAGTAAACCTACGATTTCTCCCTCATTCACTTCTACGGAAATACCTTTCACTACGTGACGACCACGATAGGACTTTCGGATGATATCTGTATGTAATTTCACGTTGTAAAGTTAGAAATTAAAGGACAACCTTCCACGAAGACCGATAGGGTTAATATCTGGGGTAAGATGCGTCAATCGCCACACCAAATCAATTCGTCCGAATTTGAAGATGTTTTCAATGCCCGCACTCGCTTCGGCGTATGGAATGTTGTTGAAAGGTTTCACAAAAGTAGGAATTGCGATATCTCCTCCTTGATTGATGCTCATTGAACCAATTGTCGCTCGTCCTCCCGTTACCATTCTCCATTTCAATTTTTTCAGCAAAGGAACACGGTTCAAGAAAAAACCATCCCAATGTTGTTCAACGTAAACAGTTGCATATTGATCAGAAATGAACTCATAGAAATTTAGTTTATTAAAAGTAGAAGTCAACAACCAATAGGATTGACTTCCTTCGTGAATTTTCAAGAATGGATAAGCGGCATCCCCAAATACTTTTCCAACGTTTCCACCATATCGAATTCTCCCAAAAATACCCGTTTGACGAGTGTGATCCACATAGAAATCCAAACGCTGGTATTGGTAATCGCTACCAAACATTCCTTTAATTCCGAAAGTACCTTCCAGCTTTAAAATTGGGTATTTTGAACGTAAGCTCACTCTATCGTAAACACCAGAAATAAACTCTTCATCCTTGGCCCAACGAATACTCACGTTGACTTCGGAAGCGCTCAAGGTATTCAAGGTATCCCCGAGATTGCCTGTATTGTTTAGCCGAACATAATTGGCACGACCTAAAGCTTCAACACTACGCCATTCGAAACCACTTTTTAAAATTAAATCCTTCTTGATATCGCGTTCGATATAGCCGCCGACTCGATTAATAAAAGTCAACTTATCCAAGGCCCCTGTTCTGAAAATTGTTCCAAACGTACTTCCAACGGTTGCCGCTGTAGCCGATTGTCCCAATTGTTCAATATCGTAATTGTAATAGGCCGATAAGAACGTCCTCTTTTTTTCGCTCAGATTGGCGCGCAATGTGAACAAATATTTAAAACGTTCATCCGCCAAACCATATGCCAATCGACCACCTAATTCAATTCGTTTCGAAAAATTATTTGATGTTCTCAGGGAAAGGGCAAATCGGTATTTCTCGATAGGATTTGTACTAAAGGCATTGAAGATGCTTCCAACTTCTACTTTTCCAAAAACGTAGTAACCAGTTGTCGCCATGTACATCAAGTTTTTTAACAATTTGAAATAGGCATTACTCTCCAAAGAGTCTACCATCTCATTAATCCGTTCTTCTTGCAGCGATAACGGTTTATGCCTCTTTTCCTTCCAATATGCTTCACTCCTCGAATCTGCGCCTAAAACCGTCTGTACCTTTTCGTCCGTTTTGTAAAACTCATCCGGTCGTTTTTCGTTTATCGTGAAGTTCTTTCTCGACGAATATTTTCTCCCGTAGAATCCATAAATTTTCGAACCTTGCGCCAAGTTGATATCAGCAATCATGCGCTCTTCTGTTAGCATCCAAACTTCAGGAGCAACCATATCAAAATTGTGCTCGAAATACATATCGAGAATAAAGTTGATGTTGGCATCTTTGGCAATATTGGCTTTGAATTGCTTGATGGCGTAGGTTGTGTCGTGTATCCAAAACTCTCCTTCGAAAGTTAATTCACCCGTTCTTTTGGGCGTAAAAGTGAGATTATAACACCACTGATTATCGATGAAAGCAGAATCAACTAAATAAAATTTATAAAATCCACGAGCGAAGTCTGCTGCCGGCGAAACGAAGGCTTTTCCAAATATTGGAATGTAATTGTCGTACACATTCACATCCAAATACATATCGCCTAAAAACTGATTAAAATCGAGCTGTTCAGAACCCGAAACTTGATATGCCTGCATTACTTCCACCTTCTTTTTTGGACGATTCTTGAAATAAAAATCAGAAATAGACTCCGTTAAAAGAACCGGTAAATACGGTTTATCCACATCTACTGAATCCATATAATCTAATACAAAATCGAGTTTTTTTAATCCTCGACCTTCTTTGAATTCGCCATTTAAATTATTCACATCAAATTGTAATTTATTGTACAATTCATATTCGTGCGCATCCAGCTTCTCCTTGTTGTTGATGTCTTTGTTGGCAACCAGTTTTTTATGCAGTCGTGCACTGGCTGGTTCATCTGGTGGACGAATGGTCACTTCACCCAATTCAGTCACAATAAATGTCATTTGAACATCAATTGTTTGTTCCGCATCCATTTTTGCCGACTTTACAACTTTTGTGTAACCCGAAAAAGAGAAAACAAGCGAGTCACTTGCGTAGTAAGTTTCTAGGGAATAATTCCCTAAGGTGTCAGTGTACGTTCCTGATTTTGTATCTAGAAAGTATACCTTAACAAATGGCATTGGTTCCCCGTTGCTTTTATCCGTTACTATACCTTTTACTATAGTTTTTTGTCCGAATACAAATTGCCCAATAAATAGGATTAGAAATAACGATGAATATTTGATTAGTTGATTCATGCAGCGTTTTCGGCATTTCGTTTTTTCTCCGCTCTCGAAGACACTAAGATCCCTACCTCGTATAGAAGAGCAATCGGAATGGCAACAATAACTTGGGAAATCAAATCAGGTGGTGTAATTACGGCAGAAAGAATTAAAACAGCGACAATCGCATGCTTTCTATACTTGCGTAAAAATGCGGCATTTATTATACCAAGTTTGGTTAGCAAATAGCTTACAACAGGTAATAAAAACAACAATCCTGAATAAAATACAGTGGAAAGGATGGTCGATAGGTAAGAATTTACTGTAAAAATATTGTTGATTTCTTCACTGATTTTATATGTTCCGAAAAACTGAACACACAAAGGAGCAAGCACGAAATACCCAAAAAGTATCCCTAAATAGAAAAGCACGCTCACATAAAAGATAATCCCTTTCGAAATACTGACCTCATTTTGTTTCAGTCCGGGTTTTATAAAGCGCCATATTTGAAAAAAAACAAAGGGAAATGCTCCCACGAATCCACCCATTAAACTCATGACCAAGGAATAGGAAAACTGCCCTGACATAGTTTGGCTTTGCATTTGTATTGGGACATCACCCGCACAAACACCGAACCATTCGCACATTTTTTGGTAGGTAATGAAATCTTTGCTTCTCAGCGATAAAAAGACATTTTCCATTATCCATTCTTGAAAGGTCCACAAAACTGCGGCAAACAAAATTATCGCGATAGCCGACTTTACCAATCTCCACCGAAGCTCTTCCAGATGATCCAAAAATGACATTTCTTTGTCCACGCTCATAAACTTCCTCAAAAGTAAGTAAACCCTTCGAAGAAACATCGAGAATCAAGAACTGAATTTGCACATGAAAATGGTTAAAACTGACTTTGAAATTTATGGTTTTTATCTTTTGTTAAATGTTTTAATTGCGTATATTCGTGAGTGCTCAAAACAAAGAGCCTATACTAAATGGTTAATTTAACGGCAAACGATACGCTCAAAGGAGCGTTAAGAAAATTCTTTGGTTTCGACGGGTTCAAGGGTAGTCAAGAAGAGATTATTCAGAATCTATTGGAGAAGAAGAATACATTTGTTATCATGCCTACGGGCGGCGGAAAGTCGCTCTGCTACCAATTACCCGCGCTATTATCGGAAGGAACTGCTATCATTGTTTCGCCATTAATTGCCTTGATGAAAAATCAGGTGGATGCCATTCGTGGGGTCAGTGAAGAAGAAGGAATTGCGCACGTTTTAAACTCCTCTTTGACGAAAACGGAGATCACTCGGGTGAAACAAGATATCGTTGACGGCGTGACAAAAATGTTGTTCGTTGCACCCGAATCGTTGACTAAACAAGAAAACATTGACTTTTTAACATCTGTAAACGTTTCTTTTTTCGCTATTGACGAAGCGCATTGTATTAGTGAGTGGGGGCACGATTTCAGACCAGAATACAGAAGATTAAGAGAGATTTTTGAGAAAATTTCCAATGTTCCAATAATAGCTTTAACTGCAACGGCGACGCCAAAGGTTCAGCATGATATTCAAAAGAATCTAAATATGCTGGACGCTACGGTTTTTAAATCATCGTTCAACAGAGACAATTTATATTACGAAATACGACCGAAGCGAGACGTTCAAAAAGAAATCATTCGGTATATCCGTAAAATGGCCGGCAAAAGTGGTATCATCTATTGCTTGAGTCGAAAGAAGGTGGATGAAATTGCTGAACTATTACAGGTGAATGGAATTTTAGCCTTGCCTTATCACGCAGGATTAGATGCCAATACACGTGTAAAACATCAAGACATGTTTTTGATGGAAGATGTGGATGTAATTGTCGCAACTATTGCCTTCGGGATGGGAATTGACAAACCAGATGTTCGCTTCGTAATTCACCACGATATTCCAAAATCGATAGAAAGTTATTACCAGGAAACGGGTCGTGCTGGTCGCGATGGCGGTGAAGGTGAATGTTTGTCGTTTTACAGCTACAAGGACATTGAGAAATTGGAGAAATTCCTCCAAGGAAAACCCGTCGCCGAATTGGAAATTGGACGTCAATTGTTGCATGAAATTGTTTCTTATGCCGAAACATCGGTTTGTCGACGCAAATTCATCCTTCATTATTTTGGAGAAGTATTTGACGAAAAGAAATGCGATAAAGGTTGCGACAATTGCAAGCACCCGAAAGATAAAATCGAAGGAAAAGAGCAGATTACACTTTTATTGAAAACCATTCTGGAACTGGAAGAACAACAAAAAGCGAAACACGTTTGTGCTTTTCTTTCCGGCAATGTTACTTCAGACATCAAGAGCTACAAGCACAATTTGATGGATAGCTTTGGCAAAGGAAAAAAATGGGATGAAAATTTCTGGAATGCTTGCTGCCGTCAGGCCGTAGTTTCTGGACTTATTTCAAAAGATATTGAAAGTTATGGAATTCTCAAGATAACGAAGAAAGGTCAGGCATTTTTAGCCAAGCCAACTTCTTTTACCCTTATAAAAGAGAACGAATACTTATTGGAAGCGGATGACGATTTTATCTTAAGCGGAAAGGGAGGTGCATTTGACGAAACACTTTATCAAATGCTGCTTGACTTGCGTAAAAGCACTGCAAAATCGAGTAATGTGCCGCCGTTTGTTTTATTTCAAGAGCCCTCTTTGAAGGACATGTGTTTTCAATATCCAATTACACTGGATGAATTGACCAATATTCAAGGAGTAGGTCAAGGAAAAGCAAAACGATACGGTAAGCCGTTCGTTCATATGATTGCGGGGTACGTTGAAACCAATGAAATTAGCCGTCCGAATGATTTGGTGGTGAAATCCTTGGTGAATAAATCAGGATTGAAAGTTCAGTTGATTCAAAACATTGATCGCAAGTTACCATTAGAAGATATCGGACAGTCCCAAGGGAAATCACTGGCTGAAGTTATAGATGAAATAGAAGCGATTGTTGCTTCCGGAACACGCGTCAACATCAATTATTACATCGATGACATACTAGATGCCGACAACCAAGAAGAGATTTTTGATTATTTCATTGAAGCCGAAACGGACGAATTAATGGACGCTTACAAAGAATTTGACGGCGATTATTCGGAAGAAGAGTTACGTTTGGTTCGGATTAAGTTCATGAATGAATACGCGAATTAAAACTTACTTCGCCTTCAACACCAGCACACTTTTCCTGTTTGGATTTACGACCATTTCAAGAATCATGTCTTTTTTTAATTGGCGATTTATGCCGCAATCATAAATTTGATTGGGTGCTCGAAATTGTAAATCCCGTAAAGAAATTTGTTCAAAATCTCCGATAAAATTAAAAATTGAAGTATCCATCGCATTGTCTGCATTCCATTGTATTTCTACAGTTCCCAACTTGCTTTTTTTATCAATTGTAAAGATAGCCATGCCAGAATCAAGATCGAATTTTTCGGTAGTCCCATCATAAATAATTTCCTCATAGGAGGTGATTTCCCAAACACCGTCCAAATTTTTTCGGCTTTGTTTCTCCTTGTCACAAGAAAAAACGAACAACAGAAGAACAGTAAAAAGCAGGAACTTATTCAAAATAGACTAAGATTGTTCGATCGTCCGGCATGATCTTTTTCAATACGTTCAACATCCCTTCTTCGCATTTATCCGTCAATTTTGCAGCAACGACGTCCCGTTCAAACTTCTTTTTTACTTTGTTCTGATCGATACGATAATTGTTATCGGTTAAATCGAAGCCAATTTGCGCATCGCCTTTTACCCAAATATCTTTCTCAGGAATCGCTTTTAAATCAATTCCGGCCTTCCCTTTTGCCTTGCAAGAAATTAATATTTTTCTATCCCAAAATTTCCACCATTCTACTTTGTCATCGACGCGTAATACTTTCGAAAAAGTATATTCTGTTGTCGACAATTCACCAATTTCCCGAATTTGAAACACTTCTGGTTTGGGTAATTCTTTTTCTTCACTAAAAGCGAAGGCAGCAATCAGAAGGATAAAAATCAAACTTAATTTTCTCATAATTTAAAAGCCGTTACGGCCATCATTTGCATGCCAATTTTCAAAGCGTTGGGATCAATATCAAACTTAGGATGATGCACGCCAAAGATAATTCCTTTCGCTTCATTTCTGACACCTAATCTAAAAAAGCACGCTGGCACCTTGTGCGAATAAAACGAAAAATCTTCCGCTGTCATGCGTAATTCTAATTCTTTAACGTTTTGGTCGCCCAAAATTTGCTTCGCCTTGGTCGATTGTTCTTTCGTGGTTCCTTCATCATTCACTAAAAACGGATACCCTTTTACAATATTGAGGTCGATAATTGCACCTGTTTCGGCTTGAATTTTATTTGAATATTCTTGAATCCAATTCAATGCTTTGGCTCTCCATTCTTCGTCCATCGTGCGGAAAGTACCTTTAATTTCTGCGGAATCAGGAATAATATTCGTTGCTCCAATTGCTTCGAAATGACCTATACTCAAAATGAAGGGAACGCCTGCTTTTTTACGCTCTTCAATATATTTTTTCAGTCCACTGACCAATTTTGCACCAGCTTGAATGGGATCAATACAATTTTCTGGAAGCGCGGCATGTCCACCTTTCCCTTTCACCGTGAAATGTAATTCGTCGCAAGATGCCATATACAAACCTTCTCGGAAGCCTACTATACCAACCTCCATTTCCGGAAATACGTGCAAGCCAAAAATAGATTTTACAGGTCGTTTTTTAAGTGCACCTGCCGCGATCATCAAAGATGCTCCACCAGGTGCTTTTTCTTCGCCGGGTTGAAACAATAATTGAACAGGATAGTCTAATTCATTTTCTAATTCTTTTAAAATTCTCGCTGCACCCAACAAGATCGAAGAATGCACATCGTGCCCACAAGCGTGCATGACACCCGGGTTTTTTGAGGTATACGTCTTTTCGTTTTGTTCTAAAATCGGTAGTGCATCCAAATCGGCCCGAAGCACGACATGTTCTATTTCCTTCAAATGATTTCCTTGAATAAAACCGAGTATTCCTGTTCCCGCAATCTCCGTCTCATGTGGGATATTCCATTCGGTTAATTTTTGAGAAACAAACTTCATGGTTTCAAATTCGACAAATGAAAGCTCAGGATATTGGTGAAAATGTTCGCGAATTTCTCTTATTTCATCGAAAAATTCCTCAGATAATTGCTTGATGCGTTCTATTATCTTATCGTTCATTTTGAATACCGTTATAGCCAGAAACAATCAATTTTACAGATATGAGCAACATGATGATTCCAAAAACAAACTTTACTGCATGCGGCGATAGTTTAAGGGATAATTTACTCCCGATGTATCCGCCTACGACAAATGTGAGCGATACTACAATGCCATATCCCCAATTGAAATGTCCAGCTTTCATGTAATTCATTACAACCAATATCCCAACAGGCAATAAAAGAATGAAGAGACTTGTACCTTGCGCTTGGTGCTGCGTCATTCCTAATAAAAAAACCAAAGCTGGAACAATAATTATTCCACCTCCTACACCAACGAATCCACTGAGAATTCCGGAGGAAATACCAATTAGGACTAGAAATAAAATGGTTTGAACGCTCATTTTAAATATCGTGTGTTAAAGACAAAAATAAATTGGGTTTCTTATTTAAACGAAGGTTTTCGATGCCCCAACCAACATCTGCACGCACAAAGTAATCAAAAATTTTAGTTCTAACACCTGAACCAAGAGCGGCAATTATGGGTTCACGCGAATTTTCTATTTTTATCACAGCTGGTTTATTATTGATAACTAATTCGTTGAAAACATTTTCATCCGAAAATGGGCTGCGACCGTTCCAAGCGGTTCCAACATCGAAGAATCCTATTAACTGAAAACTTCGAAGCGGTTCGTTTTTAATCGCCCCTTTTGTAAACAGAACAAAAAGTGGGACTCTAAGCTCAGAATTAATAACGGCAAAAGAATTTCCATTTCGCTGATTTTGAACGAAACCTCTCATGGGTGTCGCAAGTGTTTGGTAGGCGAAGTTTCCTTTTGGATCGACAGGTGTATCGAGATTAAAATTATTTGCTGGTCGTAACATCCAATTGTCAACACCGCCCATGTAATAGAGCAAACGTTTTCCGCCTATCGACGTTCCGGCTGCAATTCGGTTGACCCAAATTAGTTCTTTTCGAAGCGAAATTGAATGTCGCGCATCAAAACCTAAGTTGACCATACCGAAAACTTTGGCACTTGTACTTTGAAGATATTCCGCAAAAACTTTCATGCGCGTTCCTGTCCAAGCGTTTTCCGACCATTGTTTTGCATTATCGAAAACCAATGAGGTCTTCAGTCCACCTTGATAATTGTACCATATATCTCTTTGTAAAGATGCTTCGCTCAGGGCTAAAGGATGAATAATATCCGTTCGAGACAAAATGGTTCCTCTTAAGGAAAAAACTTCCGAAAACGGATAGACCAGGTTCAACTGGATTTCATGCGTAATGTTTTTGTCCAGACCTTGCTCAAATTGGTCTTCGTAGCTTCGACGGTAGTAAAACAATTGCTTGTCTAATCGGTTTTTTCTAAAATTAATTCCAGTATAAAATTCACTGTTGTTTCGGGAAGTTGGAATGCGCAAACCTCCAGAAATCACTACATCTTCCATGACATCGCTAAAGCTTATGCGCAGCATTCCACTTACGGATGGGTTTAGATACACACTACCAGGACCCGAATAAGTTTGGTACGACTGGTTCAAAAATGCATTATCAATTTTTGCACTAATGAAGTCTTTGGCGAAGTTGATTTTGTATCTGCCTTGACTGGCACTTTCAAAAGTCACCTTTTCATTATTTTTATTCTTATTGATTTGCGATGGGTCTTCGAACAAAGTGATTTTCTGTTTCGTATATTTTTCGTCATCCGAAATTTCAATCGGTTTTTCAATAGAATCTTTGTTAAGAGAATCAGTCGATTGAACCGTGTCTTGAATAACGTAATTGGTCATTGGACCAAATTTTCGTGCAGCTCGGTCCTTAAAGTAAACTACATTCGATTCTTTTGGAGCGTGTTCAAGTGGACTTCTGAAGATCTGATACCTGTTGTTTTGAAAAATAAGCGTGACCACCTCGTCCGTTTTACCGATGACATTTTGCTGTAAAATTCCCGTTGTTAAATTACTTATCGCAAACGTTTTATTCTCTGGGCGATAATGAATTATGGTGTCGATAAAAGAGATTACACTGTCTTTCTTTAATTCCCAACGATTCCAGAGCCCGTTTTTATCGCTCAGATAGCTGATATTACCATTCGGTAATTCTCGCGCTTGTTGCTCGTTCACGTCAGCTGTCAAGGTAATTCGCTCATAGGTCAATCTCTTTTTGTCTTTATCTTTAATCGGAAAAAGGAAAAGATCATATGAGCTTTCATAGGGAACAATGACATTTTTTTTTGGAGAAAAATTGTCTGGACGATTGCTCGAAAATAAAATTCCTGTGCTGTCATTGGTCCAAGTCGGGTTCAAATCGTCCCAAAGGTCATCCGTTAATTGATCGACAGAATTGCCAGAAATTTTATACACGTAGAGATCCGTTTGACCATTTTTCACACCTGAAAGCACTATGCTTTTTCCATCGGAAGAGTAATCACAAGAAAGTATTTTCTCCAAACTTGGCACTTCTTTGGTCAAGGTGGTGCTCTCTCCAATGTCATATAGATTGAACATCAGCAAACCTTTTCTTTCGATAAAATACACGAAATAGTCACCCGAAGGATGAAAGGTTGCCACAGGAAAAGACTCGTCTTGAATCCTTAGTAAACGTGGTTCATTGGCAATGATCTTTTTTGTTTTGTCAGACGTGAAATCTTGCAAATACAGCTTGTACCGACCTTCTAGGTTGGCGACGTAGACCATTTTATCACCCTGATCGTTAACAGCAACTGTTGTCAATTTCGCTCTTTTTTTCAAACGAGGTGTGATTTCTGTTCCCGAAACCTCTTCTTGGTACTTTATGTCGGCAAGAAATCTTTTCTTATAAAAATTATTGAATTCTGGAAGTAATTCTTGCGTGCTTGAACCCAACAGATATTGCAAAGTTCGATCGATGTGTCCGACATTTCTGGTGACGAAAAGTATGCTCAGCAATTGACTTCTTCCGTACGTTTCTTGTATGTAATTCCAAAAAGCGTGACCAGCGATTGGTTCCTCTTCATCAGTTAATAACGAGAAATTCTCAAAGCGATTGGACAAAAAACCATCTTTCAATTTCGATTCAAAATCGGCATCCCATTCGCGAGACAAAAAATGGACGAAGCCTTGGGTAAACCAAGCAGGGTTTTTATTTGGATCGTTGCCAATTAAAATATCCGACCATTGGTTTCCGTATAAAATCTTACGAATCGCGGTTTCAGCAACGATTTCTCTGATTTGTTGATTCAAAGAATTGTGATCGTCTTCATAATAAATCAGTAGTTTAGAACCAACAATTTGACTTTTCCCGCCATAGCTGGCGAAGTTTTCATTCGAAAGTCCAATATTGCTTTGTCGCAATTCCGTTAGTGACTTGAACAAAAGAATTTCAATATGTTCCTCAATTTGAAAATTTAATCTTTCTTCTAGATCGAGCAATTCTATTTGAACTTGTTGTGCTACATAATCCGCATAGTCACCTTCACCACGATAAAAATAAAGCTTGAAGCGTTCATAGTTTTGGGTCCGCCAGTCGAATCCGAAATACTGCACTCTATTTTTACCAAATTCTTGATTGCTCCCATTATAAAACTGAGCATTAGAGCAGTAAGGCAAAATTAGGAATAGAATCAGAAGAAGCCGCACAGTATAAAATTATTGAGAATTAAAGGTAATGAAATCCTTTTGCTTTGGTGTGGTCAATCTTTACTTATTGCACAAGTAGATTGCAGCCCCTGATATCAGAATTGTCGAAGCGTCCCATCAGGCGTAACTTTCCGTTTTCCAACCTTCCCAAATCTTGGGTCGAAATGAAACTACAACTGTACACATTTGCCAAATCAATTACGTCGATGCCTCCCGTTTTTGCTTTTGATAAAGGAGAGAAGGGATCGTTGGTTTCGCGCAGATTAATTCTCATCCAATTGGGCATTTCAAACAATTGACTTTCTTTAGAATAACCTTGTGAAAGCAACTCGGTCATTCCATATTCGGAACAAACAGTCTCACAATTCAACCCATTTTTTAGCGTATTGTGCAATTGTTCTTTGGTGAGTTCTTTTCTTCGGCCTTTCATTCCGCCGGTTTCAATTATCGTAGCTTTGGCCAAGTCGATATTCTTTTCGGCCAAGTCGAGCAGAGCGTAGGACACGCCAAAAATGACCACTTTTTTATTCTCAGCAAGTGCTTTTTTATACCTGATTTCTATATCTTCAATTTCGTTCAACAGAAAACCAGACAAAGCATTTTTACTTTTTGAAATTAAATAGTCGACCATATAGACTAAACTGGATTCTCCTTGTTCCAAATAATTAGGAAGCAAGGCCAAAATCACCTGTTCTTCAGGGTTTCCAAGTTGATTTGTGTAGGTCAATTGAAAAGACTCCTCGTACATTTCAAGTGACTGAATTTCATGGACTGACCTGTCCATTCCCATTGTCCCACTACTTTTGAAAACTGTTTGAACAGGAAGATCTTTATGTTTTACCACATGTGATTTAAAAAAGGAAATGGGTAAAAAGGGAATTTCAGAAACTTGCGTTGGATTGGACCGGTTTAATAAATCGCAATATTCTTTATAAACGAGAATATTCTCATATTGAAACCGAAAGATTTTCAGAGCCCAAAACGAAAAGTCCTCTTCCGTTTCGATGCTAAAAATACCTTTCCAATCTTTCATGGTTCAAAATTAGTTGGTTTCTGAATAAATCGTATAAATTCCTCAATATTTCTTACTTTCGACTATGCGATTGATTTTTGCTTCTTTTAGTATTTTATTCCTACTTTCTGGCTGTTTCAAGAAGGAAGAATTTCCGTCTACATCCG